>OGCQ01000174.1_pt1 | contig 127757 bp, 128 predicted proteins | sample 1570161 | NCBI WGS metagenome assembly OGCQ01 (sample SAMEA4384402, study PRJEB24528) | human gut metagenome | reverse complement strand
GGGGAATGCTGAACCATAGCCTTTGCAAATGTTTTGTATCTTCTCATGTTGGTTTACTTCCTCTTTAATATATGTTAACTTCTCTTTTTTCTTATGGGAAATGCCATATCACGCAACAACCCTATACTATACTTATGATTATATATCACATCATTTATGAAATCAATGTCATAATCGTCTATATCTGAGACACTGCTACTTATCTGACGTATCTTTTCTACTAATAACGGAATTTCTCTATCATATGTTATTGTACACACGCAAACTGTTCTAAAACCTTTTATTAACCGCCTTTTCGCCAATAAAGCATTACGAAGTGCCACTTCTTTCGAAATATTACTCATCCATCCGCAAAGCTTCTCTCTTTCGACCTGTGACATATACCACAAAACTGAAGCATCTTTTACAGGATAATAATTTTTAAAAACCTCACTATACAACATTTTCACACACTCCATTTCATAATCACTTTCTTCATCAATCTCTCATAGTTACATCAACCCATATAACGCATCTAACTTTGAAAAATCGATAACTCCGCTCTCTTCATCAACTATTTGTGCCAAATAAGGTCCAAAATAATATTTCTCTTGTTTCTTGCCTATTGGAATAGGGTGCTCAACAACCAATGTATCATTTGTTTCATTTAAACTATATGTGTACCCTGTATCATCAGCTATATGCCCATAAGAATCAATGAATTTCATAACATTATCATACACATCTAATATCTGTTTCTCTGAATCCTTAAATACATTTTCAACTATACTACCATTCCTGACACATTTTTCATAGATTCTGCGATTTTTATTAATAAAAGGTTGCCTTATAAGCATCATCACTACGAACCAGACATATACATACCACATAAACCACAAAGCACCATACCTGTCAGACATCATAAAATCATATGAAATAGGGAATGTTACATGATAAAGTGCCAAGCTGCCTATAATTAAATATACCCCAAAAAATATTATATTTATTAAATATTTCCCCATCTTTATTTTTACATACTCAGCGTTCTGCCAGTTTGTAGTTGATTTTTCTTTAGATTCCGCAATAAGCTTCCTTACATCTTCAATTTGCAGTGCAGATGGCACACACATAACCTTTCTATTTCCATATTCGCTCATAAATTTTACCTTCCTTAGCCGCTTTGTAATTAATTTTTATCTACGCAAATATAGAATACACAACTATAATAGTCTATGCAAGCAACAAAGTTCACAAAAAATGTTACAAAAGAATTTCAGCAGGTACGATAACTGTCAATTTTCCATGCCAAACAATATCATCATATTTTCTTGCAAAATTTCTTGCCTTATATAACACACCTGACATATAATTACTATGCCAATATTAAATTCTTCTAATTTAGTAATGGTTGTTGTTTCCGCTGCATTACGGTGCAGCGGTTTTTTATTTGAGATAAAGTCAGATAGAGTTTTCTTTCCATCCTGCTATAACAGACTCAAGTTCTCTGACCTTTTTAAATTCAAAAGGAATCCTAAGTACACTCATGGTTTTCATGTGTGTATTAAGCTCTGCTGTATATGGTCTATCTGTAAGAACACCTTTTCTCAACACGATATACTTAGCCAGCACATTCCCTGTTATAACCACTCCATTTTTCTCTCTCTTTACACCTGTTATCTCAGTAACTTTGTACTCTACTTCCTTATGATAATAACCCATTCCGAATGTAGAGATTTTTCCCTGTCCGAAGCTGTCAGTTACAACATCCCTATACATAAGTTCCCTTGTCTCAGGTGAAACACTTACATACGAATAATTCTTCCTAAGGTTGTTAGCCACATACTTATTAAGCTTTCCTGATGTTAATGATTTTTTCTTTACTTTCTGTTTTGCGATAATCTTCTCATTCATTATTCTTATATAAATGCAAATATCAAAAACAATAACAATCACAGCAACTAAAACCACTGCTGCTGCCATATTAATCTCCGTCTTAAAACTATAAACCACGGCAATACCAACACCCTCTGTCATCAATACCGATGCAACCACAGCTATAATCAATTTTACAGCACTCTTACCCTTAAAAAAATTATGTCTTATCCACATCCCTCTATCAAATTCAAATACCATAAACTACCTCCCACTGATGACTCTATGTATAGTAAAAGCATCTATCCCACATTCCTTAGCCACATAATTTAACATTTCCTTAAATCCTTTTGTTATCAGATGATGGTCTGTAATACCAAAAAATTCAACTCTTATTGATGCGTCATTGTTAATCCCAACCTCAAATACATTATTAACATGTATTCCATTAACATTATCGATGAATGATATAACATTTACATCCGGTCCGGAAGCAGGTTTTTCTCCTTTAACTATAAGATCAAATGCAGGCAGATTACATGCAAACCGCTTTGCCTCCATCATTTTTCCTCCAGTATAACCAAGAACCATCATATTAAGGCTATCTTTAAATTCAAAAAAACCAGAAAAACCCACACACACAATCTTAATATCTGCACACTCATCTGTGTACCCTGCGCAATACTTTACCTTGCCAATCGTAACAGGCTTCATCTCGCCTTCACTACTTTTGACACATGAATATACTATCTTTTCATCTGTTACATCACACACTATGACCTTTTTATCACAATCACCCAGAGTAATAGCAATATACATGGTTATATCCAATAAATCATAGCCATACAGCACTACATACTTTGTCGCAGTTCCATTAACAACCTCAAACATAAATTTACTCCTGCTGCCTTTCCTCTAACCTCGCAATCCAAAAAGCATCTTCTTTTTCTTTCGCTGATTATTTGTCATAATATCATTAAATATGATTTCTATTTCCTTTGACGGCATATCCCAATCCGGGCATATAGGCACTTCGTATACATTTGCCCTTGCACCACCCACACTGCATATCTTTCTTATCTCACTCATTTTATTTCTTGACATGAATGTAATAAGATAATTAATAGAACTTTCCAGACTGTTCTTCAAAGCCACCTCTTTAACATATCGCTTAAGTTCAACAATCTTCCACTCTGACGCTGATGCGACGACAATTCTCTTGCTCATCCTGAAGAAATTCTCATCTGCCATCTCATTTCCATAGTCCACTATTACAAAGTCATAATCATCTCTGAACCTTGCAGCAAACTGAGCATAATTGCAATAAGGATAAAAGTCCATTCCCTTATACGAAAATCTTGGAATAACATTACTGTTAATATATGTATCAGGGTATAAATTCCTATATATATTAGCAAATGTATGAACATGTCCCCCTCTTGCATTGTCATACGGGCGATTCTGCTCAACAATAGCAACCTTATAACTTGATGAAAGAGAGTACGCAAGCATAAGAGCAGTATGTGTAGTTCCCACACCTCCGCATACGCCGCCAACACCAATCTCTACAGTTACCATGTTTACTCTATCGTGTACTTTAGAAGATGAAGCTTCTCTGCTCTTCCTGAGTTTCTTTTCCTGTTTCTTCTCTTCTTTTCTTTCAGCTTTACTCTTAATCTGTTCTTCTGCTGTAACAGGTTCGCCAGTCTGCTCCATGACACCAAAACCGCATAACTCCGTAAGCCTGCACAACTCTCCCTGATAGTAAGGATATATTATGTCACTTCCAGCCTTTTCAAACACTGCATTCTCAAGTACTGGCAGAGCCACAACCTTATAATCCCCACCTATATATCTTTTCAAGTCCTCTGGAACTCCATCTGTGCACCTGTTTACTACATAAGATATATCCACTCCGGGATAATTTCTCTTAAGGTCTCTTACATACAAGAAATCATCCTCATTCATTGCAATAGTGCTGTCAACCACTACAATCAGATGTTTAAGATAAGGTATAAGTTCCAGGCATCCGTCAGCAGCATAGTAAGAACCAAAATCTATAATCTTAGGAGACGACAGCGCCAATAATAATCTATATGTCTCCTCATTCCCCCAGCTGTCGCCCGTCCATAAATCCGTGTATGGATTAGGAACACAGAAATTAATATCAAAAAATGTATTTGTCTTATCCGGACACTGATTTCCAGATGCAACCTCTGAAATATGTGACACATAATCTGTACCAAACACCTCAGCAAAGTCAAGCCTTTCGTACAAATCTGATTCTGTATTAGGAAGCTGCACAAGAGAAGGATGCAAGCCCTTAGTAGCAAGCTCCCTTGCAAGGTTCAATGCTACAAATGTGCTTCCTGATTCTGCAGTAAGTCCTATTATACCTATCGTCTCTGACACATCAACAAACTGCACATCATGCTTAATTACCTCTTTTATAACTTCCTTTTCAACTACCTTCTCTACTTCCTTGACAACAACCTTTGGCTCTTTTGTCTGCTTTTCTTTGTTGCCGGCAGTTACTTCTTCCACCTTACGCTTAATTATCTCCTCAGGAAAATACATGTCAAATTTCCCTGAACTTATAAGCGCTTCCCTAACCTCCGGAAGAGCCTTTGAAAGACACATGGCAAACTGTTCAGCCGTTAAACCGGACATAAGCTTTTCTGCACGCTCTGCAGCAGATAACTTCCCCGATATATCATTAAGAATAGCAACTGATTCAACAGGATCAAAAGAAGATACAGCCTCCTTTGCTTCTTTTATATTGCTCGTATCTATATTGTAGTAGATTTTGCATACCTTTCTTGACCTTCCCCTGTCTTTGATAACTGCAGCAATATTAGCCATCGTAGCATCCGCATCAAACAAAGCTCCAGTTATCCCTACAGCTTCAAGCCTTTTCATGTAATCAGTACCCTTATAATTGTTTCTTACTATAGGAATGATAAGCGTTTTCTCATTCTCTGTTCGTATATAATCAAAATCATCCGTTGTAAATGGCGCACTTCGTTGTAACGACTCTGACAATATGCATACTGTATACTCACACTCTTTGTCTATAAGAGCCCTAATGACTGCATCCTTTGTCCGCTTATAATCATCTTCTGCTCTCCCTGGTGCGAACTCGACACCAAAATTCGCAATCTCGCCCTTTACTCCATCTATCATGTCATTATTCAAATTAAGACCAAATAATATTTTTTCCATATCAACCTCCAAATGAACTGCTCACAACCAACTTATGTCAATCAGAGCCCTCTTACTTCATTACAGTAACTTAACACATACAAATATGATTAAACAGGTCGCCCTTTAAGTCAATACGTTTTATCTTATTTTGGTTTTTTATATTTTTTGTTTTACGAGTTTAGTGCGGTTCCCGGTTACCTGTTTCTGAACAGTTCTCTTTCCTGTAATATTTCTGTAATCTTTTTTGTTCATTCTATTAATAGAAATACCCTACACCATATGCTATACTACAGTCACACCACTATTATAAAATATATGGAGGATAATGCCATGCTCGATAATAATGTTGAGAACTATAACAAAAAGATAACATCACCATTAACCAAGATATTCCTTTCTCATACACACGAAATACTGCAAAACTGCGTATGCACATTTTCACCAGCAAAAACCGCTGCTTCTTTGTATGGCGACTGGAGCGATATTCTGCATTCCCTTATAATGTTTCTTAGTGCTGCACCAAATGAATTCTCGGATGCGCTCTACTCCACCCCATTCATCCCTAATATTATGCCTACAATATCCAGAGCAGAGGGGCTTATCCATTATGACATTGTTAATAGGAAAAAAGATACCATCACACCGTACATGATTTCAAATACATGCATTCTTATAAAACCGCTGCTGCCAGAAACAATAAAATCATCAGAGGAATACATTATGTCTCACTTTCATTATATACAGAGTAAATCAGATGTAATGAGACATGTAGATGCTTACTGTCTTGCTATTGAAAAATTGCTGCACAGTCCAAACAAAGAATGCTTTAAGTCCCTGCTTCCTTTCAAGGATACCATTGCCTACATATCAGCGTATATGACTTATACATATGCCACGGAACTTCTTGAATGTATAAATGCCAGAGAATTTAATCTGAAGACAACCCTTGAGGACTTTATCAGGCAGGACTATGGCACAGAACATATTGACATGTTTAGCAGATACTTCAATAAAGGTGTATCAGTATTAAAGAATTTCCATAACTCTCAGAATAATATATATGACCTAACCAACAGCTTAGGTCGAAGTTACATAACTGGGGAACACTCATACATACTGACACCTTTCACTAATATAACACTTGTAAACTGGACTTCTCTTTCGAATATTGCAGAACTGGCGGAAACGGGCTATTCCAAAATGGATAAGCTGAACATGAAAAGAAATATGCCATACACTTACTACTCTGGCGAACATGAAGTAAAAAACTTTTGTGATAACTACAAGGACATAGCAAATGATTTTAATAATGATCTTTCTTATCCAATAAATGATGATGCAAGCCTAACTGCTAAATGTATGCAGATTCATGAAAATATCCGCGATTACAAGGATAATGCCCTGCATCTTATTGAAAGCTTCACTGAGAATAGCAAAACTGACATATTCCGATATCTCGTTGAAAATGGAATCCAGCTACTATGCATATCTGACTGTTACAAAGATTCAGTTGATATCATGCTGGCTCACAATGGCAATACCCGTATCAATACAGGCATATTTTACAATAATAGCCTTGATAATGGTTCACTTGTATTATCTATAGTTGATAATAATGAAGCGCTCTTTTTAAGCAAAACACAGAACCCATACGTTACAAGCATCATCGATGCGCTTTTGCTTCATCTGCCGCTATGGATAATCAGACCTGATGAGTTATCTGAATCTCTGGATGATTGTCTTAGCAGCTTAAATACAGTGTTTAAATCATTTGCATTAAAAAATGGCTTTCTATATCCTGCCTATAGCGAACAATCTAACAGCATTATAAACTCATATCTGAGCCATTTCTGCTCTAACGAGGAGATGTTGCTGGCATATGAATATGTAATGCTCTATACCTGGTACAATAACAGCCCATACACCCTGTATAACCAGCTTAAAAAACTTTTTATTATGAGTATTGATGATGACTATCCGGCCGAACTTATAGGATACGATTTTGAGGAGTACGACGACGATGCAATATGCCATTTCCGTAATTTCTTTAAAGAGTCAGTTTTTACCATAATCAATATAATATCCTCAGGTGACCACACAACGTCAGATAAAATAATCCGTCTTAAAGCCCTCACTGATTCATACAAGAATTTTGCGGATGAAAACTAACAGTTCTATTGACTTAAATATATACCTGTCCGATAATAAGTCGCATAAGAACAAGGCTAAAGGAGAATATAATATAGACATGACACGAAGCAGAAAAGAAAAATACAGACTGAATATGGATGCCCTATTTGGCACAGATATAAGTCAGGACAGACTTATAAATGAACATTTTCATAAAAAGAGAAAGCTTATATACTCTGTGATTTCACTCCTCCTAACCATCATTGCAGTATCAGGCATTATCTGTATGGTAATAATACACAACAGTGGATACAGATTTGCCGTAGGCAGCAAAAAAGGCGGTGCTTCATATGTAGGAGTAGTTTCAACCTCACAAATTGAAGAAGAACTCTCTAAATCCTCAAAAGATGATTTGATATATGAAAATCTTACTGTATTTGAACCTCTTACCGAGGGAACTGTTGTAATCGTATTTATATATCTTATACTACTCATAATAGTACTTGATAAGAGAGCAGAATCTGCTAAAGCGTTGAAATCCAAAGCAGAATTTGACAGAAAAGCAGCTATAATTGAACAGGAAAATTTGGAGAAGCGCGCTGACCTCATAAGCAGCATACACAAGCAGGCTCCTGACATAATCGAAGAATCAGAGGAAGAATCAGATGAAGAACACAGAGAGGAAAATAAGTAATATGAGGAATAAATTAAGATACGGCTGTATAGCTACAGCCCTTCTATCAGTACTTACAACGACTGGTTGTGTACAGTATGATTTTGTCTCTAACATAGACAACTATGAAACCTACACATACACTGAAACTCATGCTGAAACTGTTGCTTCAAATATAAGTCTTTCAGATGACAACAATTCCAATAAAACAGAAGAACCATCTGTTTCACACAATATAAGTTCTGACGACAGCATGGAGCCACAGCTGCCTGCCACACCAGAAAGCAAACCTGCAGAAATTGCGGCAGCCCCAAAAGCTAATACAGCTAATGCTCTATCGTATCCTGATGGGAATTATGTAGTAATCACATCTGACTATCTCAGTGCTGTATTTGATACAATAAACTCCGTAAGAGCTGGATATGGACTAGCCCCACTATCCCAGTCTTCCGCTTATACCACAGATGCGGACATATATGCCGCCAATGAAGCAGCATACAGCAAATTCATATCCGAAAATACAAACAATAGTGCAACAATTGCTTCCTGCATGTCCTCAAGAACATCAGAGAAGTCAATATGTTCAAGTGTCAGTTCCATGTTATCAAGCAGACCAGGCGTACTTAATGCCAGTTCCATGTCCGTAGGCATTGCTACCAACAGTTCAACAGGATATGCATATGTGTGCATATTCTTCAATTAAAAGCATACAAAATAAGATGTGCAGCTCAATCAATGAACTGCACACCTTATTTATAAATTAATATCTATATTCTTATAGAAATAATATAAATATTAAAATTAAAACACCGCTGATGACAAACATACCAACAGCCCCGAGCCTGAGCATAAGTTCACTCGTTTTCCAATTTCTATTTTTCTCATCTCTCAGTTCCATAATTATTATCTCCTCAATTAATACTTTTTCTTAATATGCTTTCAATCCACTTTACAACACACTATAATTAATTGACATATTTTAAGACTATTACCAGAAATTCTTTACCAACTCCTGATATAAATATGTTACATCTTATCACAATTCCAGTCAAATAAAATATGGTACAAAAATTATTACAAACATGTTACGACACATGCAAATTAAGCAGTTCCGATACTTTCTAAGAATATGTTTCTCAATGTAACATAAAAATAAAGAGTGCAGTTCAATGAATGAACTGCACTCTTTATTTTGTACTTTTAACAAATCACTTTAATCTACCATAGTGGAAATTATATTAACACCAACATCTGCCATTACTTGAACAGCTATACACCTTGTGTTATTGTTTATCAATTGAACACTTCAGAAAACATGTTTCAATACATCTTATGTTAGTGTTTATTGTACAACACACATATACAACATCTGCCCAATAATTGCAAGAATTTTTTCTATGAATATTTACCAAGGCCGAGTACATACATTTACCGTTTTTATGCCATTTTCTTACATTTAAAATACCTCATCAGTAAACTGACAACCAGACATATTACCATTGGTATTATTGGTGCAAATACAACTATAAATGATGCACCCATAAGACTGGTTATAATCAACCATGTTAACGACGGTACAAACCATATTGATGCAATTACAGCCACAATGATATTTTTAAAATTAATCTTTTTAAAAATGTATAACAAAAATAATTCAAGCGCAAGGAAGATAAAGAACGGAATAACTATATATTTTACAAATATATCTATCACCTGTGCATTAGTTGGATTGTATTCATTAATCTCATTTATCAGTGTCCTTGCAACATCAACTACGGAATATTTATTCAAACTTTCGTACATCTTAACCTCCTTTAATGAGAATCACTTTTTTTAGATGATTGTGCCGCATCAGGCACATATATACCTGGTGAAACCTCAACTCCGGTATTGTTATCTTTTGCTTTCAGATTAACAAATCTTCCCTCCTGAGTACCGATATCCTGAATGTTAAAGTCAAGTATGCTGTAGTAGGTGTTATCCCCATATACATTTTTTGTTATTGTATATGTGTACTCATCTGTCACATTGACAACCTTCCCTGTATCATCGTAGTATGAATGAATCCATCTAAAAACAAAGAGATAGTACTGCCCATAATCAAAGTAAGTAGCGGCACTATAACCTGTGCTTATATGCTGAGGGTCGTCTTTCCCGGCATGAAGCTGGTCTCTGAATTTGCGGTATTCTTTTGAAAAGCTCTCTTCGTCATACGAGTAACCATAATATTTTAATAGGCTTTCATCCCATTTAAGCCACATTAAATCATAGTCACCATCTTCAAAGTAATTAAGGTATGTACTTACAACCTTATTCAACTCCTCAAATGTATCCATATCTGCACCATATCTTAACTTGGCTTCTGCCCTGGTATCCTGCTCAAGAATCTTTGAAGCGTCTGCCTCAAGATTATCTTCTTTTTCTTTATTACTTGATACGATAGTGGCTATAAGACAAATAGCCACTATCACAAGTATGGTAATTGTGCAAATAAGGATTCTCTTTATGATTTTAGTCTGCTTCTTTCTTATTTCCTCAGATTTACCCATAAATTATTCTCCTCTTGTAATATCCGGTCTGGTTCCTTCAAGGTCACCTGAAAGATTCCAGTTATCAAGTTCTGGGAAATACAGGTACGGGTCTATCGTCTCTTTTCGAGACTGGATATCCGGTCTTGCTCCCCAGTCAGGATGAGCATACAGATCTGTACCCTCATGGATTTCTCCATCTCTTAATTCAAGATGAAGATGTACTCCGGTAGAATCTCCTGTCGTTCCCATATAACCACACACGGTATCACTGTTTACCTTATCTCCTGTATTAACCAGAACTCTGCTCAGATGGAAATATGACGATTTAATATTGTCGCCATAATCAATAATGATATAGTTTCCACATGAATTATTATATCCAGTATCTACTACCTCACCTTCACTGATACCATATACCTTAGTGGACTCACCCGTCGTAGTCCACAAATCCATTCCGTTATGGAAGGCTCTTTCATGTGCATCTGATGTAGGGTTAGACCTCCATCCATACCATGATGTAATATATCCTGTAAATCCATCTGAAGAATGAATCGGAAGCTGCATAACTCCAGTTGAGAGCTTCTTATAAGCTGTCATATATTTTGTATCCTCAAAATCAATGCCACAATAACCATCATCACCCGTTCCGTTCTCAAGAATACCATTCAATATATGTTCGTACACCTCGGGTGTTCTGTCACCATACAGCTGAGGTGATGCTTTATTCATATATTCAAGCAGTTCATCTTTTCTGTTTACGCTACATAATACATAATCTCCTGTACCAGTATTTACCTTATGACTTGAATCAAGGTATTCTGATGTCATTTTGCTTACGGATGAATAAATGTTAAACATCTGCTTAGTAAGAGTAGAACCATTAGTAGAAAACTCTTTAACTACCTTTACATACCCATAAGCATCTGCTTTTCCGTCTTCCTTTGTAAATCCATAATAATATCTGCAGAAGTACTTTAAATCCACCTTTGTGTATTTTGCGCTGTCTTCAAGAGAAATCTTCTGCACATATGATGTTTTTTCTCCATAATAATCACTATATGGATTTTCCGGATTTAAGCAGGCATAGAATATATGATTTCCGCCCTCAATACCTGCGTAGTATGCTATTACATTATTCTTTTCATCTTCTATTGCATCACTACCCTCAACAATTGATAAAAGTGCTATATCGCCAACAACAAGTTCATCAGGATTCTGAAATCTGTAATCCGCTTCCTTGTATATATCCAGCATTCTTATGCCTTCTGCTGTTGGATAATGCGAATCACTATTTGCATTTCTCGTTTCCTGAAAAACGGAATCTTTCAAAATAAAATTTACAAAACCTGCTGCACATAAACCTATGCGCTCCCCATCGTCAAATTCGTTGCCTAAGGAACTATTTCCATCTCGAAGCATAGTACCAAAGCCTTCCTTTGTAATATTTGATGTAGGCACTTTAGGTCTGTAATAATCTGCACCTTTTGTTGACGAACTCCATAGCCCTGCGTAATAACCATATTTTCTAAGTTTATTCTCACCATCATAATAATGAGGTCTCTGATAGCACATCTTGCCATCATACATAACTGTAGCAACCTGCAGGCCTATTCTGGCACTAGGAACATACTTTGTTGTCTGCTGGTCATATATAGCCTGTAATTCTCCCTCAAGATTAACAGATGTTGTTGCATTGTTAAGGACCTTTGCATAAGCTGAGCTGTTCGTAAACTCCTTATCTTCCTCACTGATAGTTCCAGAATAATAAGAAGGGTTTTTATACTGATATGTAAGCTCTTCTCCTGTCTGTGGATCATAAGCATCATAAGCCTTCTGAAATTCTGCACCAACCGTACCACCAACTACATCTTCTATCTGTGACATGATATCAAACATAAACTGATACAGTGATGAATCAATTCCCATATCTTCCCAACATTTGATAAGGTCTCCTATTCTGTAAGTCTTTCTAAAGCTTACCAGTTCATAATGAGTATTCTTATCATCATCCTTAACTTTTACATACTCAAAATCCGACCACTTACAAAGCCAGTTGCTTGCCTCTCTTACAAGACACACAGGGTAAACCTTGCCATCATAGTACACATATGAGTAATCACCCTTAGAAGTACCTCTGTCATATTTATTATTTTTTAAATATGTATAATCACTTGAATATGTCATGTTGGTAGAAACATTCGTACCTGAGAGATATCTGTCCGTCCTGCCTCTGTCTACCCCATTATAAATAGTTGAACCATTGTTCCATGCCGGATAACAGTAAGCCGAATATGGAAAGCCGCTTTTAGCAAGGTAATCTGTATTGTTAAAAATCTTTTCACCTCTTGCATTAGTCTTATTACTATAATTATCACGAACAGATAAAGCGTAACTGTAAGTAGGATCACCAATCTGTCCGCCATCTGAATCAGTTGTAAAATTTACAGTACTTCCCAACCCATCGTTTTCTATCCACTTCTGCACATCGTCTGATACATATTGCGTAAAGAACTCTACATTAGTATTAAGCCCATGCTCATTAAGCTGTTTTACCATATTGGTTATATCATCTGCACTTACAAGGCTCAGTCCTAACTTATCCGGATTCTCAACAACACCATCATCATTCATATTTTCTGCAACAGCTTCAATCTGCTTCTCCATGGCAGCATCATCACCAAATTTAGATATACACGCAAGCGTAAGAAGATACTGCCAATGCATTCTATACTGATATGTAAAAGATGACTGGTCCCAGTTTACCTCCACTGTATTCTGTTCCCCACTAACATCCTTATTGCTGTCATTTGCGCCTCCAGCATATGATTCATAATCGCCTGTACTTATATCCGGTATCGTTATAGTACTTGCAGCGGAATCATATGAGCTTGCTTCATAGCTGAATGCTTGAAATATTGTTTTATAGTTTACGCCGCTTTTCTCCAACTCAAGCAAACCATCATCAAGAGCCTTATATGCTCCTCCATATGATGAAATCTGTGTATAGGCTGCATCTTTCTGATATTTATTAGTGAAAGGGGAGAATACAGCGCTTACAATACCAACGATAGCTCCAACCAAAGCAGTTACAGTACAAGCGCCCCCTATCAGCACTACTAATGTAGGAACTGAGCCTGTAAAAATCTTTTTCACTAACGACTTTGTTTTCTCTTTTGCAGCATTTTTTAGCGCTCCCGCCAGCTTATCTAGCAACTTTTCTCACCTCTTTCACTATATCTCTACCATACAAACCCATTATCCCTCATACGCTCATTGGTGCGTGTCGTATAATCATTAAGCTGTTCCGCCTTCCCATTCATACCTGCGTTCATTCTGCTATATGAACTCTTTGCACCATTAACAGCATTTCTACCAGTCTGAACCATAGTCTGTGCTGCCGGACCATAGCTCGACATTGAAACAGCTTCCTTTACTGTAGCCTTAGTAGCATTAAATCCTGCAGAGGCAAGTCTTCCCGTAGCCTGTCCTACCTGAGTATTTGCAGCAGAATCTATCACTCCGCCTGCCGCTGTACCAACATGGGAACCCATAAGCGAACCACCGGCTGCCATAGCTGTCATGGCAGTAGGACCAAAGAATAATCCCGCTGAAGCTCCATATGCAGCACCAAATACTGCTCCTGCTGTTGACGTAAATGCTTTTGTATTTTCCCTCTTGGCATACTGTCTTAACAACTGTGCCCTTCTCTGATTTGACATGCCGCTAAACGCTGCGCTGTTAAGGTTATTTACATTTGCAGAACTGTCGATGATACGCTGTCTTGCCTGTGCAAGCTGTGCCTGACTTACCGCACCTCTCATATTGTTTGAATCCATAGCTGCAGTTCCCTGGCTTATTCTGCTTCTTGCCGCTGCGATATTAGCTTCTCCACTTGATACTGTATTTTCGAGCTGACTCCTTGTCTCATCGTCAAACACTTCTCCTGAATTAAGTCTTTGTCTTGCCGCATTAACAGCAGCGGTCTCCTGCTCTATGGCAGCTCTATCCTGATTCTGTTTTGCACTTATTGGCATATTCATCATGGAAGCCTGACCTCTAAAATCCGGACCCATTTTTGAATTAGTATTCTGCATAGCCGCCAGTCCTGCCGATACATCACCCGCTGTTCCCGGTAAATCTTCCATATCGCCCATTCCAGCGCTAGCCATAGCTCCATCATTACCTGCAGACTGACCGTTTTCAACATTATCAAGTGCGGGCATCCCGGAACCGCCAGAAAAACCTTCAGCATCTTCGCCAGATTCAAAACCGCCCTCTGCACCATTTTCGAGTGCCTCAAGCCCCTGTGAACCACTTACTCTTCCAAATCCATTCTGTGCAGCTTCATCAGCAGCACCCATCTTTTCGAGCATGTCTGCTTCTTCATTGGCTGCCTTTGCATTTGCTCTGTGTTCTCTTCCTTCTTTTATAGCCTTACCCATTGCACCTGCACTTCTCGCTAATGCCAAAGCTCCCATAGCGGCACCGGCCATAGCGCCAATACCGCCCATGTTAAGACCTAATAGCTGTCCCACTGTTCTTCTTGTAGGTATAAGCATCATACATATCATAAGAGTTAATAAACCAGCAAGGATATGTACGCCCTGCCCGTATACTACATTATAGACAGTTACCGGAAGCAACAATAAAATGGAATCAATTACCGGTACAAGCAAGGCTGACAATACATTCTTAAACCAGTTATTAAGCAGATTTTTGTCTGTATAACTCATAACGCATACCATTGGAAACAGACAGAAATAAATTGTCATTCCGAGAGCAACACCCACATATACATAAGAGAAGTATAATGCAAGAACTGTTGAAGCCGAGAATACAACTGCCCATATCCATGAGTTATCAGCCATGCCACTGAATATATCTGCAATTCCTTTTTCAAGGCCCACTGCTGCTCCATCACTTCCTGTCATTGAAACAGTAGAAGCCATAGAATTTATAAGATACAAAAAAATATCCCTTACATATATCATAAGATCAACCACATATGGCATAAGGTAAAGAAAGAGGGATATCATAATAAACTTATCTAATGAAGATTTTGCTTCCTCCCTGTTCTTTACTGAATTTCCGAAAATCAAACCCTTTACAAGCTGTCCCATGAATAGGCACCATATCATAACCCAGCAGATTAGACGGAACATATTGTAGACATATGCGCCAACAATTCCATAAGGATTGCCTTTTGTAAGTTCAAATCCATAATAGTTTGTTCCACTGTGTGCTATTCTTCCATATACAATATAATCCATTGACATACCCCATGATTCCTCAAGTCCAAGAAGTATATCTCCGGGTGCTCGCAACAGTCCAATAAACTGCTTTTCGAGCCACTTAGCTTCCTTTGCTGTTGCATTTTCTGTCCTCTGTGTATCATTTCCTGTTTTATATATGCCTGAATTCTTATCAATAAAGCCGCCAGCCTGTGCAACTATTGTGGAGGACTCAACTATGCCATAAGTTATATTTGTCAGACAAAATGCAATAGCAAGAATGCAGACTGTTTTTTTCAGAAAGTTTTTTACTGTTCCGCTATGAAATTTTCTCATTCTCCCAGACATAAACAATCCTCCTATCCTGCTCTCCTGTTTGACATCATCCTAGCAATCTTCTCCGGATCAGTCTCGCAAATCTTTGCCTCTGAACGAAGATAATCAACCTTAATGAATACAACAGTGTCTTCATTATCAATAAGACAGCACTCTCCTTTTCGTGATTTATCAATATCGCCGTTAGCATCTACAGTACCTCCAAGACGCATTACCTGATCTAACTGTGATTCTGTAAGAGGAGTAACCTCTCTGATAAATTTTGCGTCCATCTTTGCCTGCTTATACAGAATTTTCATGGCAGTATTCTTAACGATAGCCTTTGTTTCCTCATAAGCATTGTAATCGGCCAACGCCTGTGTAATAGTAATCATACAAACAAAACGCTTACGAGCCTGTCTGTACATACTTTCAATGAATTTACGGCTCTCAAAGAATGCAAATGTATTATGAAACTCATCAACAACAACTGCACACTTCTGCAGTTTATGTGGATTATTAGAATTCTTCTTAACGAAGTATTCATTTACGAAATTACATGCGATCTGCTGAGCAATTCTTTTATCAGCAGGTGGAAGCTGTGAAAGGTCTATATCCATGCACTGGGTTTCCTCTGAAACCCTAAGAGTTGACTGACCATCATAATAAGGCTTAACACCTATAACGGAATATACTCGTTCCCTGTCGCCATTAATGACTGCATATTTAAGGCCATTCTCATCCACAGGCAGGTTATTATATTCTTCTACACTGTACTCCCCAACTGACTTCTCAGAATAATAACATTCTTTTATGAATGGCTGAATACCAGCTAAAGCAACTGAGAAAGCCTTATCCTGAAGCTCATCCGTGTTAAATCTTCTTCTATTAAGAAGAGATATAAAGAATTCGTGTAATGTAGGCATTGCCTTCCTTACTCTTCCGGACGAAATACGTCCTCCCTCATATACCTGTCCATCTTCATATATACTGTCAGGATGTCCCTCTTCTATGCCCTTAGCAGCATATAAGCCTACAACTGTATCAGATACAATCTTAGTCAGGTATACATCTGTATCAAATGAATCGACCTCTCTTCCATCTTTAATCATTGAGAGAATAATATTGGTACAATCTGCACATTTTTCCATCAGATTAAGCTTACGGACTTCTTTTCTTATTGACGGAAGATACTCAAGTTCTACATCGATATCAAAAATATTCAGGATGTTATCAGAACCATGCTTAAGCTGGAATACTACACCACCCTCTGTACGAACAAGAGGAACATATTCCCCCTCTGCTCCATTAGGTGAATCGTAATCAATGAATGCCATTCTGTAGCCAAACACTTCCATCCATCGTGATGAATACATCTTTAATCCGGCAGATTTACCCGCACCTGTTATACCGGAAATACACATATTGTATCCGGAATGCGATTTATCATATGGATCAATAAGTACTGGCTGATGTGTAAACATATTTCTACCGCCAAGTATACCATTCTTATGAGAGAAAAATGATTCTGTATGATTAAATGTATCTCCAAGAGAAGTCTTATCCATGATATGATACTTTACAACCAAATCCTTAAATGGTCCTTTACCAACCTTCATCATCTTATTAAGTGGCGCTGCCGCAAGTATCCCTTCAGCATGAGCACCATAACATCCAACAATATCAATTCCTTTTTCCTTACCTATTGAATACAGGTCTGCACACGCATCATTCAAATGCTCAAGACTATCTGCTCTTAAAACAAAAAGAAAAGCCACCTTAAAGAATACATTAAGACCACTTTCTATTACCTTAGCCCATTCCTCACACTCTGTCAGCTTAGCTGAAAGTCTTCGAGCCCTGTTAGGGTCTTTTCCCTCTGCAGCAATAAGTTCCGATCCAAGTGCTATTACTCGTTTATCGAGAAGTTTCTGCGACTCAGCAGATGATATCGGATTCCAAAATACCGATGTGGTACAGTTAGGAAAATTCATAAGCTCCGCATATGTAACTGCAAAGGTACTTCTTTTGGGAAGCTTATCCGCATACAATGCGCATTCATATACATCACGTCCTCCATCATTAATTACAACATATCCAAGCTGAGATGTATCAATACCATCAGCACAGCATATGTCCTTTGCATTTTTTCTTCCAGTTGAGAGGTAATCAACCATGTCAACTTCTTTAGATGAAAGAGTATCTGCTTTTCCATCAGCTTTTTTTCCTGAATTATTTTTTTCTTTCTTACTCTGTTTACTGCTCTTTGCAGGCTTTGCAATCAATATAATCAGGGCAACAACAGCCGCAATTATAACTAACAAAACACCTATCAGCAGTACCAACGATAACTGCTTAGACATAATTACCCCTTTCTATTTCTCCTCAGGAATATCAAAATCAAGGCTAAGACCTGTAAAAATATGGTCTTTCTGTTCCTCTTGTTTTGGTTCCTTTGTGGATGCCATTTGCGAAACTCTCTTTTCTTTTTCTTCCCTTGCCTTTTCTTCCTTTATGCGCTTCTTTTCGCGCTCTTCAAATTTATTAGTCAGAATTTCTTTCTTTCTGTCCTCAATATCACCACTCGTAATAGTTCTATTGCTCTCATCCTCTTTACCATAAGCTCCAAGTGCTTCAATATCATATGATTGCGAAATCTTATCCGCAACCTCAGCCTCAACACCACGCTCTATCATTTCGTTGTAGACTTTATCCTGCTGGTCCTGAACCTGTTCAAGCACCCCCTCCTCCATAGCCAGCTCATAGTCCGATTCTTTTAAACCGGATGAGGAGGTTATCTCTTCATAATAATTACTTGCTTCAAAATCTTTCTCTGTGAAAACATTAGCTGTAAGAGGATGAAAATGTCTTCTCATCATCTGAACGAGTTCATTATTTCTTACCCTCGACGCACGTACACCTGCGTTACCAAGTGCATGAATGTAAGCATCACCTTTTCGTTTAAGCTCGGTTATTGCTTTCTTATGAATTTCCTCATCGGTTAAATCGGTAACCCCCATCAGCGGGTCGTATGTCCAATCGTATACATAAGTCTGAACTTTTTCCGGAGATGTAGACCTTGATACCTGGTCGATATAATTTAAGTTATCAGCGAGGTGAAGTCGCCTGTAATCATACACCTCTATCTGCGATGCAAGCTTTTCACACTGACTGAGTAATTCCCACTCAATTTCATCTGTGAGTTTATCCTCACTCTTCAAATCATAATACTGTGATGTAAGTCTGTTAAAATCCTCATTAAGATTAAAAAGCATCTGCTCCGCTCTATCATAAGCATTCTTATAATTCTCCCTGACATTATCAAGATCAACAGCCTTGGTATACTGTCTGAAAGTTATCGGCTCAATAGCACTGTTGATGAACATTCCATAACCACCCTCGGTCATATTGCGCTCTGATGCCCTTGACTGGAAGTAGTCAAAGCCTCTCGCTTTAATTATTCCTATGAACCTAGTACCACCATCAGTAATAATCATATCATCCCTTATATCATCAAACTTGCAAAAATCAATACTATCTTTATGGACCAGCTCATCATAATTAACTTCTTCTTCTTTTATTCTCTTCTTTTTTCTAACCTTAAAGTACCAGTATGCATACAACCCAGCCAACACAATTATAACAGCAAGGATTATTGCAATCAGCTGTGCAATCTTCACTATAGCCTGTAAAGACATTACTCATTCTCCTCTCCTAAAAGCATTTCTTCTCTTTCCTTTTCCTTATTTTCTATATACTCAATATCTGAATTATAGTGCTTTATATAAACGACTTTATTTTTTTTTTGATGAATTTTTCTAAATATCCATTTATCCACTGTCAGTCCACCACCTCTCATATATTCGGTAGTCGATATTGGTATCATGGATAACACAACGCTCACAGCAGTAATAATTCCCCCGATTACCAAGCCCAGAATCATAAGATTAAATAATGAAAGAATTTTAGCAAATATTATTGTAAATGTTCCCATCACTGCTAGAATTAAAACGCTTCGTGTTGGGAAAAATTTCAGCCATCGCTCCTCATCTTTAAACTCGCCTGGCACCTCATGCATTGACATATTAATCTTCACTTCCTTTTCATATAAAATTCATAATAAAATAAAAGAGCCACCTAAAAACAGGTGACTCATAAAACTCATACAAATGCTTCAACAAGCGATACAGTTGCACCGATTATAGTTGTTATGCCAAACAACATTATTGATATTATTAATTTCCCTGTTAATACTTCTTTTGCTGCAGCACGCTTATTTGGTGTCTTTGATGCAGCGATCTTAAGACCAAAAATAACGAAACTAATCAATAACCCAATAATTCCTATGCTAAAACATAATGTATACCAGTCCTGTGCAAGTCCCAATAACACCTGCCATCCAGTGCTGTTACCATCAAGCACATTAGTCACACCTAAATAATCCCACGGATCATCACTTGCACTAAATGCTCCGAATGCAATCATTTTTCTCATAGAATACACCCTAAATAGCCCTTACAATGCCGGCAATAATAATTGTAAGTGTTGGTGCCCCAAAGACCAGCAAACCTCCGATAATGATTCCAACAATCCATCCCTTTGCTTCATCTCTTTTACCAGTATTCTTTGTTGCCGCGATAGTAATACCTATTATAACAAGACACAGCATAATGCCTATAATACCTATTGTTACGGCAAGTGTATACAAGTCCGAACCTACCGTTGTTAATTTTCCAATTAAATCCTTAAAGGTGCCACCATCCGCGCTTCCGTTTTTCAGCTTACCCACAGCCCCGTCAACATCAACATCTGCAAATGCTGTAATTGATGATGTCAATGCAACAAGTCCTGAAGATGCTGCAACACCTAAGGCTGTCCCCGCCTTCTTACATTTCTCCGTTATATTCATTTCTCCCTTAAACCTCCTGTTTAACTTGTTTTTTATATACTTATATTGTTAGTTAGGTAAGGCTTAAAGTCAACTTATTTTTACAAATTTTTACAAATTTTCTTCATAATAAGCAAAAAAATAAAAGGGCATCAGGCATAAGCCTGACACCCCTAAAAGATGGTTAATTAATAAGTTATTCTTCGTCTGCTCCTTCTGAAGATTCCAAGTCCTCCTCTTCCTGCCTTTTAGCCTTATCTGCTTTCTTAGCAGCAGCAACAGCCTCTTTCTGAGACTTCTCAACTACTGCAGTATCAATAGGCATAATAAGTGTCTGGCATTCTTTACCAGCCAGAACAACAATTCTAGGATTCTTCTTTCCCATTCCTGATGTAGAATTTGTTATGATGATTACATCATCGCCGCAAACTCCTATAGCTTTTTCAAGGAAATATGGTGCTAAAATTATTCTTTCCGTATTTCCCTGCATTCCGCAATCAAGAGATACATGGTTTTCACCATTGTAAGAATCAAGCCTTAATTTTCCATCGTCAACAGACAATCCTACTCCAAGTCTTGACTTAGAACTTTCTGTTTTCTGAATGTTCGCAACTCTGATAGCATTAAGAAGATCACTCTTCTTTGCCTTTGCCTTGAATCCTGCACCTGTGCAGTATTCCTCAATCTTTCCTGCAATTTCTGCCGGATATGCCTGCTGTAACAATGAGATGATATAGCTTGCACCCTCTCCGTCCATAAGGCATATTGCAACAGGCTTTGAAGCTTCAGCAATATTATCCGTCTTTCTTCCCATTATGTTAAGAGCAACAAACTCACCATCAAGAGAAGAAACAACAGTGTTTAAATTATCGCTAGGCACGCTCAAAGCTGGCATTTCACCCTGAATGTTACTCTTTGTAACATCCATTGATGAACTGGCTATTACAGCACTTGAGCATCCAACAAATAAAATCTGTGCAACATCATCAGATGTTACAGGGCAGATACCAACGCAGCTGTTCCAGCCATACTCCTTACCTTTAATATGAGCGCTTACAGCGTGCATTACACTGGCAATGCCCTTTTTTAAGTCAGCAATCTTAAGAGTTATATTACCAAGAGGTACCATATTAGGAATTTCTGGTGCTTTACCATCATCAGCAATATAATTCACATATGCCGTACCCTGACCGCATGATACCCTGACCTTAGCATCCTCAAATCCAAGCTCAATTTCGTCACCCAAAGGAGCAAGGGCATTTACAACCCTTAATATCTCCTTATCAAGATTTACAGATATTTCGCCCTGAGGTCCGACTGCCTCACAATCCATAAGGAAGTTCGCAAAGAATCCCCCGTTGGCACATATACCAAGCTTAAGAACCCCCTGCTTGTTCTCACGAACAGAAAAGTTAATCTTTTCTGCTCCCTTAGATGAAGCTCCGTTTACAGCTGTTACAGCTCTTCTGACAGCCTTTGTTAAATTTTCCTTATCAACCAAAATCTTTACCATAATCATATCCTCCAAATTTAATAATTTATTTGTTGTTTTTTTAATTAGTGATGGCCGCCTGAAGCCACCACTTAATATTACGAAAATAACAAATCAAGCAGGCTTTCCTGTCCTACTGATTCATTCTTCTTATCTGCGCTGTTATCCAGAGTAAATAAGACATTATCGGCTGTAATTATCTCAACAGCCACTTTTTCCTTTGGAGCAAACCAACCGAAGAATTCACCCATTTCAAGGAAGTTCTCAAAGTTTTCTCCTGAGTATTCAGAAGTAAATCCATCGTCAGGCTTTGAAGTTACTTCCTCATTAATTGTTTCTTCTGCCACAAGAGCGCCAACCACTTCTTCAAATAAAGGCATAGGCTTATAATCAGCCATAATAGCCTCCTCATTATCAGTTGTAGCGTTATTGTTCTGGTTAAGGACATCAAACATATTCTTAAGCGAATCCTCATCTACCTTGGTGTTATTATTCAAAGCCTGTGCAAGCTTGACCCTCGGATCAACCTGCTTGCTCATCTTTGCCAGACCTTCGGCAGAGAATTTCCCCTGTATGGCTGCTGTTGCAGTCTGCTTCTCAGCCATAAGCTGCAAAACATCCATCTGGATTGTACCTGTATATGCAAGATAATATGTCCTGCATTCCTCAGTCTGGCACAATCTGTAGTGTCTTCTTGATGCCTGCCATAATGTGAACAGATTATATCCACACTGATAAAAAATCAATGTCGGATAATTATATTTAGTTGTTATACCCCATTCATCAGTCTCATCCCAGACAAAATCAAGCCCGGTTTCAACATTTTTAGGGTTCGTTATGAAGCACTTAACGCCTTCCCTAGCCCGTTCATGCATCCATGCTTCCCTCTTTTTTGCTGCAGGTTTGCCACTCTCAATAATAGCAACCTTTCCAGCAAGTTCAGGAATATTATCCTCAAGAATTTCCTTTAACCTGTATGTAATCATCTTCTCTGGTGACGAAGTAAACTCAGCATATATAACAGAATTTCTTCCCTCATCAAGCTCAGACTTGACAATTCTTATTAATTCCTTTTCTTTGCTAAGCAAGCCTCCATTTGCCACAAGCTTAGAGCAATCTGGCACCCACGCAAGAGTAGAACCATCCACCGATGATATAATGTCGTTTCTAAGATACGGCTTATCCGGATAAGACAATGCAAACTGCAGCTTATCACTTCCACACTTTGCCCCCTGCGGAGTATACATCATGGAATTCAAGCTGCGTATTACATTCTTATATCCAAATATCATATCCGGATCAGGTGCAACAGGTACAACCATCTCTTTAAGAGGCGGAAGGAATTTACTCATGTCTGATAAATCAAGTGTAAGCTGGTATGGGAGTAAGAAATCTACAATCACCATAGGCGAAATACCAGCCCCAACATGAGGCTGGTCAAGCTGCTTGCCTCTGCTTGATTTATTGTAAGCATGTTCATTAAACTCAAACTTGCTTAAAACAACTCCATAAGCTTTAGCAAACTTCAGCTCATCATACCAGTCATAGCCATGCTTTATCATCAAGGCAGGAGCAACCCTGAACAAAACAAAAAAGATGGAATTTGCATATCCGTTAAGAAGCGTTCCCGTAAGCAGAAGCTGTTTCTTTGATGCTTTTACTAAAGCCTCCATAGCATTGCCCTGGGCAGTACCACCACCTTTGTACTGGTGGCATTCATCAAAAATAGCATAATCAAACCAGCCTTTTAAATGCTTCTTTATGTAAGAAGCCGGACTGTATTTCCTGCTTTTCTTTTCAGCTACCTCTCCTAACAGCAATTTACCAGTTCTTTCTTTAAATTCTTTTTCTCTTCCTCTGTATACCCAGGATGTAGAAGTTAAAATATGCTTGGCATTAGTATAATGACCCATAGATACCCACTTGCTCTCCTTGCTTCCGCCAATATTGCTTACCCTTGGCTCCCACAAGTTATCTCCGCAGACATAACACTTACTGTTTATCTGACGCATCTTGTCAAAGTCTTCTGGCATAAGTGGATTCCAGTCCTCATCGTCCCATTTCTGCTTGGTTTGATATGGCCATACAAGATTATCGCAATGCGGACATATAAGACCAGTCTTGACAACAGGAAATGCTGACAAAGGTTTCTTAAGCCAGTTGCCACCGCATTCGCATGGTCCTGTCTTATCACCCTTAACGCTTCCACATTTGGAACACACATACCTATGTTCCAATACCCATCGTGTCGAACCGCAATTAGGGCAAACTTGCGCACCTCTCTGCGTCTTCTCTGTTCCGCAGCAGTCGCATACGAACTTTCCAACGGGTCGTACCCCTATCTTAGACACAGCAGGTCTCTGCATGAATGAAAGTTTTGCGAAATCCTTTCCGATGACATAAAACTCTTTCTGCGTAGCCTTTTTTGGACGCTTGCTTATGGCAATCACATCATCAAGAGATTCCAGCTCATATACATGAGCATAAGGAATATTATTTCGTATCACTGATGCCCACTTTTTAACAAGATGAGGAGGAGACATGACAATGGTGCGGTATGCTACATTATCTTTACTCATGTAGCAGTCTGTAAGATTTGCTCCAGGATGCCTGTCACGCCATTTCTGATTTTCAAATCCTTCAATTACGCTTAATGACTGAATTGTCTTTCCAGTCCCCATACCCTCATTCATGAAAACAAATCTGTTCTTCTTTAACGCTAACGCTGCCTGCGCACCATTAACTACTGCAAGTTGCTGAGGATACAGTCTCATTTTCTTAAGAGCGAAATTATCAGTAGTTCCCTTAAGCTCCATAAGAGGTTTTACAACCTTTTTCATATTCTCCACAACAGAATTTCCGTATGTCTGTAAATAATCATCGAGATTCTTGACATACATAGGCTTCTGTGGTGTCTTGGCTATATCAATATAACCATCCTGGTGAAGCTTCTTTAAAGTTTCGGCTAATACCTGCTCATCGAATGTAGAAGCAAACCTTACGACTTCAATATCTGAAAGCCTGCAGACACCACCACATTCTTTAAGGTCAACCGATACTTTTTCTGCTTCTTCGGCAGAAATCCCTATAAGTTCTTTTCCAACAGATACAAGAAATCTTTCCTGCATTCTTCTTAAAAGTGGCTGCATCCACTCTTTAAGCAACGGAAGTTTATATGTATTCATCAGGAACGAATACATGCTCTCTTCTTCCTCGCCCTTTCTGCAGATAAACTCGATTTTACCAAGTGTGCAGTTGTAAAGATATCCGTTCCATGCTGTCTCCTTTCCAGACACCACCTGAGCGAAAAATCCTTTATATGGTTCGTCTGTAGGACCATACATGAACTTATTCCCACAATATATACCTCTGTGTGCATTGGCCCAGAAGCCGTTCACTGTTTCTTTGCTTCTGTCATACACACTCATCAGCACACATCTCTTAGAACCACTGTAAACAGTCCCCGGTTCGCCAATGTCCGATACAGCGAAGTGTAGCCATGCATTTACACCACCTGCATTAACTCTTGAACTTTTCATGTTACCTCCTTTGTGCTTTAAGCACATTTAAAGATTACTCATCATCATCCTCTGATTCACTATCTTCATTGTTTACTGGCGCATCGCCCTCAAGCTTAATGTAATTGAAATTTGAATCAAGTATATTCATGGTTGTTATGGAACTCTGTGTAACCTCCACATAACTTCCACCAACACTGTCTTCAACCACCTTTTCAAATTCCTTTACTTCTACAACACCTCGCTGTAGATGCAATGTCCCGTCAGCCTCATTCCCAGCAAATCCACTTCCTACACCGCACACTGCAACAAGATAAGATGTCTCACTTGTTAATGGTATAGGTGGTGACCCTGCATCTGTAGCCGTATACGGCTTGGCTCCGGCGAGACTTATATCTTTTGCAAGCTGCGATGTAATAAGTGCATCCCTGAATCCATCTGCGTTGAAGTCTTTCGTAGTGAAGTATTCAACATTATCCGGACTTGCCGGAACATCGTACACCTCTCCGCTCTCAGACAGATAAGGTATCATCTCCAATGTTCTGTGATACCCCAGCCATTCAATAAGATTATCTCTTAGATAACCTGAACAGCTTCTGCGCTTGCAAAAAATAACAATCTGCTTGTACTTGGCATACTCTGCATCATCAAAACGATACACACCCAGCGGGTCAAATCGGGAATAAAAACTCTTTGCAAACTTCTCGTCTGCAAGCAGATAATACGGAATAACTAAAACGAGAAGACCCTTGTTCCTCAAATAACCAAAGATCTTCTCGACAAATTCCTGTTCCAGTCTGCATCCGTCACCATCCCCATACGGTGGATTTGCGAAACAGAACCCGAACTTATTATTACTGATTTTTACCCCGTGAAGAAAATCCGCATTGATCAGATAATCAACCATCATTTCTTCTTTCGCTTCATTAAGCTTCCTGTAAATATTAACATTTAACTCCACTCCAAATGTGTGAAGCTTTGATTTGTCAGCGTTGGAAATCACCGTCCTAAGCGCCGCTCCGTCTCCAATGGACGGTTCTAAAACATTTACCTCACCTGCAGGCCATCTAAGCATTTCAGCTATTTTCCTGCAGTGCTGCTGGTCTGTCGGGTAATACCCCAGCTTTCCAACATTAGTAATTGACTGAAAGAATGTATTTCCTGATGAGACATTCTTCTTTTCATATTCTGCCATATGGCACCTCCTTCTGAGCATATACGCCCTTGTTTAATATAATCTATTAAACAGACACACATATAAAAGCAAAAAAATAAGCCTGCGGCATAGCCACAAGCTTTATAATCATACATATATGTCTGTAAATAGCACCCTGCCACACATATACATAAGCATATGCGTGCAACCAAAATTCCAAACGGAATTATAAAAAATAATAAAATAAATACTATATTATAATATCATAGCTCAATTCATAAGGCAACAATTTTGCAAAATCCTTTTCAACTCCTTGCAAAAAAATAGGTTAATGCTAAAATACTAATCACTAAGGCTAATTAAGAATAAGGGGGATATCATGCAGCGTTGTATCGATAAGAAAATTGAAAAGATAATTAATGATGAGATGGAAAAAGCAAAGAAAAATATAATTGAAAGAATAAAATTCATATTCTTGGACAGCGGTATATCAGACGAGTTGCTAAGTTACGACAATATTCCGATAGAAGATATAGGCTTTCCAAGCAGAATAGAGAACTGCTTAAAAAAGTCCGGGATATGTACACTAAGAGAACTTGTACTGTGTTCAACAGATGATCTGAACCGCATCCATAATCTGGGCCATAAATCCCGGAATCAATTGGAAAGTATTCTGTTAGAAAAATACAATTTAACAATCAGGAAATAAAAAAAGACTGCCAGAGATTTCTCTCTGGCAGTAATTTTTAGATAAAGTCATGAATACTCATGCCTGGAGCATCCCAAGGATGACTTGGCGAATAATCTCCGGCAGTTGCAGACGGAATATAATGATAGTCGCCTATCTCACCATATTCCTGTTCCTTATCTGCCTCATCCTCAAGCACAGTAATTTCCAGACTTTTAACATCTGAAGCATCAAGAATCACCTCTGATGAATCATACATCTCCGAAGCTATCTGCTCTGCTTCTTCATTAGTAAGAGAATTATCCGGGTCAGGTATTTCTATAACCCTTTCTAAAGTCTCTTTTATATTTACTTTTTTGTAATTCATACAACCTCCGTTTCTGCCTTTGGCAGATTTATTTTCTTACCTGCAGTCTTTAGCAATCTTTCACTTTGCACTCTGCAAGATACAATAGATTTTTTAACCATCTGTTATGTGACATATGCGAAGTATCCTTGTCGTTTATTGTATCACGCAAGTCTGTCATAGCTGCTGATGGAATGAAGAAGTACATAGATTCCAATACACAGCGTACCCTTTCTTTATCCGGTACATACTGCTCTTCTCCACTCTCTTCCGGGTTATCCGTAATCAACAACTTATTTCCCGCATATATTCTGATAGTTTTATTAACATCACTATCCTGTCTTGCCATCTTAGCTGCATATGATGCAATGTTTCTGTATACAATCATCTGGGCCATGGCTCTAACGATTACAACTTCATCTTCAGGCATGTAATCCTCAAGCTCTGTTTCATCGTCGATTTCAATCTCCGGATGATGTGCTTTCACATATTCATACTCAAGATCGTACACTATTCTGCATACATTGTAATCATCTCCGCTAAGTTCCTGAATATTAAGCTCATTACTTTTCTCCTGACCGAAACGGTCATCTGTCAGCATAAGCTCATAACTGTTCGCATACAGCTCATCTCCCCAATCAGAATACTCCAATTCTTTAGGTACTATCTCCCAGTGCATATCCCTGTGAGACTTATTTATGAGTTTTAACAACTCCACTTCCTTAAGAAATGACTCTGAAATGTGTACCATAACATTTTCCTTTAAGCACTGACTGCTTCCTTTCCATTTAGTCTTATCCAACATGTCTATTATCATATTAGATACTTACATGCTGCTTTAAGCAGCTTCTAATGTTCAACCATTTAATTTCCCTTGGAACCTCCATGACTGCTTAGCAGTCTTTTTTATAGACTTATTATCACTTTTACCACAAATATATGCCACTATTTAAGCAAATGCAAGCCTGTTTGCACTCTTTGCCTGTGCAGACCTCATTTTCCTTAATGAGCATGAAAGAGTATTAACATACTCCCCATACATCACCATGAAATTTGAAGCAACATCATTACTTGAATCCTGATAGAGAATTTCTGAATATATTGAAATATTCCCATTCATGCCATCAATGGCTCTTTTAAGAATATCTTCTGTACTCATATACATTCTTCCACCAATCAGACCATCAGCAAACACACCTCCATCATAGTATAGCTGTGTCCCACCAGTACCCTGATAAAACCTGAGTATCTGAGCTGTTTCGTCATCAACCCCAAGTGCATCCATATAGTCCTGTGTCGTAATAAGTTTCTTTACCCCATTAACCATTAAATTGTACCTCCATTCGGCTCTCTATATGTAATCAGTCTTTTTAGATCAGTGACAAGCAGTGAAGCATACATAAGAGGCTCCCTTGCATTGTTGGCAAATATGCCATTTTTAGTATTATCTAAAAATTCTTTCAGCTCTGTATCAGATGAACATATCTTATACATTTCTGTATACCCATTATGTTCAGTGACATAATATTCATTTTTTAATGAATTTCCCGTTATTCCGAATACATCCTGTTGAGAGAATGTATCCCTTACCTCTGCCACTGACTTTAAAGAATATATCTGTTCATCACTTGTTAACTTCATACAAAGAACAATTTCATTAACCATGCACATAGAAAAAACCTCCCTTCATTTCTTCTGCCTGTCTAATCTAACATTTTCTCTTTCTTAAACGAAAACTGATTAAGCCCTCCAATTATGATATGATCCATCAATGGTATATTCATTAACGCACCCACCGCTGATATTCTTTTGGTGGTTTCAACATCTTCCTTGGATGGCTCTACACAGCCGCCCACATGATTATGCACCATGACGAAACTTGCAGCTCCGGTTAAAAGAAGCCTTATAAAAATTTCTCTTGGTGCAACTTGCGCAGTATTAACAGTACCATGTGACACTTCAAAAATACCAAGAAGCTTCATTTTACTGTCCATTGACAGCATCCAAACATGTTCTTCCGCTTTCTTGTCAGCGTCAAAAACCTTGCGCATCATGTTCGATATTTTAGCTGGTCCATCCAGATTTTTTTCTTCCGGATAATTAACCCCGCTGTCCTTAACCAGACAAGGTATACCCTCATTCTGATTAAGCTCATAACAATTAACTCTCATCAACTACCTCCTACTGCTTTAAGCAGTTTTTCATTTTTGTCTACTTTCATTTAGTGCAGATAAAACTATATTCTGTATATCTGTCCTGACAGGCGAACCAATGATAATGCTATAGTTTCTTACATCCTTTACAACTCTAATAGTATTATCACTGATTTCAAGGTAACGTTCGTCACCATCAAAAACACCTGTCCTCAACAATGCAAAAGTATCTTTGACACGCAATATTGTCCTATCTTTTCCATACACAATATCAAACATTTTCTGCTCCAATCTTCACCCCATCAACGGGAAATACAGATACGTTCCTAACAGATGCATATTCCAGCAATACCTTAATAACCTGCGCTACAGGTCCGAAAGGTGTTGCAAGCGCAATACCATCTCCTGCTTTATCACATGTGCAGCATTCATTACATAACTGCGATAAAAGCGGGAACTCCTCACATGCCGCTTTAAGTGCCTTAGCAGTCTTTACAGAGGTATCCTTAGATTTTTCGTATGCCTTTGCAACACTGGCATCGTCAAATGTAATACCATTTACATAGCCGCCGAAATCCTGCGTTTTTTCTACGACTGCCTCTGCCACGCTACCATTCTCCTTTTCAGTTCCTTTCTCATCATCTTCCTCTGCGGGTTCTTCTGAGTTAAAAAAGCTGTCAAAGAATGATAACTCCGTTTCAGATTCACTATCTGACACAGGCATTTCCTCCGGTATATCTTTTCTAGGTACTGCATCATAATCTGATACAATGCTTTCTTCCATATCCGGCTCATTAAGGAATGGATTTTCCTCATCGTAAGAATCTTCTGCCCCAACAAAATCAAATGGCTGTTCCAAAGATTCTTCATTATCTGCCTGTCCGGTATTTGCGATACTCTGGATTTCTTCCCTGCTTTCTGCCTGCATGGATCCTTTAGCAGAACCCTGACACTGTGATTCCTGTTCATGTGGCAGCGCTGCACAGTTTCTTTGCTCTAAGTCTGCAATTCTGGCTAACAGCTCATTAATCAACTCACTGTCACCACTTCCCGTACTCAGCATACATATCTCTGCAGATGTTATTCTCAATGAAGAGTAATTCCTGCATGTCAGCTTTGAGTACTGCTCATTCAGCTTTCCTGCAACTCCTGAGAGCCTTATCATGCCATACGATGATATCTCTTTCAGAGTTTTCATATACTCTTCTGAAACCTCCCTGTTAAGAGCTGCATTACAGCTCACCGTAAGAGCATCACTTATCGCATTCAGTATCATTTTAAGGAAGTTGTCAGGATTTACCGCCGACTCCTCTTCCTCATGTATGATACTTAACGCCCTGCCAAGGTCTTTCTTAACAAGAGCGCCTACATACTCTGCCATTGTTTCAGGTCCAACCAGTGCAAGATACTTTTTTACGGAATCCTCGCCGATCTCCTCTCCTTCTTCAAAAGGCATGGAGATATGTGAGAAGTTATTGACCGCATTTCTTAACGAGCCATCTGCTGATTCCGCAAGCAGACCAAGAGCTTCATCAGTATATGCAGCTTTATACTTTATTCTCAAATCACCAAGCAGCCCTAATATATCTGCTTTGGTAATTCGTGAGAATTCATACTTACCACACCTGTTCTTGATTGTCTGCGGTATCGACTGGAAATCTGTTGTACACAGAATGAAGTAAACATGTGACGGAGGTTCTTCGAGTGGTTTAAGGAGTGACTTCCACGCGCCATCTGTCAGGCAGTGTGCCTCGTCAATTACATAAACCTTACACTTACCATATTGTGGAGCAAATGATATATTCTCCAGCAATCGGTCTATGTCGTCCTTTCCTCCGTTTGTGGATGCGTTCAGCTCCACATAGTCTGCGAATGTTTCAGCCTTAATAGCCTTACATGTTTCGCACTGGCAGCAAGGCTCATTATCCACCTTACTGTCACACTGCAGCCATTTGGCTACAATTCTTGCAGTTGTGGTCTTTCCACCACCTGTCTGCCCGTAGAAAATAAGGGAATGCTCAAGCACTCCCTTTGTCAAAGCTGTTTTTATAGCTTTAATTGTGTTGGTCTGACCAACAACCTCACTAAATTTCTGTGGTCTTACCACATTGTATAGTGCATCCTGGATTACCATCTGCAATCCCTCCTTTCTAAATTTTTCTTTGCCATAAGCACCTCCTTTGATGCATTTTCTGCATCTTCAACCTATTTAATCAGAACTACGAAAAAACATAAAAAAAGAGCCTATGGCAAAAACCACAAGCTCATTTAACACAATAATTCTGAAAAATAGCACCCTGCTCACCCTTATAATTTAAGGATGGCAACACTGTCAATTAATATTAAGACAGAAAAACAATAAAATAAATACATGATTATAGTATCACAGAGCCATTCCCCACGCAAGAGATATTTTTTCGTGTTTCGTCGCCATTATCGTAACTCAGCAAGAAACATACAAGAATGGGAACAGGGGGCGTAAGCAATCACCGCCATATTTGATTGGATTGCTAAAACGAATTCTGGACAACGAATACTTCACTGAATATCCTTGACTTTTCAAGAAAATACACCTATAATCACAATAAATAGGAACATATTGGGATGTAAATAATTGATAATTAATATCATCTTTAATTAATAGTTACATTTTGGGATGTAAATAATTGATAATTAATATGTTTCAAAATTAATAGTTACATTTTGGGAATTTATCCTCGCGAAAACCTTAAACAGCAAGGTTTTAACGAAAAAAAATGGTGTGTCTGGAACTAATCCTGACACACCATTTTTCATTTAATAATTAAGTTTTGCTTCGAGCATATCTTTGTACGCCGCCTGTAATTCCTCCAAGTCCCATTATCATCTCCTTTTTTAATTTTCTTCGGACTCACTCACAATACTGCTGCAACAACATTTCCCTTTCTTGCAACAACTCCATCTTCGTCACAGTAGTCGCTATCAGTGCACATATACACATCATCTCTCCCAAGCTCTGCCATAAGTGACATGGCATCACTATCGCACTGATGAGCATATTCCCTGGTTTCTACCTCACTCTGCGTAGTATAGTTGAATATAAGAGCTTCGCCAGCTTTTATCCTTCCACTGGCATATCCAAAGATTTTTTTCTGACACTTTCCGCAATATCCGGTTTTTATGAACTCACGGACATCTGCCTCAGTCTGTGGAAAAGCTTCCTGCAGATATACTCTTTTGTCATTCGTATATCGTACAAGACCTTCCACCTCTCCGTCAAATAAAAGTACATGATTATAACTACCACACATTGGACATATATCGTCCACATTAAATACTATTGCCATAAGCACCTCCATTAAATTATTTTTAAATTTTTTTTTATACTCACTAGCAAGAAGAAACTGAACCCTGCGCTCCTCTTCCGGAAGCTCTTCAAGTTCGTCCTCCTCACATGGACTAATTGCATAAAACTTAACGCCATTATAACTGAAAACCTGTAAATAATCAGGTTCAGGATATCTTTTATTAATCATATCCATACATCTTCTTATAATCTCCACTGGCTCACCAAACAATAATGCAAAGCCCTGTGTACATGATACATTAATGTTTTTAAATACATAATGACCCTTACACTCCTGTTCCGTTAATTCCAGTCCATTATACTTGTCAACTTCACTCATATAAACCTCCATTATGCTGCAAGCAGCCTTATTGTATTAAAATAATCATTATGCGTAAAAGTCTTTCTCCTGCACATTTCCAGTGCATTCTCCAGTGATTTCAACGCTTTCATATTAAGCTGCTCATCCCCGTACATGCTTAGAACAGATTCAGGAACAACACAATGCTCCAAGCCTCTTATGCTAAGTGTCGCCTTAAGAATAATATCCTCTAATGCCATCATAAGTGCTATCACCATTGTCTCAGAAGTGTTCTTGATGAACGACTGCTCATTTTTCTCTTTAAGAGCATCCAAGCACAATAACACCTCGCACTTACTGCCAATATTTTCCAGTTCAGACAACATCCGGCAAACCTTTGGAAAGTCCGGCTCATTAAGCCACTCCTCTCTTCCGCACGCAAGCTCATGTACTGCCCATACAGGCAGCTTTAATTCAGCAGCCTTTTTCTGTTCCTTTTCAGCTGTCAGCTCATGTCCAGCAAATAGACAACTACACCTGTTCATTATCGTAGGAATCAGCCTTGTCTCACAGCATAAGATTATGCAGTTATTACTACTGCCATCTTCCAATGCCTTTAACAATGCATTCTGCACCGTAATGCTCATGCGGTCTGCATGAGCAATTACAAATACATTAACTCTTGAAAACACTGGGATAACATTCTGGTGTCTTTTAATATCCTCTATCTGTTCCAGTGTTATCTCTCTTTTTCCAGGAATAAGATCGATAAAATAACAGTCGGGATGTTCATCAAAAGTCTTTTGACTTTCAGCACCATAATTAGCAACTTCTTCAGCTGCGTGAATAGCATCTGACACTACACCAGTGCCATCCTTACCATAGAAGATAATTCCACCATATGGATTTTTAACCAGATACCTTATCTCCATTACTTACTCCTTTCTTAAGAATTTTCTCTGTTTAATTTTACTGTAAAAGAAATCGCCAGGATCATCAGGACATATCCTTTTATCCTCAGATAACAAAACACCGTAATTGTCGCACTGTGCAGAAAAATTGTCCGCAAATGAAACAATAAGAGCCTCAAATGTCTTAGGGGCTATACAGCTTTCATCGCCATGACTGCTTAGCACTATATGACACAATTCATCAATCATGTCCTCATCTGTCATGCCAGTCTTTTTAGCAGTGCTCCTTATAATGTCAGCACCGATATCAAGATGTCCTAAAAGCTCGCCTTTCTTCGTAATTCTTGCACTAGGAAAGCCACGGTATTCATACACCTTACCTATGTCATGCAATAATGCCCCGGCAATTATAAGGTCTTTTGTCCTGCTGTCAATAACAGGTCCATACTCCTTAACCGCCTTCATTCTTTCTGACAGGTTAAGATAATCAACTGCAAGCTCACACACTTCGCATGTATGAATAAGAAGACCACCATTAAAGTTATGATGCATCTTTAAACCCGCCGGAAGCTGTGATAATGCTGCATAATTTTCATTAAATATGGTTTTAACAAGCAAGGCCAGATTTTCATCACTAATCTGTAACATATAGTTTCCTATCTCCCTTGTAAAACCTTTTAAGTATTCCTTGCTTAAGCACCTTGCAATCTCTGACATTTCATACTCTGCCTCTGCCGCCTCATTCATTGCTCCAATAATAAGTGAACCCTTACCATCGTAAGCATCAACACGGCCATATACATGAATAACTTTACCGATAAGAGCTGCCTCACGGCTTCCATCTTCCGATATAGTCTCCTGCCACATTCTTGCGGTATGACTGCCTGTACAATCTGTTATAAAAACATTTGCGTACCTGCCTTTCTTACCTGAACTGATCTTGAAATCAGACAGAAAATAATAACCTTCAATATCCTTACCGATATTATCATCAAACTGTGATATCTTTGTTTTCATAATAACCTCCTGTGCGCTTTGAGCGCTTTTTAATAATTAACAAAACTGTTTTTTCCAGGCATTAATGACAACTCTTATATTGTAATCATCAAGCGTTGTCTGACTTTTAAGGTAATTCATAAGATCTCCTTCAAAATCATAACCTGAAAATTCTCTTATAAATTTCCTGATAAGAGGATAAAATTCACTTACATGAACATGATTGAAAATGTAGGTATGCACTTCCTTGCAATATGCTCTTGCAACCTTAGCGTTTTCAGTCAAATCACCCACATAATCCTGACTGATTGAAAGATACTCCAGAGCCATATCATACTCTGTCTGTTCATCGAATACCTCTTTAATTGCAGATCTTTGAATAAACTCACATATCCTTTGGCTGGAACTCACCCTATTCATCGCAATCACCTTCTTTTCCGAAAGCAACTGCAGATAAGTTATCGTAGTATTCCCTGATATACCTGTTCAGGTACTCATCATCCGGATATGCAAAGCCCTGGCAGTCACCGACCAAGGAATCATTAACTCCCAGCATTCTATGAACATAAATTTCTCCACACCGAGCGAAAACTTCAGTAGGTGTCTTATAATATGACTTGTTATACTTTCCTGATAAATTCTCTCCAGACTTATCGATGAAATAACAATATCTATTAAGAATCTTACTGAAATCATCCTTAATACTAAGATAATCTTGCCTGATTCCTGTCAATGTACCATCGTCAATCATATGCATAAACTCATGTACCATAGATTTAGGATTACGCACATCCACACATATGCACCTGAACCATGTATAATACAAGCCTATAGCATGATGATTTCCAAGCTTTCTAAAGCGCAATGACACATCTTCATACCTTTTCCCTCCAAAGTAAGTCGCACTCAAAGCACTCCATTCCTTTGCAAGTTCAGCCACCTTATCTATGTCACACTCTTCGTCCATTTCGATGTATCCGAAATAATCATTAAACTGTGACTCCTTCATTGCTTTAAGTACTTTGTCCGGAATACCTTTCTTTGTCTGGAACGATCTGGCATAATCGCTTTTCCGTTTTCTGTTGTACTGCACCATTCTCTCAATCTGAACATTTCTCTTAAGAATACGACAGTATAACTTCACAAGTGCTTTGTCATACCATGTCTTCATGTGAAAATAAGAAATTGAAACCCTTATCCCAAGCAGGTGACAATACAGAGCCATATCAGAATATGCAACTTCATTCTGCAGAATATCAGACAATCCGCCTGTATACTTCTTTCCTGACAGATTTGTGCTGGATGAAGATGCAGCGGTTTTTACCGTTAATATCTGCGTTCCAAGAGCATGGCATATCCTCTCCATAAGATTATCATCTGCAGCTACAAGATCATCATCCAGCAACTTATCAACTTCTTTGCTAAGAAGAGATTTAACGTAATCCTTAAAGGTTGAGTCTTCCTCCATAACCTTAACAACCTCATTAAACATAACGGCTCTGGTTATACAGAAAGCGGCATCAGATATATAAGCCATGGTGTTCTTTTTATTTCCGGTACGATAATAGCATTTGCCACGCTGCCTCTTTTTCATTTTGTTAATTGAAAGATATACAGGCAAATCCTTATATGATTCATATCCGATAAGCTGATAATAAGGCTTAACTCCTCTCGTTCCTATAATCTGAAACTGTGAGCAGGCCATATTTCCCCTATTAATAAAATCAAAATGGCGGATGTAATCTGCCGCTGGTGAATACCACATTAAATCTTCAAGAGTATCACTTAGCCTGAAATCTTCTTCCTGCACGTTACCCGGCACACAATCCAGCAGAAGTTCTCTTAAATAATCTTCCAGCTTATCACTGATATACTCCATGTCTTCCTCCTCAATCTTTTTCTTTGAAAAAATTGAGTAAATTTCAGAATTTGTTGTAAGCTTCATCTCCTTTTTCTTTTTTAGCAGTGTAAGAATCTTTTCTTCCACTGACAGATAATCGTCAAGATTATCCGAATTTTCATTCTCTGTTTTCCCAGAGAAAGCAGATGGTATATCAGCGGAAATTGTCATATTGTTATATGGCTTTCCACTGATATCCCCAAGCATTGAGAATAAATCCATCTGCCCGCATAAATTAATTGCCATAGGCACCTCCTTCTAGGCTCACGCCCTATTTTTTATTTATCTATATAACAGTCACACAAGGCATAAAAAAAATGAGCCTGTGGCAAAGCCACACGCTCATCAAAATCCTTATATGTCTGATAATAGCAACCTGCTCATTCTGCAAATAATAAACACTAATCGCACAAGAATGGCAACACTGTCTTAGACAGAAAAATAATAAAATAACACATTAATATATTAGCACAGAAATATTAAAAAGACAATATGAACTGCTCATAGTTGTCACATATTTGTCTTATTCTACTTTATTTTTTTATAAAAATGCCATTTATTATCTACTTTCCCATCATCCCTAAATGGATTATAAGCTATAGTCTCTTTATCGTGATAATCTACGCTTTCTGGCAGATATGTTTTTACATATTCTACATCCCTTATATCGGTGTATACCTTATCACTTTCTTTGCTGTTATAATACCTTGTAAAAATAATTCCGCCACGTCCTGTTGTTTTGCCTTTAGTGGCATAAGTTATCTGACCATCATCAGAAACAACATATCTAATGGTCTTGCCGTTCTTATCAATTGAAATATATGCATTTTCATCAACGCTTTTCCATACGCCAACTATTCCATCAATTGGTTTATTAGCATTATGTGTTACAACTGTCATAACAACTATGCATACCACAAGAAATATTCCCACTGCTGAACCTATTACTATATTTTTGATTTTCCTCTTTTCCATTATTTACTTCTCCCATCTACTTTAATTTACGCTTAATATGAAGCACTCAAACATGTTCAGTATATCATTAATACACAGCCTACATCAACCAGCTTTTCTTGTATTTTTGCTATCCTTTGCTATATTCTGCAAAGAATAAGCAAAACACATACTCACCAATTTATCGCGCTTTAATAGCTGGTTAAAGGCATCTTCTTCCAGTCTTTCTTTTCCTCTAATATCCTTCATTTCATTACTTCCTTTCCATTATAACTTCTTCTGTGACATCTCCTATTTCTGGTTCTAAGACCTGTCCCTCATCTGCACTTACCTGGGCTTCTATGTGTCCCGAATGAGCATCATCTTTTCTTTCCTCATAACTTATCTCTGCATTCTTCTCATAAGCTGATGTTACACCATATAACCCAAACCCCATCAAGAAAGATAAACCGAATAATATTAAACCTAACACGACATTGACTGCTCTTTTCTTCATAATTTTTTCCTCCTTAAACTAAAAAATGCAACCCATAGGGCTGCATAAACTTTTTATTTAACTAAAAAAGGCATGTGCCTACACACATGCCTGATACCTGCTCAAATCACGCAGCCCATTCTTACCACACAATCATTTTCACATGATAATGCAATAGAAACCGTTTCTTTAAATGCGAAACAAGAAAAATAAGTACTAAGTGTATGTTAACAGAGGTGTATATAAATTGCAAGTGTTTTGAAAAATTCGTTGTAAAATGAAACTCTCATATTTTGCTTAACTTTTCTTCCCGTGCCTCTTCCATAGTAATATCATTTGTAAGAATTCCAAACAATGACCTGGCTTTATCCACTCTATCCTGATATGGATTAGTCAACTTTGCGTCAACATCTTCATCATGATTAGTATATACATCTTCATTTTCCACAATCAAAACATCATCTCCCTTCTGGACTGCAAGTACTTATCACCAATGTGACATACCCATTCTATGTAGTCGCACATTCATCATACCTAGTGCTTTTCTCTGCTATCTTCCAACTCTCTATGCAAATCTACAAATGTTGCTGCTCGCATAAGAGCCATGATGAACACTATAAGAATCACCATCACCAAAATTATAGCAAGAACCATAACCAGCCACCTCTTCCATATAATATAATACTTTTGTACTTACAATTTTACGCTGAAAGACCTCTTGCGAGATCAAAATTCACATTAATTTCTTTACCCTCATCTTTAAATACTCCGTCTGTATCATAGATACGATACATATAGTCTGTTTCCAGGGCAGTTGCACCATCCTTGATGAATGATGTTTTAATCCTTTTTATCGTGAGTACTTTTAACTGTTTTCTGTCATTGTTATCGTAGCAGTACAGTTTATACTCGTTAGGATTGTCAATATCACGATACAATGACACTGCATTAATTGCATGTGACTCACCATATATAAGCAATGGCACTCCCTCAGACAGATACTTTACCAGCTTTGTCATTACCTCAGCATTACCTGAGGTACCAAAATGGAACATATTATTACCACTGGCAGTCTGGCTAGAATAGAGATTATTAATTGCCATTATAGTTTCATACATTGACTTATCTTCATCATTCTGTGGCTCACCATTATCAAGTCTATATCTGTAAAACTCTACCTTGCTGTATTTCTTACCATTCAGAGTACCGCTTTCATCGAGCATATATATCTCCATAAGTTCACTGTGCTTTTCAATCTCCGCCCTTAATTCTGGAACAAATAAAGCAACCCCGTCCTTTACATTCCATTTCTCCTTAGCAGGCTTTGATAGTAGTTCATAAAGATGTTTAAAATCTGAATACTCACGCAGCGCAACAGAATTTGCTGTATACTCTCCTGATTTTTCAAAAAACTTTGAATCCTTGAAGTCATAAGCTTTCGCCATAAGACTTCCTGACCATGGTACATTATTATACTTGTGCTTCTTTACATCCCCATACTTGAATGGCAGCTTTCCAACATAATATAACTGAGTAAGAGATGCCATTCCATAGCACTGGCCGTCTCTGTGAACACCTTCCGTATCTTTTATTCGGATATTATTAAATGGAAGCGTATCTGTATCAATATTGAATCCTGAATCTGCAAGTAGTATACTGTCTGTCTTTCCATCACCATCTGTATCAACATAGTTATTATTAAGTACACCATTAATCTGCTCATATAAATCTGTTAAATCATCAGCAGAGCGGGCATATCTATAGAATCCTCCCGTTCCTGTTGCAAGTTCCGTCAGATGTTTTACATCAATTTCATTTCCAAGTCCAATACAAATTATAACAGTATTTTTCTCAGCAGCCTTAGCAATTATGGAATCTGTACTCTCATCCCAGTCAAATAGTCCACCCTTATCAAATCCATCAGACAAAAGAATTATATAGTGTCTTCTTGTCTTATCGTCCTCAAAGTCTGATAAAGCCTTCTTTATTGCATTATTAGAAGCTGTTCCATTAAATTTAGGAACAGTATCCTTAATTGAATTAATGCTCGTATATAATGTATTCTTATCTGATGTAAGCCCAGTTACCTTTGTTATATCCCTTGTAAATGTATAACACGAAAATCTTGTTGTCTGTGCAGCCTTTTCAACAAGAGACTTGGCCATATCAACTCTTTTAAATTCAATATCATTCTCAGCGCTGCCAGCACACTGCTCCTGTGAGTACATTGAGCCTGAATTATCAATTACAAGTGCTATATCAAGCGCAGGCTGAAAGTTCTCCTTATCCTCGATAATCTGACCTAAAAAATATCTTGAAAAATGCTCCAGCTTTGCCTGTGTACCCTCTGACACGAGCTTATAACTGCCATCATCAAGATACTGATACACTCCTACATTCTGATTGTTCCTTGATGTATAATCAAAACTTATTTCTGCAGAATCAAACTTCTGATTCTCCATGTATATCTCATATACAGGTGTTACAGCGACAGGTATGTTAAACACACCATCGCTTTCCTGAAATGTAATATCCGCAACCTTATAATCCCCACTTACATTAAGCTTAACCTTCTCTGCTGTGTATTCCTGTTCGAACTTTCTCTTATTATCTTTTGTCTTACCATCTGTCTTTTTGCTGAGTGGATTCAATCCTAACTGTAGCTCCAACCCATCAGGTATACCGTCCCTATCCGAATCCGCTTTCTCTGGATTCGTTCCAATTCTCTTCTCATCCTCGTCTGTAATACCATCTCCATCCGTGTCCGGATTTTCTGCATCCGGCTGACTTCCCCTTAAGTCCTCCATTTCAAGAACGTCCAGGGTTCTCTCCTGCTTCTTTTTGCATCCAGTAAGCACAAATACAAAGCACAATACCAGAAACATAACTCTTATAAGTTTTTTCATATGAACATTTTCTCCCTCGCTATTTATACAAAACCCCGTCCGGACTAAACCCGGGCGGGGTATATTCATTTCTGCAAATTATTCCTGAGGATACTTGTTACTCTTTCTTACCTTTAAGAAGAATAAGAAAACAATAACAAGTGCAGCAATAATCAGAACAGACACACCAGCAAAAGCAGCTGGATGATTTTTTACAAATGTAATAAATCCAGATGAGTTTGCCTTTTCCTCGTTGGCTTCAACCTGTCCAGCAATATACTCTGTATATGTTGCTGTTGCAGTGATATCATATTCTGTTCCACCAACAGGATCATTTACAGTAGCTTCATATTTTCCTACCCAATTATATGCATTTGCATCTGCAGGCAGATTGTAGTCGCCACCATATACAACTTCATAATCATTTATAACCCTGTTTCCAACAGCAGCAGCCTTGCGGCAGAGCACGCCATCTTCGTTTGTGTAAGCTTCCCCGTCCCATTCAATAGAATTTATTTTATAGAGTTCAGGGTCAAGGTTTAAATCTGAAAGAATCTCATCGGAAAACTGCATTACATCCGGTGTATTCTCATTATATGTTACTAATTTATCCTTATATCTGAAATAACGGCCATTAGTTACATAGAAAGTAATATCAAACTTAAACTCATCAGATACAGCTGACTTAACAACCTTCTTTGATACTAATGAAAGTGTAACTCCGTAATCCTTTCCCGTTACCGGGTCAGTTACAGTAGAGTTAATTGTATCTGAGATAGCCTTATCACCAGTCACTTCGTTATAATTTACAATCTCTTCATGATACTGAGTCCTGCCTGCTACACCTGTTACATCTTTTTCTACGCCTGCAAGTTTATATGTGATACCGTCTTTTTCAACAGTCTCGCCAAACTCAGCATCGGCATATGTTGTAAGTGCTGACTTCATCTCTAAAGTCTTTGTAACATCAGCAGGGACTTTTTTCTCAATCGCGTCGTATTTTACATCTGATAACTGATATGTAACGCCATCTTTTTCTACTGTCTTATCGAAGTTGTATTCCTTCTTAGCGTCCTTGTCTGTATACTTTTCTGTCACCTTATAGCTTTCTGCAGCATATGTGTTAGTTGTGACAGAAGCCAAACCAGCCACCATAACTACTGCAAATATTCCAAATAATTTTACGATACCTTTTCTGTTTTTTCTTATTGCAACAAGAATCATACCAAGTGCAGATACAAACATTATGACAGCGTATACACGCACCATATCTGTATTTGAATCACCTGTCTTAACTGATTCCTCATTGCTTGCAACCTCTCCTGCTTTATTCCAGTCATTTGTTGCATTATAAGCAAAGTTAAGGTATCCAATAATTGCCTCATCAGTCATAGATACATGCTGGATTCTTGCCGAATCCTTTAATGTAAACTTGACATCCGCAGCAAGCTCAAATCCTGCAGGGGCTTTTACCTCTCTTAAGATGTATTCAACATCCGGATGAAGTCCAAGTATTTCTGTAGCTGTACCAGTTGTAACAAATGGTCCATATACTACATTACCCTTTAAATCTAAAATCTCAAGTGTAGCACCATCAAGCTGCTTGATTATTCCTGTGGAGTCAAGCTTTTCGATATTTACCACAGACTTGAATGTAACCGTCTGACCCTCATCATTTATATCTGAATGAGTTGCAACCAGTACATTAGATGCAGCGTCGTATATATCCTCAAATACAACTACATTTAGTGAGTTAAGCTCTGCTCTTGTAAAGTTAAATACTACATCAACTGTTCCATCTGCTTCTTCCGGAGTAAATGTTACTTCAGATGTAATCTTACCGTCTGCAAGAGGCTTTCCCGTAACCTTATCCATAAGCTTACCTACAACCTTGTATGTTACGCCTGGAATAAGATTTGTATACTCTACTGTATCTGTTATCTGAAGAGGAGTTTTATCATCTGTTCTCTTTGTGGCATCAACTACGGTTGTTGTATCCTTAGCTGTTGTCTTTAATACAGGATAATGCACGCTCTGATCTTCATCATTAATATCTTCATGTGCTGCAACTTCGATTCCATTGTGTATAAGTTTTTCAAATACCACGATAGTCTCTCCACCGAGCAATGACGAATCAAACTCAAATGTCATATCAATAGTACCATCTTTCTTATCAGCAATGAATGTCTTAGTTGCTGTTATCTTGTTACCATTAGCATCAAGTAAAGGACTGTTAGTGTCCTTAACCATTAAATGTCCTGATACAGTATACTCTTTGCCTACAATCAGGTTCTTATAGCTTACTGTATCAATTATTGTGGCATTCTTCTGCACAGTTCCAACATTGTTTCCGGTATTCTTGTCAATAGCCTTAGTCTTTAAATCAATATAGTGTACCGACTGCTCTTCATCTGTAATGTCAGAATGAGTTGCTACAGTCACATTATTGTATTTAAGGTCCTCAAAGCATGTAAGAGTGTTATCACCAAGTAATGATGAGTCAAACTTAAATACCATATCAACTGCACCATTGGCTGTAGTTGCTGTAAATGTTGTCTCAGCTGTTATCTTATTGCCATTTTCATCAAGTAATGGTTCTCCGGTCTCCTGTACCATAAGATAACCGCTTACTGTGTATGTAGTTCCCACAATAAGATTTGTGTAATCAACTGTATCAATAATTGTAGCTGTCTTAGATACTGTACCTACATGATCCTTTGTCGCACTGTCTATAGCTCTTGTCTTAAGTTTTGGATAGTGAACAGTCTGACCCTCATCATTTATATCAGAATGAGTACCGACTTTAACACCATTGTAATACATATCTTCAAATACAACCACTGACTGACCCTCAACAAGTCTTGAATCAAATGTAAACATCAAGTCGATGCTTCCATCCTCTTCTGTTGCAGTGAATGTCTTTTCAGCTGTTACTTTGTTTCCATCAGCATCAAGTAATGGCTTACCTGTTTCCTTAACCATCAGATAACCACTTACTGTATATGTCTTTCCAATAATAAGATTATTGTACTTAACTGTATCAATAACTGATGCTACTTTTGAGACAGTACCAACATGACTGTCTGTTATTGTATCCTTAGCTGTAGTTCTTAACTTAATGTAATGAATTGACTGCTCTTCATCCCCTATATCGGAATGGGTTGCAACCTTTACGCCGTTATAGAAAACATCCTCAAATACAACCAGTGTCGTATCTTCAAGAAGTGATGAATCAAATGTAAATGTCATATCAACACTTCCGCCTGATGTTTCAGCTGTAAATGTCTTTTCAGCTGTAATCTTGTTTCCATTGGCATCTAGGAATGGCTTACCGGTATCCTTATCCATTAAATATCCTGATACATTGTATGTATTTCCAACCTTAAGATTAGAATATATTACTGTATCTATAATGGATGATGTAGCAGCAATCGTTCCTACATGGTCCTTAGTCTTGCTATCCTGTGCCTTTGTTCTTATCTTAGGGTAATCTACAGTCTGATTCTCGTCTTTAATATCAGCATGGGTATATATTGTTACGCCCTCTTCTATTAAATCCTCAAATACAACAATGGATTTTCCTTCTAGATTTCCCTTGAAGTTGAATTCCACCTTAACAATCTGTTCCTTGCTTTCAGCCTTAAATGTTGTTGTTCCTGTAACTTCATTTCCATTAGCATCAAGGAATGGCTGTTCGGTAGCCTTATTCATCAACTTACCATTAATTGTGTATGTCTTTCCCGGCATTAAGTTGTCAAGATATACGCTATCAGTGACTTTGTAAGACAAGTCTTCATCATATGAACCCTGGTTATCCCCGGTCTTATAATCTGCAGCTGTTGTCTTAACGATTATCGTCTTATCATCAACGAATACCATATCGAAGTCCTGTGAAGGAACATCTCCATAGCCTAATACCTTTGAAGCATTTACTTTCTTTGTCTCAAATGCATTTCCATATCCGATTGGAGAATAATCTTCCCTGACCTCATATACATATCCAATAGGAAGATCATATGCTGATGATACAGCTCCGTTCTCCCCTGTTGTCATTGTTTCTATAAGGTCGCCTTTCTTTACAAGGACAGCTCCGTCGCGTGATTTAATATCTGATGTTGCGTAGATTCCAAACTTTGCTCCGGCGAGTGGCTTTGAATCTTCCTTGTCCTGCTTATGTGCTGTTACATTTACTTTCTGTCTTGAGTCTGTTCTCACTACATCTGTAAAACCGACCACATTGTCGCTATCAGTTGTAACTTCTATCTTATATACCGTGGTGTCAAGCATGTAGCCGTCTGCCGCCTTAGCCTCTCTTATATAATATGTTCCGGCTTTATACTCATAAGCTGATTCTGCATATCCTCCATCCTTCGATGTGATCTGCTCTATAAAGCCTGCGTCTGAACAATCTTCATCTGCGTATACCTGGTAAGAGCATCCGCCGATGTATCTTTCTTCATAAACAAATCCTGTATCTTTATTATATCCGGTTACTACTTCACCTTTCTTATAAAGTCGGAGTTTGTTTAATTTCTGTATATCAGTGGCGCTTACCTCATACGTCTTTGCGTTCTCACTGATTGATACTTCCATGTCTTCCATAAATGTGCAGTTTGGCGCGCCGCTTATCTGATGAATGACATAGTTGCCATATGGAAGGTCTTTTGATGTTGCTTTTCCATCTGCTCCTGTTCTTAAGATATCCCTCTGGGCTTCTGTTGCCGCTTCATAGCTTCCAGCTCCCTTATAGTATATCTGGAACTCTGCTCCTTCCTCCGGTACATTCTCTGTTAATGATGTTTTCTGTGCTGTCTTTACATAGCTTCCACCATCTTTTATTGCTGTCATCTTCTTGGTAAGTGATACCTTTCCTTTGACTTCCTGCTCAAGATGGATTACTGTACTGTCCGCCTCCTGGTAAGAGGTTGCATTGGTCTGCTTTACACCATTAACGTATATATAACCTTTGAATAAGTTATCTACAAAAACTGTTTTATCAAGCAGATATCCTTCTGGTGCTTCATACTCCTGAATAGTTATTGTTCCCATAGGAAACACAACATCTCCATCACCATCTTTAAATAATGTATCTCCGCCTATGTAGCTTTCACTATTTCTAAGATTAATTCTGCCGTCTGCTCCAGTCTGAGCATAATAGGTATACTTAGGTGTCTTTCCTGAAGCTGCAGGGTCAGTAGTCATATCCGTATCATAATACTTTATGACATACTTTGCTCCCTTAAGAGTTCCTGCTCCGTTAGATACGGAACCTGTCTCTTTGTTTACTTTCCTTAAGAGAATTGTTACAGGGTCAGTCTCCGGTGTATCCGATATATCACATGTTACTGTGTCAGAACCGGTAATTGTTACTGACTCAACAGAATCATTAATAAGGAATCCTTTAGGTGCTCCGGTTTCCTTATAGTAATAAGTCCTGCTTTCGCCTTCGAGGATATCACCTGTCGTGTAGGTATCCGTATAACCATCACTGTTAGTTGTAAGCCTTGTTACAAGGTCTGTACATTCAGCGTCATTATATACTGAGATTTCAGCACCCTGCAGACTATAACAGCTGTTGTCATTACTGATACTGTCATTGGACGAGTATTTCCTGAAACGGAAATTTCCATTGTAATAAGTCGGTGCCGGTTCATCCCAGAAGATACACAGACTCTGGTTTACGCCATCATCGTTTGATAGGAACTTTGCATAACAATCGTAATCACCACTGCTTAAGTTGTAAGCATATGAATACAGCTCCATACATAAGTCATATCCTGCACTACCCGGACCGCCAAGGAATGTACCGCCAATAGCCGGCTCATTCCATGAAGGATCATCCAGTGCATAAGCGACAGTATGATGTGCAATAATCCATCTTAAGTCATAATCATAATCACTTAACGGACCTCGTGATGCTCCGCTTCCGACAGAGAAGAAAAATACCCTTGCTACTGTATCATTGACATATGTACCGCCATCTGTAAATGTCGAACCTATACTCGGCTGCGTCTTGTGTGGCTCTGCACACATAGCCTTAACAACATCCCCATCAGGTTCCTCAACACTGAATTCCCAGCTCTTCCAGTCACCCATTCCATTATCAATACCGCTGAATACATCAGCATATGATACACCATTATCATAATCGACAAGCGTATATCCTTCTGCTTTCGCAACCAGAGGTTCCATGTTCGAGATGACTGTAACAACAGCCATTAAAGCTGCTGCGGCACCTGCACTAATCCTCTTAAGAAAATCTTTTCCTTTTCTTAATCGTGTTTTCATCTTTTCTCCTTTCCCACAATATTAGCCAGACCATAAAGCCCTCACGAGTGGTGTCCGTAAAGAAGCTGGTAACATTCTCAACAGTTCGTGTTTTAGCTTTCTAGTCATTATGGCATATGGTTATAGTAGCGCAGGTCAAACTAAATGTCTAGTATTTTTTACCCCCCCCCCTGACAATTTTTTTTCATATTTCTACATCAGTATAAGAATAGTTTTTAACATAAAAAAGAACTGCCAGAAAAATCCCTTTTTCAACAGTTCTTTATCACTTATTATTCAATTGTATTCAACGGTTATTACTTGGTTTCTCCGCAGTCACATTCATAGTGGTCTATAACCTGTTCGTCCCAGGCTTTCTTGTCTGTTATGGTCACTGTTTCATAGTGACCTTCTTCATCGTGGTGGATATATCCATATACAACATCATATCTCTTAGTTGAATTTGTACATACACCCTCTTTACCATTATCTGCACAGTCGTCCTGACATGCATACTGATGTGCATCTAATTCTTCCGCTGTGTCATACTCAAACTGTGTTATACCTAAATCTTCACATCGTTTACAATTATGATCACGACAATTCTTACAAACATACACATTCTTTTTTAAAGCCTCATCCCAAGCCGCCTTATCAACAACCCACCTATCCTCGTCATGAGTTACAGCCTTGTGGTGTACTGTCGTGTATACCGGCTTCCAGTTGTGAGTATGAGAAGGAGTGTCTGGAGTTGATGTGTTTCCGTTGCTGCCATTGTTATTGCCATTGTTGTTATTATTGCCGCTGTTATTGCCGCCATTGTTGTCACTGCCGCTGCTGCCATTACTGCTGCCATTGCCGCTGCCACCGTTATTGCTGCCTGATGAAGAGTCATTGCCGCCAGAATTTCCAGAGCTTCCATTGTTGCCGTTATTGTTATTATTGTTATTTCCGCTATCAGGAATTTCAATAATTTCATCAGCCTTTGGCACCTTATTCTCTGCCGCTGCAGATGATATAGTTTCAGAAGCCTTTTCATCTGTAATGGTTATTGTCTTGTTATCACCAGATGTAAAGCCGCCAGCACTAATCTCTGTTCTGTTTCCATCGCTGTCGGTTACTACAACAACCTTTTCTCCATTATCTTTAGTTTCCACGATACCGGCAACCTCTACCGTGTTACCATCAGCATCCTTTACGGCTACTGTTACCTGCTCCTGATTAGAAGCAACCTTTTTCTTATCGTCCTTACTATCACCTGCCCTGCTCTCCTGCTGAATACTTGTATCAACAGTCACTTTCTTCCTGCCGCATCCGGCAAATACCATTGTACATAACACAATGAGTGTCATGGTTTTGAATAAATTCTTTTTGATCATAGTGTATACCCTCGCTTATTAGTAGTGAAGATATACTTATAATTTCTATACAGGATGATTAATTGTGGGATTCTATCCTGTAATTACAAAATATATGATATTTTGTAATTTTTCAAGGAGCAGACTGCACAAAAAATGTTACAGAAATATTTTTGAGTTTACATTTTCAAATCAGACATACTTTATTGGGGAAGATATAGCCGAACAACCAAGAAAGGAAAGAAATCAATCCATTGACAATTTTATTCTATTGTTTTACTATTAACTTGAAAAGGATGCTGCCGTAAAGCAAGACGGTTGCTCTGAAATTACTATTGATTAAAAAGTAATCGTCATTCCAGTGCCAATGGGACGATTACTTTTTTGCTTTATGTATATCTCTGCCGAGCATATATCCGGCACCACCGCATAATGCGATTAGTGCGAACAATGCCTCATAGCTCAAAGTTATCATAAGCTTTCTCCTTATCTGTGTAACTACGGCACAATTTACCATCTATTGTAAACTGGGCTTGTACTCCCAGATGGAGAGCAACCATCCTACCGTTTTTAGCAGCATCCTTGTATATTCTATCAGACGATATATATTGTGTCAAAGATACAGAGAAACAAAAAACTGCCAGAATACACATATGTGCATCCTGACAGTTTCCCAACTAAACCGCAATAACATACTCTTCTTCGGAAACCGGAGTACATCTTACTTTAAGCACTCCTGGGATATCCCTCTCATGCTCTCTGCAGGCATCTTCTGCCTCTTTCAGACTTTCGTACTCTTCTGTGGATAAGCCGACACCGACATTCTCCCACGCTTTCTTTTCCTTATGATAAGCAAATGTAGTCATTTTGATTTTAAACATAGTTTTCTCCAATCCCAGTATGTCCCTGTGCGGACATACTGATAAAATATGTCTGCACAGGACAACCTCTGGAAGAGGATTTTAAACGTATAGAAAACCTATCTGCCGTAATTGCTGTAATACTCTTCTATCTGTTCTACAGAATCAAACGTCTTGCAGCTGAAAGGTCCTTTGTGAATGATGCAATCATCCAAACCCTTTCCATATGATTTATCCCAGTTAAGGACAGCAGGCTTGACACCTTCATTTAAAAGCCTCTTAATGAAGCCCCTTTCAGATGCCAGAACCATCTCATTCTCTGCCTTATCCGCATCAAATGCAACGGCAAAGACTTCAACACCTTCTTTAATCAGATGTTCCAGTATGTTTTTTCCAACTCTTGTGTCAAAGAGTTTGGCATAGGAATTAACACCTGGCACAATTACAAAAGGCGCTCTCAGTGTATAATTGCCCAGGTAAGCTTTTTTCTCCCCCTCGGTGAGTATACACATGAATTTGTTATCTTCCGGTCTTTCTACAAGACCCACGATGTTCGGACCCTCTGTACCCTTTTCAAACCTGTTTGTAAGGGTTCCAGCTTCATAGTCCCGTACTTCGTCGTAAGAAGACAATCCTCTGTACTTTCCGGAGCAGCGGTATTTCTTGTCCTTTTCCGTGACAAGTGAACCATCAAATTCCTCTCTTTTAACACCGCTCCATGATACGAAACGGCGTTTGTTGTCCTCTCCTGTAAAATAAAGTCCTTTCTCTTTGTCAAAGCTGTATTCCTTTGACACATCGAGAAAATCCATTCTTACACGGATACGGACAATCTGGCCAGCCTGATTATACAAAGGAAAACCTATACCGCTTCTGGTGTACAGATCCCAGTAGCTCTCACCCTTTTTGTCAGTGTGAATATAGAAACCGGGAATTCCCTCCGGTTCACCACACTGTCTGATAACCTCACAGACAGCAGCACTCCTTCTGACCGAATTATCAGCTGGAAGATACCTGCAGTTCTTATGCCAGCCCCTTTTCCAGTCTTCTACTGGAAAAGAACACAGCAAAGAGCTGTTAATAAGCTCTTCCGGCCACTCTTCTTTTCTCAGGTATTTCCTGCCCTCCTCATTAAGAGGGTACTGTGCAATCAAGGCTCTGTAAAACCTGTCAAGCGTTGCATCATCCGCGATGTTGCAGATTCCAACAGGAATAAGGTCTTTTCCGGAAGAGCCCGGACCTCTTAGAGCATCCTTGCTATCAGCGCCTTTCTGCCATACTTTAAATCCGGCATCCCTGGCAGCCTTAACATTAGATGCTTCGCGGTATATTCCGTTGCACCCGTCATTTGATGTGGACAATAAAAGATAGAATCCACCATCTATTTTTGACGGGGTATCCCCGCCGGGATTAATGACCCTGCCATCAAGATATCTCTTACAGATGTAAACATCCCCAAAACCATCTTCTGCAGGTATGTGGCAGCAATAATCGCCTGTTCCACATATAGGACACGGTTCTCTTTTTGTAACCTCAATGTAGCCATTTGCCATAACTAAATCCTCCTTTCTTTCATACTCGTTGTTGTTTTTTTGAATAAAAAAAAGAGTTTCCTAATTGGAAACTCCCATGCAGAGACTATTTGTCTCGCCAATATCAAATATTATTTAATACCAGCTGTAGGTTTTACATGCTTAGCGATCACACAAAACCTACCTCCCTAAATTGGGACAGAATGCCAAGGCACTCAAAAAAACGATAAAAATAATATAGTATTATAATATATTCATTCACTCCAAAAGTCAACATGTATTGAACAATACACCACTTTCATCCCATCATTTAATTCTCTATATCATCCTTCATTCCAGTTTCTATGCTATGACCGAAATCCATATAAACCTTGCTTATCCCAGGCTGTCTCCTTATACAGACTAAATCCACGCAATAGTAAAATACAAAATATCTGCCAATACCATAATAAAATTAGCATAATTCCGTATCAATTCATCAAGAAACGATTTCTTCCTGTTACTTACACCATTCATACTACTCTCCTCCAACTCTGTATTTTCCAAATTCCCCGCCATTTATCATATAATGTCCCTTATTTTCGATATGTTTGCCATCTTTATTTAGAATCCTTCTTAACTTACTTTCATTAATATTTAACTTTACACTTGCTTCTTTTATGGAATTGTACACTTTACCGTTAATAAATACTACTTTTCCTTGCTTCGTTATTGTTTTATTGGCTTCAACAGCTTCCTCTATGCTCCATCCCTGTCTCAAACGATTATTTAATAAGGATTCGTCAATATTTAATGTATTGCACAATTCCCTTATTGAAGAAAACTCAACATTATTGTAAATAACCTTCCTGCAATTTAATTTATCCTGACTCAATGCCTCTTCAATACTTAGCCCTTTTCTCAATCGAGTTCTTAATGTTACAGGCTTAATACCAAACTCATCTGCCAATTTTGCAATTGACTCATAACTCTTTCCTTCAAAAAATATATATTTTTTCATATTTCACAACCTATTTAATCATAATACTATCTCTGCTATTACAATAACGTTGCAATAAAACTACATCCGACATCAGGCGGTTGTGAGTAGTTCATTCTCAACAATATAGTTAACAACTTCTCCGCTTCGTTCATACCATTCTTAATCTGCTCTTGAGCAGCATGAACTACTCCTTTTGTGAAATGGTCCAATAATTATTTATTATTTTTGAATTATAATTACTTATAGTTGTTTCCAATAATTCATCCAGTTTACTTATTTCAATACTGACTTCTGTATTAAGTTCTGATAACAATAAGAAATACTTAATTTTATCAGCCTGATTTAATTGATTCCACAAACCATCAAGGAAAAAAAAACGATATCTACTCAAGTCTTCACCATCTTGTTTAGCCCACTCAATAAGGTTAAATACATTTGGACTATAATGATAATTACATTTTAATAATGTATTTTCATTAATGTTTGTTATGTGTGGCAGTATTGTAGATATAGCATCATATCTATATTTTGAAAATATCTCTGGAAATGCCTTTTCGTAAACATCTGTATAAGCACCTATTGCCTCTGGATAACAAATAATATTTACTTTCTTATCTTCTTTTACATTTGATAAAATACTAAATGACTTTCCACTACCACTTCTTCCAATTACAATTCTATGTAATTTCTGATATTTATTTTTCATAGTTTTAAATTCTCCTTATAATTTTTCTCTTTAAGATTAACCCATACTATATCAATAGTCAATTGACGCATATAACAAAAAATGTTACGAATATATTACAGCCAATGCAGCTAATGAACTACCCGACAACAAGTATCTAATTTTTTCTTCCTAGACTATCAAACTGAGAATATCGTACTTTTCTTTTCCAGCACCAGTTACATACACCAGATTATCCAAAACTGGGGAATTATTAACAACCCAGTCACTTATGTAAAATATGGTACTCTGATTAAGCTTTGCGTATGCTTTTCTTCCTTCCTCGGCTTCACAAGCCATAGCATTATCTTCCGTATTAACAATGAATACCGGATTTATCCCTTTAAAATCCTTATCCATACACACCTGTATATGGCTAAGTATTGAAAAGAGCTCCTTTCTCCAGCCTGCATTCCGCCTTGCACATACCGGAATAACCATTAAGCTGTCAGCATATTCTTCGTTATCTTTTCCCTGCAGCTTATACATATATAGCTGCTTGTATGATATTTTACCGTCCTTAAATACATATCCATTGTACTTCTTTTCAATCTTATCCTCATAGTCCATACAGAACGATGCATTAAAATTGTTTAACTCCAGCGTTTTAAGTATCTTAACCGGTGCCGATATCACATCATCACTATTATAGCTTTCAGACTTAATAATCCGGTTTACACCCTCTGTTACTGCATTTCTAAAACCTATTACTGATACCTTCCTGGCAGCTCCTGACAAGTGATAAAAGCAGACTGTCTTTGCACTTGTACCATTATTGTCATAAACATAATGGTATTTGTTAATTACATTATTTCTCACAAGCTTATCAAGTGATTTTTTGCAGTCTTTATCTTCACGGATAGCAATATTCAAAGTTCTTCTCGTTGCATATCCCATATTGAGAAGATTCATTATTACAGTCCTGTCATAACTGTTTATAACCTCTTTTTTCTCAAGCTTAAGATACGCACCCTGGCTTAACTCTTTGCCCCTGTTGTCACATCTTAGCTCCATGTTTTTTCTAAAAACAAAAGGTGACTGCATATTGTTTTCTTTTTCCCTAGTTTCCATCAGTTCAATAACCTGCCTTACAAATTTTTAAGCTTATTCATAAGCTCATCAACATCTACGCTTCCTGATGATGCCTCATCCTTTATGCCATTCCCATCATCATTTCCAGTTTTATTATCACTACCCTTTGCCGTTGAATCCACCGTTCTTTCCATGGCTTCCTGTGGCACATCACCCACAACATCAAAATCCAAAATAGAAGATATTCCCATGACACTGCTGCGAAGGTTATCTGAAGCACTGCTCTGCGTTTTTACCTGTATATCTGCCGCTTTTTCTGCTATTGCCGCAGCACCGTCCGCATCTTTTTCAATGCTTTCTCTGCTGTCTTTCTGCTCTATATCTTTCCTTATCCGATCAATCTGATCCTGCATGGTAAGCTCTGAGTGAATAACTGTAGCACCCTTCTTAACATCAAAACCAGTTAATGTATCATCAAGTATGTCCTCATTCTTCATCTGATAGCCGTTTGATACATTAACCATTGCTGCCATACTTGTCTGCACATTTTTCATAATATCTGAAGCATTGACATTCTTGCCGCTGTCATTAATGACCTCTGTGCCATCTGCGCTCTCCTGCTCAAAATATTGGTGCCAGTTAACCCTGTAAGGCTGCAGACCTTTGACACCTTCATCATCGATGAAGTCAAAACGGATAGGAAATGCGTCCATTGCATTTCCTTTCTCATCAATAGTAATCATTGTAGCCTGCTGGAAGTCCTTATATCTTAACTGTCTTCCGGTAAATGTATTGTCTGTTGTTATTGAGCTTCTTGATGATTCGGACTGCTGTGTTTCTTCCAGAGATAACGCTGTTTCTGAGGTTGTATCCTGAACCATAACAGAGAAATCCTTTCCACCAAGCTTCTCATAGTACTCCATTTCCTCAGGTCCAAGTCCTCCATATACAATATGTGTACGGGCATTGTTAAGCACTACATTCTTCATAAACTTAGTGCTTGCCTGTCTGTCAAACTGTGATAATGTTTGCACCGCAACAGCAACGCATACGCCAAACTGTCTGTACAGAGAGAACATCTTTTCCATAGATGGATGCAAAAGTACCGGAAACTCATCTACATAGAGCATATGCATAGGTCTGTTGTTTTTAGGTCTTCTGAAAACCGCTGTCTGGAAGGAAAGCAGGAAGAAATCACCAAAACCTTTTGAATCACTTTCTCCCATACTAAGCTCGTAATTAACAATGGTAACATAGTTTTCAGAAAGACTCTTATCCAGGTCCATGCTGTTTTCAGCACATAATACATCCCTGATAAGAGGATTAGCCAGAATATCACTTATAATATTAACAAGACCTCTGGCCTGTTCCCTCATGTTCTTGGCACCATCACCAAGCAGATCATATTCGATTCTTTTTATCTTGTTTTCATAATCAAGCCTCTCATCAGGATGATTTCTGATGTATTCATTCATAACCTCCACATAGTCTTTTGCCAATGAGAAGTCATTAATAACATCAAGGAACTGCTGTGGGCAGGCCTGTTCCCTAGGATATTTATCTGGGTACTTTTCGTGCAGTATCGGATAAGCCTTCATAATAAGGGTACACATGCAGCTTGTTATCTGCTTATTAAGACCTGAGAAATATGTATCAACAGAACCGCCAGCCTCATATATCATCTGAAGAACATCTGCAAAAATTCGTGCCTTATTGATAAGCTCAATACGTTTATCGAATTCTGAAATGTCAGGATTTATGTAAAATGGATTAAATCCAATGAACCCCTCCTTATGTTTTCCGGTAGCTTTATCAAGAACCGGATCAACCCTGTTAATTTTAGTTATACCTCTGTTTTTGCACAGCTCGTATATTTCATCACCAAAGCTTGCAGTTGGAGCAACAAGTGTCATGCCACACATGGGCGATTCTTTTATAACTTTTTTTATTTCTTTTTTTGAGGCTTCACTAATAGGACGGAAATACTTTGTGTCAAATTCTTTATCGCTTATATCTCTGGTAAGAACCACTTTTTTCTCATTAAGCATTCTCTCCATATTCTTCTTCAGCCTGGTTTCATTCTCTGTTCTTTTATCAAGATCCTGCGCAATAGCCGTAGTGAAAGCCATAGAAGTTTTACCTGCACCGGTAGGACCAAGTACAAGCATATGCATCTTTCTCACGCCCTCTGCTACATTGTATATCTTTCCTGTCTTCATGTTTCTGGCAACACCGTAATCATAAGCATTTGCTTTATCCTTGCGTGTATCCACGTTACGGTCAACCATGAATCTTTCAATAAGAGCTACAGTTTCTTTTCTTTTAATAATATCAATAGATGATTTAAGTACAGCAAAAAAGAATACCAGAGGAGGTACCATTACAAGTATCATGGCAAGACTGGTTATCATTGAAGCTGTAATATCCTGTGATATTGGTATTCGTAGGACAAGTGGAACAATAAAAATACAGCAGCAAAGAAAAACGACATCAAGAATAACTGCACACAATGATAGAATGCCAATAAACAGGCCTGCCATTTTTGTGAAAGTATAACTAAACTTTTTGAATTTATTACGGGTTGAATAAATCCAAGTTCCAAAAGGAACTGCTATGGCAAAAAAATAGTAAACAAAACTACCTGGAACAGCATTGAAATTGACAGTTACTGCGCCAATAAAGAATCTTACAATGTCTGATATAAGTCTTATAACTGTCATAACATATAAAATAATAATCAGTTTTTCTTCTATTTTCCCTTTTAATGCTGCTCCTACAGCCTTAAATATTTTCTTTATTCCCTTTTGCTTATTAATTTCCTGCTCAGTTTTGTCAGACTCATTATCTGATTCCTCTGCTTCTATTCCATCAACATATTTCTGGTAATCCAGCTCCATATTATCATCATAATCTGTACGCTGATTACTGTCATATAAATAATCACTCATCATGGTATCCTTTCACCGCATTAACATATATTAGATTGTGAGACAGGTAATGATTAATGTCAATGATTTTGTATCATCAATGATATAAATATAATATATAAATACATTAATAACAGATATTGATAAATAAGATATTGATAAAGGTGCATAAATACTGCATTTGCAAAACATTTTGGATAGATTTTTATGTAAAAATTCATAGCTCATTTTAATAGAATTGAGGGATTTTATGGATAAAAATTAGAATTTTATATACAATTATTGGATGTTTTTAATACTTTTTTGGGCGATTTTATTGTAAATTAAAAATAACATAAAACTTTTATTAAAATTAAGCAAGAAAAATTATGATGGTTTAAATGAATAATTGTGATTTTATAATGATATGGTAAGAAAATGAAATAGAAAATAAGAAAGAAAAATCAGTAATATTAAAGAAAAGTAAAAAGTAAACACGCAAATAAGACCGTTTTTAAGCGGTCTTTAAAGAATCTTTAATTGTAGATTCCACAATTGTTCTCAGAAGTCCCCCAGGATTTTTTATTAGCCTGTTTGGTATAATATAATCATTATACATCTTAATAAAACTGCTGGTAACCAGATCGAAACCATACTGTACTGCCATTCCCGAAAAGTCCGTAACAAATGTGCCATGTAGAATATAGTCTGCAGTAATAATAGATGCATTACTGGTACTAATTTCATTAAATATATGTATCATTTTGGTTTCAACTGGAAGTCTGTTATTATAAAATGGAACATTACGGTTAAAGGAAGAAATAAAATCATATACTCTCTCTTCCATGCTGTTAATCATATTTTCTTTATTTAAACTTGCTTTGTATTTAGGGTTAAGCTCTATACGAAGTACCTTAGAGCCAGTCTCATGCTTAAAGGTCATAAAGCCGTCACCATTGTATAACTTGTTTTCATCCAGCTTTTTAATTATAACATTGCGCTTACAGTATGCTGGAAGATACCTTCTTATATCAACGATCTTACGCTCTTCTGCTGTAGCCTGTCCTTTAGACTCTGCAGAATCTAAAGAGAGAAGTTCACTAAGATATATACGCAAACTCGTAACATTCGATATGTTCTTAAGCTGTTCAAATACATCTGAGGACATAACATAGTATCCTCTCCCGCCCTCTTTTGCTGGAAGATAAAGCTGCTCATAATCGTTTATAGTTATGTAGAACACAGTAGGAGAATTCTTAAAAACAGAAATATAGCCATATTTCGTAAGTCTATTAAGGTTGTCAGTAATACATGCCCGGCAACAGCCGATCTTATCACACAAATCAAATATAGAAGCCTGTACTCTTCCTTTTTTGTCAGGATTTAGAAAGTGCAGATACAGCAATATTTTCAGACTGTTTGCATTAAGTCGGTGCCTGAAACCAAAACGATTCGCATCATTTATATAATTTACTTTCAATTTCCTGCAGCGGATGCAGCTGTCAAAGTTATTATCATCTCTATATGGACAGCCAGAGCATTCATCAGAATGTTTGTATTCCTTGTAGCGGTCTCGAAGGCCTATAGCCTGATAAATGTGTGCTCTGGAAACTGTAGCATATATCTTCATTTTTCTACCTCCTCTCATAATTTTCTACAAAATCTCTTTATTTATTTTTAAAATTTTCTACAAAATTTTCTATTCAAAAGCCCTTGACATATTGGCTTGGTAAATTTACTATATAAATGTAGCGAGCGTGTCGTAGATATTCGGCGTGCTTCCGCTAACTACCGCATATTGCTCTTTGATTACCAGTCAAATAGCCGCGCTAGTTTTTTATTATTTAATTTATTTAATTTATTTAATTTTTTACCAGAAATTATAAGCAGGTTACCAGCCTGCTTTTTTTCTGCCCTTAAATGCAAGTGAAAGACACCACTCTCTCACTGTTATGGAAATCACAAGAAAGCACCGCCATTCCAGTAATTTCCATATAAGCATCTAAAAGCAAAAACAGCTATAATATTAGCTATATCTAACAATATATTAGCTTTAATTTTTTGTCAATAGAGACAACATGCGAAGTGCTGCAAAGCCAGTAAATAAGCGGATTTACAGCACTTTGTCATTTTTAGCGTATACATTTACGGGGGAGTCCGTGTACATTTACGGGGGAGTCCGTGTACATTTACGGGGGAGTCCCTAAATTGTATTTTTTTTAATACAATCCATTTTTAAACAAAAATCACAATATTATTTCGCTTTTCTTTAAGTGAATCGTGTTCTTCAAATCCTTGGATAAAACCGTTTGCCACCCATTTTTCAAGAAATTTAGTTATTACAGTGTCTTTATCTCGTTGAATTTTATTTCTTCTTGAAGAATCATTATCGTCGTAAGATATACGGCAATTTCTAAAAAGTGCCTTGTAGTAAATAGTACAACTTTTTACTCCCCTCTTTTTACAATCAGATATGACTGTATACAAATATCCTTGAATATTTATCAGCTTTAAATTGTATTTTGTACATACATGAATCTGATTAACATTACGGACATCAAGATTATTCGTTGCAAGAGAATAGTCCAAAAGTGCAGGAGGAGCTGCAAGCTGATATACTGTTTTGTGAATACCATTTATCTTAACAATTACTTTTCTTAAATGAATCAGACGATCCTGAATACTAATAATTCCATTTGTTTTTAGCTCTGTATAGTCAACGTATATAAAAGTATTTTCCAGACGTTCTATTGCATTTTCAATATTCTTAACAAGTTCCGGAGACAACTTAGAGTTACCATCCCTTCTTCTACTGCCCGACCTTTTTGTTAGGTATTTACAGATGTACTCAGCATCAAAAAACACATTTTTAGGGAATATATCCTTTGGTGATGCATAGCCCATTGCAATAGGCAAAGAGCTGATAATACGGTATACCTCACCTTCCAGAGGTGATACATTTGTGGAAGCGTAAAATTTTGGCATTTTAACTCCCATATTGCTAGACAGAGAGGAAACATTGTTATCATCCTGATATTCCTCCAGATTATGTATCTGTCCGTCTCCGAACATCCTTCTATCCTCTTCCGTAAATAAAACATTCACTAGTCTTCCACTGCCACTTACAATCTCCTCTGGGTAGCTATAGCAAAAGGTATCAGCCGCCACATCATATGATTCAACAAGTTCTGAAATCTCATCTGAATCATTGGCGGCCTTTTTCTCCGGTTCCATTTCGATAAACTCCTGCCTCATACGCATACATTTGTCATAAGAGCTCTCTTTTTCTTCTATACTACTTTCTTTATTATATTTTTTAAAGAACTCGATATCATTAAGCTCATTTTCGTCATCCTCAGCAAAGTACATATCACTACTCCTCCACTTCTAATATTAAAAAATAATATACATTATACTATATACTCCGTATTTTTGCCATATAGAGGCTTTTATGATGTAAATAGGTTTATAACCTGTGATTTAAAAAAATCTCTAAATGAGGCTATTATAAGCCTGTTTCTTTTGAGTTTGAGATATGAAATGTAAATTGATTTTTCTATGTAGCAATTATAGCACAATGAATAAATTTTGAAAATATACAAAATTTCAAGAACCTAGTTGAATATGTGCCTATGGGATTTTTGCCATAAAATATTTGAACAAAAAATGAATAAATATAATTGAAAGTTTATTTTGTATGAGATATTAATCTGGGTATTAAATGTTATTAAGAATGGTAAATGCTGAATTTATAATAAAAATGAAAGATGAAAATCCATTTGAAAATTTATAAATAAAGCAATAAAAAATATCAAAATGAAATTGAAATTTATTAAAGTAATAAAATTCGAATATAAATTATATAAATAATATAAAAATCAAGTGATTTATTCAAAATAAAATGAATAAAGCAAATAAAACTTTATTTAAAAATTCGATTAATTGATAAATCAAAACCCACTATGCCACATAAATACTGGTATTTTACATATTTATAATATTGAACAAAAATTGAAACTTTCAAAATATACTATAAAATTCTTTCAAACAAAAATAAAATATAATATATAAAACAAAAATATCAGAAACTTTATAAAAAATAAATTTTACACATAAATATATGAATAACATTTGAACAAAGCAATTTGAAAATTTTTAACCAATCTAAAATATATAATTGATTAATAGCCAAATATACAGTAAATACCTATATCTAATAAGGAATGTATGGTTGATAAGGTAATTGAAACTTTAAACATTCTGACTTAATAATTTTCAAGTTAAAAGAAAATAAGAAAGTAAATATCAGATTAAATAGCGAAAATAAATACGGATAAAACTTTCAAACATAATATTCAATAAAATTTCAGATTATATTCAAAATAAAGAGCAGGTATGATATAATTAATTAAAAGTATATAAGGAGGAACGATATATATGGAAATTAATGAAAATGAGGAATTTCAAAATCAGGATGATATTGTATTAGATGTTGATTACAAAGAATTGTCGCACCAGGAAACAATCGGAACACTTTCAGAAAAATTCGATATAGGAAGAACCAGCATGAATTCTCTTGTGACAGGTCTGGAGAAGGGAAATGTACTGTCAACATCTAATAAGCCTAAAGGCTCATGGAGAAAATTAAACGATGATGACATTGAGGTAATAAAAAAAGCTGTTGATTTAATTAAAACTGAGGATCTAAGCATTAGCGCAGCGGTAGACAAGATGGTTGCTGAATATAATAATGAAAAAATCCCTCCTAAAAACACAAGTGAATTGTACAAGCGGCTGAAAAGTGAAAATTCAGAGCAGCAGATGGAATTGATGCAGCAGATCACCAGAACAAACGAACAGATGAAAAATGTGCTCATCGAATACATGAACAATATTAAGGCAAAACTTGATGAAATAGATAACCTTAATAGGAAGCTTGAAGAATCCGAAAGGGCAAGACAGGAGGACAGGATTGCTTTTGACCAGAAAACAGATGAAATTACAAAGAAGTTGCAGGATATAGAACAGCTTCAGAAAGAACTGATAGAAACAAAGGAAGAACTTGAGAAAGAAAAGAGTAAAGGCTTTTTCAAAAAGCTTTTTGGATAAGATATGTACGTCTTATGTATGGCATGTGTATTCCATATGTATTATATATGTATATTATAACCGTAATTAATACATACAACATACATATAACATACATAATTATTAAAGATTGGCCGAATTTTTCAACTTAATTATGTATGTTGTATGTATCTTGTGTGTATATCACATGTACATCATATGTATGTCACATACATAAAATGATTGACTTACAAATGAAGCTGTAGTATCATTAAAGCATAAAAAGCAGGCTCAGGTCTGAAATTTTAATTAAAATGAATTGGAGGAATGAAGATGGGAAAAACAAAGATAGTCATTAGCAGTGATGTGGGATTTAACGGGTTTAAAACGGTTGTGGGAGAGAAGAGTGGAGATGATATCATCGAGCTATTCAAGACCCATAACAGCTCTGACATAGCACGATACAAAGGAGAATCTATTATTAATGTTGTAGAGGATGCTTTATATGCTGAATATACAACAGCTACTGAGAGACGTAAGTATGTCATAGGCAATGCAGCTAAGGATAGATATGCAGATCAGGTTGCAGCTGATGATATAGTTTCTAACTTTTATACGAACTCTGAGGACGCATATACTGACTATAAGAGATTCACAACACAGGGAATGGCAATAACACATCTTTCAGTGCTGAATGAAGCCCTCGAAAAGCTTGCCGGAATATCAGAAAAGTATTCAGATATTATTATTGAGCCTGATAAGTATGAGCTTACAATAGTTATAGAACTTCCAGAAGCAATTGCAAAGGAAAACAATTATCAGTCAATCATAAGAGACTACATAACAAACCCGGCAAGCAATTCACAGTACAAAGTTTCAATAGAAGGTTTTGACAAAGTAAAGGCAGTGCCAGAAATCTTACAGAAAGCAAATGTTGTATTTACTTCACAGGTATATGCTGCAGCTGTGTGTGAGATATCATCACTTGACTATGACGAGGATAAGGTAAGCTCAGAAATGCTTCCAATGTTCGTTTTTGACGGTGGGGGCAAGACTGTTGGAATCGCAACAATCACAAAGACTTTCGATTTGGCTGAAAAGAGAGAGTCAAACAGAAATTACTCAATAACTAAAGTCTGCATGAATACCTCTGATGTAATTTATAAAGAGTATAACTACAGAATTGAACCACAGCTCATAGAATCTAAAGCAACAAGCAAAGACATGTACATGATTGCCGATGCTAATGAAGCAGGGGACTATGTAGAGATTAATGTTAAGGATATTTACGAGAAAGAATTGAAGAAAACAATAGAAGGCCTTTACAAATATGTACTTGATAACTACAGGTCAGAACTTTTCTCTGCGAGATCTTATCTGTTTGCTGGTGGGGCAGGAGAGTTATATTTCAACGACCTCAGCAAGCTGATTAAGAGCAATTTCAAAAATGCAACAATAGAGAAAAAATATATACTTGCTAAAGGAAAATACGGAAGAGAGGAAAACGGCTCTATCTTCTCTGTAGCAATCGGAGGACTCGTTCTGGCTAACTCTGTTGTAGAATAAGTGTTCATCCAGAAAGGATTATAATGGGCAAATATAGCGATGTTAAAATAATTCTTGACAGCTCTGATGCAGATATATATGAGTGGATTAGAGAGACTGGCAAATCAAATGCTTGGAATATATTAAGAAGCATGATTGGGAAACTAAGAGATGCGGATACCATGTATCCATCATTCAGGCTGTCAGAAGATTTCAAGAATAAATATATGGATGAAATAAAGGAGTTCAAGCCTGCAAGAGTAGTGATCACATCAGAGTTTGATGATGTGATAAAAAATGTTAAAACTGCACTCGAAAATAAGGCAGCAAAGACATCCTTATCCAAGTCTGCCATATGTAAAGCAATAATAAGGGAGACTTTTATCTATCCTGATAGAGAGGACAGATATAAATACATGATGAATCCTGCTGTGGCTGAATATATCGAAGAAATATGCCATATTACCAATGGTCTGTATACTGCAGAAAAAGTAAACCGGGAAAATGTGAAGACATATATAAGTTCGGATATGCTAAATCAGCCAGCTAAAGAAAAATCAGATGAAAATAATGAGGTTCCTAAATATTTTCAGGATGATACGGATAAGCTGGCAGAGGAGAAGGAGCAGGATATTGATGATAAAATAAATGAAATAAGAGAGCGTAACAACGCTGGTGAAAACAGCAAAGTAACAAGGGTTGTTAAAGATACCAGAAACACGGCTCAGAAAAAATTGGCCAATCAGTTTAAACTTCTTTAAAATCGAAAGCAGCACAGGCAGTAAAAACCTGTGCTGCTTTTTTATATAATCCAGTTAAAAAAGTTCCTCAATCATGGCAGAACTCTCATTCTGCGTATTTTCACATGTTATGAGAATTCCCACAGCCCTGTCATTGGAATCCTGAATAATAGTACCGAGAAAATCACCGCCGACAAATGTTCTAAACGAAATACCACCACCTATCTGAACAACACCGCCATTGCTGCATTTCTCCAGTATTGAATCGCTCCAGGAAGTATTAGGAACGGAATTGATAGAAGATATTATGACAGGATCATCGTAATCTGAAACATAAGGATATATTCCCTGTTTTGCCTGATTATTAAGTCTGTTTAGTGTATCTCTTCTTATATGCTTTTTCCTTCTTAATGCAGAATACATCTTGCCCGCATCAAAACGGGCTGATTCAACATATTCAGCAACCGTATGGCTGCATTCCTCAACAGAAGATATGCAGATTACTCCGGAGAAGGATGATGAAAATTTTTCTGAGTATGCAAATCTTAAAGATTTGTTATGCTCATAATCTCGTAAAATCAGCAGAAAATTTCCCTGTCCATCTTCATGCAGAGAATATTCCCCTTCAACCGGCTGGAAAAGCATTTTTTTCTGCTGATAAAGTGGTATGCCATAAGAACTAATATTAATCTTATTAACCATCGGATCAAATATTAACAGCTCATCACCAGAGAGCTTATAACTGCCTATAAAATTTAACATAAATACCTCAAACAAAATAAATCATATATCTGTGTTCAATAGTGAAGCAGGTCTAAATTAAAGTCAACAGAAAGAAAAAGAAAATAGTTGACATTTGATAATATATAATATATAGTAATAATATACAGAGAAAGGATGATAATTGACACTTAAGGTGACCTGACTTAAAGTAGGATATGCGAATGCATAACCCTATGTTTTTAACAGAAACAGAGGTGATTATAATGCTTATGAATGATATCAAGGAAATATGTCATACTTCATCAGCGCTTAAAGCAGTTAAGGAAGCAGTAAACAGGGCGAATGAAACAGCCGATTACAAATTTCCTGTCAAGGATATATCAGGTATGATAAAAGAAAAAGGCTTTGATTTTTCAATAAAAAGCCGTAAGGTAAATGCAAGGTCTGGTGCAGCAGGAAAGGCAGTATATATTGACTTTGACTACTGTGGTAACAGGATTCATGTACTAGCGGTTAAAGAAGGAACACGCAAGTATAAAACCACAACAGTATATTCCTGCAGAAGACCAGCAACCGTATCAAAGTATCTGATTGCAAGAAAACTTTCGACAGCCCTAAAAGATGGCAGATACGAAAATTTTGCCGGATACTGTTGCATGATTGATAATGGCAGATACAACTCGTCATATTGCATCAGGCATGGTGATGAGGAATACAAGTTCAACTGCAAACCAAAGGATATAGACATAATAGTATATTCCTATATATGCAGAAGTGAAGAATTTCAGTCTATGATGCTTTTGCAATAGAACAAATGAAAGAGGTCAGCTCATGGATAAACAGAAATTGATTGAGAAGCTTAAGAAATCAGGATATAAGGTAACAAAGGACTCTAGTGTGGTAATCGTTCTGACAGACGATCATAAGCTGGGCATATACGGAAAAATTAAAAAGATAATAGACGAATCAGGATATGATGCATCATGGGGAGTGCGGTATGATGCATCTGCACATCCGGCAGTAGTTTCTGAGAACGCACAAGGCTCATATGAAGCAGATTTTGATACAAATGAGCAATCTGTCATTGAAAACAAAAAAACGGCAGAATGGCAGGATAATGACGATACAGATGCATATGGGCAGATGTCGTTAATGGATTTGCTATAAAGCAACATATAGAGTGAATGATGGAGAGGTGCCATGTATAAATACAAGGTGAGATTCAAATGTGGACACGAAAAAGAGTATGAGGTTGACTATAAGCCGGACAGTGCAGTTAAAGAAATAGATTCTGAATGTGAAAAGTGCCGGGCTAAAATCAACAGCAGAATCCTTACGATTGCAGAACTTGATAAATTAAGTACTCCGCTTACCGGAACAGAAAAGCAGGTTGCAGCAGCAACTAAAAACAGGGAGCGTTTCATAAGCCAGTGGGTTAAAACAGCATCAGACAGTCAGAGTGATATTATAAGGGATATAATCAAAAACGAAACATATGCAGGCTGGTGGATGGATCACTACAAGGAAGTATTTTCTAATGAATTCGTAAATGATTACTACAGAAAGTACAAATCTGACAAGAAGAGAAAGAGAAAATCCGGAAGTAGCGTAAAGAAAGAAACACTTCCAGATACCAAGAAGCAGGAAATTATCAGACACATGATAAAGCCAGCGGGGGCAGGGAATGTTCTGATATTCATAGAGCTGGTAGACAATACAATGAGGGCGGTACACTCCTCACTGGATGACAATCTGATGAATATCATGGTTGAAAACGGAATGTCATACCTGCAGGATAAGGATATTTTCATTAAGGATATTAATGAGTATACCGGCAATTACTCAGACCGGGCTGCAGAACTTGGTATTTCGCTGCTTAACGCAGGTTATTCAGTAAGTGTCCTTAATAATACCATAATTAACATGATAAAAACAGGCAGATATATACCGCAAAATGACAAATGGGTAAAAAGCTTTAATTCGCAGAGTGTATATCTTGACTGGAAAGGATATGAAAGGGTATTGTGTAACAGGGCATTATCATTTATTGAAAATGCCCACTGGGACAACAATTTTAAAAAGGTTATTGTACCAGTCACATCCTACAGACAGTTAGAAGATTACGCTCACAGATATGGGTTTAATATTGATAATAAGGCTCTAAAGATGCTGGAACAGGCTAAAAGAAGAGCGCTGTAAAAGATACCTAACAGGGGGTTAATCCTGAATAATATATAGCTTTTAAGCTGGAAAGGAGAGATTGCTATGGAGATAATCTTTCGCGAACAGGCAGACTTTTATTCTGTGATGAGAATAAATGATTTGCCAGAAAATTTTTTGAAAAAATTGGTGGTGGTAAAGCCGCTGGGAGAGGAAAAGCCTCTCACTGTAACAGAAACAATAAAGAAGTGCCTCAAAGAAATGAAACGCTATGTCAACGAGAGTGCTATACAGAAAGCACTTGTTATTGATGTGGGACGGGAAGGCACGTCATTTTACAGTTTGAAACTGAATGATGAAGAGCTGGCGGATTGTTATGAGTTAGCTAAGGAATATGGATTAGGAAACCGAGATGAGATAATAAGTTTTGTCATTGGTACAAATCGCAAGAAAACAGAGAGAAAGGCAGCAAGGGGATAGTATGAAAGAAAAAAGAGAAGTTAAGGAAAAAGAAATAGTCAGATATACAAACAGGGAGCTCGATGCATTGGGATATGATTCATTTGCACGATTTGCAAGACACAACAATATATCGTTTGCTGCTGTTAAGCGCCTTTCTGTATATGATAAAATACCAGTTGTCATAAGCAGTGAGGGTAAGCCATATGTGTGCCCGGGAACGGTATTAAGACTCAGCCAGATAGAAAGAGAAACACTGGATAGAAATGCAAAAATGTACGAATTTTCAGTCAGGGAAAAATTAATCAGAATCCGCCTGAGAAAGAAGGATATAGAAGCAGCTTATGAGGAATACAGTGAAAGAAGATTCAGAAACGAAGATGTTGAATTATACTACAATGTCCTAACGAAAGAGCAGATAGTGGCCAATGAGGAAGCAATAACAGATAAGGTGCATGTAAAGTGTGTTACATCAGGCATTGTTGCAATTGGAAATCCTGTGAATACCTTTACAATCTCAAATGAAGAGCGTTGGATATGTATTGAATACCTTTATGGGCTGTACAGGGTTGCTTATGAGTATGAGCTGGAGGAAAAGAAGAAGAATTTTGAAACTCTGGAAGAGGCGAAAAAATGGATAACTGACAACGATAAGAATATCAGGAATGTTTCAATAAGACATAGAGGATATTGCCTGTATAAGTACAGCAATGGAGAATTTGAGCTTGTTGACGAAGAGAAGAAACTCGCCCAGAAGAAGCTTCACGATGGCAACTTTAAGAAGATGATGGCAGAAATTGGAGAATAGATCATATTTGGAATGAGATTGGCAAATAAGTAAAAGAAATGTAGGTGGAAAAAGATGGAATTATTCCAGAAAAAAATAGGACCTGTTTTCTTAAAAGAAAATAGCGACGCATCAGCATTTATTGAAAAAATGAATGAGCTGCAGAACAAAGCTACAACACCAGAACTTAAAAAAGAAATAGAAAAGCAGATAAAACTTGCCTCATATGGTTCTGTAGGAGAACAGAATATAGCATACGAACTGAAAAACAGTGGAATGGATATGTATATACTGCATGATATTTATCTTGAGTACGAAGACCTGTCAGCGCAGATAGACTATATTATAATAACACGAAAGAAAGTGTTCATAATTGAGTGTAAGAACCTAATTGGTAATATTGAGATAGACAGCCAGGGAAACTTCATTCGGACATATGAAATGTTCGGGAAAAAGATAAAAGAGGGCATATATTCGCCTGTCACACAGAATCAGAGGCATCTTAATGTATTAAAAGCCTGCAGGAAAGCTGCCAAAGGTAATTTTATTACAAAGGCAGCCTACGAGCATTTCTTTGATGAAGGTCATAAGTCACTGATCGTTCTTGCCAACCCAAAGACATACTTCAACTATAAGTATGCTCCAAAGGAATTAAGAGACAAGGTTATAAGAGCAGACCAGCTTGTGGCAACGATTAAGAAAATTAATGATGCTTCAAAGGAATCAACATATACTGAAAAGGAAATGAGAGAGCTGGCAGAATTCTATCTCAATGCGAATAAGTCTGAAAGATCAGACTATTCTAAAAAGTATGAGGACATGCTCAAGCAGGTATCAGAGGAAAGCCAGAAGATAACTGCTGCCGGAGAGAATTTTATTAAGAAAGAGCAACAAGCATATTCAGCCAGGAAGCAGCAAATGTCCGAAAAAGAGTGCAATGGTGCTGATGAAATAGAAAAGTACTGTCCTAAATGCGGCTCAAAGCTTGTATTAAGAAAAGCAACCAAAGGCAGCAATGCAGGAAGAAATTTTTATGGATGTTCAGCATTTCCTAAGTGTCGGTATATAGAGAATATATGAAAAAAGCATTGCCATTGGCAGTAGTTTTCTAGACTAATTTTAAGGAGACCAGCTATGAAACAAAATTTGATTACTGATATTATTAACAAAATGAGACCAGCTGTGATAAAAAACAAATTCACAACAGTGGAAGAATACAAAAGAAATAACCTAATAGAACAGGGTATGGACATAACAGAAGAATATAATGGGGTTCCTGTTGTAATTGAGAACAAGAATTTTAATAATGGATTCATATTAAGCAGTATGGATACAGATATACAGCATTTCATAGAGGAAAAATTGACAAGTAGATGCAATCGTAAGGATAACGCACCAAGCTATATCGTAATGACACATAACTCAAAGAATTTTGAGAAAGTGTACCAGACTTTAGAAGAAAATGGATATAAAATCTATAATTACAGATATTGGGAGAATGATAAGAATATAAAGAATAATCAGGATTACAGTCCATTTGAATGGTTTGATGATAAATATTACAAGTATGATATAGATGGATTCATAAAATCCCTGCTTCCTTACATGTGCGAGGAAGAATCTAAAAGGCATGAAGAATCATCGGGAAATTACTTTGTGACAAATACAAGTTTTCTCCTTAAATCCATCATGTTATATGTGAATTATTCAAATAACAGATCGTTATCAGAAGTTATGAGAATTTTAAATAACATGAAAGAGTATGAAGAGATTGTAAAAGAAGTAGATATGCCCGGCAAAACAAAAGAAGAAAATAATATGCCATATCACTATCTGCAACCTTATCTTAGTGCAGGTTATGCGCAAACGGAGATAGTAGATTTGCTCAAAGATGTACTGACACCAGTTATATCTGCAGCAGACGAAAATCTAAAAGAAAATAGTTTTGATTTTTCAAAGCTGGAAGAAAAATGTGTAATATTCATAGATAAAGGCGCTGATATGAATGAGTGGTTAAGCACAGAGATACTTATGTCATTCGTTGGAAGATTATCAAAATATGGAGAAGTAAGCAAGAGACATATTAAGTTCTTATATGATATTTCAGATTGCGAGTACGCTGAGGATTTAGACCGCATACTATCACTATCAAGAACTCATAATATCTCTTTTGATATCATCAGACGAAACATGAAGCTCATCACCTCAGTTCCAGATGATGAAAAACGCATGTATGATAAAATCTTTCCTTTTATTAGAACTTTTGTATATATGGGAGCTGAAGAACAAGACCGGAAGCAAGCAGAATCAATAATGCAAGAATTCAATCAGGAATCAAAAGAAAATATACAGCTGGATGATATACCAGCTGAACATTGTCTTGTATTGATAAGGGGAAAGAACCCCATATTAGCTGACAAAATGCAAAAATAATAGGGGTATACACCCCTATTATACCTATAGCAAATGTCGGAATTTTCACTTTATTATGAAATTAATATATAGGCAAATTCTATTATATCAGAATTTCAAAAAAGTAGAATATTTTCGATAAAAATTCATAAGGATGTTCTTCTAAGAGACAGAAAGGCAGCACAAAATTAAATGTACAAAAAAGAAACATATGGAGTAACCCAGGGCTATGCAGTAACATGGCAAGAATTAAAAAAGGCAATAAGCGAGGTGTTTCCAGATGGCCTAAATCCTGACGGTACATATCAGAAAATAAGAGAAAATCTGTGGAATAAGGACAACATGAGTCGAACATATCTAAATGTGGTGTATTACAGAAATCATAAACAGGAATCTCAAATGTCGCTGGGTTACTATGATAATGTGAATTCGAGATATATAGTTACTGATGTATCAGGAATAAAAGTCTTTGATGTAATAGCTTCAATTCAAAAATAGAATATTTTAATGAAAAATGGGCAGCGCATACCAGCACGATATGCGCTGCCTGTTTTTACTCAAGAGGATATGTACATATGTCAACGATGAAGCGTGTCGGCACATCCCTGACAATGCCGTTTAGATTGCTTTCAATGTCAATGCATCTAATAAGTGTATGAGTCCTAGTAAAGTCCTCAACAACGAATAGAAGTTCTCCAATTATAACAACCCTTCCCTGATGCAGCCCGGCATCGTGCATGTCTTTAGGTTTAGAAGAAATGAAGAAGTTTTTAGGGAATGTGTTACTGAAAACACGCTTGATACTGATGCTTAGTGCATCCTGGATATCATCCTCATTGTAATAAATATTTGAATATCCTTTCATACGATATTCCTCCTTGAAAAATATTTAAGCAACATTTCTGCTTCAATATATTTGTGTAATAAACGTATCCAATTTCTTTAAAATTTTATATTTTTTATTTCAGTGTGAGACATATGTGCTATAATCATAGCAATGTAACAGATAAATGCTCATTGATGGTATTTACTCTAGAAAAAGGCAGAAAACTTTAAAATTCTAAATTTTCAAAGAGTAAGGAGGTGAGCATATATGATACAGAGAATTCAGTACGATGAATACACTACAGTCGAAATAGATTGTAATGAAATAGTGGAGCATGACGATCTGTATGCCATTCTTAATGAGAATGAATGGGACAGGGTCCATGAGAACTTTCTGCTAAAGAGAAAAGAAACACTGGTAACTGAAGGAATCGTTTTCGCAATTGAAATATAAGACAAAAAGCAGGTGTCACAATGATATGATCCCCCTTAAGTAGATTTGGTTTTTTACCTTGTCTACCTAAGGGGGATTATAGATTATATCATTAAGCCCTGCTTTCTTTATATTTCAGCTTTTCATAGAAGAATAAGGGAATATGCAATATCTATATAAAACCGCTAAATGACCAAAATACGCAGCCATATTACATATCTATAAAAATTAATAATATTATGAAAATTTTATACAATTGTATTGACAAACTATTTAATTAGAGTTATAGTAATAATGTAATAAATAAAGAAATAAAATACACACAAGAGGTGATAACATTGAAAATTTTTAAAAATGCAAATGAAATATCCAATGCATTCCAATTAAACGGATGGGATAAAGATACAACCTTTGAAGAGGTTACAATGGAAGAAGCAGAAATTAGAGGTCTTCTCTTTGCTGTAAGCGAAATAAAAGCCGGCAGAAAGATTTTTAAGATGAATGTTACTGGAAATATATACAATCAGTCGGGCGACCTGTTAATGTACAACATTTCAATAGTCCGAGACCCTGATTCACCTATTAAGTTTCCAGTTGTAAAAAATGTAATTAAAGGATGTATGAGCAAATATGACATCGATGAGATTACATTTTTTGTAGGAGGAGACATCAAGTTTAGTGGTTCATACGAAAGATTCATGCAAACGAGTCAGTATGATCAGAGCCCCGAACTTTTTGAAATGAGAAATCATATGCTAAATAGTGAATGCTTAAAAAGTCAGGTTTTTAACGGACATAAGCTGTACCTATTGTTACCAGAGAATAAGAAAATAAATGCCCTGGAAGAACTCCTGAAAGGAGATGATTAACGTATGATTGAGATTTCATTAAAAGATGGCAGAACATTCATGAGCAGTATTGAGATTGCAGAAGCCGTAAGAAACTGGAACGACGCTCAGGGTTTCGGAATACCTTTCAAGGTATCTGATTTCCTGTGGGTATCAGGAGACCAGGTAATCAGAATAGAGCAGAAAGAAAATTAATGTAGAATCAAATACGAAATCATCAATTGTTAAAACAAGGAGAAGATGGGGAACATTGTATGATGAGGAGATAGAGCTTCAGGCGAGAGCGATATGATTAACAGGCGTAGAAAAAATGGGTTGAATTGTGAGTCTTTTATTAAATAAAAATATAAGGTGGGAAATGAATGTGTGATATGCCCCTGTCTACTTGACAGGGGGGACATATCACACATTCATTATGTCAACCTGATTTTTTGCTAAAAATAAGCTAAGTCTGCCTGGACATCATCAGAAGAGATGTTCTTCTCAAAATAAGATGAAAAACTGCTGCCAGTAATCTTATTATTGTCATTATAAGCCTGTCTAAGCTTCATATAGGCATTAAGGCTCTTAAATGTAAAAATACCCACTTTTGAATCAAAACCCTGCATATGGGCAAGTAATAGCTCTCTAGGAACGAATAAAGGCAGGTTACATGGCACATCCTCGCATTTACTCATATTATCAGCAGAAGCAAGACTCCTGTTATCAAGTGACCTTAAGCAATGCTTAACGAGGAAATTGTAAGCGCTAATCTCATTCTCACAGATAACACACAAAGTAAATCTGTGGATATCAGCAGAAGCAAGGCTCCAGCTGTATGAGGAAATAAAGGAAGAACACCTTACCCTGCTGCCATAATCGGCATCAATGTCCTCAATGCATATAACACTGCCGTCCTTAAGCGCGAGAGCGTTCTTAATCACAAGAGAATGTCTGTCGTCTGTAAGCTCGATAAAAGGAGCAAAACGGGAGTTTGTAATGTTCAGTCTGTCAAGATACTTATTTTTCGCAAGAACCTCAAGCAGACATGAGGTGCATCCGGTAAACTGCGGATGCAGCGTAAAGTATGTACGGTACATATCCCCGCCAAAGCAGGAAGCGACTGAAAATCCTTTAAAACACAGCTGGTTAAGTATCCTGTACGAATCAGGATGAGTGTTTTTAAGATACTTAACAGCCTCAGAGAGTATGAAACCTTTTCTCTTTTCGTATATGTTAGAATATCTCAAATACTTCATGTGATAAGCAGAAACAGCCGAATCGGATTTGCTGAGAGCCATGAGAGACCATAGCGCATCAATCGTGCAGGTTCCAAAACCCATCAGGATAAGTCTGTTAAGTGTGGACAATGCCTGTGTCCTTATGGATGCGGCACTGTTATACAGTAGGGCATTATCCGGAGTTGTAACCCATGCCATGCGATTATCATTAAATATTGCATAGTAGAGAGACGATATGCTGTTCTCATCAGGATAGTATGCCTTTTGCAGCATCTGCACAATCATAACATCATCTGAAAGTGAGTGGTTTATTGCCCGTGCGAATGCATCATCATTTATCACCAATCGCCCCACACTGCTGCATAGACCATGCGGATGTGAAAGAAAGATAAGTTCTATCAAAGGAATATCTTCATCGTTTACCCTGCTGCCGACCATTTGCGAATACCTGTGGAGCTTGTCAGCAATAACATCAATGTTCTGTGAGCCCGTATCCACCTCAATATAATCCTGCTGACAGCAGCGGAATAGTCCGTCTTTTGCATTATAGAATGTTTTAACTGCTGCATCAGCTACGAAATATGAATCCGTTATACTGTCAGAAGAGCTGTCGCCGTAATTAACAACAACTTCTGTGTCAAAACCAAAGTATGACGGATAAAATGAGTTGCCCAGTATATAAGCATAAAAGTCATTATAACCGGAGCCATGTTCCAGATTAGCCTGATGCGTGCTTATAACATCCCTTAACAGCAGCCTGTCGGCATTGGGGAATCTCCCGTTAAGAGTAAGGGCATCAAGACTTAACTCCCTTCCAAGTTCGGTAAGATAATAGTAAGTCTGTGAAAGGTCCTCGAATTTTGATTCATATCTGTTGATAATCGAGGAGCCTACATTAAATGTCCTTTTATTAGCGTCGTAAATTCGTCCGCTGCATTTTGAAGACCTGCCTTTTTTCTCCTGAATATCATACAGCCCGAGGTAATTAAGCTGCTCCCTGTATGCACCGCCCATGATTGCAAGGGAGAGAGTGAGCCTTAGAGAGAGGGACTTCCCGAGATTTTCAGAAAGAGCCTCCAGTAGTTCATTTCTCTGTGCTGATGATAATATTTCATCCGAAAAATGGATCAGCTTAAACAGAAACATCTCACCTTTGTCACACCCGGGTTTGTCAGACATGCCTTCTGGAATATCATAGAGAACAGCCGCCTCATCATATTCCACTGTCTTAGCTAATTTTGCATATATTGATATTGAGTTATCCATAAAATCCTCCTAACTTGTCTACGGAAAAAAAGATATGTGGTTCAGACCAGCAGATACAGCTTTGGAGGGAGGATTACCTGCTGCCGCATATCTTTTAACCCCGGAATCAGGATATTCCGGTACATATCTATTGTGAGTCAGGTACGGATAAGAGTCAAGGAGTAGATACTATATTTATTAAAAATTTAAAAAATATGTTGACAATATTAGAAAAGCAGTATATACTGATAATAGGAAAAGTAATTTAAAAAACAACAAATCATACACGAAAGGAAGAATAAGACTATGGTTACAAGAAAATGGAAGGTATATGGAAGAGAAGGACACAGGCAGAGAGAATCATTCAATAAGTCATATGAATATGATTTTTCTGGAGGCAGTGATGGAACAAGAATCATTAAGGTTGAGAATGCAGATGTTACAGGAACAAATGAGTACACAGTAGTAACCATCACAAGAGATACGGCTGAGCTGTGTGCGAAAGAACTTGACGGACAGATAACAGATGGAATATTCGAGAACAGCTCCATAGGAAATGTAGTTGAAATTAAAGAAGGAGGAAATAAGTAAGTATGAGAGAATTTAAAGTAAATGGTATAAAGGTGTCTATAGTAGACAGATTCAATGTAGGTAAAGAAATAAGCAGGTCTAACCCGAAGTACGAAGTAAAAATATTTGATCCAAAGTATGATGCATGGCGTACACTGTGTACATGCATGACACTAAGAGAAGGCAGAGAACTTGCAGAGGAAATGCTGGGCTGAATTAGCGACATATGGAGAATCATATAATGAAGCAGCTTTTAATGTATATATTTCAGAAGAGTAGAAGTGTGAACCGGTAATGAAAGGAAATGGGTTTTATGGGCACCACAAATGTATACAGTATACAAAAGAAAAATAAGGAAATAAAGAAAAGATGCTGTCTTAACTGTAAGAACCTAGTACAGTTTCCCAGAGGAAACAGCTATGGTGACATAGATTATCTATGCATTAAAACAGGATACTTTGTTGTAAATGTTGGGGCTGATGTAAAGAAAATAAAGAGATATACCCCTGGTGGAAAAGAACTCGTCTGCTGCCACGAAAGCAGCAGACAAAAAGATAAGAATGATAAATCAATGTTTGCATAATTAAAAAGCAACATTTCATTGGAAAGAAAAGGTGAATATATGATGAACGCAAAGGAAATTGCAAATGTATGGAAAGAGATTGTAAAAATATCTAATGAAACAAGAGAGGCTACACCAAAGACAACTATTAATGAGATTATTGATAAGTTCGGAATGGAAAATACAAAAGAAGTATTTGCAACAGTTTCAGCTATTAAGAAACATGACGGAAGAATCTATGGAAATAACAGAGATTATATGAATAGCATCCCAACAGATCCACAGATTACAGAATGGAGAAGCGGAAATCCTGTTATATATTCAGGATTAGATGATATTCATACAACGCGTATTAATCAGATGATAACGGAATTAAGATGTATGGATGCACAGTAGAAAGGTAGAAGGTAAATATTATGAAAAAGTATGTAGTAATTTGTTATTCAGTTCACAACAAGGAAATTGCAAGTCATGATGTATTTGAAAATAAGGATGACGCATATGCGTTTCTTAAAAAAAACGCACAAAATACTTATGAAGAAGAAATGAATAATTCCGATGGAAACGGAAAAAAGCAGATCGACTTTACAATAAGTGATGATGGAACTGCATATTTATCTTCTTGTGATGGTGAGTATGAATGGACATGGGAAGTAATTGAAGTGTAATTAAAAATATAAGGAGGACAAATGTATGTTTGAATATAATGGATATAAGTTTGAACCGTTAAGAAAGCTCAAGAAAGAGGAAAGTAAGGATATAATGACATTCAGCAGACATATCGCCAGCGACAGAGAACTTGGCATGTGCGATTATGATGTGGACTGGAAAAGGTCAGAATACAGCTGGAAAGGATTCTACGATGCGTCAGGCGATAGCCAGATGGATATATTCAGATGCCTCGAAAATGGTAAGTTATATGTCCCGTGTGAGCATGAGCTGTTTGCATTTGCATAACAAAAAATAGTATGCGGTAGTTAAAGGAGGAATCTAAAAATGAGGAAAGTTACAGAAACACACACAGGAAAGATAGTTACAGATACAGATCTGAACGTGGAATATCTGTATGTTGGAGATTACGGAAAAGAGAATAATATTAAAGCATCGTTCCTTGGGTACGATAAAAGAATTGATAAAGTCGAACACAAACAAGTAGACATTACGGACAAGTTAGTAGTTACGGTGTCGTCTCAAAAAGGTTGTCCGATGAATTGTAATTTTTGTGATTGCCCTAAATTTGGGTTTAAAGGTAACGCTACATTGCCAGAATTGATTACAGAAATTATGTCAGGAGTTGCGTTATCAGGCATCAGACACGGACAGAGGTTGAATGTTCATTATGCCAGAATCCAACAAACATCTGAAGGAATTTTTACAGGAATGGATTGCAACAGGATTTGAATATGGCGGAGAGGATGGATTTGGGCTACAGTTTTCAATTAATACTTTATCTGAAACTGACAGAAACGAAATGTTTAGAAACAAGTCATTGTCATTGCAGGAAATTAGTGACATTATCGAAGAACTCCCAATGCCGAAGAAGAGAAAATACACTCTGAATTTTGAGGTTACCTCCAAGAGCAACCTTGATGTTGATTTGATGAATAAATACTTTGATAAAGAAAAGTGCATTGTTAAAATAACACCGGTTCACGAAACAGTGGAGGCTGTAAATGAAGACTATGAAATTGTACATGATTTTGATGTGTATGAAAAATTTGAACAGCCACTTGTCAAAGATGGTTGGGATGTAATAGTTTTCGTTCCGTCCAAGGAAGAAGATGAAGACAGGATAACATGTGGAAATTCTTTAATTGCATTAGAAAAGTATAAGGAGTAAAGTATGAGAACATTTTTAATTCTTAAAAAAGAAATTATAAACGGAAAGAAAGAGCCTTATATTGCTGGAGTAGTTAATTCCAGAACATTCCCAAGCACGGAGGCAGCAGAACCTGGTGTTAGAATCATTGAAGTTCCAACGCCTGAAAAGGTCAATGAAGTAGCAGGATGTCATATTAGATTATAGCAGGCAGGTAAGAAAACACCATCCGGCATTAGTCGGCTGAGAGTAGTTCATAGGAAATTAAGCGTGAATCCTCGGCATTTACTTGCCGAGCGGTTCACCAAATAAGTTAAATTTATGTTAAAATAATTCAGAAAGGGAAAAATATGTTGGTATTTTGGATTCTGTACTGGGTAACAACGGCATTGTGGGCTATATGGATGGTTGGATATCCGGTATTACATGTAAAGATAAGGAAAGAAAAGATGCAGACCTTTCGTTATGTGTTGGTAGGTTCTGTGGCAACTATAATAATTAATATCCTTAACCTGTTAATAAATCTTACAGCACATTAACCAGAGAAGGATTGTTATAATTGGGGAAGAAAAAAATTAGAAATTAATCAGTAAAGGAGAACATGATCATGGCATGGTATTACAGAACATATGCCTGCGGACACGAAGGAAGGGAAAATGTCACAGGCAAAACAGAGGAGAGAATGCAAAGGCTGGATGAGATTTTTGCCGGATTATGTCCGGAATGCAGGATAAAACAGAAAGACGAGGAACATGCGAAAGCTAATGCAGAAGCAGAGAAAAAAGCAGCAGAAAACAATCTCCCCAAGTTAAGCGGAAGCGAGAAGCAGATTGCATGGGCGAATACTATAAGAATGAAGTTCTATGAAGAGTACAGCAATGGCCAGAATGACATAGAGACAATCATCAAAAGTGAAACAGAATCGAAGTTCTGGATCGACAACAGAAACCACCTCGATTCATATTTCATTGAAGAGTATGCAGAGAAAATCAAGAAAAGGCAGCAGCACAAAGAAATAGTAGAAAGCAATGCTGTATATCCGAAAGAGATTAAACATGATGGTATAGTAGAGATTATCGAGCATTATAATAACATGTATGATCACAGAATATCAGTAAAGTATAAGAAAGATGCAGAATTCACAGTACTTGTAAAGTCCTGTGGATTCTCATGGGATGGTAATGAGTGGTATCGGAAAATCTCACGTTCAACAGGGAAATTTAAGGATATGGCAGAAGAATTAGGAAATAAATTACTTGAAAACGGCTTCGTAATATACATTCAGAAAGATAAGAATGCATACATAAAGCTGAATGAAAAAGCATTCAACCTATAAGCCGTGAAAGTGTAATAGTGAGAAAGGGGGACTATTAATGGTTGCAGCCGGTTCAGTAGTTGAGTATATACAAAGGAAAGGTATCGTGCTAAGCGTCAAGGGCGGTGAATGCCTGATATGGACGAAAGACAGCTATGGCAGGGAAACAGTAGAGACTGCTGCCATTGACAAAGTGACGGAGACAGGCTATCAGGCAGGGCTTGATAAGTGCATGGCAGAGGCATCCAGGCAGCACGATTACACACAGATAGAAAAAACCTTAAATAAAGTGTCCTATATATCCCCAAACAGGCTCACTAAGCTTACATACCTTGCTATAGCACATACTCTTCCCGATGGTACAAAAGATGCCAGCTGTCCCGAATATATGCGTATAGTGGATATATTGGAGTTCATTAATAGAAAATATGGTGAAAGCTACAAGACGGGAACGAGGGAGACAATAAGGAAGACAGCCATTAAAGAGCTGCTTCACATGGGTATGATATGCGACAACAAGCTAAAGAAGCAGAGTCCAAAGTTTGGCTACAAGCTGCAAGAGCCAGCGGAATCTAACAAGGAACAGGATACAGCGTACAAATGGAATTAACATAAAAAGGTCTTCCAACAGGAAGACCTTTTTATTCACACCATGTGAAACTTACGTATTGTCGGGTTATACCCTTATTTGAACTTGTGTGTAAAATATGACACTATTATGGTACACTAATTATAAGATTAAATCAAGTTTTTAGAATAAAAACAGAAAAAATGTGGAGGAAATCATGAAAAGAGAACCGTATTATATAGGATTAGAGGTTGGGCCTACATATGCAGCCTATGCCGTTACCAATGAATCTTATAATCTTGAAAGATTCAGGGGAAAAGATATGTGGGGAATATATAAGTTTGATGAAGCAGAAAGCTCGCAGGATAGGAAAAATGCAAGATCAGCAAGGAAGAATATTAAGAAAGAGAAAGAAAGAATAGGTCTTATAAGGAGCTATTTTCACGATGAGATTGAAAAGGCTGATGTAAATTTCTTTGCAAGACTTGATAACAGCACCTTTCATGCAGAAGATAAGGATAAAATCCTCTCCGGTGACAGGAATGTGCTTTTTAACGATGAAAATTATAAGGATGCAGATTATAATGAGCAGTTCCCAACCATATATCATCTCCGTTCATTTTTAGCAAAACACAATGAATTGGTGGATATAAGATTAGTTTACCTTGCTGTGGCAAATATAATGAAGCATCGGGGAAACTTTTACTCCAAGAATCTGGAAGATACAGACAGTGCAATTAAAGATATATATGCTGGTATCTGTGAAAAGGCATCGCAGGCAGATATACAATTATATCCGGAAGCAGACACGGATAAGATCATGGATTATATGCTTAATACAGCACTGACAAATAAGGTGAAGGCAACGCTTGTATCACAGGAAGTAAAGGCGCTGACGAAATCTGAAACGGCGCTTATCAAGCTGATGTGCGGTCTTAAGGTAAAGATTACGGATATATTCCCGGGGCTCCTTGAGACACTTCCTGAGGAGGATAAGAAAACAAGCATGTCTTTTTCTGATAATGACTATCTTGACAGAACAGAGGAGATTGAAAATCTCACAGGGGAAGATAATTATGAGCTTATATCTGCAGTTAAAGAGCTGTATGATGCTGTAATAATACAGAATATCATGCAGGGGCATAGATTCATCTCTGACGCAAAAATAGCATCATATGAAAAGCATATGGCGGATTTAAAATTACTTAAATCTACCATGAAAAGATACCTTTCCAAACAGGAATACAGCAGGTTTTTCAACATTGAGGAACCAGGCACATATGCAGCCTATGTAAAATCAGGTATGTCAAATGGAGTAAAGACGAGACGAAATTCCGAAAAAGGAAGAACACTTGATGACTTATATGGCTCGATAAAGAAACTTCTGTTAAAGGCAGATGAAGATGATGAAGATGCAGAGTATATTCTTGATGAAATAGGAAAGAGAACATTTCTTCCAAAGCAGCGTACCAGTGATAACAGGTTAATACCTAACCAGCTTTATGCAGCTGAATTAAAGGCTATCCTCGATAATGCAGCAGAGCATTACGGATTTCTGAATGAAAAGGATGATTCCGGTCTTACAGTATCAGAAAGAATAATGAAGATCTTTACATTTACCATGCCATACTTTATCGGTCCAACATCAGAATACAATACCAGAGGATGGGTAGTAAGAAAAGAGGCAGGAAAGGTAATGCCCTGGAATCTGGAAGAGAAGATTGATGTTAAGGAAAGTGCAAAGAGCTTTATTGAAAGTATGATAGGAAAGTGTACATACCTGTCAGGTGAGCGGGTTCTGCCAAAATCATCGCTTCTCTATGAAAGATTCATGGTACTAAATGAGATGAACTGTATCCGTGTGGACGGAGAAAAAATCCCTGTTGAAATTAAGCAGGAGATTGTAAACGGAAAACTGGCACTTGGAAAAAAACTGACAAGAAAACAGATTCTTTCTTTTCTCGTAAAGAAAGGACTGGCTACCAGTGATTCACTCATTACAGGAATGGATGAGAAGCTTAACAATACAATGACAAGCCATAAGATATTTACCGATATATTTGGTACGCTGGACAGTGAAACACAAGCTGCTGCAGAGGATATAATATTATGGAGTGCTATATACGGTGATTCAAAAGAATATGTGAAACAGCAGATTGAAAATAAATATCCGGGACTTCTGGATGAAGACAGGATGAAGAAAGCACTCTCCATTAAATCAAATGACTGGGGCAAGCTGTCGAAAGAGTTTCTTACAATGACAGGAACAAATAAGGAAACAGGGGAAAGAATAAGTATCATCGATGCTATGTGGCAGATGAACTTAAGTCTTAATGAGCTGATAAATGATAATAGATATGATTTTATGTCATTGATAAAAGAAAAGACAATAAAAGCAGAAAAGAACATCTTTACATTTGAGTATGACGATCTTAATGAACTGTATGCGACAGCTTCACAGAAGCGTTCAATATGGGCAGCAGTTAAGATAGTAAGGGAAGTAGAAAAGATAAAGGGATATGCCCCGGAATCTGTATTCTTAAATACCATCAAGAACCGTCCTAAGGATGTAAAGAAAGATGCAAGAAAGACCAGACTTATTGAATTGTATAAGAATCTGAAAGGTGTATCAAAAGAATGGAAAGATTCCATGATAAGCCATATAAGTGAATGTGATTCAGATGGCTCATTAAAGAGTAAGAAAGTATACCTGTACTTTCTCCAGCTTGGAAAAGATATGTATACCTGGAAGGATATAGACTTTAAGGAAGTAATAGCAACAGGAAGTGATGTTTACAACATAGACCACATATATCCTAAGCACTATGTTAAAGATGACAGTATGGATAATATAGTGCTTACCAATGCAGGGTTCAACAAAGAAGAAAAGAAAGATATATATCCTGTTCCGGACAGCATATACCAGACAATGCATGAAAACTGGCTCTATCTTCGTCAGAATGGGTTCATGAGTGCAGAAAAGCTGGCAAGACTTTCAGACAGAAATCCGATGTCTGATGAAAAAAGAGCTGCATTTATCGGAAAACTGTATACTCAGGTGTCAAGTTCGACAAAGATGCTGGCTGACATTTTTAAGAATATTCTTTCAAAAGATACAAAGGTAATATATACAAAATCTTCTGAAGTATCAGACTTCAGAAGACAATACGGATTCCCTAAAATGACAATGCTTAACGAGCATTATCTGGCAAAGGATGCTTATCTTAATATTGTGGTAGGTAATGTGTGGTATACAAAATTCACGGCTTCACCTATGTGGTATATCGAAAAAGAATACAGGACAGGAAAGTCCGAGTATAACCTTAACAGGATGTATGATTTTAACATCATAAGAGATGAAAGAATAGCATGGATAGCAGAAAGTAAAAAGAAGAATATCCCAGGAACAATTGATGTGATAAAAAAGGTTATGAGCAGGAATACACCAGTAACCGTTACAAGAATAACAGAAGGCCACGGGGCGCTCACCAATGCAACAATCTCAAAAGCCGCTAAATCAAAGCCGGGAGTATATCTCCCATTAAAGTCGGATGAGCGTTATAAGGATGTAACAAAGTATGGTGGAAAGACAAGCATTAAGACAGCGTATAATTTCCTTGTAGAACATACAGACAAGCATGGCAGCAGAATAAGAACACTATACAGCCTGCCATTATATCTTGCCAATAATGTTAAGAACAAAGAAGATATAGAAAAATACTGCAGGGAAACATTAGGTCTTAAAGAGCCGGATGTTCGTATAAATAAGATCATGCTTAACTCAGAGCTGGAAATAGACGGATATAGATATTTACTTGGAGGAAAAACCGGCTTGCAGTATGGACTAAAGAATAATACCCCTATGGTATTTGACGTGGAATGGCAGGGATATATAAGCAAAATTGAAAAATATATTGATTTCAAAACCGTTGATAAAGATATAACATCTGAAAAGAATATAGAATTGTATGATGAAATTCTTGGAAAACATAAAAACAGTATTTTCTCAAGAAAAAGAAATCCTTTATATAATCTATTAGAAAGCTGCCGTGATAATTTTGTTGGTTTGTCATTAGAAGAACAGATGCAGGCATTGTATCAGGTATTGTTTCTAACGAGAATGGGCACAAATGTGTCCAACCTGTCTGTTATAGGAGCGGGTGCAAACGTGGGACTCATGCATCTTAATGCAACAATTAGCAAAGCTTCATCAGTTAAACTTATTGAAATTTCAATAACCGGAATGTATACTATAGAAACCGATATGCTTAATTGTTAAAGCATAAGAATTATTCATATTATTACACACCTTGTAGACAACCCGTTTGAGGTTTGAGAGGTGTGTAGAATATGATGGGTACAAAACGCTTGCTCTTTAATATTTCTCTTAAGGAATGTTTGAGAGGTGTGTAGAATATGATGGGTACAAAACTACTAACGGATATAACCGTAAGAGTGATTATGTTTGAGAGGTGTGTAGAATATGATGGGTACAAAACGTATCTGTGAGTTTGATACCAATACTGATAGTTTGAGAGGTGTGTAGAATATGATGAGTACAAAACAAATAACACAAACTACCAATACACTATACGTTTGAGAGGTGTGTAGAATATGATGGGTACAAAACGGATACAAACAAAACACTTAACACTAATAAGTTTGAGATGTGTGTAGAATATGATGGGTACAAAACAGATGAAATGGAGCTGAAGGTATAAATAGTGTTTGAGAGGTGTGTAGAATATGATAGACACTAAACAGAAATGTGTAGGAATAGCGCCATGTATGAGTTTGAGAGGCGTGTAAAATATGATGGGTACTAAATCGCAATACTTCGTTATTCCATGTACTGAGTTTGAAAGGTGTGTAAAATAATATATGATGCAATGAGATGGACCTATTGTAAGATGTCGGATTGTCTGTTTGAGAAGTGCGTGTAAAAGAATGATATAAGAAGTAAAAGACATGGAAGTATATTCTGTGTCTTTTTTTCGTGCAAATATGAATGCTATACTAATGTAAGTGTTTTGTAAATGCTTGATTAATCATATTTCGACAAAACAGGGTAAAACAATTTATTGAGGAGGCACATATGACAGATATGGAACAAAGGGAAGCTGCCCACCAGTTTGTCAATAAATGGCATGGAAGAGGAAAGAGGATGGAGATGGACGCTCTTACTGGATCGATTTGTTAGTTCTATCTGGTGTATTTGGCAGATGAAAAGGGAAACCATGATTTTGAATCTCATGCTCTGAAAGATTACAAAAGGGTGATGATAGAGCTCTTCAAGATTCTTGACATTTTTGTGAAAGGAAGAAAAGAATATCTGAAAGAGGAGTCTGCACAGTTCCATTATGCTAATAGGGGTATATTTACTGACGAAAGGATAGAGATACCTCCGGTTACGAAAGAAATAAGGTAGCAAATACTTAATAAAACCTATGGAGACTTTAGCTGGAGTGACATTCTCCTACAGTATTTGGAGCTGTCTTTAAATCTACTCTGATTCTAGAGACAAGACACTCAGTCGGTATGCATTATACATCAACCAGGGGAATACCCACAAAGTAATAGACACTTTATTCTTTGAAGACTTAAAAGAAGAGGTCAATGAGATATGCAAGATATAGGTAAGTAGGAAGAAAGACAGAAAGCTGGAAGAGAATTACGCAAAGCTCACACGGCAAATGATAAGGCTATAATGTCTGCACATGGATTTGATATTAGAACGAGAGAAGCGGAATGCGCAGCAGCTTTTATGATGATGTATCAGGTTCTAATTAACAGTAAAAAATGATGCTATAGTAAGAGAGAAGATATCTTGAAAAAACAGAAAATAGCGTCTCTTTTACTTCACAGAACATATGTTCGCAATGATAAATCCTTCCTTTGCCAAAGAGTGTGATGTGATAAAACTGTCTTTGGCAAAGGAAGTCCGTCTGAATAAGAATAGGAAAGTAAGGGAAAGAGTGGTCTGGAAGAGGTAACATTAAAGCATACAGTAATCAGTGTGTATACTGTATACACCTGCTGCCATTCGCTTAAATTTATTTACCATAAATAAAAAGGGAATAGATCCCACTCCATTCCCTTTTCCGAAATTATAAGTATACCTCTTATTTGTGTAATAATAATACATGTTACATGTCATTTTGTCAAGGATACAAAGCAAGAACTTGTGTAATTCATGTGTATGCTATATGTATGTTATATGTACGCTGTATGTATATTTTATGTTTTACCTTTTATAAGTATTTTGTTCACTGTATTATAAATTACTTTTAGCTCTTCAAGAGGTAATTGCATTAGTCTACTTGAAAGGAAGGGTTTGTTTTAAGAAAATTAGAAAGCTGATAAGGAAATCAGAAAGAGAGAAAAGAGGAAGAGGAGAGAGGAAGATATAAAAATTCTGGAAGAGAATAGGCTAGATAAGAGATAATTAGGGTTCAAGAACGTGTGAAAAATAGTATAGTAGTCCGAAAAAAAATGGCTTGCAAAGCCGCTTAAATACTGGGATTGTCTTGCGGATGGGTTCCGCAAAAAAGTGCGTGAGATTTTTCATATAAACCTGACATTTAATTGAGTCATATATAGTCGAAAAACCACCCTGAAATAAAACACCATAAAAGTACAACAAACTCAGCAAATAAGCGGTGCGGTAGCGATTCGTAACAGAATTAACATAAGTTGCTACCGCACCAGTAAATAAGCGTGCGGTAGCGATTCTAAGAATTTGTATATTTTGTTGTATCTGAATGCATAAAATCCTCATCAGGACATGCAAAAACCTGCCTTTAAATCATTTGCGGAAGCGAGCATGAATATCGTAAAATTGCAAAATACACACATCGCTACCGCACCAGTAAATAAGCATGCGGTAGCAATTTGCATGGAAACTAACATAAATCGCTACCGCACCAGTAAACAAGCGGTACGGTAGCGATAAGATACTTATATATATAATTTCACTTCCGCAAGAAAACGAAAACAAGATTTATAAGTAAAATTTAGTCACAAAAGTTATTGCGGAATCAATATAAATTTTAGCATTGATATATGATTTTTCGTTAAGTATAACAACAAAAGGTGGAAGCCTGAGACTATGCTTCCACCTTAATATCATCATGCTAATTCGTTTGTAATGGTTATTTTTGGAACGATACTTTTGTTGTTATCTTTACTCCTGCAGGCTTTCTTAATAAAGTCGATGATTATATCATTTACGATGGAATATCCAGATATAGGACAAGCAACGGCTATCTGATAGTCGCTTGCACTTAATATTCTTACCTTATAGCGAGCATATATATGTCCCTTAGCCAATCTTACAATTATATCTGTCATTATGTCAGAACCGTTGACACCATATAAACATGCTTTATCTAACGAAGCCGTAAGTACGCAATATCCGCTATCAGGAATAAGCTGATCCTTATCTTTGTACCTGTACGACAACTTGCTGTAATTGTATGTGGTTATACCTGGCATAGATATATCAGTTATATCTGATATGTCATACGATGCAGCCATTGCATCATCTAGATATCTGAAATTTTTATACCTTTCAAAACATACCGTATCTGTATCCAGAATTCTTTTAAGGTTGTAATAACACCCCTTGTAGTTGAGCATGTACTGTTTAAGAGGATGTGAAGCAGTATGAACCATATCGCCAAGAACATTATTCACCAAAATTCTATCAATATCCGGATGTGATGCTGCATACATAGCAGGTAGCGAAACAAGGTTATTAGAATGGAAACCATGCCTGTTAAGATAATTCTGTATTGCCGGATAATTCATGCATAATTTAACACGTTCCCCGCTAAACAGTCTAAACAGAATATTTTCATACTGATAGCTCTGCTCAATAATAAACCAGAATCTTTCTTCTCTTCCTGTATATACAAGAATGCCATAAGTATCTATATTACCATCATAAGCATATTCTACAACTATAGGCTCAGTACCATTTAACTCTGTCTGGCATAACGCGGTCTTTTTGATTAGCTCGGAATCTGACAGACCGTAGGCAGTGCCAATCTCTCCAAAGTCATAATCACGAATGGACATCCCGGACAGCTCATATACAGAATGTACAGGAACATCCTCATTAATTTCTGACGTAGAAGATGTAGAGTTATCATCAGGCGAATCTACATCCTCAGGAACAAAACCACTGCTTAGTGTAAAGTTATCTCCCAATGGCATAGTTGGCCTTTTATCTTTTTCCTGAACCGATGTAGTATCTCTACCCTCAGCTGCATCAAAAGGCTTCTCGTTTAGTATTTCGCTTTGAGACGACTTATGTTCAGGAGCAGAATCTTCTAATATATTATATGATAACTCCCCGCTATCTGGAGTTACGTCGAAATATTCTGTATCATCTTCAATGCTTGTATCATCATAACTGGCCAGCAAATTTTCCAAATGCTCATCAACTTCTGCGTGTCCACCGTAATTATACGAATCTTCCGGTTTAGATAAATCCTCACTGTTAGAAACTTCAACTACCGCTGTACTAGCCCCGTTTAGCGCAGAGTCTTCTTGAGTAAGTTGTTCTTTCATGTCCTCAATAAAATTCTCATAGACGGAAGGCTGCTCATCTATATTGCTATGCTCATTTTCTTTAGATGATGTTTTTAATTCATCAGATGCACAATCTTCTTGAGTATTAACAGAAATATTTTTATCCTTTGCAGCATCTTCTTCATCAATAAGTCCAGTATCTTTCACAAAGAAGGCATACTGATCTTTAGTGTCCTGTGTGAGAAAGCTTAAAGCATCAAATACACTTTCCTGTCCCATGCAGTCTGCAGTAGGATTCGATTTTGATTTACCAGAAGCCACAGACGATAGAATGTCAGAATCACCCGGGGCTATATTTGTTGTATTATGATTTTTCTTCTTTTTGGTCTTTTTGTGATGTTCGGTTAAAGTGACATCGCCCACACCAAGAGAACTAAAATATCTGTCTGGTTTACTATGTTCAATATTTTTCTTGAAGTATCCATTGTAGGAATACACATTTGTCAATTCCATAGATGCTGCTTCGTAATCTTCTTGCGATGCAGACAATCCGGCAAGAACAATAGACGAAATAGCACTGCAAAAAGAAGAAACAGCGTCGGACTGTGACACATTAATGGAATAATCCACCTTGGTATCCCGTTTATACCCAGACCCATCAGCAGCTAGTGTCTGTGACTCCTCATACAAAATATTCATAAATGTATTAATAATTGCATTAGGACCTTGTAAAGCTTTCTGACTAACCTCTTTAAGACGAGGTTCGATATTTCCGCTCTCTATATCCTTTACCCTGCGAATCAAGTAGTATGCCACAAGTGCATTAAAATTATATGGTTGAGTGCATATTTCATCTGCATTATACACAGGATACATTCCGGTAAAATGAGTAGCAATGTTCTCGTAATATATGTAATCTGCACCTGCCACATTATTAAAAATAATATCAACAAACGATGTATCAAGTTGAAGCAGGGCATAACCGAGCACAGTGTTTTCATATTCAATCCTGGCATTCATATATTCAGGTGAAAAAGGGCATAAATAGCATAAAGAAGCAACTCCGCTTGATGTATAAACAATACTGTTGCAGCCAGAGGTGCAATATTTAGGGTTTTTATCCCTTTTCTTGTTAAATCCATTACAAAGACTTTTACACCTCTGCTCAATATTATCTCCGGGATTTGAACCGAAATAATATTGATGCTGCTTATTATCGGAAATAGACCAGTTTGTATATAATCGGATAAAATCAGCGGTAGAATTATCAATGCCGTCATACCACCTGTATAGACGATACGCCATGGCAATATGTGATGTTCCATCATATTTACCTGTGCCATCGTTACCTACTGCAATATTCTTAAGAGATTTCCCAGAATAATGTATGCAAGGAGGACAGCACTTATTTAATATGGAAGCCATATACATTTCCCCCTTCTATAAAATAAATATATATATAATTGTGGATTAGGTACGCCTATAAGTCAAGATTAAGTCCTTGCTTTGCGAACCCCCCTTAATATATACTTTAGTTACAATGTATGAACGGAGGAAAACAGTATGTATTTTGTTTCAAATAGTCATGAAAACTTTTACAATGCCAACATAAACAAAATGTCAGATATTAATAAGGATTGCTATCATAAAGCATTATTTTATGCCCTTGGAATGACAGATAATTGCAGGGAAAATATTAACATGTTGTATGATTATGCTACAGGGTGTGTGAAGCAGATAAAAGGAACAGAGTATGCATGGATTACAGGCACAGATATAAGAATCATAAGACTTGCATACAATCTATATAACGGTGGCTGTCCAACCGCAATAGAGATAGATAATCAGGAAGAAAGAGAAGATGAAATAAAAAATTACCTGATTCCTAATATATTTGGTTATTTAACACCAGAATTAATTGAAGGAGCAATTGAAGCTATTAAAATAAGATTCATGGAAAATGATATTTACTTTATATAAATACATGCTAAAATAAGTATATAAATATCGTAAAAACTTAATATCAGCAAAACAGTCGAAAGATTGTGACGCAAAGCCAAAGGGTCTAAACTGTAAGCAGTATGACAGCCGGTTGCACACTTGTATAATATTCTAACTCTAAAGAGGTATCCGGCAGGGTGTCTTTTTGCTTTGCGCCTACAGTAACGGAGGTGCAGGTATGAAAAAAAGAAACAAAGTTATGAAATATATAACGATAACGATGTCGGGAGCGGTGTTTGGAGTTGGAGTTGCCTTTGCATTTAGATCGGCCGGAATAGATAACATATTCGAACAAGTTGCTGCACAGAGTATGCTGTCACAGAAATCAGTCTATCTATCAGAGCCTATAGATATATTTTCAAATGAGAACGAGACCGATGCTGCAGTCTATATAGAATCTGAACCGAGCCACGAACAATCACAGACGAATGCTAATGCAGTCGAAACTGAAACCATGCAACGAGTAGATGAAAAAAGAAATACGGAACCAGCAAGCGAGTTGAGTACGGCTGCTGAGAAGATACTCCAGGAGACAGAGAGAAATAGCATTGAGTTAAAGACAGAGAGCAACACAAGACCAAATACAACAGATGATGCAACAGTAAACGATGTAATTAAAAGAATTAATGAAGTCCGTGCAAGTGTAGGAGTAAGCAGTGTCAAGTATGACTGGACATTAAATCAGATGGCTCAAGTAAGAGCAATAGAGAATGCAGAAAATAATTTTTTTAAGGCACAGAATGGCAGGCATTTAAGACCGGATGGGAGAGCAGCATCAACGATATGTAATGATTATGGACAATATGGAAATTTTGGTGAGGTAATGGGAAGATATCAAATGACAACTGCAGAAATAGTAGATGGATGGGTAAATTCTGCTTCACACTATGCTTGTATAACTAATAGCATATATAAAAGAATAGGAATCGGTTATGAAGCTGATTCTGAGGGTAGAATATATTGGGTAGCTATCTTAATGGATTAAATTTGAATAGAAAGAGGAGTATATAATAAATATGATGTTCACTAAAGGAGATATCAAAGTAGATATTATAGCAGCATTTTCTGCAGAGGGAGAAATAATTCCACTAAAGATAAGATTTCCCGATGATAATGGAGAAATAAAAACATATAAGATTGTAGGATACAGAGAAACAACGGAAATTGGTTCAAAAGGATTTCAACCTGTGCTTAATTTTGATATCAAGATAATAGATTATGGCATTGAAAAGAAACTGCATCTAGTATTTTTTCAACATGAACGCATTTGGATAATAAGAAAACTAATTTGATAAAATGAATATACGTTTTTATGCAGAGTAAAACACTTGGATAATATGATGAATTATTGATGTCGGATGCGCCGTAGTAATAAAAAGGAGGTACATAAGGAAATAAGTATGAGTACAGGTTTATACATTATAATTATTCTATTAATATTTTTTGGAGCAATGTTTCTAACTATGTTTAGATTAATACATTTAATATCCGGCCTTATTGCTTGTTTCGTTGCATTAATGGCAGCTACACCAGTAATATCTTTTGATGTATATTCTCATACATCATCAGTGTCGCAAATCTCAATACAGGAAATAAATAAAATAACTCCAAGGGATAATAGTGATACATTATTTGATGTCACATATACGGATGCGGAAAATATTGACAGAGAGATAACTGTTAAAGAAATAGTTTACGATTCAGATGTTAATTATATCGAAAAGACAAGAAAAAAATTACTTTTTCTTTATGAAGATAGTTATATATTACATGAACCACAAAAATTTATAAATAATAATTTAAACTAGGAAGATATTTTTGAATTTGAGCATGAATGGCTGCAGTCATCAGATAAGATTGAATTAATAATAAAGAAGAAATATGGCCTGCTGCCACACATTTCCGTTAAAAGCGAAGTAGTGTGGTGACGGGCTCTTTGAGATTGGGGAGGAATAGGAGGAGAAAATTCATAATTTTTTCTCCTAACGATTAAAATGGATAATTTTTACTTAAAAATTGCTGTTATAGTTGCTGTTACATTCGTTACTTGTAAATCACATTGCAATATAAGTATATCACAGAAAATACGCAGAGTTAAATGCATTTTAAAATAAAATTTAATGTTAATTTTCTGCGTAAAATCGAAACAGTAGACGGATATATAACAGTACAAATAGGGAAGTAGCATTAATTTGTAAGACTTAATGCCATTTCCCTTGATTTTTTCATAAATTGCATTATATTGTGCAAACAGATTTTATTTTCTGTATTGGTTCTGTAAAAGTATCGGTTTAAGAATAACATTATCAGCTTCAATCTTATGAAAATGTAATTTTCTTAAGATATCTGTACCTATAAGATGTTTTGCTAATTCATAAGGAGTGGCATCATTAAGTGATTCTCTCGGATAGTTGTTTATATGATTCATCATAAGATTAATGTCTTCTTGTGTATATCCATCTAACGACCGTCCAGAAGGTATAATATATCGTATAAATTCGTGATTCTTTTCAATCATACCTTTCTGATATGAACTATAAGAATCACAATAATATAACATAGTTCTATCATTTCCATTAATATCCTGTTCAAACATAAACGGATTTGAGAATTCAGTGCCTCTATCTGTAAGAATAACTCCAAATAATTTCTTAAACCTGTCATGACCAAAGACTTCATATAGTTCATCAAATGCGTTCTTAACTGAATTCTGACTCTTATCAGGCAATAAAATTGCTATCATAAAATGACAGCTTCTAAATATCAATGTAAGCAATACTTTCTTCGTGTTTCTCATGCCTATTACCGTATCCATCTCAACCACGCTGACAGTTGGATTACTCTTTACATATTCATCAAAATCTTTATATCTTCGTCCAATTAAATAATCAGATTCTATTGTTGTGCGCTTCTTATGGGCATACCTTGGCTTATATCTTACTCTCCGCTGTAAATCAATATTTCTTGCGGTTAGGACCTGTTTATCAATAAGGTTATAAAGAGTCCTTTCTGAACATGGAAGCTTATCCTGATATCTTCTGAAAACAGATCTAACAGACTGTCCTTTAAGAATCAATGGAGAAACTATGGCGTCTATTTCCTCTAATTCACCAGGAGAAAGAGATATGCCTTCACGACAATCTCTGGCTCTATCCATAGATAACTGATGTGCCATTGATGCAGAATATCTGTATCTTGGATAGTTGCAATATGTACGATTAACATTCTCACAGGCATTACATACATACGGAGCACTTTTTATACATTTGCATTGCTCAGGAATATAGTCTTTACATTTACCAGTGCTACAGTATCCCACGCAGCCATTGCAAAATCGATTACAATCTGCATCACATAAATGCATTACACCACACATTGATAATCTGTGTATACATGGATAATAGTTAGTCTGCTTAACAGGCATTTTATAGCGGTTTCTTTGGATTTCTCTAGCAATACTAGAGTCAGATTTGCCGAGATTTACGGCGATTTGATGGATAGATTTCCCTTGATCAAGACATTTTTCGATAAATATTCTGTTATCGAGTGTCAGATGAATGTTTTTCATAACTTAATACCTCCAAATTTCTTTGGACGCACTTTAATAAACCTATTGAAATATTATATTTTCATGATATAATACAACTATAGATGCAGAGTGCGTCAATAGTATTGCGAAAGCTTTCCAGGGCAGTAACGCAATACTATTTTTTTATGCTTTTTTCTGTATCATTATAGTATAAACACATCATATGGTAAATAAATGGAAAGTGCTTTTAGCGAAATGCATAAATGATTTTACGCTGCGTAAAAACTTTAGGTGAATTATGAAGAAAGAACATGAACAAATCAGACTAAATTTTAGAGAAAAACTGGGAGAGTATATCAGAAATAAAAGAGAGCAGAAGAGTATATCTCAATCTCAAATTGCAAATGAGCTTGAAATCAATACATCAACTTACAGTAATTATGAATCTGGAACTAGAGATATGCCAGTTTCATACTTGCCATTATTAAGTGCATATTTTGATTTTGAATTAAATGATTTTTTTGTTAGTGAGAATTATAACATAATTACTGACACATTTAAGTTACTTTCAAAAATAACAGGGACGCGATATATTAGAACAATGAAAAAATCTACTGTAGTGGAATATAAACCAGAACCGATAGGCTATATTTATATGGAGGGAGATAAGGAGCATTTTGAGTATTTTCCCCCAAAACCTCAAAAGTATAAAAAGTGTAAACCTATTTCACAAAAGGAGTTGATTCTCTCTGGTCAAAGATGCATAAATGCTGAACCATATACAGATGAAGAATTTTATCAGTATTTAATGTCAAAAGATAACGGAAATACTGTTAAAATGCTTAACGCAGCTAAATCATTATTGGAATGCATGAATGATAAATGTAAGAAGTCATTCATTGATTCAGTAGCATTACAGGTTATAGAAAATGTAATTGTAGATGATTTGACAAAAGGGAGTTATGGAGCGGAAAGAGCATATGCCTATTATAGAAAGATAATTAAACCTAATAATTAAAAAAGAGGTACATAGTGTACCTCTTTTGAACAATTATACGATTGAGCTAAACAACAAGGGTTTTTTCTAATAGTGCCTTAGCATCATCGTACTGTTTACGAGTAATTTTAAGAAGTTCACAAGCTTTATCAATACTTCCAGTCGAATCTGCTAATGTTTCAATGTTTTTTACTAAAGTTTCAGCAGCACTTTCAGCAGCTCTTTCATCCCCGTATTCTTCGATAATCTTGCACATAGAATCCACTCCTTCCTGGTCATTTTTTAAATAATTAAATCTTTTTGTTAATTCAGGAAACCTTTTATCTGTAACAGTCTGCTGCAGAAAACAACGCATCAGAGCGCCTACATCCGAGGTATCCTTTTCGCAATACTGTGTGTTTACAAATACTCGCTTCAACCCGTCATCAATAGTAGTATTTGTCTCCCGTATAACGGAATCAACATGATATATTGTCCTGCCACTATTGAAAACATCGTACTGAGAAATGTAAACCACTGTAACATTTGGTATCTGAGAAAACTCACTGCCTTTTTTTGAAAAGTTAGATACAATACTTGATGCATTATATCTAACGCGCCTCAAATCATCATTATCATTTTTCTTTTGTACCTCAATGTTACAGATTGTTCCATCACCTAACGTACACAATGCATCTAATCGTACTGATCTGCCAAGAATATTAGCAATTGATGCTTGAGGAGTAACTTTTTGAACAATTAGCTTAGCATCATCAAGAATTACTCTTAGTATCTCCTGGCAAACTTTTTCTGATTCTGCCAACATTTGAAACATAATGTCGTCGATAGCACGTAACTTTTGGATTTGTTCGTATGGTGTAATTGAAACATTATTCATATTTCTTAGCTCCTTTCCCTGTATGATATCTATGATAAAACAGGGAATCTTAAGATATCCCTGTGAATTTTTATTCAAGGGACATCCCTTATATAATTGTTGTTTCTTCGATAATCGTATTCGATTTTCCGTCATCTGTCAAAATATTATAACATGATGCCACATCCCGAAGAATAGCGTGGTAAAAGATAAAATAAATTATATAATTATTATATTATATGATGTTAGATAAATCAATACATATGCTAATTTGCAATACTAATTGCAATATAGTAAAATAATGGCATTAAGTATTGCAATATGGCATTTTTATTTGCAAATAACATTGCTGTTACAGTAGTAAAGTACACATTTCAGCCACTTCGCTAAATCAGTGTTTAACGAAGTGATTGGTGCATGGTGATATGAAATATGTTCGATATGTTAATTGCAATCCGAAATGCAATATTGACAGACTTAATGCTATTTTTTACTGATATTGCATTTCCTTTGTCAAATAATATTAAAAGAAAAAGAGTTGTCTCACACGAAACAACTCTTTACTTTGTGGCAGAGCATTATAATTACTTATAAATATTTGCAAAAAAAATAATGCTACCGCACTAGGCGATAGCATTAAATTCTTTAAACAACATCAATGATTCAGGATTAAGAAATCCAAAATCAATATTAGTGCTGATCCTGCATTCGGAATCATCAAGAAAATAATCCAAAAACACAAGATAATAATATTTTTCATCTGTATAAAGGTTAATCAAATCAAAAGGAAGTAAGCCATAAAATACATTAAAATATGACAGATTTGAAAAGAAATCAATTGGCATATTTTTCTTTTTTGTATTCGGGATGCGCATAATGGTTACATTATCTAACCAATCAATTAACGGCAAGGAAGCAAGTTTATGTATGATTTCGACAGGAAGCTCACACATGCACTCCTTCACATATTTTGCTACATCGTTATCAATGCGAGTGGCGTCCATATCTTTTGAGATATGATCAACCCAGTTATACAAACTCAAATATTCATTGTAACACACATTATTAAACTGTTCGACCAGCCTGCTCACCCTTTCATCAAATGGTAAGCATAGATATGAGTTTACGGAATCTTTAATGTGTTTTCTTAGAGGCTTATATGTTTTCAAATATTCCAAGGAATACAAAGCAGATATGATTCTCAAGCATGAGGAGGAAACCTCATCTGAAATAAGTTCCCATCCATAAGCGGATGAAACATTCAGCAATAGCAATTTCTTCTCTTTTTTAAGGAGAAAGTTGCTCCAACTCTCATATTCAATATTAACATTAATATCAGGTCTAATTGATAATAGAGAACCACTCCGCATCTGGCACACTGCAGATATTATAGACGATTTATCAGCAATTCTAAACATTTCTGAAAGGAACAGAGAAAATCCAATCTCAATATCATTGAAATTTCTTACATGCTCTACAAAAATTTGATTATAATCATACAAGGCTTAACACCTCTTTCCTATAGATATATAGTAGCTGATACATAAGTCCCATTAAATCTAAGGTTTCTAGCGGTACGAAGTCTCCACCATATTCGTCAACTCCCCATGCAAGATAGAGGAATATACCTTGCACACCTTTATACGTGGCGTTAACCAATAAAACACTTGGATTTAATCTAAAGGGTAAGATTGTTTCACATGTTAAATCATCAACATAGATTTCAATGTGTTCTTGGGAGATTTTTTTCCCTGTCGGAATGAAAAACGCGATATAATTCATGGTACGACAGTCAAATGTTCCGGACAAATCAAATTCATCATATTTCTCCATATCTTTTTTTGTTATCGTGACATTAAATTCCTCTTCAAAGTATTCGATGAGTCTGTCAACATCATTAATTTCAAAAATGTCATATATCTCTTTGTCAATTATTGGCTCATAGCCATATGATTTAATAGAGAGATTTAAAAGATAATATTCCATTTTCTCCCAAGCTAGCTGCCCTACTTCCTCCTCATCTGCAGGTATATCATACTTATTATCTTTAAGCAGGGAAGAAAGTATAAGTAAGAATATAATATTTCTTTTCCTTGCTGCATCTCCATAGAAAGTGACAAAACCATCATCATCTGTCCGAATTGGAAATACAAAGTTCTTCATAGTATATGAATAAGGTTTATATACCATAAAGGGAACATGATGAAAAAACATGCCCATTAGATTATAACAGTAATCAACATCATCATTTGTTATTGTCATAGACACCTCCAACTGCTGCTTCATAGCGGCTTTTATAATTATTTATTTCATTTAAGACAATAAATGTCTCTGGGTGAAAAAGAGAGAAATAATATTCATTATCAATCATATCCATCCCCTCTGCCCAGTACACATTATCATCGCTAACAATAAGATATTGCGAAACACCAGAACCCTGATCCAAAATAGAATCTCCTAAGTACGAAAAAAGACTTGGATAAAAAGATGATAAAAATTGTATGATCTGGTTGCCAGCATCAGGATATTTTTTCATGAATTTGCCCAATGTCGGATTTTCATAAACATAAATGTTAGACTCTTCTAAATCATTACTGATAAAGCTGGTGCTTAGGTTATCAAAAATTAGATTAGGAAGGCTATATGAACCATCATATGTCTTCTTTGATATATCAGAATACATAGTAAGTGACCATCCATACTCTGAGATACCAAGTGCCAACTCCTTGAAATAATCATCAGCAATCTCAACATTTGCATCAAGTGCATTATCAGCAGATTGAAGCAGTATAGGTGAAATATCAGGCAGTGGGAAATTCATACCGAAAGCATTTGATATCAGCATCATCTGAACACGCAATATAGTCCAGTCAGTATATGAGAAATCAAGGAATCCGTATGAACTGAATTTATTGAAAGAAGTAGTTTGGCAGAGATTTTCAAGAAGCTCATCCATTTTTCTTATCCGCTCTTTTACCAGTTTTTCCCTTATTTTTGGCAGCCTTTCCATCATTATTACCTCCATTTTTCATCGCATTTTTCATTGCAACAAGTAAATCAGGATAACTATTAACATTATATTTTCTATAAGTGTCTGCTAGAAAGTCCTCAAGAGGACGATTACTAACACTTAAGTTGAAAGAATGAAAATAAGTTACTCCATCTTTATACTCACCATTTTCAATGAAGGAGCATATTTGTGAAAAAGTAATTGTGGCTGCAAGCTGATTGGTGACATAGTGTTGTGGAGCAGAAATATTTATTGCACCACATGACAGCTGGCTGGCTTTCTTTGCTCTGCTTTTTAAGACATCAGGAAAATAGAAAGTCCGGTCTGGACACTGCACTCCAGAGAAGTTTCTGTATCCTGCCACGACAGTACCAAAATCAAATTCATTCGCACTGTCTATGTAAATGATATCGGTATTTATATCGAGCGAAACGCTGTCAAAATATTTATGCATGGTCTGTCTTGCCCTGTGATTATCAACAGCACCTATAAGAATAATATGCTGTTTTACATCATAGAAACGAGATGTTCCAAACCAATCACTACCGACAATATTTTCAAATTCCTTTACCTTATCTATGTAAGTTGGAAATGGAAAAACACTAATACCATATACCTCAGTGTATGCCTCGCTTAAGCAGTCAACCTTGAAGTAGCCAACATCATCAGACGAAAACGGCTGACGATTTATATTTTTCTCATCAACCAGATCACCATCAATCAGATACAACTTAAACTGTCGTATTTCATCTGTCTTTTTAGAATACAAATATCTGGCCAGCATCGAAGCAAGCGTACCGCCTGTACCGCCAGCGCCAACGATAACTATTTTGTATTCGTGTCTTATTTTTTCATTACTCATTGATATACCTCCTGCTGTTTACAAACAGCTATAAAAAAAATCGGAGGAATATTTATATATCCCCCCGAAAACAATTAAATTGTTACAATTTTTCCGGAATTCATAACGGACCGGACAAACTTAGAATCATATTCAAAAGGAGCAGGTTCAAACAACTGTTCTTTTGATAAATTGATGATTCTGTCATTACTGCCATTACAGCAACGAAACAATGACATCTCTTCTCCATCTATTCCATGATTGAAAGAAAAAACGCCATATAAAAGATTTCGATTGACTTCATCTGCATCGTCGGTAGAGCTCCAAAAAGCATTAAACGCTATTCCGTGTGAATGAACTTCTAAAACCGGAATATGTGTCAATAGCCAGTCATCATATTCCTGTTTCAAAGGATAGACGGAGGCAATACTTGCATGTTGTACAGGTACAGAAATACAGTATTTTTCCTCTTCTATGTCCCAAAAAACCCGTGCCAGGCATTCAGTGTTAAATAACTGAGCCTGCTTTTTAAAAAGACTTACGATTTTATTGTAAATTGTGGCAGGAATTTTTGGCAACCTTAAAGAAAATTTTACATATTCTCCAGACACATATACGGCATACGCAGGCTGAACATTTATGAATCCATCCTCATTTATATGTGAGTAGGTTTCATAGTCTTTTAAGTCCACATTTACCATCAATAAGCCCCCTTTGAACCACCAAATTTCAATCCTAAAATAAACAAATTCTGTTTTGCAATCTCTTTAACAACAATTGCATTAGGAGTGTTACATTCAACAACTCCAACTTTAGCAAGCTCTTTGCATAGATTATTATGTGAATACTCTCCAGCCGGGATTTTAGGAAGTGTGTTTGAGAAAAACTTAATCTCGGTATCCTCGTCTATCTTATACACATCCTTGGTCTTAGCCGCTGGTAAAGGAGTATTTGAGCAGATAACCGCTCCAACAGAATTACCAACCCCATCGAGATTCACAATTGAAATTCGGTTCTTTAAATCAGGGTATTCATTTTCGACGGCTTTTTTTAATTCTGATACGGTAATCTTACCTTCTGACGAGAATGTGATGTCTTTGTAACCATAAAGGCTGATGGTTACATTACCAAACAGCTTTGATGTAGCATCAGAATCCTTAACCTCTTTGAAAACAGGAAGAATTATATGCCCTTTCTTGATTAAGTCTGATTCCCCAAGATAAAGTTCCCCAAGATGCTCATGGAGAGCTTTTTTCAGGTCTTCTTTTGATATAGTTCCCTCCATATCAGACAATGTTACCTCTTCGGAATTAAAAATAAAAACATCAGATTCTTCTATTGTGATTTTATCATCACTAGAAGGCGATGAAACTGTACCATATACAGTATTAGCTTCATAGCTGAAGTCCAGAGCATTAGCAATTTTAAAATTATCCTTAAGGAAAGATTCAACATCTACATTGGTTAATGTATCGGATTCAGTTTCAAGCAGGTCTTTTGTCAGTGTAATCGCATCATGCATATACATGTATACTTTGCACGGCAGCTTTACACTGTTTTTTGCTACCTTGTCTGAATTCTTTGTGTCCTTCTTAGTCGGTTCTTTTTTAGTTGCTTTCTTTTTCTCCTCTTTCTCATCAGCAAATGTCTCAGCGTATACGCTGAGACCATCATCATCAAACAAATCAAATAAATTCATAATTTTACCTCCTGTACGCTTAAAGCGATTTTACATTTTTAATAAAACATCAATTTCTTGATAAAATGGTTTATAATCCATTATTTAATATCTGGATACGACCACAGCAATTCCCAAATTTCATCATCTTTATAGTAATCTCCAGCTCCTCCTGTTCCAGTAAGTGCTAAGATATTTTCCTTTGGATTATAAAATATCATGTTAATTTCTGTTAAATCGTGTTCCCAACAGCTATCAAAAAATATTCTAGTATCGGTTCTGATTTTTTTTGAATGCAATAATAGTCCCACCATAATACCAGATGTTATCGATTCAACCATTTATAACCCTCCTATCACGCTTAAAGCGCCGCTACATTTTTAATAGTTCATCAATTTTAATTTCCTGATACAATGGCGTATAATCCTCTTCCGGGAATACATCCACATTCTCTAATGCGGCAAGCATGTTACCCATGTTTCCGTATCGTTTAGACGCAACTAATGACAAGTCTGAATTGCCATTAGCACTAAGGAATATCTCACACACCCGTTCCACATCGACCAAATTCTTGCACTTAGGAAGTTCAATACTTCCCCAGCATATTTTACCTTCTGAGTAAACATTAGAAAGTGGTGCATGATAAAGTGTATCGCCTTTTGCAGCAAAAACATATGCCTCATCACGCCGCACCTCTTCATTTGATATTGTAAGAAAAAATACCAGCTCAGGGAGAGCTACATAGTAGTCTTTTCTGCAATAATTAATGAGGTATTTTCCGGCCGGAAACCTGAACACGGCTTTGCAAGAAAAACGTGCAGCGTTTCTTGCAAAACAAAAATTATATAGTGTAGCAGGTAATTTTCCGTTATTAGTAGGAAAGTACTCCATCATATCTGCATTCTCTCCGGAAGTGAGTGCAATAATAAAATCTGCAAGCTCAACTTTGTAAACCTGACGATCTCTTCCATCCTGTGCAATAACACGGACAGGAGAACCATCGTCATTAATTGTTGCCTGTAGTTGCATTGAAATCACCTCCTACAGACAAGCCACATAACGGTGGCTTCGAACATGGGACAAATGTTGAATATTAGATATAAAGTTATATGCAAAACGAACTCTTACATTCAACTTCTCCTCGTTTTCTACTTCGAATAATGCTAACTGATATAGCTTTTCCGGAGTAAGTACGCTGAAATCGCATTCAGATGTGTTTTTCATCGATGCGACCAAGGACAATAACTCATAATACTCCTTCTGTCCACCTTTTTCCTTACTTGTTTTTTCTGCTGATTCCTGCAGATAAGACAAGTCGAAGTTCCTCTGTTTTAACTTTGCCATACGGCACCTCCTTCTGAGCATGTACGCTCTAATTAAATTTATCTATAAAACAGACACATACATATAAAAGCAAAAAAATAAGCCTGTGGCATAACCACAAGCTTTAAAATCACATATATATGTCTGTAAATAGCACCCTGCAACACATATACAACCAGCATACATGTGCAACACAATTCCTAAAAGGAATAAAAAATAATAAAATAAATACTCTATTATAATATCATAGGAGCAGCATATAAGCAAGAAAAAAACAGGGGAATATGCAAAAAGCATATTCCCCTGTCATTTAAAACCAATCATCTTCTTGTTTTGCTTTAATATAAGCGCCACCAGGCACTCTTGCACCCACTATGTGGCATTTAAGAAAATGTCTGTCTTTACTCTTTCTAATACCTTCGGGATAAATCCTTACCTGATGTAAAGTTATATACCCTGTATCGTTGTATGAAAGAGTATCTTGGCATGAAACAGAAATCCCATTAATATTTTTTGAATAATTACCTATATGGTAAACTATTCCTCCCGATAAATATAAATAAAAATTATCCGGATTATACTTTAATTCCGGGAAAAGCACATTAAGTGTCATTCCCTCTAATTTGGAAATCTCCGTAGAGCCAACAGTTAAATCATATGCCATAGGCACCTCCATATACGCATTTTTCGCTATGCTAAAGCTTTCCCAGGAACTGAGCATACTGTAATGCTATCATATTCCGCACTATAGTAGTAAACCTTGTTAGACAGAAGAATGTCTGGTTCAAGTGTTTCATTAACCTCACGCACCATGTTCTCCAGTGCTGCTACATCATCTTTAAAATGAGATGATAAAGCAAGAAGCTCCTGTGTTGAACTAGGCAATATGTATAGGTCCGAGCCACCCAATTCCGCTGACAGTTTTTTCCATATATTCTTACTGTTAAGAGCATATGCACTTCCATACACACGCTTGGAATTAGTTACAATCATGAGAGGAGAGGACTCTCCAATAAAGAAAGGAAGTACACTATCAAGGTCTTTATAAAAAATATCATTGTAAATGGTATTTGATGCAGCATAATTAAATGCTTCATCAAAAGAAAGACCAACATTCTTTAAGAAAGCATCGGTTACAATAGAGATAGCCCTACCAGGATCGTTCTCATCAAAAATCCACTTGAGTATGAACGCCAGGCCTGTTTCACCAATAAATCTCTTAGGTATATCTCTAAAATGATCTTTGAGTTCATTAAGGGAAACAACATCTAATACCAGACGTGTCTCAGGATCAAATGACATACCAAGAGCCTCCTTGATGGAATGTTCAAGCATTTTCTTGACATCAAAAATTCCACCCTCAAATGCATCAATCTTAACTTGAGGGCAAATGCATGTATTTTTAAGCTTAATCTTTAATGCATCGTATTCATCATTTAATTTCTTAACATGAGAAAATGCGATACCTGTCACATTCTCCCTTAACTCATCAGAAATAAGCTCATATACTATGGAAAAATTGTTCTCTGCTAATTTGTTTTTTAATTCATAAATATTCATAAATTATACCTCTGTAATGCTTTAAGCACATTTGATAATATGCAGACAGTTAAAACTGCCTGCATTTGATTAAATTGAAATTGTTGTGTGTTTTTCATCAGGAGGACGATGGCACACACATGCCGTTAGCACCTCCATCACGCTTTAAGCGCGTACTATGCTACTTCACTGTCTATGATACAAGTCCGGCTTATGCCGTCAAGTTCAAGCAGGAAAATAGCTTGTTCTTCGGAGTATGCATTGTACGAGAAGTAGTCCACTTCGCCATCGTCAAACAAAATGGTAAACATGTAACTTCGCATACAAATACCCCCTTTCTATTGGGAAATATTAGTTAAAAGGCAGGCCTTCATCATCTACTCCATCAGGAATACTCATAAACCCGTCATCAGATGCCGTACCTGGCTCCGGTCTTGAATTGCCGTTATTTGAAGCCCATTTGCTTTCAGCAAATTCCTGCTCCTCAACAACAACATCTGTTGTATAGACCTTCTGACCATCTTTATTAGTATAGCTTCCTGTCTGGATTCTTCCTGATACAACAATCTTCATTCCCTGATGAAGATATTTCTCAGCAAATTCTCCAGATCTTCCGAATGCTACACAACCAATGAAATCAGCAGACTGCTCATTGTCACTGTTTTTTCCACGTCTTCTGTCTACTGCCAGTGTATATCTGGCAATCGCCATAGAACTGTCTGTACTTTGTGAGTACCTTACATCTGGGTCTCTTGTTAATCTTCCCATTAAAATAACCTTGTTCATACCTTATCCTCCTATTTTTACATGTATGAAATTATTGCTGGCAGCAGATATACCACATGCCAGTTTCGTAAGAAGAAACATCATGATTTTTCATGCCTATTCCTTTTAATCTGTTGCCCTCTGCAACCATCTTTTCGTTTTTTGGAATGATACCTATCTTATTAAGCGTAATAGGCATTCCTGTTGCAATTTTCTCCCGTTCACTTATGTATATCCCGTAAGATATCGGAAGAGAACGAAATACACTTACAACAACAGGATCATCCAAAAGAGCTTCACCATAACTGATGCGCTCAGCCAATCCCTCTGCAACGAGATAATCATTAAAGTATTGCGAGCAGGCTTTTGTGAAGCTTTCAGGAAAAACAGAACCGGCAGGCTCTGTCTTTACAGGATTACTAGGGGTAATACTTTGATTATTGGATAACTCAATTTGTTCAAATAACTCATCAAATATCATAGATTTTTACTCCTTTCTTCCATAAAATAACTGATTCTCTTCACCGACCTTCCTGCATAAGCCCGCTACTGGCCATTTTTTACCAATCATTGTAGAGAACCACTCGCTAAATTTAGCTGGGTCTCCACCCTTAGACAACTTATTAACCTCGTTCTTATTAAGAATTACGACAAGGCTGTCCTTTCCACAGGTGCAAGGTACTTTAATAGTTCCATTTGCAAGCAAAATAGCAGCACTGCTTACTATCACGCTGCCATTATAAAATGCGGACTTTGCATCCTTTTCAGTGGGAATAAGTCCATCTGTGTAATTGGCAATCAACTGCTGCTCATTTCCATATGTCTTTTCAGAAGAATATGTGATTTCAACAGTTGTGCCAGGTTTAAATGTAACAGCAATAGCTTCAGGAGAAATCCCCGTTTTTTTCGACATTTTCTGGACAGTTTCACTGTAAAATGTTATTACCTTAGGCTGCCCGTTGTGTATACAAGGGACTTTTATCATCTTGTTGCGAAGATAAACGCCAGCCTGAGTAATCTGCACAGTCGCTTTCTTTAGGGAATCACCGCTGTTAGATGTTTTAACAGCTTCTTTTTTTGGTTTCTCTGGAGTATTAATAAACTCCATAAGAGCCATTTTCTTTGCCACTGTCTGAGCTGATTTGACTGCATCAACAATGGATTGGTATCCATCTCCGGTTCTCAGCTTTTCCAGCTGATAAATACCAAAGGCGGATGTTTTGTTGCATATGTTTCCATCATCATATTTGATAATGGAAGTAACCTTAACTGAGACAATAATCTGTCCGAATTCTTCTTTAATTCTGTACATGTCACCATCAGAATTTAAAATGTTCGGATCAGTCTCCCAATTAAAACCTAACAGGTTCCTTACCTTACTTGTCAAGGTTTCAGCTTTGAAGTAAGGTTTGTTAGTTACGTCCATAATGGAATAATCTTCAGTTTTTAGAATGGTCATTAATTCCTTCTGGATCTCATTTTCAGGTTTTCCCTGAATGGTTTTTGCCATGAGGCACCTCCTTTCGAGCAATAAGCTCATATTTTTATTTTCTATAAAACAATCATGTATCATTAAGCACATAAAAAAAGAGCCCGTAACAAAGTTACAAGCTCATTAGATACAGACACATGATTGTAAATAGCACCCTGCGACACGAAATGTGTGCAACAAATTCCATATAGGAATTAAAAAAAATAAATAAAATACTTTATTATAGTATCATAGATACATGTAATAAACAAGTATAAATTAAAAATGGACAAAAAAAAACGGACACATAGCATATGCCATGTGTCCGAAAAAATCAGCGCTGATTCCAGCGGGAAACAGCAACTTTGCAAAGTGCATCATTGGTCATTCCGGACGAATCGACTGTCCGCATAGGACCAATAGTGCCACAAAAATAGCACTTGCATCGCACAGTAGTAAGAATATTTTCAAATGTATATTCTACGAAATTAATTTCCACTCCTACTCTGCTGTTTTTGCAGAATGGACAAGGATATGTGGAAATACCTGTAATATCTTTCGGTGTATAACTGACATGAGCAGGTACACCAATTTCATTATAATCTGTTTTCATAAACACCTCCATAATGCCTTTAGCATTTACATTAGCAAGGGCCGCCATCTGCACCATGATAAGCGCCACAAGGTAGCTGCCAGTCTTTTACATATATTTCATTTGCATTGAATGTTCCCTCAAGAGTCTGTCGAAGAGCTTCTTTATCAGCCTTGTTTACACAGCTTGAAGCATTTCCCACAAAGGTGTCAAGGTCACACCTGTTGTCAAGAGTAAACCCGAGCACTTCTTCGTCATGCCTTAAAGCATCATACACATCTGGAAACAACTCTCTGATTCCGGCAAAAAACTTTGGTGTGGAGAAAATACAGCACATACAGCTGCACCTATTCCAGCCAATGCGATAGCATGGATGCGGATTAATATGGTTACGACTTATAATCTCCCACACATCTCTTTCAGACCAGTCTATAACAGGTCTCCATTGATGTACTTCCCTGTGCCGTTTTGCTACGGCATTAGTACGATGAAGTTCAATCTCATTGTAATGGCTTCTTCCAGCACTCTCTCCTCTTCTTTCACCGGATACAATAAGAATTTTCTTATTAGTACTGGTCGATTCAAGATTGGATACAACTCTGTCTGCAACAGATGCTTTTAATGCCCCGGAACACCATCTGCCCTGATGTGTACTACCTTTAGCCGGAAATTTACCTCGCTTTCCTCCAGCAGCAATAAGTTCATCAATCGCATCAAGATTTGTTATAACGCTGTCTGCAACCATTATCTTTAAGTATGCGGAACACCATCTTGTATTAAGAGAACCTGCTTTGGCGGGAAATTTTCCCCGTTTGCCATACTGGGCAAGCTGTGTTTCTACATCCGGAAGATTACGCCTGCGGATTTCCTCACACTTTAGATATGCCTTAGATGGCTTGCATTTAATAATTTCTTCTGTATCAGGATCAATCCATACAGGAAGACCAGAAGCACCTATGCGGTATAGCTCTCCAAAAAAGCCACCCTCTCGATAGCTAACTCTCAATGGGACATCCTCATATTCTGCAAACGCCTTGCAGTATTTCTGAGTAACGGGCCAATCCATCTTACGCCCATAAGGATTATCCTCGATACCGCCATCGATATTATGATGCCACAATTCTATTTTAGACAAGTTAACACCAAGTTCTTTAAGATACAGATAGCAGGCAAGGCTGTCCTTTCCGCCACTGAAAAGGACTATAATCTTGTCGTAGTCCTCAAGCGGATAAAGATTCTCAAGGTAAACATCACAAAAATGCTTAGTGTCCGTTCTGCCTTGTACTCTTGGATATATTTGCTTATGCTTGCCGTATATCCTGTCCGGTTTAAAACCAAACTTAACAGGGGTATCCTTTGTGCAGTCAGTATCTTTTATATATCTGACTTTGGGAAGAGCCTTTGGTGCATCCATATAAGGGTTTTCCAAAAGCTCATCTATCATCATAAGGATACCTCACAATGAAGAATATCAGCCGTATCTATTGATATAAGACAGCCACAGGATTGTTTAATAATAATATATCCTGGTCGCACAATATAAATTGTGCCGTCATAAGTATCATCACATGTATTAAGTATAACATGTTGACCTACACAGTATTTTACATTCATTAGAACCTCCTTCGATGCTTTAAGCATCTTTAAATAAATTTACTCCGAATTTGTCTACATTTTTGCAAAACATATTCGGAGTATTATTAATCACTGCCTAACAACTACAAATGAATGATGCAGCTCATCCGAGCATTTACCATACATATCTGCAACGCCACCAGTTTCATTTTTATAAGTTCTAAAAGAGAAACAGTATCCTTTTGCGATGGCTTCTTCAGAACTGTCAGCATAACCATCAATATACACGATTCCTCTTTCAGTAGAAAAAGATTTTCCCATATTAACCTCCTTCCTGCTTAAAGCAGATATACACATTAAGATAAGTACAACAGACAGTCTGATAATGCATTTTTAAATTCGACATCTGTCATATAGCCGCTTTTTAGATTAATGATAGCTCTACATAATCGGTCATAACATTTACTTAACTGTTCTGTTGAATAATTATAGTTATTAACACGCCTTGAACCTATTCCCATGGCTTTTACTGCTCTATCGGTTAAAACCTTATCTCCTTTGAAATAAGAGAGCTTGAGAAGGATTCTGACATCAATAAGAACTGCAGAAAGAGCGCCTATAGCAGAGCCTTTGGCTTTTAATATAGAATCAGCAATTTCCATTACTGTCCCAGATTGTCTTTTCATAAGACAATCCTTCAAGAGAAATACATTGTCAGGAGTGTATTTGGGTACAATTTCATCTATATGCTCCCTGCATACACCCACTGTCATTAACCGTTCTCCCCAGGATATTATGTCTCTGGCCGATATAGTTACATCCCTGTCATGGAACCCACATCGCTTAGCAATATACTCAATATCCGAAAGACTAAGTTTGTCCTGCGTCCTACCTCTAAGAAGCGCCTGAAATGTCTTAAAGTCAACATCAAATTCCGCTATGCACTTCATGGCAGACAGCTTATTGTAAAGTTTTCTGCCTTTAACAAGCTGTTCAGTAATTATATACAGATTATTGTCAGTACCACTTTCGAGAAGAGCCAATAAATCATCATTAGCCTCAAGTCGCTGTGTCTTATAAACAAGTGTATTTGTACCAAAAAAACCGAGAGAACCTATAAAAGCAAGTTCTTCAGTACCAAAACAGTCAGATTCCATATATGTAAGCGAATTATTGCGTACATTTTCTGGAATTTCAGTTAATAATGCGTGATTGCAAAGATACATATCACCAACAAAGGCTTTAACCATGACTCCTCCTTCCCTGCAGTACTTCCCTGCACATATAATTAAATTCATTTACCATGCTGTCCTGCTTACGGAAAGACTCTATAATAACAAGTTTTTCCTTTGCTCTGGTAAGAGCAACATATAACAGCCGCCTTCCTTCTTCATCATTTTTGAAGTTCTCAACGCCATATACAATAACACAAGGAAACTCCTTTCCCTTGCTGTCATGTGCGGTAACAAGGTTTACTCTTTCACAGTTCTCTTTGTAGCCTACCCTGGCACTATCGTTATAAGTTACCATGGCCAGCATAAGCGACAAGAGCTGCGATGTTGTACTGATACATCTTTCATCGCATTTCTCTACAAGATAGTTAATTACCGGATGTTCTGTAATGCCAAACATATCTTTACATATGTTTGTAAGGATATCATCAATCTTGCCTGCATAGGCAAATTCACGCATTGCAGACTTAACCTTTAAACCAGCTCTCCATAGCGGAGTATCCTTATGGTTTTCGATAGGTTTAAGAGTAAGGTCCGGTATTTCACTGCAGTTACATAATGGTATACTGGTATCTCTTTTCATATCCAAGAAGTCTCTTCTTGTTGCACCAGCTAAGATTAGGACTCTGTACAGAGTCCTGTCATTGTCAAGACCATTCTCGTGAAGGTCAAGGATATCAAGAAGAGCAAGAAAAACAGAATCCTTAATAACATAATCTTTTGGCTTAAGTGAACCATCAGGAGCAATTCTTTCTCCGAAATATGTTAGGGATTTGTTTGTAGTTGCTATAACTGCTATGTCCCCTGGAGCATAACCTTCTGAAATAAGTGACGAGTAGATGCCGTTTTCACCATCAAAGCAATCTCTATACAAAAGGACAGGAACACCATCTTTATGAGATATGATAGTTTTATCAAATCTCTCAACATTATTCTTAATAAGAGTATTTGCCGCTTCAACAATAGGCTTTGTGCATCGGAAATTGTCCACCATGTACACAATCTGTGCATCTGGGAAATACTCCTTATACTCAAGGGCAAAGCGGTTAGAACCGCCTCTGAAAGAGTATATAGCCTGGTCACAGTCGCCAACACAAACAAGGTTTCTGTGTTGTTCTGAAAGAGAATAGATCATATTAAACTGGTCAAGGCTGACATCCTGGAACTCATCAACCATGATATATCTCCATTTTTGCTGATATGCTGACAGCACATCAGGATTTTGAAAGAGCTGGTTGACAAGAGATATCTGCTCATCATAACTGATATAGTTAAGTTCCTCAAAAAGCTGCTTATATTTAGAATAAACAGAATATATACCTGCCACATCCTTCTTCGATGAATAGATTTCTGTAAATCGTTCAAGGCCGAAAGATTCCAGTTTATCGAAATAATCATACATGGTATTAACAAGACCGAACTGACTTCTCATATCGGAATAGTTTACACCTTTAATAACAATGCCCTCCTTTACACAGTCAGATAATGCCCGTTCAATGAGAGATTTTTTATCAAAATCTTCTGCAAGCCTCAATTCACCAAGTATATTAGGATTATCTCTGAGGATATTATAGCCGCAACCGTTAAATGTCTGGATTTCAGGCATAACAGTCTCATTCCCTAAAAGATTTGATACTCGGTTTTCAATCTCCGCTCTTGCTTTTTTTGTAAAGGTAATCATAAGAATACTCTTAGGGTCAATACCTTTGTTAATCATATTAAGAAGCCTATTAACCAAGGATGCGGTTTTACCAGTTCCGGGAGCCGCTTCTACAAGCATTGGTCCATCAATATGATTAACGATTTCTTCCTGTGCAGGCGTTAAATTAAATTTCTTACCGTTACTGGTTGATTCAGTCTTTTCCTGTATCTCATTAACAAACGGAGAAATCTGGCAGCAGTCAAGCTGATGGCAGAACTGACACTGTTTTTCTTTGCGGATACACATTACATGCTTAAGATGCTGCAGCGCATCCACGCTTGTGTCAAAAGTAGCACTCGCAATATTCTTTCCCTCTCTGTACTCATAAAGAACATAATTAGTTCCCTTGTCGTCCTTTGAGGAAAGATAATACACAGATACTTTAATGATATCGTCAGGATAAAGCTGTCTCATGGCTGCATACATGACAGATATTGCCAGGTCATTTTCCGGAAGATTTTCCGGCTTTCTGGCAGCCTTGCTTACTGTGGAAATTCCACTGGATAATATAATAGCTTCAATGTAGCCATCCCTTTTGATTATCATGTCAGCATTAGTTTTTATGTTTCGTATTGGAACCTTGTAATAATTGATTCCGAAAGGATATGATAACTGAATATCATATGAAACAATGTCTTTTCCAATGCTGTCTACCAGATACTCTCCAAGTCGCGTATATAAAGCATGTACACGCTTCTTTGCGCTTTCATAAGAAAATTCGTAATCGTACCACTCCTTTTCCATGCATGTATCGGTAAATTTTTTCATTGATGAAGAGATATCCTCACCATTAATTATTGCAGTCTTAAGTGCTGCAAACGCATTAGAACTCAGCTCTTTTTTCTTACTTTTACTATTCTTTAGGTTAAGAGAACTCAGCTCATATTTTGCCCTGCATTCCCGTAATGCAACGACATCTGATGTTGTAACATCAATCCTTTCATTTTCTGCCATAAATGGCACCTCCTTCTGGGTATATAACCCATTAATAATATCTATAGAACAGACACACAAAGCATAAAAAAAGAGCCTATGACAAGTCATAAGCTCATAATTACTGATATATGTCTGCTAATAGCACCCAGCTCATCCCCTGAAATAAAATTATGGGATAGCAACACTGTCATACGACAGAAGAAAAATAAAAAATAACACACCAATATAGTATCATAGGGTTAACATTAAAGCAAGAGAATATGGATATCCCAATACTCGACGCATAATAAAATACAGCCAGCCATATTAGCTGACTGTATCTAAGTATGTCAATTTTAAATTGCATTTGCATCTACAAAAGCTGCATCTTCGTAAAAATCATCCTGTTTTGAAATAAATTCAAGAATATCAGAAGATAATGCAGATGGATTATTATTCATAAAGCTATCCACTGCTTTTAATCTAGAATCTTTCTTCTTTACATAGGTCAAAACAGCAATTATAAATCCATAATATGAATCTGTAACATTGTTTAATTTTATTGCGAATTCTTCCATTGCTCAAACCTCCCTAATGATTATCAACTATTCTTAAAAAAATATTATAGTTGTCAAATCCGTGATTTTCAAACCAGTAAATATATGCTACCCCATCAATACCAAACGAGGGATGAGCAGCAATATTTTTGCCTCTGTATTGAACATCATATATTTGATTTATTTCTGAATATATTTTGCTATATTCTATAGAATTCAACCAAAATGCTGGTTTTGAAAAGGGGATACCGTTAGCATCTAGTGGCAACTCATTTGTATACACTATCCTTACCTCCACACTGCTTTAAGCAGCTTCTTAAAATATATCAGGCCTGCATGTAGCAGACCTGAAGTTAAAAGTTACAGATTTATCAGATTTTGGACTGCCAGTTTAAAAGCAGTCCAAAACAGCATATCGCTGTTATCTGGTAAATCTCTATTCTCCAGCAGATAGCCGGCAGAATTATTATGTGCATCCATAGGCACCTCCCATGACGCTTTGAGCGTCTTTGTAAATTAATGTGCCATAACCCTTGTTACGGCAAACTTTGTTGTAAAATATGAGCCATCTGTTAGTTTAAACTGTGCGGGTTCACCAAAGAAAACCTTTCCTGTTCCACTAACATAATGTAACGGAGTTGTTATATCACCGCCGCTAATGCAGTGATCCTTAACCTCGTATACTGCTCCATCTTCGGTAAAAAATACCATATTACTCATGATGATGTACCTTCCTTCCCGTTAATCCAACATAAGAGTTAAAATCTTCAAATCCGACCTTGGCCAAATAACCAAATAAGAAACCTGAAGAAATGTTAATGACAAGCACAATTGCATGTAAGCACATGAGCAGTATGTTTATCATTGAGTACCCAGTGTTAGGAAGCAGATAATTTCTATAAGTAATATCTACCCAGCTCTGTATCAACGTAAAAGAAACGAGGATACAAATACAATAACATAACATTGTTTCAATACGAAACACGATTTTTTTAACCATTCTACGATGGTTCTTAAGATTCTTTGCCATAGGCACCTCCAATTATCTGCTTAAAGCAGATATGATAATAATTAACCGTTTAACTTGGTACAGTCTGGACCATCAGCGTAAGCTGAAAACATTCTCTCTAAAGAGAAATAAAAAATAAAAATAAATACATATATATTATTACTATAAATATGCTTAATGTCAATAGGTAATCGGTTATATAACGATTTTTACTGCGAAACACCATTGACAGACAGAATAGAATATGACACAGCCTTGGCCATATCATCCCGTGATACCTTGTTGTATCGTGAGTACATGCCAGGCGTTGCAGCTCCGGTGCAGAAAGCAATCTCTTCATCTGTAGCGCCGCCCATCAGCATATATTTGATTGCGGCATGACGAAGCTCTGCAATGGTAAAATCTTTTTTACAAAGAAAGCCGTTGAGCTTTGTAGTATATGATTTAACTAAGCGTTGCAGGTCTCTTGGCTTTATAGGCTTATGTGCCTTATTGAAAAATAAAGCATCAGAAGGTGTCTTTGTGGCAAGATAGTTTCGTAGTGCCGGCATAACATCATCAGTAAGTAGTATTGTGTGTGAGTAACTGCCATTTCTAAGCGTGAGCCCGGACAGCTCCCCGTCATCGTCATAAGCAAGGTCGGACATTTTAAGGCTGCAAATCTGTGAAGTTGAAAGCGCACATTTTCCTGCAAGAAGGAATATAAGAAAATCCCTCGGAGAAGATGCGGCTGCATCAAAAAGATGTTCCATATCCTCTAAGGTAGGAATATCGTACTCATCAAGTTCAGAGTCCTCAGCTTTAATCACAATGTACAGGAATGGATTCTCGTACCCATCAATAAAATTGCACTTAACAATAAAATCCGAAAGGCTTCTTAAGCAGCTTATACGGGAAACATGTGTAGAATGCTTAATGTGTGATGGAGAATCAGAATATTCAAGTTCTGAAAGGTACTTGTCATACATAAGGGCATCATCTTTTGTACAATTTTCAAATGATTTGCCAGTAACACGGTAGAATTCATTTACTATGCCACGGTAGTTTCTGCAGGATTTATCTGACTTAAGTTTTTGGCTGAAAGCCGGCCAGATTGTTTTTTCAAAAAGATTAGTCATTTTGTACCTCCTTTACACACTGATATATTTTTTCCATAGTCATAAATACATTTGAGCCTTTAAGATAGTTAAATGATTTTCCAGCCTTCTCACATAATCTGTCAACCTTGTAAAAAATGTGGTGATTGACAAAAGAAGAATTAATGAAAATAAAATCATTGTTCCATATAAGTTTTTCATCAAATTTGTCTGATGATGTACATGTCAGATTAACAAGCATTTCTGATAACTTTCTGTTAGTGGCATCGTGTCCGCCCACAATAAGAAGTTTAACACCAAGGGAATTTATATACTCTGCCATCTGGTCAGCATTCAGGGACGGCTCCTTGAACGCTTCTGGTTTATCATCTTCCGGATCACTGGCTGGAGCAGATGCTATCTTGTCAATAGCGGACCTTAGTTTTTCATTTGTTTTTTCAAGGGATGCTATTTCATGTGCCTGATAAGATAGCATTTTGTCCTTTCGGGCAAGTTCGGATTTGAGCTTTTCAATTGTATCGAGATAATCCTTACTGCTGTCAGTGTTCTCAGTGTCTACAGGTACAGGCTCGACAGGTTCAGATGATTCGTCCTGCTTATCTTCCTCATATAAGGCATCCCACTCCTTATCCTGAAAACGTACGGAAGCTCTTAAGTCGAAGTATTCCTTAAAAGCTATCCTGCTTAAAAGAGCGCACATGAAATCTTTGACAAAATCAGAGAAAAAGTTCCAAAGCTCAACAGAATTAAGCTTATCTACCATGTCAAAGTCGTAAGTGCAGTTATTGACAGCAAGACAGAATGTTTCAATTATACTTGATTCGTATATTGTAATAGCCTGTTTGCCTGCATACTGTGATGGAATAAAATCAAGCCCCGGACATATTAACCATGATTCGCAATAACCAGCAATGACATCGAGTATCTTATCCTGTGATTCGTCAGTGAGAGGCGTATGATACACAAAAGGTGGAAGTACTGCTGCCACATCAAAAAAGCATTCTGCTGCCATATCAATAAAAGAGCTTAAATCCCATTTTTCAAATGTAACCATGCCTATTAATTCTGATGATGTGCGTGACAATAAAATTTTGAACCACTCAGGCATATCAGCTATAGGCAGACTTGCATCAAAAAGTTCATGAAGATTATCACAATTAACCGTGTAATCCAGAGCTGAGTAACTAAAGGCAATGTCAGGAGCATTTCTGAATTCAGGGATATATTTCCGGTTAAAAGAAAAACTGTATCCTGTCATGTCGGTAATGAAGCTGGTTAAAGTATCACTGACGAATGTATTTTCAGGAATGGCATTAAAATTGTCAGACGTATCAAATACAAGATGATATGCGACTGCGCAAAAACGAAATGCAATGCACAGCTGGATGAAATCGTGATTAAAAGGGGACGGGTCATAATCGAGGGAATACTTGTCAATGAACTTATATATGTCAATACCGCGAGTATTCTTAACGAAGCGTCCAATAAAAGGATTAATCGAGTTTACAACGGCAAGGAGGTCTCCCTGAATGCGGCTGGGCATATCAAAAACATGAGGAATAAGAATTTTAAATATAAAGCCGCCAAAGCGCTCAGAATTGTAATTAAAATTAAAAGCAACAATCCCAGCCTGCTTCTCAAAATCACTAAAAGGCTTGTAAGAGAGAAATTCTTTGTAGCAGAGGTCATAATATTCCTTGTTACTTTTATACGCCTTGTATGCAGCGTCAGAAGCCTTATCCGAAGATGCCAGCTTAAGACAGAACATATAATATTTAACAGCGTTTTCAGATGCATATGAAGTCAAAAAAGGAATCTGGGGCGAAAATGCGTCCGTAAGAATCCGTAAAAACCTGTCATATTCAGAGGATGGAAACTTTCCATAAAAGGAAAGAGGACGACCAAGAACGGTAGAATACAGGTCTGAAAACAGTTTAGCAGGCTTATCGTAGTATTTCGCCAAAGCCGCATTGCCCTTTTGAGAGAAAACCTTGTGAAGTTTAGTAAAAGTTTTTTCAAACGAAAAAGATATAAAATCCAAGCTTTCATTATTCATAGCAATAAATACCTCCCTAATAATAATAAACGAACAGATATTCGATAAATTAAGTATAACATAGTAAGATATTAATAGCAAGGGATTGACGGAATATTTATTATATTCCCGACAGTATACCAAAAGAACAGCATCACCCCTTCAACCGCATTAATTTTATTTCCTCCATTCCTTCCGGACATACATTTCATCCCTCTGCTGCCACTCTTCCAGATGTTCTTCAATCCATTTTCATATTCTTCCTGCAGAACAACTCTTCCGCCACTTCATCACACCACTTGTCTTAACATATCTTCAAGCGACGCTGGCGCTCGCTTTCACGCTCTCTTCCTTTTTCAGAGGCTTCGCCTGCTGCCACCACTCTGCTGCACCTCCGCAAGCATCTCTCTTCCGGATTCTTTCATATACTATAAATTCTTTCTTTCCCAGAGCCATTTTCACTTCTGGTTTAGAATTGTAAATCCTTACCCACTCAATCCCCATACAGCACTCAGCTTCCAAGGAAGGAGGAGGGAAAAGGAGAAAAGAAGGAGGAAGGGCAAGCGACTTCTCTTAAAGAATATTACGCCACTCATATTAAAGGGTTGCCACTCAAACTACAGCCTTCATCTCAAAGCAAGAAAGGAAGCGGGAAGAGAGGCAGCATGAAAATAGTGGGTAAGGATTTACGTCTGGTTAAATTAAATGAGGAAATCTCTGGGAAAGAAAAAGTCATGGGTGCGTAGAATCCTGAAGGAGCAATGGAGGAATTTTTTGAAGCTGCCTGGCAGCAGATAAGCAGAGGATGAAAAAAGTGGCAGCAGGCAGGGAGGAAGTTTAAAAAGATGTGTGGAGTCCGGAAGAGAACCCTTTAAGCAGAAATGACGGGAATATAGTAAATATTCCGTCAATTCCAAATGCTAAAAAGCACGGGCTACCCTTTCAGATAAACCCGCGCCTCCCTTTTTAAAGAGTTGTTTCTTCAAGCAGTTTTTCCAGGTCATTTAACTGATACTTATGCGTCTCTTCCGGTACTCCAAGCAGCACTCCCTTTTCGTATCTCTCAAGGCATTTCTCAAGAAGCCCGATATACATTCCATCGCTAATATGCTCTATGAAACCATTACGGTCCATATTGACTATTCTCAGCGCCCTTGTATATACTTCCTTTTCATCACCCCTGTTCTCGCAATAAGCAAGTACCTCTGGCTCAGCTACCTTGCCAGGTCGTTTTAGCCACTCATCATACGCTGTTCTTATGTGGCAGTCCGTTGGCAAAGAAAGCCCACACATGTCTGCTACTTCATCTGATGGGAAAATAACAGAATATTTTCCTTCATTCAGGCTGATTAACTCCGTTTCAGATACCACACCATTTCTTACTCTGGTGATTCTTGCAGTATCTTTATAGGTCTTATATCCTGTTACAGTAACCTGACACTGCTCTACAAGGTCATAACCCACATGTACGCCACATCCGCTTATACCCGTCATTAAAATAGGATGCTCGCAACTCTCCATCGCTGCACTGACATCTTCTTTGATACTGGCTACAGCCTTTTCCAGTATTATCTTCGCTGTATCAACCGGACTGAAATGCTGGCTCATTACATCTATTATTACAACGCCCTTGCCAAACATTATAGCAGCCGTATCTATCGGATATCTGCCATAATCAAGAAGTCCATATGTCTTGCCTGTCACTGGTTCATATAAAAGATATACATGTAACAATTCCGTTGACTCTGATGCAGTAAACGCATCCCTGCTCTCTGCTATAACCCTCTCAAGATCATCATATACAACCTCAGGTTCCTTAGCTGACTTATTAACCTCTGCAGCATCACATCTCTTAATCATTTCTAACAATTCATTCATTATTAATTTTTCCTCCTTTAAAATACAATTGTTCCGCATTTTATCCATAGTGCGTATCTCCTTTCGTTGTTGATAAAAAGCATTTCTGCTTTATACTATATATATGACAGTTTTACCTCGATATTTTTTCACATAAAAATTTTAATTATAAATAATTCTATACCTAAATATAATCCGTACTCTGGACATCATTTTCAAATATCACTCTATAATAATATATTAGTATTTCCCGGAGGGTTTTCGGCACAAAAATTTTCCTGTCAGCAAGCGCCTATCCCACCTTACAGATTTTTTATATAAACACACGAAAAAACAGCCTCAACAGGCCGCGCGCTCCTGTATCAGCTGTTTTCCCACCGTAAATATTATAGAGGATTTACCCCTTATCTTTAAATTTCGAGCATCACGCTCTTAACTGGTTACTGCGTCTTGCAGCACAGCATATTGCCTGTAATAAAATCTTATGCTAACAAGCCATAAAAGCTTATTACAAGCAATATACCTTCCAGAACAACATCAAAGTGTTGTCAAACAAATCCAAACGGATAAAAAAAAGATAAAAATAATATACTTATATTATCAGCCAGCTTATTTATTTTGTCAACACTTGAATATTATAAATTCAGAAGCTGCAACCTCCTTGATTATTTCGCTCATGATGTTATACTACCTGTATCATACAGTAAAGGAGCTGCATCATGCCTACAACATTCCTCAATCTGTTCTCAATAGAATGCCTTATACTGGCTATATATGTATTTTCCTTTAATTTCCCTATAGAGCACATTATTCTCAATAAGAGACTTTATTCACTGCTTCTGCTTATAGCCAGCTTAACTGCTTTCATCATTAATCTATGCATCAATACCAGAAACATAATCTCCAAGAATCTGATAGCGGTTATTATTATGTCAATCCTGCTTACAGTACTGCTTATTACCCTGATTTTTAAATCACAGATCCTTACATTTGATAATGCTTCGATTCAGGAATTCGATTTTCCTGATTTTACGCCAGCTGACACAAAAACAAATGAACTGGTTATATACGACGATTCCACAGATTCAAAAATTCTGTTCCGGTTATTCCGGCCAGCTTCCAATATATCTTTCACCGCTTACTGCATAGAGATATCAGATGATAATATTGAAAAAACTTACAAATGTATCTCATATTCATATATCCCTGCAGTACATGTTTTAATTGAAAATTTATTTTTATTTCTTATGACCATACTCGCCCCATTCTTTCTCCTGCTTAGGAATGACAGTATATACTTTGGCAGTATTTCAGTACTTTTTATCATTACTGCCCTGTTGCACAAACTTATAAGCAAAAACAACTCGCACAGGTTCATAAGCACGCTTACATACATATCAGAATTTTTAATACTTTTTCTCTTTGCATTCTTAATTATAAAATAGCTGTCAATGGCGCAGTTTGCACCATTGACAGCTATTTTTAATCAATATTTTATTCAGCTGATACAGCAAGTCCCAGCTTAACAAGATGTTCTCCTTTAAGTCCTGACTCTGTATAGTCATCTTTTCCAAAAAGATCGCTATGACTTACATCATATGCTGGCTTTACCACAATACTTCCATCTTCTTTCTGTGTAGCCTTAGCACTAAAGAAACATCTGCAGAGTTTTCCTTTATTCCCGGCGATTATTCTTTCCGTAGTAAAAAGACAATTATCAAGAGCAGTTGCAGAATATTCATACACTATTGCCGCAGTTCTTTTGATTGCATCAACATCATCTGCAACAAAAAGAAGTATCGCAGTATCGCACACATCGGCTGAATTCCTTGTTTCTGCTCCATTACCTCTCGCAATATCAATGCGAGACATAAGTGTTTTAATTCGCTTCTTTACATCACTCAACACTTCTTCATCTGTCTTTAGAAGCTTGTTTGTTACAAATGAAACAGGCTCTACTATAAGAAATGCCTTACAAAGTTTTCCTTCTGAATTTGTATACTCACACTGATGCCTAACATATACAGGGACTTTTGCCTTATAGTCTTTATCGTAAAGCTCAGTATAAAACTTAGGTGGCTCTTTCTTATTCAATGTAAGCAGCGCAGCGCCCAGTCTGTTCGCAGCCAGTCTTCTCCATACCCTCTGCTCACAATCCACAAGTGGCCATGTATCATATGAGAGAAAAGCTATGTCTAGTCTTCTCCTTACTGCCTTTGCTCCAAGCTCGGATATACCATAAAAATATCCTTTTTTCCCTTCCCCTTCGCGCACAATGCTAAAGCATCTTATTACACCTGCTCTTGCAAGCTTCTCTAGTCTTGTTCTCAGTGATGTTGTAGATATATTATAAGGTATTATTTTATCCGGGTATGCATTATGCATCCACTTCATATATGCCGTAAGCACTTCCAGATCCGTAGTACCTACCATTGCAATTGCATATGCAATAAAAAAATCACTTGGTACAATATCTCCCTGCAGAAGTCTCGACTCTATTACACCATATGAGTTTGTCAGGTCACTTGATGAAGATAACATATATCTGTCGCCCTCTTTAAAGGTATAAGAACTGTGTTCATGCAGCAAGTACTGGTTGTGCAAGACTATCTTTTCGAGTGGGCTTAATGTACTTATTACGTCTGATGCTTTCTCTGGTAATCCCATAATTATCTGCCCTCCTCTTTTGATGATGCAGATGCCACTATAGCACCCCCTGTAACCTTTTCCTTATACTCCATAAAGTTCTCTAGTCCTTTATCTGTTCTTGTCGGATGCTCCCTTACAATACGACCTCTGAATTTTCTCTTTTTCTCATCGCATACTGTTACTTCAACTGTATAAACATGCCCTACAATGACTTTATTAACCCCGCTCGTATTTTCATGCCCCTCATCCCTTAACCAAGGCTTGAAGCACAGAATATGTAACTTGTCAAATCCATCTATCTGCATAAAGCACATATTTCCTTCCATTTTGACAAGCTTAGCAATCACGGATGTGCCTACAGGGAAATTAGCAGACAAACCCTCGTATGGATCACTATATGAACGTCTTACACACTTGTATGCTCCCGTATTTACTTTATCCAGCTGTCCATCTTTCTTTACGATTCTGCTGGTTCTTCCAGTTACCTTAACCATTACTTCTAATCCTGGCTTAATTGTATCCATCATTACCTCTGTCATTGGGGAATCAGACCAGTCAATCATACGGCATACACCCTTAATTCCAAGACCTCCAATATCAAGAAGAACTGTCCTGCTTCCCTTATCCACACGGATAACAACCGCCCTGAGTGGAGTCAGGTCATGTCTTGACAGCATATCAGCCAAAGCAGCCTTTCCAGCTTCTTTTTTCATGTCCTTTATTTTAGTGCAGCTTGCATACACAACTGGAACTGTTCCATGAAGGCTGCTTCCAGTAATCATGACATCAACACCCTTTACAAGCATCTTAAGGGCATCTACAGGGCCATTTGCAACCCTCTGCTTTAACTCATTTGACATCAGTGGATATCTTAATACAATCTTTACGCCGTCCTCCATAGCAAATGCATTGTTCTTCTTTGATATTGCCGTAAACTTTATGTTTACCTTTTCTTTCCTATCCTGCGCTCCCTTGTATTTCTCAAGAGTTGCAAGTGTAACCTCATTCAGTTCTCCCGGCTCATTTATACTTCCGGTACTTATTTCTTCCTCACCCTCTGCGGACTCAATATGTCCAAATATTCCCTCATAATCTACCATAATACTTTTCAGGAACCTTTGTTCCTACCTCCTTCTGCATTACTGCAATTTTAAATAAATACTCTGCCGATAACCTCAGCACCTACAGATACTAATACAAGCGCTGCCGGAGCACCTATACAGTAGCCATAAAGACCTACATCTCTCTTCTTGGAGTCATATTTACAGAAAAATACCCTTAATAGCCCAAGTGAAACAAAAATCAAAATAATAACAGGTGTCATTGCAAGTATTCCGCCATATGCAATATGGAACGCATTAAGTGCAGTAACAAACCACGAACCACCTGCCGGAGAATACCCGGCATATCTGTTTACCATAGCATCGTACATTGGTGTCGTAGCATATGTTTCTCCTGCCATATCAAGATATATTCCGTTTAATATGCCAATACCATAAACAAGAGCAAATACAAACACAGGAATCGCTATAATAAAGAAATACAGTCCCGTTCTTCTTCTTCTCTTGTTCTTACGGCATATTACCATAAGCAGTACGCCAATGAAAATAGATACCGTTATAATATACTTAGCCGTTGCCTTAAGCATTGTATATATCTGATACACACTCCTCAGCATACTAGTCGCAACTCTTCTCCCCGTTCCGCTATTTATACTGGCCGTTCCACTTCTTATTTTATCTATTGAATTTTGAGAGAAATTTCCCACATCCCCTGCTGCATTGTCGGCCTGGCTGTTGGCTTTCTGCTCCAATTCTTCTTCATAGCTTTGACTACTTTCCTGCTCCTGCGCTACTATTATACATACTGGAAGAGCAACCCATGCGAAAGTAATCAAAATTGACAATATAATATATAAAATATATTTATTAAACTGTCTCATAAAACCTATACCTCTTTATTTGAATTGCATAAATATAGTTTGAAACAGGTATTTCTATAAGTCAACACATTTTTCCAACAATTACAATCCAAGCATGTATTTAACACCAAAAAAAATTATAAAGAATAATACAGCTGTAGCAAGTTCAATAATACCATATACTCTCAAATGCCGCTGGAAATGTCTAAAATCTTTAAATTCCGACTTTTCCTTATCCGTAAGTTTTTTCCATGCTGGATAAGCATTAAAATATAACATAAGGAATTCAGGATATGTATACTCATATGTCATTTTCTCATCAACCTCGAGTTCATCATATTTCTCAATATATCTTCTACTCCTGGTATTCCTCACAAACATCGCTTAACACCTCTCCTCTTGCATTTATTCTCTTACCCTTAAGCTCCTTTATCCTAAAAAGAACATCCTCCATCAAATCATCACAAACGCTCCGTAATGCCCTACATCCGGTATCCTTTGTATATGCCTTTTCTGCTATGTAGTGTATATCCTCATTATTCATCTGCATGGAAACACCCTCGTTCTCAAATATCCTCTCATACTGCCTTAAAACACTATTATCCATCTGAAGGACATTTGCAAGGAATTCTTTTGTTACATCCTCCATTACAGCAATCTTAGGAAACCTTCCAACAAATTCACGCATCATGCCATAATCATATAAATCCTGAGTAGTTACATCTGAAAGACGCCCGCCATCTTCACGCTCATCAAGACTTCCACCAAAACCTATCGAATATGATTTATTTACCCTTCTTTTTATGATATCACTAAGTCCGTCGAATGCACCGGCACATATGAAAAGAATCTGTGTCGTGTCTATCATATTCTTTCCGTTGCCGCTTTCAGAAAGATCAACCATATCTCCTTCTATTATTTTCAAAAGAGCCTGCTGCACTCCTTCCCGGCCAATAACAGTTGAACCGCTTGCTGTTTTGCTTGATGTACCGGAAAGCTTATCAATCTCATCAATAAACACAATTCCTTTTTCTGCTAATTTTCTGTTTCCTCCAGCAGCGACCTCCAGCTTTCTAATCACTGACTCCACATCAGCTCCTACATAACCGTTTTCAGTAAGCGACGTTGCTGATACACAAGTATATGGTACATTCAATATACTGGCAAGAGTTTTAATAAGATACGTTTTACCTGTTCCGCTATTTCCGATGAGGAGAACATTAGATTTATCTACTCCCTCAAGTTCCCCTCTAACTCTTTTAAGGTGGAGATAACCAGCATTACTCAATATTTTCTTTGCTCTCTCCTGCCCGTACACATTCCTGCACAATGCATCATATATATCCTTTGGTGACAGTTCCACCTCAATTCCAGATGCTTCATCTTCTCCTGAAATTTTTCTATAGCAATCCTCACAGCAATACTTCTTATCATCAATTAATATCGCCTTATCTATATCCACTGGTTTTGCACAATACGAGCAGACTCCCTTCCCAAACATCGTTATGTCCATTTTTAATCACCCCTATCTTTTATTACTATATTTAGATTCTATCTGCAGAATAAATTGGAAGCAAGGACATAACAACCATAAATAAGCAAAAAGAATGCCAGCAAACCGCTTGTTTACTGGCATTCTTATAACAACAATATTATTTTCAAAAATTTTCAACTGCCAACTGTTCCCATGTAAGACCATCCTTACCAGACTTATAATAAATACGATCAACCAACTTCACTTTCGCAATACCCGCATAAAAATCGCTTCTCAGCAGCATTCTTCTTCCTGTCAGTCTTTCATTGCGGAACTCATCGCATATAATAAATCTAGGGTGGCTATCATCCACCACTCTGTAGCAACCCCTTATCTCTGTTACCTCACGATATAGTCCAGTTGGACCGCCTTCACATCTCAAATTCAAAATAAAGACATCTCCTTTAACTGGTACCCTCTTAACCTGTTCATATGTTAACTTATCAAGATGGCAGGCATCCGGCTCCTCATAATTTCTTTTTCTTCTGCTCCTAACTTCTTTCATAATCCCATATCCTCCAAAGCTAATTATCTCCCGCTGACGCTTGAGGTCTGAAACTCTTTTTTTGATAAAAAAATAAAGCTATTCCTGATTCTCCAATACCAGAAATAACTTTCACGCTCATTTATTCTCATTAAACATAAAGTGCAGACTGGTAACCATAAATCCAATAGCAATATTTAATTACCTGCACTCAGCAAGTTTAATGAAAAATAATATTAAATTGACAAATTTCCTTTGTCTTGATTATATTACCATACTATTCTTATAAAATCAACACAAAAATTGACAAATAATGTATACTTGAAGTTATATAAAAATAAGAGTTCCACCTGATTTCAGGAACTCTTATTTTTATCCTGTGTTTTGAATACATATCAATATCAACCACAATCTACAAATTATCTTTATGCTTCTTTTGCTTCTCCTGTCTTATAAGTAACGCTTCCATCTCCTAAATCAATTACAGTTATTTTTGATAACTCCCCAAACTTATCCATTATATCTCTCGCGTAATATGAATTAGTCGTTATAATCATCAAATCTCCTCTCTCATCAATCCTGGCAGCAATTGTATCATCAACGAAACGATATCTGTCTACCACTATGGAAATAGGAAAAACCGTACCATATTTCTTAAGATACCAATACAATGCATTATCAAGCATTATCGGCTTTCCAAAAACCTCCTCACTTGCCATACAAAGTTTAAATAAATCATCTCTTGAAAGCTTAAGTGAAAACCAGTCTTGATACTTCCAAATCCCAGAGCAATACCGCATCTGTTCACAAATATACCTAAAATATCCCTCTGAATCCTCGAAAACATTATTATTTATGTACTCTACAACCTCATCTGCTGATAGTGGCAGACATGTGTATCTCTTAATGGCTAATAGCTTTTCTATAACAAATCTGATACAGAAAACTACAAGATAAAGAAACAGAAAAGCTATAATTATAAGACATAGTAAAATTATTCCTCCTAGAATTCCTAAAAGGGCTGAACGGGTAACAGAATGCCCTAATGACAGCTTAATTCCTATAGTACTTGCAATTATAATATATAACACAATGCAACACATAAAAACACCTATTGGGGAATGCTGAACCATAGCCTTTGCAAATGTTTTGTATCTTCTCATGTTGGTTT
>OGCQ01000165.1_pt1 | contig 132316 bp, 145 predicted proteins | sample 1570161 | NCBI WGS metagenome assembly OGCQ01 (sample SAMEA4384402, study PRJEB24528) | human gut metagenome | reverse complement strand
CTCAGGTGGTTAGAGCGCACGCCTGATAAGCGTGAGGTCGGTGGTTCGAGTCCACTCGTGCCCATAATATTTTTGGAGAATTACTCAAGAGGCTGAAGAGGACGGTTTGCTAAATCGTTAGGTCGGGTAACTGGCGCGGGGGTTCGAATCCCCCATTCTCCGTATTTAAGGAGTGTAGCGATAGCTATCTCCTTTTCTGTTATCTGTGAATCTTGTGTGATAGATATTGTATCTATTTTGGAGTAGAGTGAATCATATGAAAAAATCCAAATTTCTTATTATGACTGCTGTTTTGATAATAATAACTTCTGTACTTTTGGTTACTACTCGTTCTTTAGGTGTGGTGAATGAAGCTTCTAATGTTGTTTCTATTTTGGATAATATTATTTCAAAACCATTTAGTTTTTTAGCGGATGTTAAATCAGATTTGACTGATTTATCGCGAACATACAAGGAAAATAAGCAATTAAAAAAGACTTTATTTAAAGTAGAAGAACAATCGGCTGATTTAGATTCATTAAAAGATGAAAATGCTCAATTAAGACAACTATTAGAAATGAAAAATATCTATGAGTCAAAAAAGACGGTTTCATCTGATGTTATCACGCGTATGCCTGTTTCTTGGTTATCTGAATTAACTGTCAATGCTGGTCGTCAAAATGGGATTCAAAATACAATGCTAGCGGTGGCAAATGGTGGCTTGATTGGTAGTGTGAAAGATGTTGCTTCTCATTCTAGTCGAGTAAATCTTTTAACAAACAATAAAAATGTTGACAATATTTCAGTAAGAATTCAAACGGAGACAAGCACTATTTATGGAGTGATTGTTGGCTACAGTAAAGAAAAATCTGCTTTCATTATCAGTCAGTTAAACAGTTCGGATACAATTAAAAAAGGTGAGAAAGTTGTGACAAGCGGTTTAGGAACGTATAACATTCCCAATATTCCAGTCGGAACAGTTCTTTCTGTTACTGAAAAATCTGATCATTTAACAAAAGAGGTATTTGTAAAACCGAGTGCAGATTTGTCAGATATTCGTGTGGTAACATTGGTAGGAAATTGATATGAAATTTTTTAAAAACTACGTTTTACCTTTTTTGGTTTTATTTGTTGTGATGTTAATAGATGGTCATCTTTCAAATCTTTTGACTAATCTTTTTTCGAATGATATTCACTTACTCAGTCATCTTTTACTTATTTTAATTTTGTACGTTTCTATAGATTTCTCGGAAAATATTAATTTTGTTATTTTATTGTTAATCGGTCTATTGTATGACGCTTATTATTTTCATATTATTGGTCTTTCGACATTATTATTGCCTTTAAGTGGGATTGTTGTTAGTAAATACAATTCTGTTTTGATGACTAATCGAGTTAGTCGCTTTTTGTCAGTTGCTATTTTGGTATTTTTCTTTGAAATAGCTACGTTTGCTTTGGCAAATGTTACTCAGTTGACTCGAATGTCTTTTGCAGATTTTGTCGTTTATACAATGGCTCCGACGATGGTGTTCAATTTACTATTCTTTTTATTGATTCGACCAATTTTGGAAAAGATATATTTATGATAAAAATTTATGATAAATTGGAAATAGAAATGTAATAAAGGCGTAACATACTCAATGCCTTTTTTTGTTATACTTATAAATGTCTTATCGAATAGGAGTATAATTGTTTATGAAGAAAAAATTACTTACGTCAATCTTATTAAGTACAATGGTTCTTGCACAAGGAGCATCTCTTGTAAATGTACATGCAGATTCCACTGATGATAAAATCGCCGCACAAGATAGCAAAATTAATAGTTTGACTGATCAACAAAAATCAGCTCAAGCTCAGGTAGATCAAATTCAAAGTCAAGTCTCATCCATCCAAGCTCAACAAGAAAAATTGAAAGCTGAAAATGATAAACTCCAAGCTGAGTCAAAAAAATTATCAGCTGAAATTGAAGCTTTGTCTAAAAATATTGTAGCGCGCAACGAATCATTGGCTAATCAAGCACGTAGTGCCCAAACGAGTGGTACGGCTACAAGTTATATCAATACAATTGTAAATTCAAAATCTATCACAGAAGCCATTTCACGTGTTTCTGCGATGAATGAAATTGTTTCAGCAAACAATAAAATGTTAGAGCAACAAAAGCAAGATAAAAAAGCAATTTCTGAAAAACAAATGGCTAATAATGAAGCGATAAATACCGTTATTGCAAATCAACAAACGCTTGAAAATGATGCAAAAACATTATCTACTAAACAAGCTGAATTAAAAGCAGCTCAGTTAAATCTTGCTGCAGAAAAAGCAACTGCTGAAGGTGAAAAGAATTCATTGTTAGCTCAAAAAGCAGCAGCACAAAAGGCTGCGGAAGAAGCAGCAGCACAAGAAGCAGCTTATAAAGCACAACAAGCAGCACAAGCACAAGCAGTCGTTTCTTCAGCAAATACAAACTTTGAGGCACAGGTGCAAGCGGTGAATAATAGCGCTTCAGCAGCTACTCCAACTCAAACAAATGTGACGACTCGTTCTACATCAACTACATCAACTGTTAGTCGTCCTACTTATAGTTCTTCAGCTTCAACTTATCCAGTTGGTCAATGTACTTGGGGAGCGAAAACATTAGCTCCGTGGGCTGGGGATTATTGGGGTAATGGTGCTCAATGGGCAGCAAGTGCAGCTGCGGCTGGTTTCCGTACAGGTTCAACACCTCAAGTTGGTGCAATCATTTCGTGGAATGATGGTGGTTATGGTCATGTTGCCGTGGTGACAGCTGTAGAATCACCTACACGTATTCAAGTATCTGAAGCAAACTATGCAGGTAATCAAGCTATTGGAAATTACCGTGGTTGGTTCAATCCAGCTGCTGCAGGACAAGGCTCATTTACTTACATCTATCCAAATTAATAAATAAAGAATAAAGAGATAAAAAGCGCATGATGCGTTTTTTATTTTTGATTGAAAAATTAACTAAAAAGGGTTACAATGTTAATTGGAGAATATTTGTAACTGGTTTACAAAGAAACGAATACATACTGGAGGAAATTATGTCGTTTTCTGATTTAAAGCTCTTTGCTCTTTCGTCCAACCAAGAATTGGCTAAACGTGTTGCTCAAGAGATTGGCATAGAGCTTGGAAAGTCAACTGTGCGTCAATTTTCCGATGGGGAAATTCAGGTTAATATTGAAGAATCTATCCGCGGGAAACATGTTTTTATTTTGCAATCAACGAGTTCTCCTGTCAATGATAATTTGATGGAAATTTTGATTATGGTGGATGCATTGAAACGTGCAAGCGCCGAGTCTATCAATGTTGTCATGCCTTATTATGGTTATGCTCGTCAAGATCGAAAGGCACGCGCTCGTGAACCGATCACTTCAAAATTAGTTGCAAATATGTTGCAAGTGGCAGGTGTGGATCGTTTGTTGACAATTGATTTGCATGCGGCTCAAATTCAAGGATTTTTTGATATTCCAGTAGATCATCTCATGGGTGCTCCTCTCATTGCGGATTATTTTGAACGTCGTGGAATGACAGGTACTGACTATGTGGTTGTCAGCCCTGATCACGGTGGTGTGACGCGCGCTCGTAAATTAGCTGAGTTTTTGAAAACACCGATTGCGATTATTGATAAGCGACGTAGCGTAGATAAGATGAATACGAGTGAAGTGATGAATATCATTGGTAAGGTAGAAGGCAAGACTTGTATTTTGATTGATGATATGATTGATACGGCTGGGACAATTTGCCATGCTGCTGATGCGCTTGCTGAGGCAGGTGCGGTAGAGGTTTATGCAAGCTGTACTCACCCAGTACTTTCAGGTCCTGCTATGGATAATATTCAAAAATCAGCAATTAAAAAATTGATCGTATTAGATACAATTTATTTACCAGAAGAACGTTTAATTGATAAAATTGAACAAATTTCGATTGCACATCTTTTGGCAGAGGCTATCGTACGTATTCATGAAAAACGTCCTCTTTCGCCACTATTTGAAACTTTAACGGCTCTTTCATAAGAAATCTAGATAGGAATCACTCTGATAGCTGGAGTGATTCTTTTGTTTCAATTAGACGATAAGTGATGAATTTTCCTCAATATTATGCTATTTTTTTATTTTTTTGAATAATAAAAAAGACTTTGTCTAGATAGGTTGCAAAAATAGCGGAGATACTCTCGCTAAAGTATTGATTTAACAAGTTTTTGATTTTATAGTATAATAGTTCTATCAGATTTTGGAGGTAAGATATGGATTTGACGAAACGTTTTAACAAAAATTTAGATAAAATTGAAGTTTCTTTGATTCGGCAATTTGATCAATCTATTTCGAGCATTCCTGGAGTTCTTCGTTTGACATTAGGAGAGCCTGATTTTACAACTCCAGATCATGTAAAAGAAGCTGCAAAAGCGGCAATTGATGCAAACAAGAGTCATTATACAGGCATGAGTGGGCTGTTAGAATTGCGTCAGGCAGCCAGTCAATTTGTAAAAGAAAAATACAATCTTTCTTATGATCCTGAAACAGAAATTTTAGTGACAATTGGGGCAACTGAAGCTTTGTCTGCTACGTTGACGGCTATTTTAGAAGAAGGAGATAAGGTGCTTTTACCCGCACCTGCTTATCCAGGATATGAGCCGATTGTTAATCTTATTGGGGCAGAAGTTGTTGAGATTGATACGACAGAAAATGATTTTGTTTTAACACCTGATATGTTGGAAAAAGCGATTTTGGAGCAAGGAGATAAATTAAAAGCTGTTATTTTAAATTACCCAGCTAATCCTACGGGCATTACCTATTCTCGTGAACAAATAGCTGATTTAGCCGATGTCTTGACAAAGTATGATGTCTTTGTTGTTTGCGACGAAGTGTATTCTGAGCTGACTTATACCGAGCAGCCACATGTATCTATTGCAGAATTTTTACCAGAGCAAACGATTGTTATCAATGGTTTGTCTAAATCGCATGCGATGACAGGCTGGCGTTTGGGTTTTACCTTTGCTCCAGCAGCATTTACTGCTCAGTTGATTAAGAGTCATCAGTACTTGGTAACAGCTGCAAATACGATGGCTCAATTTGCAGGAGTGGAAGCATTGACAGTAGGTAAAGATGATGCAGAGCCGATGAAAAGGGAATATATTGAGCGTCGCGATTACATTATCGAAAAAATGACAGAATTGGGCTTTAAGATTATCAAGCCAGACGGTGCATTTTACATTTTTGCTAAAATTCCAGCTGACTATAATCAAGATTCTTTTGCTTTTTTGAAGGATTTTGCACATAAAAAATCAGTTGCTTTCATTCCTGGTGCCGCTTTTGGGCGGTATGGAGAAGGATATGTACGTATTTCTTATGCGACCAGCATGGATACGATAAAGGAAGCAATGAAGCGACTTAAGGAATATATGGAGGAATATGCTGAAATCTATCACAAGTAAAGGTTTGGTTCTCTATAATCGTAATTTCCGAGAAAATGATAAGTTGGTCAAAATTTTCACAGAGCAAGCGGGTAAGCGAATGTTTTTCGTGAAACATGCTAGAAATTCTAAGTTGAATCCGGTTATCCAACCACTAGTAGTGGCAGATTTTTTGATGAAAATAAATGATGACGGTTTAAGTTATATTGATGATTATCAAGAAATTAGAACTTTTCAGCATATCAATCATGATCTTTTTACAATGGCTTATGCGACTTATGTGGTAGCTCTGGCGGATGCCAGTATTCAGGATAATGAAATAGATTCTGCTCTCTTTGTTTTTTTGCAAAAAACATTAGAATTGATGGAGCAAGGTTTGGACTATGAAGTCTTGACAAATATTTTTGAAATTCAAATTTTATCGCGTTTTGGTGTTTCTTTGAATTTTCATGAGTGTTGTTTTTGCCATCGAGTAGGACTGCCGTTTGATTTTTCTTTTACTTATAGTGGCGTTTTATGTCCGGAGCATTACGACAAGGACGAGCGACGGAGTCATTTGGAGCCCAATATTCCTTACTTATTAGACCAATTTCAGGCTGTTCAATTTAGTGAACTGGAGACAATTTCTTTGAAATCTGAATTGAAAAAACAATTGCGAAAAGTGATTGATCAAATTTATGAAGAATATGTTGGGATTCATCTAAAGTCCAAAAAATTTATTGATTCTCTGGGAGACTGGGGAGAAATCTTAAAGAACAAGGAGTCGAAATGAAAAAAATAGCAATTGATGCCATGGGTGGTGATTATGCCCCACAATCTATTGTAGAGGGGGTTAATCAAGCCTTGAATGATTTTTCGGATGTTGAAGTCATCCTTTATGGAGATGAAGCAAAAATCAAGCAGTATTTAAAGGCAACTGAGCGGGTTCATATTGTTCATACAGATGAAAAAATCAATTCAGATGATGAGCCGACTAAAGCTATTCGTAAGAAGAAAAATGCCAGTATGGTGTTAGCGGCCAAAGCGGTAAAGACTGGAGAAGCTGATGCCATTCTTTCTGCGGGGAATACTGGAGCGCTTTTGGCTGCTGGATTCTTCATCGTCGGTCGTATCAAGAATATTGACCGTCCGGGTTTGATGTCCACATTACCAACGACAGATGGAAAAGGATTTGATATGTTGGACTTGGGAGCTAATGCAGAAAATACGGCTCATCATTTGCATCAGTATGCTATTTTAGGGTCATTTTATGCTGAAAATGTACGAGGAGTCAAGCAACCGCGTGTTGGGCTGTTAAATAACGGAACTGAAAGCAGTAAGGGAGATTCGCTTCGTAAGGAAGTGTATGATTTGTTAGTGTCGGATGCCTCATTGAATTTTATTGGAAATGTGGAAGCGCGTGATTTAATGGATCATGTAGCGGATGTTGTTGTAGCAGATGGGTTTACAGGTAATGCAGTATTGAAAGCTATGGAGGGAACCGCCATGGGAATTATGAGCCAGCTTAAAAAATCTATTTTAGATAATGGCTGGAAAGCAAAACTAGGTGCAGTGTTGCTGAAAGACAGTCTAAAGTCTTTGAAGAGTAGTTTAAATTATTCTGAGGTAGGCGGTGCTGTTTTGTTTGGAGTGCAGGCACCTGTTGTTAAAACACATGGGGCGAGTGATGCGAAAGCAGTTTACAGCACGATTCGCCAAATTCGTACAATGTTAGAAACAGATGTTATTGGAAAAGCGGTACAAGAATTTTCAGGAGAAGTAAAATGACAGAACAAGAAATTTATCAAAAAATTATAGAAATTATTCAGGAAAGTCAGGGTGAACATTTTGTTGTCACTAAAGAATTGAGTTTAAAAGATGATTTAAAAGCGGATTCGGTGGATTTGATGGAATTTATTCTAACTGTAGAAGATGAATTTAACATTGAAATTTCAGACGAAGATATAGATAGTTTGAATAATGTGAGCGATGTCGTCGCTTGCGTACAGAAAAACTTGAACAAAGGATAAAAGCGAACATTTTATCTCTATAAGAAATCAATTGTAAGAAAACAACTGAAAAACCAGTTGTTTTTTTGTTGTTTATCATTATTGTACGTTATTTTCTTGAAAAACTATTTCCAATATGATAGACTTAAGTCAGAAAAAGACGAAAGGCGAATATTAAAATGATGAGTGATTTATTATATTCGGGAAAAGCTAAAGATTTATTTTTGACAGATGATGAAAATATCATTGTTGCACGTTACAAAGACCAAGCGACAATGCTTAATGGCGCTCGTAAAGAGACGATTAAAGGGAAGGGTGTTCTTAATAATCAAATCTCATCTCTCATTTTTAGAAAATTGAATGCAGCTGGGGTTGCAACGCATTTCATTGAGAAAATATCAGAAACAGAACAACTGAATAAAAAGGTCAGCATTATTCCGCTTGAAGTTGTTCTGCGTAATGTGACAGCAGGTTCTTTTTCTAAACGTTTTGGGTTGGAAGAAGGAATCGAACTGGAAGAGCCAATTGTCGAATTTTATTATAAAAATGATAAGTTGGATGATCCCTTCATTAATGATGAACATGTGAAATTTTTAAAGCTTGCTAACGATGAAGATATTGCCTATATTAAAGCTGAAACACGTCGGATAAACAAACTCTTGTCAGATTGGTTCCATCAAATCGGACTTAAATTAATTGATTTTAAATTGGAATTCGGTTTTGATAAAGATGGTAAAATTATCCTAGCAGATGAGTTTTCACCAGATAACTGTCGTCTTTGGGATGCGCAAGGGCATCACATGGACAAAGATGTCTTCCGAAGAGGGTTAGGAGAATTAACGGATGTTTACGAAGTGGTATGGGAAAAATTGCAAGAACTTAAGTAAGGATTGAACATGGATAAACGTATTTTTGTTGAGAAAAAAGCTAACTTTAGCATTAAATCGGAGTCACTGGTCAAAGAACTAACACATAATTTGCAGTTAACCTCTTTAAAAATTTTACGTATTGTGCAGGTGTATGATATCTTTAATTTAGAAGAAATCCTGTTTGCGCGTGCGCAAAAGCATGTCTTTTCTGAGCAGGTGACAGATACAATTTTAGATGAAGCAACTGTGCAGGCGGATCTTAACAGCCATGCTTTTTTTGCTATTGAAGCTTTGCCGGGTCAGTTTGACCAGCGGGCAGCAAGTTCACAAGAGGCTTTGCTCTTACTTGGTAGTGACAGCAACGTAACGGTTAATACTGCCCAGCTTTATCTGGTTAATAAGGATATTGATGCATCTGAGTTGGAAGCGGTGAAGCATTATCTTTTGAATCCAGTTGATTCGCGTTTCAAAGATATCACCTTGCCTATTCGTCCACAGGAATTTTCAACTTCTGACAAAACAATTCCAAGTTTGGATTTCTTCAAGACTTATACAGCTGAAGATTTTGCGGCTTACAAGGCGGAACAAGGTTTGGCTATGGAAGTGGATGATCTTGTTTTTGTTCAAGATTATTTTAAATCAATTGGGCGTGTGCCAACAGAAACGGAATTGAAAGTTTTGGATACCTACTGGTCTGACCACTGCCGTCACACGACTTTTGAGACAGAATTGAAAAATATTAACTTCTCAGCTTCTAAGTTCCAAAAACAATTGCAGGCAACTTACGATAAATATATTGCCCTGCGTGACGAATTGGGACGTTCTGAAAAGCCACAGACGCTTATGGATATGGCGACAATCTTTGGTCGTTATGAGCGTGCTAACGGTCGTTTGGACGACATGGAAGTGTCGGACGAAATCAATGCCTGCTCGATTGAAATTGAGGTAGATGTAGATGGTATCAAAGAACCTTGGCTGCTTATGTTCAAAAATGAAACCCACAATCACCCAACGGAAATTGAGCCTTTTGGCGGAGCTGCAACTTGTATTGGTGGTGCTATTCGTGACCCGTTGTCAGGTCGTTCTTATGTTTACCAAGCTATGCGTATATCAGGTGCAGGTGATATTACCGCACCAATAGCAGAAACACGTTCTGGTAAATTGCCGCAACAAGTCATCTCTAAAACGGCGGCGCACGGCTATTCGTCATACGGGAACCAAATAGGACTTGCGACTACCTATGTCAAAGAGTACTTCCATCCAGGCTTCGTTGCTAAGCGTATGGAGTTAGGTGCTGTTGTCGGTGCGGCACCAAAAGAAAATGTCGTGCGTGAAAAACCAGAAGCTGGTGATGTGGTCATCCTTCTTGGTGGAAAAACAGGACGTGACGGTGTCGGTGGTGCTACAGGCTCATCTAAGGTTCAAACGGTTGAATCGGTTGAGACAGCAGGTGCCGAAGTGCAAAAAGGGAATGCTATTGAAGAACGTAAGATTCAACGTCTTTTCCGCAATGGCAATGTCACTCGTCTCATCAAGAAATCAAATGACTTTGGTGCTGGCGGCGTCTGTGTGGCTATTGGTGAATTGGCAGATGGTCTTGAAATTGACTTGGACAAAGTGCCACTAAAATACCAAGGTCTTAACGGTACCGAAATTGCCATTTCTGAGTCACAAGAACGCATGTCTGTTGTTGTTCGTCCAAGTGATGTGGACGCCTTTATTGCAGCATGTCATAAAGAGAACATTGATGCAGTTGTTGTCGCGACCGTTACTGAAAAACCAAACCTTGTCATGACTTGGAATGGTGAAACCATCGTTGACTTGGAACGTGCCTTCCTTGATACCAATGGTGTGCGTGTGGTTGTTGATGCAAACGTTGTGGATAAGGATGTTGCCCTTCCTGAGGTGCGTACAACATCAGCAGCAACACTTGAAGCAGACACAGTGAAAGTTCTGTCTGATCTTAACCACGCTAGTCAAAAAGGGTTGCAAACTATCTTTGACAGCTCGGTTGGGCGTTCAACAGTTAATCATCCAATCGGCGGTCGTTATCAAATTACGCCCACTGAAGCTTCTGTGCAAAAATTGCCAGTACAAAATGGTGTAACAACAACGGCTTCTGTCATAGCACAGGGATTCAATCCTTATATTGCGGAGTGGTCACCTTATCATGGTGCAGCTTACGCTGTTATTGAAGCAACAGCTCGCTTGGTAGCAACAGGTGCTGATTGGTCTCGTGCGCGTTTCTCTTACCAAGAATACTTTGAACGCATGGATAAACAAGCGGATCGCTTTGGTCAGCCAGTAGCTGCTCTGCTTGGTTCGATTGAAGCACAGATTCAGCTTGGGCTGCCATCAATTGGTGGTAAAGACTCCATGTCAGGGACCTTTGAAGAATTGACGGTACCGCCAACTCTGGTTGCCTTTGGTGTGACAACAGTAGATAGTCGTCAGGTGCTTTCTCCAGAATTCAAGACTGTTGGTGAGAACATTTACTACATCCCAGGACAGGCTATTTCAGAAGACATTGATTTTGATTATATCAAGGCTAACTTTGCACAATTTGAAGCTATTCAGGCTAAGCATAAAGTAACAGCAGCTTCAGCTGTTAAATACGGTGGTGTTCTTGAAAGTTTAGCACTTATGAGCTTTGGTAACCGTATTGGTGCAACTGTAGAAATAGCTGAGCTTGACAGCAGCTTGACAGCTCAGCTTGGTGGTTTTGTTTTTACATCTGATGAACTCATTGCTGACGCAATGAAAATTGGTCAAACTGTGGCAGACTTTGCAGTAACTGTCAACGGTGTCAACTTGTCCGCTGCGAAATTACTTGCAGCCTTTGAAGGTAAGTTAGAAGATGTTTATCCAACTGAGTTTGAACAGTCAACAGTTCTTGAAGAAGTACCTATTGTGGTATCTGATGCTGTTATCAAAGCTAAAGAAAGAATTGCACAGCCTCTGGTTTATATCCCAGTTTTCCCTGGTTCCAATTCAGAGTACGATTCAGCTAAGGCCTTTGAACAAGCTGGTGCCAAAGTCAACTTGGTGCCATTCGTGACTCTTAATGAAGCAGCGATTGAGGCTTCTGTTGACATCATGGTTGACAACATTGCTAAAGCCAATATTATCTTCTTTGTCGGTGGTTTCTCAGCAGCAGATGAGCCAGATGGTTCGGCTAAGTTTATCGTCAATATCTTACTTAATGAAAAAGTTCGCTCTGCTATTGACAGCTTCATTGAAAAGGGTGGCCTCATCATCGGTATCTGTAATGGGTTCCAAGCTCTTGTCAAATCCGGTCTTCTGCCTTATGGTGACTTTGAAGAAGTTGGTGAGACAAGCCCAACCCTCTTCTACAATGATGCCAACCAGCACGTGGCTAAGATGGTGGAAACCCGTATCGCTAATACCAACTCTCCATGGTTGGCAGGTGTTAAGGTTGGTGATATTCATGCGATTCCAGTCTCTCACGGTGAAGGGAAATTTGTCGTGACAGCTGAAGAATTTGCGGAACTGCGTGACAATGGTCAAATCTGGAGTCAGTACGTGGACTTTGATGGCAAGCCTTCTATGGATTCTAAATACAATCCAAATGGTTCGCTCAACGCTATTGAAGGGATTACGAGTAAGAACGGTCAAATCATTGGTAAGATGGGACACTCGGAACGCTATGAAAATGGCCTCTTCCAAAACATCCCAGGTAACAAAGACCAAGGCCTATTTGAAAGTGCAGTGAAATACTTTACTGGAAAATAGTCTATTTATAGAAGGGATATTATGAAACAGTATGTTGCAAGGCTAGAAAAAGATTTTTCACTCATAAAACACGGATTTAAAGAGGAAGAACAAAGAGCCTTAACTGATTATAAATCCAACGATGGTGAGTATATCAAGAAATTAGCATTTTTAGCTTATCAATCTGATGTTTACCAAGTAAGAATGTACGCTGTATTCCTTTTCGGATACTTATCAAAAGATAAAGAAATTTTAATATTTATGAGAGATGAAGTTTCTAAAGATAATAACTGGAGAGTTCAAGAAGTGTTGGCAAAGGCGTTTGATGAATTTTGTAAGAAAACAGGATATAAAAAAGCACTTCCAATTATTGATGAATGGTTAAAAAGTAGCAATCTCCATACGAGGAGAGCTGTTACAGAAGGGTTAAGAATATGGACAAATAGACCATACTTTAAAGAGAACCCAAATGAAGCTATCAGAAGAATAGCTGACTTAAAAGAGGATGTAAGCGAATATGTTAGAAAATCAGTAGGGAATGCTTTAAGAGACATTAGTAAAAAATTTCCAGATTTAGTTAAAATTGAGTTGAAAAATTGGAAATTAGAAAGCAAAGAAATTAACCAAGTTTATAAATTGGCAAGTAAATTTATTGATGCCTAGAATTTAAGTACAAAAGGTATATAAAATGACATACGAAGTAAAATCTCTCAACGAAGAATGTGGGGTCTTCGGTATCTGGGGACATCCTCAAGCAGCTCAAGTCACTTATTTTGGACTGCATAGTCTGCAACACCGTGGTCAAGAAGGTGCTGGCATTCTGACAAATGATGCTGGCAAATTGATACGACATCGTGATACAGGATTAATTTCAGAAGTCTTCAAAAATCCAGCTAATTTGGAAAAATTAACAGGTCAGGCTGCTATTGGGCATGTCCGTTATGCAACGGCTGGAGAAGCCTCTATTGACAATATCCAGCCTTTCCATTTTAAGTTTTACGATATGGAATTTGGTCTGGCACATAACGGTAACCTGACCAATACGAAAACCCTGAAGAAAGAATTAGAACATAACGGCGCTATTTTCTCTTCTTCATCTGATACGGAAATTCTGGCTCATCTTATTCGCCGCAGCCATAATCCAAGCTTTATGGGCAAGGTTAAGGAAGCGCTCAATACGGTCAAAGGTGGTTTTGCCTATCTTCTGATGATGGAAGATAAGCTGATTGCAGCTCTTGATCCAAACGGTTTTCGTCCGCTTTCTATTGGTAAAATGGCAAATGGTGCCATCGTTGTTTCCAGCGAAACCTGTGCCTTTGAAGTGGTGGGTGCCGAGTGGATTCGTGATGTCAAGCCGGGTGAAGTGGTTATCATTGATAACAGTGGTATCCAGTACGACACTTACACGACAGATACACAGCTGGCTATTTGTTCAATGGAATACATCTACTTTGCCCGTCCTGACTCAAATATTTACGGGGTCAATGTCCACACTGCTCGTAAACGTATGGGAGCACAGCTGGCGCGTGAGTTCAAACATGAGGCAGACATCGTGGTTGGTGTACCTAATTCCTCACTCAGCGCAGCTATGGGCTTCGCCGAAGAATCAGGATTGCCAAATGAAATGGGTCTCATCAAAAATCAATACACTCAGCGAACCTTTATCCAGCCGACGCAAGAACTGCGTGAGCAAGGGGTTCGCATGAAGCTTTCTGCCGTATCTGGAGTGGTTAAGGGCAAACGTGTCGTCATGATTGATGACTCCATCGTGCGTGGGACAACTTCACGTCGTATCGTTCAGCTCTTGAAAGAAGCTGGAGCTACAGAAGTTCACGTGGCAATTGCTAGCCCACCTCTAAAATATCCATGTTTCTATGGAATTGATATTCAAACACGGCGTGAATTGATTGCGGCTAATCATTCTGTTGAAGAAACACGCCAGATTATCGGTGCAGATAGCCTAACTTACTTGTCTATTGACGGCTTGATTGACTCTATCGGACTTGAAACAAATGCCCCAAACGGCGGTCTCTGTGTTGCTTACTTTGATGGAGAGTACCCAACACCGATTTACGATTACGAGAAAGATTATCGTAGAAGCTTGGATGAGAAGGTTAGTTTTTATTGATAGACCGAACTCAATAGCAGCTCTGCTATTTCCGAAGAAAAAAGAAGGAAAATATTATGACAGAAAAAAATGCTTACGCTCCACGTCTTACCACTGACTAAAGGCTAAAGCATTTGTCAGTGGACGCTTTGTCCTATAGAGCCAAAGCTAAAGACCTGACTAGTTTTTTCAGTCAAAATTATGGTTTGACTGAAAAAACGTCGCAATCTTCAATATGATTTTTTGCCAAAAAAGAGAAGGAAAATTATTATGACAAAAAATGCTTACGCTCAATCTGGTGTTGATGTTGAGGCGGGATACGAGGTTGTTGCTCGGATTAAGAAACATGTGGCGCGTACGGAGCGTCTTGGTGTTCTGGGGGCTCTCGGTGGCTTCGGTGGGATGTTTGATTTGTCCCAGCTGGATGTCAAAGAGCCTGTCTTGATTTCAGGAACGGACGGTGTCGGAACCAAGCTCATGCTGGCTATCAAGTACGACAAACACGATACCATTGGTCAGGACTGTGTGGCCATGTGTGTCAACGACATCATTGCTGCGGGTGCTGAACCTCTTTATTTCCTAGACTACATTGCAACGGGTAAGAATGAACCTGCTAAACTGGAGCAGGTAGTTGCTGGTGTGGCTGAAGGATGTGTCCAAGCTGGTGCTGGTCTGATTGGCGGCGAAACAGCTGAAATGCCTGGTATGTATGGCGAAGACGATTACGACTTGGCCGGTTTTGCGGTCGGTGTGGCTGAAAAATCACAAATCATCGACGGCTCAAAAGTCAAAGAAGGAGATGTGCTACTGGGATTGGCTTCCAGCGGTATCCATTCAAACGGTTATTCGCTTGTCCGCCGTGTCTTTGCAGACTATACTGGTGAAGAAGAACTGCCAGAATTGGAAGGTAAAAAACTCAAAGATGTCTTACTTGAACCTACTCGTATCTATGTCAAAGCAGCTCTGCCATTGATTAAGGAAGAATTAGTCAACGGTATTGCCCACATCACAGGTGGCGGCTTTATCGAAAATGTCCCACGTATGTTTGGGGACGATTTGGCAGCCGAAATCGAAGAAGACAAGGTGCCAGTTCTGCCAATCTTCAAGGCGCTTGAAAAATATGGTGAGCTGAAGCACGACGAAATGTTTGAAATCTTCAACATGGGTATCGGGCTCATGCTGGCTGTCAGTCCTGAAAAGGTTGACCGTGTCAAGGAAGTCCTTGATGAGCCTGTTTATGACCTTGGGCGTATCGTGAAAAAAGCTGACGCAAGTGTGGTGATCAAATAATGAGCAAAAAAATTGCTGTTTTCGCTTCTGGTAATGGGTCAAATTTTCAGGTCATCGGCGAGCAATTCCCAGTAGAATTTGTTTTCTCTGACCATCGTGATGCCTATGTCTTGGAGCGTGCTAAAAATCTCGGTATCAAAAGTTACACCTTTGAACTCAAGGAATTTGACAACAAAATTGCCTATGAGCAGGCTATCATTGACCTCTTGGAAAAATATGCTATTGATCTTGTTTGCCTAGCTGGTTACATGAAAATCGTTGGCCCAACCTTGCTGGCTGCCTATCAAGGCCGCATTATCAATATCCATCCAGCCTATTTGCCAGAATTTCCAGGTGCTCATGGTATCGAAGATGCCTGGAATGCCGGTGTTGATCAATCCGGTGTCACCATCCACTGGGTGGACAGCGGTGTTGACACAGGCAAGATCATCAAGCAAGTGCGCGTGCCGCGCCTACCAGATGACACCATCGAAAGCTTTGAAGCTAGGATTCATGAAAATGAATACCAACTCTATCCGGGGGTTATTAAAGAATTGATGGATAAGAAAGATTTGTAGATTAACTATAAAAGTTATGAAGGAGCTGGATAATGAAAAATACAAACTACACCAAACAAATTATCTCTGATTATTGTGTCTTGGACACTGAAACAACAGGTTTATCATCTTATTATGATGAGGTGATTGAAATTGGTATTCTAAGAATTAGAGATAATAAAATTGTGGGACGATATTCTCAGTTAGTTCAGCCAAAATATGAAATTGATTCTTTTGTAACTTCATTAACAGGTATTACAAATGAGATGGTTGCCAATATGCCATCCATACTGGATGTCAAAGAAGAGGTGTTATCATTTATTGGTGATGATATCATTATTGGGCATAATACTTCATTTGATATAAGGTTCCTTAATGAAGGATTTAAGAAAATACTTAATAATAGATATATGGATACTATCCAGTTTGCACGTAAATTATATCCAGAATTAGAATATTATCGACTTTCCGATTTAACTAAATATTTGGAACTTAATAATAATGAACATCGTGCGATGGCTGATTGCATTGCGACAAAGGAATTATACGATGAAATAAAATTGACAATGGCTAAGAAAGGTCTAAAAATAAAGGATCTTTGGGTAAACAGTAAATATCATGGTGGGAAAAATATTGACATTAGTTCTATAACACCAACAACTGTTGATATTGATGAGGACAGTTTTTTCTACGGTCGACATGTTGTGTTCACTGGGAAACTGGAAAAAATGATTAGACGTGATGCTATGCAATTAGTGGTAAATCTTGGTGGAGTTTTAGACAAGAATGTAACTAAACAAACTAATTATTTAATATTAGGTAATAATGATTATAATGCTATTCTCAAAGGAGAAAAGTCTTCAAAACAGAAGAAAGTAGAACGATTAAAACTTGAAGGTCAAGATATAGAAATTATAGACGAACTTACTTTTTATGACTTGCTCAATGATTAAAGAAACTAGAATAATTTAAGCTTGAATCTACGAGCGTTAGCGAGTAAACCGATACTTTCCGACGCAGCAAAAAGACTGGGAACAGACGTCTGTCACCAGTCTCGGGAAAATTGAGACTTTAGACTCAATTTTTAAGCATGGAATTTCAAAGGAAGTCGCTGCTGTCCGTGCTGTTTTAAGAAAGTATCAAAGAAACACTGAAACACTTTTCAAAAAGAAAGGAATTGAACCCGTCCGGAAGGTTCGGAAAAAAGATAAACATCTCCTAGACGCAAGCGTCTTCGTCGAGTTTCCTATTTTTCATTCACCTTCTAGTCGGACTTGGTATCTTAATTATGACAACTAAACGCGCACTTATCAGCGTCTCAGACAAAGCGGGCATTGTTGAATTTGCCCGAGAATTAACAAAACTCGGTTGGGAAATCGTCTCAACCGGCGGAACTAAGGTTGCCCTTGACAAGGCAGGGATTGACACCATCGCTATTGACGATGTGACTGGCTTTCCTGAAATGATGGATGGTCGTGTCAAGACTCTTCACCCAAACATTCATGGCGGTCTCTTAGCGCGTCGCGACCTTGATAGTCATGTTAATGCTATGAAAGAACATGGCATCACACCGATTGATTTGGTCGTTGTCAACCTTTACCCATTCAAGGAGACTATTCTTAAACCAGATGCAACCTATGCGGATGCGGTTGAAAATATTGATATCGGTGGACCATCTATGCTGCGCTCAGCAGCTAAAAATCATGCCAGTGTGACGGTTGTGGTTGACCCTGCTGACTACGCTGAGGTTCTTGACGAATTGTCAGCGAACGGCGAAACAACTTATGAAACTCGTAAGCGTCTGGCAGCTAAAGTTTTCCGTCACACAGCAGCTTACGATGCCCTCATCGCTGAATATTTCACTGCTCAAGTGGGTGAAGAAAAACCTGAAAAACTGACGCTGACTTATGACCTCAAGCAGCCAATGCGCTATGGTGAAAATCCACAGCAGGATGCGGATTTCTACCAAAAAGCCTTGCCAACTGCTTATTCTATTGCCTCTGCTAAGCAGCTCAACGGTAAGGAATTGTCCTTCAACAATATTCGCGATGCTGATGCGGCTATCCGTGTCATTCGTGACTTTAAAGACCGTCCAACCGTTGTGGCGCTCAAGCACATGAATCCATGTGGTATCGGTCAGGCTGATGACATTGAAACAGCTTGGGATTACGCTTATGAGGCTGATTCAGTTTCGATCTTCGGCGGCATTGTTGTCCTAAACCGTGAGGTTGATGCAGCGACAGCTGAGAAGATGCACGCTATCTTCCTAGAAATCATCATTGCCCCATCTTATACAGACGAAGCGCTAGTTATTCTCACAACCAAAAAGAAAAATCTGCGTATTCTGCAACTTCCCTTTGACGCTCAAGAAGCTAGCGAGGCTGAAAAAGAGTATACTGGCGTTGTTGGTGGCCTCCTTGTGCAAAATCAAGACGTGGTCAAAGAAAGTCCAGCCGATTGGCAGGTCGTTACCAAGCGCCAGCCAACTAAAACGGAAGAAACTGCTCTTGAATTTGCTTGGAAAGCTATCAAGTATGTCAAGTCTAATGGCATTATCGTGACCAATGACCACATGACACTTGGTGTCGGCCCAGGTCAGACCAATCGTGTCGCTTCTGTTCGCATCGCCATTGACCAAGCCAAAGACCGCCTTGACGGGGCTGTTCTTGCTTCTGACGCTTTCTTTCCATTTGCTGATAACGTTGAAGAAATCGCAGCTGCTGGGATCAAAGCTATCATCCAACCCGGCGGTTCCATCCGCGACCAAGAGTCTATCGATATGGCTGATAAATACGGCATTGCTATGGTCTTTACGGGTGTGAGACATTTTAGACATTGAGAACAAAAAAACCTTGGATTGATTTCCAAGGTTTTAAAGTTTTATAGAGAGTTATTTTGGATAAATGTAACTGACTACTCCTTGCCCAGCTGCATGGGGATTAAACCAGCCACGAAAGTTCCCAATGTACTGTTTCCCAGCGTAGTTTGCCTCTTGAATCTGAATGCGTGTGTTTGAGGCCACGTGAGTGACTACTCCAACGTGTCCGTAACTACCATCTGTCCAACAAATAATGGCTCCGACTTGTGGAGTTGTTCCTGTTTTAAAACCAGCACGTCTGGCACTAGTAGCCCAATCGCCACCATTGCCCCAGTAGTTGCCAGCCCAAGGTGCTAGAGCTTTAGCGCCCCAAGTGCATTGCCCTTTTGGATAAGTCGTTGCAGCGGCATAATTGGGTTGGAAAGAAATAACAGGTTTCTCTACTTGATAGCTCGTACCTGTTAGTCCAATCATTTTACCGTTGAGATTGCGGTAGACATGTGTGTGGAAAAGCCCGCTACCAGTGTGTTTTTGCATATCAATAGTGAACTTGTAGATACCATTTCCGGTTTTAGTAGCTGTGTACCACTGGATATCATCTTGCCCGTTGGCTTCAGACCAGGTAGGCAGGATGATATTTCCATCTCCATAAGCATCTGTCACTGTTACTTCATAATTGTAGATCGAGCGTTTCGTGACAGCTACTTTCGTTTTTATCTGTTCTGCGAACATGCTAACCGAATCTGTTGCATAACTATGCTCACTACCGTCTTTATATTTTACATAAATATGATTGATATAGGTTCCAGACAAAGCCTGATGATTGCGGATATTAAAGGTTGTTGAAAAAGTTCCGTCTCCATTGTCAGTGGCTGTGTACCATTTGATATTACTCTGATTTGTAGTACTCCAAATAGGAACGCGAACGGATTGAATGGATTTGGATTTTGAAGTTTCCTTAATTTTGACCGTATATGTTCCTTGTTCTTGATTGATATTTTCAACGGAGAATAATGGCTTTTGCTCTTCTTCCGAAGGTAATTGATCGGGACGAACTTGTACTGTAGTTCCAGCTAAGCCAGTAAACTCTGGTTTGACATAGCTTTCTCCGTAAAGATGAATGTGATACGTTCCTGTGTCATAGTTGTGTTTTTTTAGCTCAACTCTAACATTGTAGCTTCCATCAGGATTTTTAGTAGCTGCATACCATTGAAGATCATCCTGTCCGTTTTTATCAGACCAAGTTGGAACAGTTAGTTTATAGATTGTTTCAGGGACATTTTTGATCTGAATATCCATAATACCAGGTTCTGGAAAACTAGTTTGGATAGTAGGATTTGGTTTTTCAAGGTTAAAAGTGGTACCTGACTGGTAAATCATTTTACCATTTTTATTTTCATAAGTATCTACAAAATATCTCCCATAACCCTTGTGTTTGGAAAAGTCAAATTTAGTTATTTCCTGTTCAGCATCGTACCAGTTGAGATCATCACTACCATTTTCTTCAGACCAAACGGCATGGATAATTTTAGAATTTTTTTGATCTTTATTGCGTGTAAAATGAATTTGCCCAATCTGCCCAGCTGTCGTAATTTTTGTTTGACTAGTAGGTCTGTTCAGAGTGAATGTCGTTCCATTTAAACCGATCATTTTACCATTGATGTTGATATATGTATGGACATGGAAAGTACCGTATCCAGAATGTTGGCTCAAATCAACAGTTGTTGATGTTTGAGGTGCGGAATACCATTTAAGGTCATCTTGCCCATTTTCATCAGACCAAACAGCATGGGAAATGGTGTAGGGGTTTTGGGCTTGTGAACGTATGTAGTTGATAGAAACGCTATTGCCAGAAACATTGACAGTAACATCGCTAGCAAGGGTTGTTGGATTTGAGCTTTTTGAAGCATTATTTGCTTCCGAGGCTTGAACTGTTAGTTGAGCTGAAAAAACACTCAAAAGGGCGCTGGATAGTAAAAACAATTGACTATATTTTTTCATAAATCTCCTTTGAATAAATAATTTGGATAGTTCCATTTAGATTATTCGGGAAAAAATGAAAAAAAGCGAAAATTGAATTAAAAAATTAGAAATGACAATAAGATTTTATTATTATCAAAATATTTTACGATAAACAAAGGTATAAACGAACATTTGTGGTATAATTGATATAAATAATTCGCAAAGAGGGCAATTATGAAACTTTTGGTTGTTGGTTCGGGCGGTCGTGAGCATGCGATTGCCAAGAAGTTGTTGGCGTCTCGGGAGGTTGAGCAGGTTTTTGTCGCACCTGGAAATGACGGGATGACTCTGGATGGTTTGGATTTGGTGAATATCGGAATTTCCGAACATTCCAAGTTGATTGACTTTGCCAAAGCAAATGCTATTGCTTGGACCTTTATTGGTCCTGATGATGCACTAGCGGCTGGTATCGTTGATGATTTTAACCAAGCTGGGCTTGAGGCTTTTGGCCCAACTAAGTTAGCAGCGGAGCTGGAGTGGTCTAAGGATTTTGCTAAGGAAATCATGGTCAAATACGGCGTTCCGACAGCAGCCTATGGCACATTTTCCGACTTTGAGAAAGCTAAAGCCTACATCGAAGAGCAGGGCGCTCCAATCGTGGTCAAGGCGGATGGCTTGGCATTGGGTAAGGGAGTGGTCGTGGCTGAAACCGTGGAGCAGGCGGTCGAGGCGGCGCATGAAATGCTGCTGGACAATAAGTTCGGCGACTCGGGTGCGCGCGTGGTTATTGAGGAGTTCCTTGATGGCGAGGAATTCTCTCTCTTTGCCTTTGTCAATGGGGACAAGTTTTACATTATGCCTGCGGCGCAGGATCACAAGCGGGCCTATGATGGTGATAAGGGACCAAACACAGGCGGTATGGGGGCCTACGCTCCTGTTCCTCATCTGGTGAAAAGCGTGATTGACCAGTCGGTTGATGCTATTATCAAGCCAGTGCTTGAGGGTATGATTGCTGAGGGTCGCCCTTATCTTGGCGTGCTCTACGCGGGGCTTATCTTGACTAAGGACGGTCCTAAGGTTATCGAGTTCAACTCTCGCTTTGGCGATCCCGAGACCCAAGTTATCTTGCCGCGCCTGACTTCTGACTTTGCACAGAATATCACGGACATTTTGGCTGGCAGGAACCCTGATATCACTTGGCTGGATTCGGGCGTGACCCTAGGCGTGGTGGTTGCTTCAAATGGCTATCCGCTCGCCTACGAAAAAGGGGTGCTTCTGCCAGAAAAGACCGGTAGCGACATAATCACCTATTATGCAGGGGCTAAGTTTGATGGCAATAGCCAGCTGCTCTTGTCAAACGGCGGCCGCGTCTACATGCTGGTTACTACAGCCGACAACGTCAAGGCTGCGCAGGACAAAATCTATAAGAAACTTGCAGAACAAGAAACAACTGGCCTCTTTTATCGGAAAGATATCGGGAGTAAGGCGATTAAATAAAGATATAAGAAAAAGGCGATGAATTTGCCAAATACGATAATGCTCGGATGATTTGCGAGCGTTAGCTAGCTAAAATAGAACAACCTAAGGTGATTGTCAAAAAAAGAAAAGGAAAAATTATGACTAAACCAATTATTTCTATCATCATGGGCTCCAAATCTGACTGGGCCACCATGCAAAAAACAGCCGAAGTCTTAGACCGCTTCGGTGTAGCCTACGAAAAAAAAGTCGTCTCAGCCCACCGCACACCAGACCTCATGTTCAAACATGCAGAAGAAGCCCGCAGCCGCGGCATCAAGGTTATCATTGCAGGTGCAGGCGGTGCCGCGCATTTGCCGGGTATGGTGGCAGCTAAAACAACTCTGCCTGTCATTGGTGTACCGGTCAAATCTCGTGCTCTCAGCGGCTTGGACTCACTCTATTCCATTGTGCAGATGCCAGGTGGTGTACCTGTGGCAACTATGGCCATTGGGGAAGCGGGAGCGACCAACGCTGCCCTGACAAGCCTGCGTATCTTGGCCATTGAGGACCAAGACCTAGCAGCAGCGCTAGCAGATTTTGCAGAAGAACAAGGAAAAATCGCTGAGGAGTCTAGCAATGAGCTCATCTAAAACAATCGGAATCATTGGCGGCGGTCAGCTAGGACAGATGATGGCCATTTCTGCTATCTACATGGGGTACAAGGTGGTGACGCTGGATTCAACGGCGGACTGTCCTGCCTCGCGCGTGTCTGAGATGATCGTGGCGCCTTATAATGACGTGGACGCCCTGCGTCAGCTGGCTGAGCGCTGTGATGTCCTGACTTATGAGTTTGAGAATGTTGATGCTGACGGGCTGGATGCCGTCATCAAGGATGGTCAGCTCCCTCAAGGAACGGACCTGCTCCGCATTTCTCAAAATCGGATTTTTGAAAAGGATTTTCTCGCAAACAAGGCCCAAGTCACCGTGGCACCCTACAAGGTCGTGACTTCTAGCCAAGACTTGGCTGATATCGACCTGTCGAAAAACTATGTCCTCAAGACTGCAACAGGCGGCTATGATGGACATGGGCAAAAGGTCATTCGCTCGGCAAAAGACTTGGAAGAAGCCTATGCGCTAGCTGACTCAGCAGACTGCGTTTTGGAAGAATTTGTCGATTTTGACCTTGAAATTTCCGTCATCGTGTCAGGAAATGGCAAGGATGTGACGGTTTTCCCTGTTCAGGAAAACATCCATCGCAACAATATCCTGTCTAAGACTATTGTCCCAGCTCGTATTTCTGATAGTCTAACTGAGAAAGCTAAAACCATGGCGGTGCGAATCGCAGAACAGCTTAATCTGTCTGGAACTCTTTGCGTGGAGATGTTTGCGACAGCTGATGACATCATCGTCAATGAGATTGCTCCACGTCCACACAACTCTGGGCACTACTCGATCGAAGCTTGCGACTTTTCGCAGTTTGATACCCATATTCTGGGCATTCTCGGAGCACCATTGCCAACCATCAAACTCCACGCCCCAGCCGTCATGCTCAACGTCCTCGGTCAGCACATTCAACAAGCTCAAGAATATGTCTCCAAAAACTCTAGCGCCCATCTCCACATGTATGGTAAAATAGAAGCGAAGAACAACCGCAAGATGGGACATGTGACCGTGTTTAGTGATAAGCCTGATGAAGTGAGGGAGTTTGGGGAAGGGATTGATTTTTAGATGAAGCCTATGATTCAAATCATTGTTAATGCTTTTGTTGAAAAGGATAAGACTGGGGTAGTTGTCGAAGTCTTGTTTGCTAGTGCAGACCATGGCAAGGTACAAGCTAAATACGAAGAGCTAGTTGGTCAATATCCTGAAAATTATTTGGCGATTTATGATTTGCCATTGGATACTGATTTGAATACATTGGATCACTATCCATCTGTGTTTATTGGAAAAGAAGAGTTTGAGTGAAATAAGGGAGAAATATGGAAAAAGAAAAAAAAACAATTTATGTCAATTGGCGCTGGTTATTTCGCTGCATTTCTATTTGTTCAGGATAAATTTTTTACATATATTATATCCTTCTGTATTTTTGTAGGCTTAGTATTAGTTTGGAGAAAAAATTTAATTCAATGGATGAAAGTGAATTATAATCTATTCAAAGATATTAGGAAAAGAAAATATTTTTTTGTTACAGAAAAAAGCTATAAAACAGACTTAAAGAAACGTCGAGATTTAGGTTCTGCAGTATATTCGTTGACTAATGTAGGATTCATCATATTGATACTTACACTTTCTTTCATAAATAAAATTTTTGGAGTACAGATAGCTAGTTTAGGTGTAATACTAATTTTGGGAGGTATTATTGTAGCATTTTTGGGGATCTTGTTTGCTATTCGAAATTATTTAACAGGGTTATATTACTACTTGCTGCCATGGATAGTAATACTTTGTACTATAGATTATGTACACTCGTACTCTAATATTAAAGCTATTGTAATCTTTATTGTGGTAGTATTAATTTCATATATAGTTCTAACATTGTCATTTCCACTACATTCTTTACGCAAAATCACAAGTAGCACGTGGATATTTGGAGCTCTAACCACGTTTTTAATACCTCTTCTCTTAGAATACATTTTTAAGTATTATGTAACTGATACTATTCATAGTGAGCTTATTAATAGACCAATAACGATTGAGTCGTTAGAAAATTCAAATATTTCTATGGATATTATATCGTTTGTAAAGGAAAATCCAGTCATTATTGAATTGATAAGTAGATTTAGAGATATCTCAGTTTCTTATGAACTTAATTCTATAAGTTCTGAATTATCTGTGGTGAGATTTCTTTTACTTACCTCATACTCTATAGGGACAATTATTATCACATTAAAAATTAAATTAGGTGAATCAAAAGCTAAAGACATATTTTCTAAAATTAAATCGGAAAGGGATGTTAGCTATTCAGAGTTGAGGGATTGTATATTTTACGGCGGAGATAAATATGAAGATAAAATAATGGGGAATCCGATTTTTGAAACCATTATTCTTAGAAAAGAAGAGAGTTTTGATAAGTATATTGAGGATACATGGTGGATAAAATACCCTTCGAAGTTTGTAAGAGGATGTAGCTTTATTTTAAAAAAATTAATTTAACCACAGTTAAAGAAAAGAAATGAGAAGAGGGATAGTTCAAGTATTTGAACTCGGGCTAAAATCACTCTCCTTTGTAGAAAATATATAAAGAAAGGAACAAGGGCACTCGTATTTATCCAACTGAATACGGGCTACGGAATTGGTTAAAAAGATAGTTTTTCCTAGAAGCTGGCGCTTCTTGGTCTAAACTCCTATTTTGACTGTGTCCGTTTGAAGTCCTTAATATCTTAACCATGATCAACCGTTACTCTCGCCCTGAGATGGCGAATATTTGGAGTGAAGAAAATAAGTACCGTGCTTGGCTGGAGGTAGAGATTCTGGCTGACGAGGCTTGGGCTGAGTTGGGTGAGATTCCTAAGGAAGATGTGGCCAAGATTCGCGAGAAGGCGGATTTTGATATTGAGCGCATTTTGGAGATTGAGCAGCAAACACGTCACGATGTGGTAGCCTTTACCCGTGCGGTGTCTGAGACGCTGGGTGATGAGCGCAAGTGGGTGCACTTTGGCCTGACCTCGACAGACGTGGTAGACACAGCCTATGGCTACCTATACAAGCAGGCTAACGCCATCATTCGTAAGGATTTGGATCATTTCCTTACTATCATCGCTGATAAGGCTAAGGAGCACAAGTTCACCATCATGATGGGGCGCACACACGGTGTTCATGCGGAGCCAACAACTTTTGGTCTCAAGCTGGCTACTTGGTACAGTGAAATGAAGCGCAATATTGAGCGTTTTGAACATGCTGCTGCTGGTGTGGAAGCTGGGAAAATCTCTGGTGCTGTTGGGAACTTTGCCAACATTCCGCCATTTGTGGAAAAATATGTTTGTGACAAATTAGGCATTCGTGCTCAGGAAATTTCGACTCAAGTCTTACCGCGTGACCTGCACGCCGAGTATTTTGCAGTGCTTGCCAGCATTGCCACATCAATCGAGCGTATGGCAACAGAAATCCGTGGTCTGCAAAAATCCGAGCAACGTGAAGTAGAAGAATTCTTTGCCAAGGGGCAAAAGGGCAGCTCTGCCATGCCCCACAAACGCAATCCTATTGGATCTGAAAACATGACAGGGCTTGCGCGTGTGATCCGTGGTCACATGATTACAGCCTTTGAGAATGTCTCTCTCTGGCACGAACGTGATATTTCCCACTCATCGGCTGAGCGCATTATCGCGCCTGATACGACCATTCTGATTGACTACATGCTCAATCGCTTTGGTAATATCGTGAAAAACTTGACTGTCTTCCCAGAAAACATGAAGCGCAACATGGGCTCTACCTTTGGTCTCATTTTCAGCCAGCGGGCTATGCTGACCTTGATTGAAAAAGGCATGACGCGTGAACAAGCCTATGACTTAGTACAACCAAAAACAGCTCAGTCTTGGGATAATCAAGTAGACTTCAAACCATTGCTGGAAGCAGATCCAGAGATCACGTCTCGCTTGAGTCAAGAAGAAATTGACGAAATCTTTGATCCGACTTACTATACTAAACGCGTAGATGAAATTTTTAAACGCGTGGGATTGGATTAACATAAAATTAAAAATCCAGAGAGTGGGACAAACTCCCACTCTCTGGATTTTTGCTCTCTCACCAAGCAAAAGCATTAGTTGGGGTTTCTAAGGCTTTCAGCCAGAAAGTATTGGAAACACGACACAATGTAACGGAAAGCCCTGCCATATCTAGGCTTGTGATGAGGTGACCTGTTTTGATAAAAGAAAGTTTCAATCCCTCAATATCCAATAGTTGCAGAATATCGTCTGTGAAAACGAGTTCTTCTAATTTTGAAGTACCACCTAAGTTATTGATGAGGAGAATAAACTCTTGTCCTTCTTGCCATTTGAATTTCATTTTGATTTTGTTGATAAGCTCCACCGCGAGCAGTTCGGAAGATTCAAACGTCACCATCCGATAACCAGGTTCTCCATGGATTCCAATTCCGTAGGAAATTTGACCTTGGGGCAAATCAAAGATAGGCAGTTGCTGGCTTGGTAAAGTTGTAGATTTTGTAGCCACTCCTAGTGTCGCAATGGAAGTGGAAAGAGAAAGAGCGAGCTTTTCCAATTCATCTAGACTAGTCCCTTCTTTGGCAGCTTGCCCGAGGATTTTATGTAACAGAATCGTTCCTGCAACCCCACGGTGGCGAATTTGGAAATTACTTTTTTCGACAGAAATATCATCATGAGAAATGATGTACTTGACTGGAATCCCTTCCTTGCGTGCTTGATGAATGGCTTGTGAAAATTCTTTAATGTCTGCATCAAAGTTTTTAATAATGACAAAAACGCCCTTACCTCGATGCAGAAAACGAATGGTTTCCAAAATATGCTCAGCACAAGGTGGCACAAAAATGGGACCACTAATAGCAGCGGCTAACATACCATCGCCCACATAGCCAAAATGAGCTGGTTCATGACCACTCCCACCGCCTGAAATAATGGGTACGACAGAAGAATCGTGCTGATTATGATAAATGACGGGTAGCTGTTTAAGCTGCGAAAGGTGAGGATACATGCGAGTAATTGCATTGATGCTTTGCTGAATGCTTGAATGAATTGAATTGATAATGTGAACCATATACTTGCCTTAATTTTCTATAGCTGTTTTGATTAGTTGTGTCAAGAGTTGCGCCTGCTGCTGGTAATCTTGCTCAGATAAATCCAGAAAATGTTTGATAGCATTCGCAAGTGCTTGACTATGATAATGAATAAAAAACTGATATTCCATTTCAGAGTGGAAAGGGCAGGAATGATATTCTCTGACGAGTTTAGTTACAAGCTGCTGACAATAGGTCTGAAAATAAGAAGAAAAGTCATTTTGGTCAACGATGTCAAATAATTGTGCATAAAAGCTCTTATTGACGCTAAAATAATGCAGTAATTCTTGCAGCAGCTGATAGCCAGAGATATATTCCAGATTATCCGTCACCTGCTCTCGCAGCTCTGTCTGAAAAATCCATTCTAATAATTCATACTTGTCCAGAAAATGATTGTAAAAAGTTTGCCTGCGAATACCGGCGTCTTCCATAATTTGCCGAACGGAGATTTTTTCAAAGGATTGTTTGCTTAATAATTTTTTAAAGGATTTGGCAATCCTTTTTTTCGTGATTAAGGATAATGTCATTTTTACTCCTTAGTCTTTTCTGTTCTATCCTTAGTTTATCATGAATGATGCAATAGGAAAACTAAAAAAGTGGGACATATTTTTACTTTTGTCCGTTCCAAAATAGAGCAAAGAATTTTACAATAAAAATAAGAAACATAAAGCAAAGGAGAAACTCATGAAAAAAATTATCAATCAACCAACGGCTGTTGTGGACGAAATGCTGGACGGTTTGGCTTATATCCACAGTGATTTGGTGCATCGTGTAGAAGGCTTTGACATCATTGCCCGAAATAGCGAAAAGTCTGGAAAAGTAGCTATTATCTCAGGTGGCGGTAGTGGTCATGAGCCTGCACATGCTGGCTTTGTGGGCAACGGTATGCTTTCGGCTGCGATTTGCGGAGCGGTCTTTACTTCGCCAACTCCTGACCAAGTCTTGCAAGCAATCAAAGAAGCAGACGAGGGCGCAGGTGTGTTCATGGTTATCAAGAATTATTCTGGTGACATCATGAACTTTGAAATGGCACAAGATATGGCAGAAATGGAAGGAATCGAGGTAGCAAGTGTTGTTGTCGATGACGATATTGCTGTAGAAAATAGCCTTTACACGCAAGGTCGACGTGGTGTTGCGGGTACGATTTTTGTACATAAGATTTTAGGTCATGCGGCGCGTGCCGGAAAATCACTGAGTGAAATCAAGGCATTGGCTGATGAATTGGTTACTCAGATTCATACGGTTGGGTTGGCTCTTAGCGGAGCAACAGTTCCTGAAGTTGGGAAACCCGGCTTTATCTTAGCTGATGACGAAATTGAATTTGGAATCGGCATTCATGGAGAACCTGGTTATCGCAAAGAAAAAATGCAGCCGTCTAAAGAATTGGCACAAGAATTAGTGGAAAAATTGAAAGACTCTTTTGAACTCAAAGCAGGCGATAAAATCGGAATCCTTATCAATGGCATGGGTGCAACACCGCTCATGGAACAGTATGTCTTTGCAAACGATGTGGCTGGAATCCTTGCAACAGCAGGTCTGGAAGTTATCTATAAGAAATTAGGAAACTACATGACATCTATTGATATGGCAGGCATTTCTTTGACCTTTATCAAGCTAGAGCACAAAGAATGGGTAGATGCATTAAATAGTCCTGTTACAACAATTGCTTGGTAGGAGGTATGATATGGATGCAGAATTAGCAAAGAAATGGATGCTTCTCTTTAACGAAAAAATTCAAGCAAATAAAGACTATCTGTCAGAGTTAGACACCCCTATTGGTGACGGGGACCACGGAGGAAATATGGCGCGCGGTATGGCCGCTGTCGTTGAAAATTTGGAAGGAAAGGATTTTGCCAATTCAGCAGAAGTCTTTCAAGTTGTCTCCATGCAATTGCTTAGCAAGGTTGGCGGGGCCTCTGGCCCCCTTTACGGCTCAGCCTTTATGGGAATAATGAAGGCTGAGAAGGAAGGCGCTAGCTTGGTGGATGCTGTTCAAGCAGGACTTGATATGATTCAAAAGCGTGGGAAAGCGAGCGTCGGTGAAAAAACGATGGTAGATGTCTGGGCTGGTGTGGTAGAAGCGATTCGAAGAGAAAAATTGACCAAAGAAACCATTCGTGCTTTGGTTGAATCAACCAAAGATATGAAAGCAACGAAAGGTCGAGCTTCTTATGTGGGTGAACGTTCGATTGGGCATATTGATCCAGGTTCGTATTCATCAGGCTTGCTTTTTGAAGCCTTGCTAGAAGCGGAGGGACTGGCATGACAGAAGTTGGGATTGTCGTGGTTTCTCATTCAAAATGGATCGCTCAAGGCGTTGTGGATTTAATTTCAGAAGTCGCCAAAGATGTCTTACTGACCTATGTAGGTGGTACAGAAGATGGAGGTATTGGTACAAGTTTTGAGCAAGTCCAAACGATTGTAGAAGCCAATGAAGCAGAGAAGATTTTAGCTTTCTTTGATCTTGGATCGGCTCGCATGAATCTGGAGCTAGTAGCAGATTTTTCAGATAAAGACATCATCATTAACAATGTTCCCATTGTTGAAGGAGCTTATACTGCAGCTGCTCTTTTGCAAGCTGGTGCAGATTTGCCGACTATACAAGAACAATTGAAAGAGTTAGAAATTAAGAAATAAAGGAGTTTGATTATGATTCAGTATCTCGGTGAATTTTTAGGAACTTTTATCCTAGTATTGCTTGGCGACGGGGTTGTTGCCGGGAATGTTTTGAGCAAGACGAAAGAAGAAGGAACCGGCTGGGTTGCTATCGTTTTAGGCTGGGGGATTGCCTGTACCGTAGCGGTTTATGTATCCGGATTTTTTAGTCCAGCTCACTTGAATCCAGCGGTCACATTCGCAATGGCCTCTATTGGAGCGATTAGTTGGGGGCAAGTCTTTCCTTTCATTATTGCACAAATGCTGGGTGCAATGGTTGCAGCTTTCGTTCTATGGCTTCATTACTATCCTCACTGGGTTGAAACGAAAGATTCCGGCTTGATTTTAGCTAGTTTTTCAACTGGTCCAGCCATTCGTCATACAGCCTCTAACTTTTTAGGTGAAGCATTGGGAACGGCTGTTCTCGTCATTACGATTATGGCAATTGGACCTAATAAAGTTGCTGCTGGTCTAGGACCTATCATCGTAGGAATGGTTATTTTTGCAGTCGGTTTTTCACTTGGTCCAACGACAGGTTATGCGATCAATCCGGCAAGGGATTTGGGACCGCGTATCATGCATGCTGTTTTACCAATTGCAAATAAAGGAGATTCTGACTGGTCCTATGCTTGGATTCCAGTCCTAGGTCCAATTGTCGGCGGTGTCGTAGGGGCTTTGTTTTATAATCTTGTTTTAAGCATGATGTAAGAATATCAAAGGCAAGATATTTAAAATAAAGGAATTATATACTTATACACAACCACAAAGTATGATTGTCAAATTTACAAAAATCTTGTTTCAAAATACTACATATTGTGATTGGTGTAAACTGCGATATAGTTCCCTAAAATAAAACAAACGCGAGATGAACAGTAGTTTGTCTCGTGTTTAGTATATATTTTTTTCGAAATAGTACTTTTTTGTTGTAAAATTGGTCTAGATAGGTTATAATAATCTCAAGATATAAAAAAGAACAACTGGCATTCAGATGTTCTTTACATAAAAATAATTAGTGATTTCCACTGCGTGACACGAACTTGATTTTAAAGAAATCGCCACGTTTGTAGGCCTCGCTATACTCTAAAATTTGTCCCGTGCTTTCTAACTGTGTTGTTTTTACTTGGAAGACGGTCGGGAAGTTTGTGTCAATATCCAGTAATGTTGCAACAGCTTCTGGTGTCGGGAAGATAATTTCATTGGTTTCTTCAAAGTGCTCGTCATTCATGTGAATATGATAGTCTTGTTTGAAGCGGTTGTAGATAGAGCTGTAATATTCAAGATTTGGATAATTTGCATTGATATATTGCTCTGGGATATAGGATTGATGATAGATGTAAGGGATATCTTTTGCTTTACGAAGTCGCTCAATTTTATAGTAAAATTGGTGTCCCTTCAAATCTAACTTATCAAGAAATTTCAAGTCGTTTCCGCGCTCGATCGATAAAACGGTCACTTGATCATTTTGGGTAGGAAATATCTCAACGTCAGAAAATTCAACGAGTTTGTGTTTGCGGGCACGTGATACAAATGTTCCTTTTCCTTGCTGGCGAATGATATATCCGTCTTTTGCTAGCTCGTTTAAAGCTCTGACAACAGTAATAGAACTCACATCGTACATTGTGATTAGCTCAGCTTCTGTATAAAATTTATCTCCATTCTCAAATTGACCTGAGATAATCTTGCTTTTGAGTTCGTCTTTAATGTATTGGTATTTAGGGATTGCCATGTTATTCACCTCTCTTTCGCTTCCCTCTCATAAAAAATTTTACCATAATTTTTCTCAAAATGGTTAAATTTATTAAATTTTAAAAAAACTATTGACATTTCATGCAAAATATATTATATTAACCTATGTAAACGATTACAAGAAAATTATTGTGTGAAAGAGGGAAATGGTTTGGCAAGATTTGAGATTAGAGAAGAATTTTATCTGAATCAACAGCCTTTTAAAATATTATCTGGTGCTATTCATTATTTTCGAATTCAACCAGATGATTGGTACCATTCACTTTATAATTTAAAAGCTCTGGGCTTTAATACAGTAGAAACCTATATTCCTTGGAATATGCATGAGCCAATAAAAGGGCAATTTGATTTTGAAGCTATCCTTGATGTAGAAAAATTCTTGCAAACAGCACAAAATTTGGGACTGTATGTTCTTCTTCGGAGTTCTCCCTATATCTGTGCAGAATGGGAATTTGGCGGTTTACCTGCTTGGCTCTTAGAAGAAAATATGAGAATTCGGTCTTCTGATCCTGCTTATCTTGCTGCAGTTGCCAACTATTATGATGAATTGCTTCCACGATTAGTGCCACATCTTTTGGAAAATGGTGGCAGTATTCTCATGATGCAAGTAGAAAATGAATATGGCTCTTATGGTGAAGACAAGGAATATTTGAGAGCTGTTCGAGACATGATGCTAGAGCGAGGTGTGACTTGTCCGCTCTTTACGTCAGATGGTCCGTGGCGAGCTACTTTGCGAGCAGGAACGCTGATTGAAGATGATGTGTTTGTAACGGGGAATTTTGGCTCTAAGGCAAAAGAAAATTTTGCGCAGATGCAGGAATTCTTTGATGAGCATGGCAAAAAGTGGCCACTCATGTGTATGGAATTTTGGGACGGTTGGTTCAATCGTTGGAAAGAGCCAACTGTCACGCGAGATCCAGAAGAATTAGCTGAAGCGGTTCACGAAGTCTTACAACAAGGCAGTATCAACCTTTATATGTTTCATGGAGGAACAAATTTTGGGTTCATGAATGGTTGTTCAGCGCGAGGAAGCATTGACCTGCCACAAGTGACGTCTTATGATTACGAAGCTCTCCTTGATGAACAAGGAAATCCAACACCAAAATACTTTGCCATTCAGCGAATGTTAAAAAAATATTATCCAGAGTATCCACAGAGAGAGCCTTTGGTAAAAGAAACGTTTGAGTTAAAGAATATTCCGCTCAGTGAGAGAGTTAGCTTATTTGAGACTTTAGAAGATATAGCGCAGCCAATCGAGAGTCTGTATCCTATGAAAATGGAGGAGTTGGACCAAAATGTTGGTTATCTGCTCTATCGTACACAAGCAGAATGGGATGCGGATAAGGAACGGGTTCGTGTCATTGACGGGCGTGATCGGATGCAGCTTTTTGTAGACGGGAACTTTATTACGACCCAGTACCAGACAGAAATCGGACAAGACATCTTTGTTGCTGCTGAAAAAGGTACCAATCACACAATTGACATTCTCATGGAAAATATGGGACGGGTCAACTACGGACATAAATTGCTGGCAGATACGCAGCATAAAGGTATTCGCACAGGAGTTTGCAAAGATCTCCATTTTATGCTTCATTGGAATCAGTATCCATTAGAGTTCAAAAATCCAGAAGCGATTGATTTTACGAAAGAATGGTATGAAGATCAGCCAGCATTCTATGCGTTTGATGCGGAATTGAAAATGCTTAAAGATACTTATCTGGATTTGACCAACTTTGGCAAAGGAATTGTCTTTGTCAACGGTGTCAATATTGGCCGTTTCTGGGATGTTGGACCAACCTTATCACTTTATATTCCACATGGTCTATTACGGATTGGAAACAATCGCATTATTATTTTTGAAACCGAAGGAAAATATAGTAAATTCATTGATTTAGTTCATAAACCTACATTTAAACCAATAAAGGGGGATAAACTATGACAATTATAGCTAATCGGATTGATGGACGTTTGATCCATGGGCAAGTAGCCAATCTTTGGACTACAACATTAAATATTTCACGCATTATGGTTGTGGATGACGAAGTAGCAGAAAATACTATTGAAAAGAGTGGCTTGAAGTTGGCGACACCAGCTGGTGTAAAATTGAGTGTGTTACCAGTTGCAAAAGCGGTAGAAAATATCCTAGCAGGCAAATACGATAGCCAGCGTCTGCTCATTGTTGCGAAAAAGCCAGATCGTTTTTTGAGATTAGTAGAAGCAGGAGTACCAATCGAAACGCTCAATGTGGGCAATATGTCGCAGACATCTGAAACGCGTTCGGTCACACGATCGATCAATGTGGTGGATGAAGATGTAGCTGTATTTAACAAATTACATGACAAAGGTGTGGTTCTAACAGCCCAAATGGTTCCAAACGACCCAGCCGAAGACTTTATGAAATTATTGAAATAAATTTAGGAGGTCATTGTTATGATACAATGGTGGCAAATTCTCTTACTAACGCTGTATTCAGCGTATCAAATTTTGGATGAGTTGACGATTAACTCATCAGCAGGATCTCCTGTTTTTGCAGGATTTATTACGGGTCTGGTCATGGGTGATCTGAAGACAGGCCTATTTATCGGTGGTAGTTTACAACTGGTTGTACTCGGTGTGGGAACATTCGGCGGTGCTTCTCGGATTGATGCAACCTCTGGTGCAGTTCTTGCAACAGCTTTCTCAGTAGCTACGGGTATCAAAGCGGAATTGGCGATTTCAGCTATCGCAGTTCCGGTAGCAGCGTTGCTGGTTTATACTGATGTTCTTGGACGTTTCTCTACAACTTACTTTGCACATCGTATTGATACAGCGGTTGAAAAATTTGACTACAAAGGTGTTGAACGCAATTACTTACTCGGTGCTATTCCATGGGGGCTTTCACGAGCACTTCCAGTATTTTTAGCTTTGTGGCTTGGTGGGGATGCTGTAAAAGCATTCTCTGATTGGCTTGCCAATAATGCACAATGGATTGCAGATGGTTTGATTCTTGCAGGTAAAATGCTTCCTGGTGTCGGTTTTGCAATTTTGCTTCGTTACCTTCCAGTAAAGAAAAACCTTCATTATCTTGGTTTAGGCTTTGCCATTACAGCAATGTTGAAAGTTGTTTTTGACTATATTTCAACATTAGCGACAGCATCAAGTGCTGTCAAACCCATTGCAAAGGCTCTCGGTGGAGCTAAGTTTGAGGGTCTTCCAATGATTGGAATTGCAATTATTGGCTTTGCTTTAGCAGCTCTTAGCTATCAAAATGCTATCAACAAACAAGTGGTGACTGTTGCTGCAGAACAATCAGAAAGTGGGGAAATTGACGATGACGAACTCTAATTACAAATTAACAAAAGAAGATTTTAAACAAATCAACCGTCGTAGTCTCTTTACTTTCCAATGGGGTTGGAACTACGAGCGTATGCAAGCATCAGGTTATCTCTATATGATTTTGCCGCAGTTGCGTAAGATATACGGTGATGGTACGCCAGAATTAAAAGAAATGATGCGAACACATACGCAATTTTTCAACACGTCTAACTTTTTCCATACTTTGGTGACAGGGATTGACCTTGCGCTTGAAGAAAATGAAGGGGTTGCGGCTAAAGATACTGTTACAGGGATTAAAACGGGGTTAATGGGTCCATTTGCAGCGATTGGGGATGCGATTTTTGGTTCAACTATTCCTGCAATCATGGGTGGCTTGGCAGCAGGTCTTGCCATTGATGGCAATCCTCTTGGTATTTTCCTTTGGATAGGAGTAACGATTGCGATTAACGTTTTCCGTTGGAAACAATTAGAATTTGCCCACAAAGAAGGCGTCAAATTAGTTACAACGATGCAGGATAAATTGTCCGCAATCACAGATGCTGCAACTGTTTTGGGAACATTCATGGTAGCTGCTTTAATTGCTACGATGATTAACTTCAAATTCACCTATACTCAAAGTTTTGGTGGTGTAACGTTTAATCTTCAAGAAACGTTGGATAAAATCTTCCCGCGTTTGGTTCCGGCATTGTTTACTGGATTTGTTTATTGGCTGCTTGGTAAGAAAGGTATGAATTCAACCAAAGCAATCTTTATTGTCATTATTATTGCAATTGGTGTTTCTGCACTTTCCCACTTTACTCATACGCCAATCTTAGGTGTTTAAAAGGAGCTTTTTTATAAATGACAAAACAACTTGTACTGGTTAGCCATGGTCACTTTTGTGAAGAATTGAAAAAAAGTACCGAAATGATTATGGGGCCTCTGGAATTCGTTCATACAGTTCCCTTACTTCCAGAAGAAGGAATAGACGACTTTACGGCTAAATTTTTAGCGACTGTAAAAGAGTTAGATGATTACATTGTCTTTGCTGATTTGCTTGGAGGAACACCTTGTAATGTCGTTAGTCGCCTTATTTTGGAAGGGCTTCAAATTGAACTCTATGCAGGAATGAATATGCCCATGGTGATAGAATTTATCAATTCTGCCTTGACTGGTGTGGAAGCAACATATATTGAAAAAGCAAACAGATACATTGTGAAGGTCAATGATATATTGGCAGCAATGAATGATGAGGAAGATGAATAAAAATATATCCAGTTAATAGTGGCTGAGAAAGCGCATACTTGGTATAATAAGGAGGAGGGGATAAGAGAATGGATTTCTAAGAAATCCTTATTTCCCGCCCCCTTCTTTTGGTTAATAGAAAACATCACATCTGCAAAGCAGAAAGGAGAAATATGCTCAATTATACAAAGGAAAAATTAGTTGAATTAGGTGCGGAAATCACCACGAGGGAAATTTATCAACAGCCACAGGTTTGGCAGACGGCTTTTGAAAATTATAAAGCGCAAGCTGATGAGATTGTAGCGTTTCTAAATGGTATTGATGAAAAGCATGACTATATCAAGGTTATTTTGACAGGGGCTGGAACATCAGCCTATGTTGGAGATACGCTTTTACCTTATTTTAGAAAGCTGTATGATGAACGCAAGTGGAATTTCAACGCCATTGCAACAACGGATATTGTAGCCAATCCTTTGGCGTATTTACACAAGGAAGTACCGACTGTTTTGGTTTCTTTTGCCCGTAGCGGAAATTCGCCAGAGAGTGTGGCAACAGTTGATTTGGCAAAGGACTTGGTTGAGGAACTGTACCAAATTACAATTACATGTGCAGCAGAAGGGAAGTTAGCGCAGCAAGCACATGGCGATGAATGCAATTTGCTCTTGCTTCAGCCTGCACTATCAAATGATGCTGGCTTTGCTATGACCTCAAGCTTTACGTCTATGATGTTAACCGCTTTGCTCGTCTTTGACAAGGCAGATTTAGCTGTAAAAGAAGGGAAGATTTCTGCTTTAATAGCTTTGAGTCAAAAGGTGCTAGATTCGGCAGAAATGATTCAAAAGATGGTGTCCTTGGATTACAATCGAGTCATTTATTTGGGAGCAGGGCCATTCTTTGGCTTGGCGCATGAAGCCCAACTGAAAATTTTGGAATTGACTGCCGGACAAGTGGTGACAATGTATGAAAGCCCTGTTGGTTTCCGCCATGGTCCAAAATCATTAGTAAATGAAGAAACGATCATTGTGGTGTTTGGTTCGACAGACTCATATACCAAATTATATGATCTTGATTTAGTACGAGAAGTGGCTGGAGATGATATTGCCCGCAAGGTGATTTTATTGATAGATCAGAGGGAAGATTTGGAAAATGTTGAACAGATCATTCTTTCTAGCCAATCACTAGCAGATGACATTTATCGCGTGTTCCCTTATATTGTCTATGGTCAATTATTTGCCTTATTAACATCCCTTAAGGTTCAAAATCGCCCAGACACACCGTCTCCGACAGGAACTGTCAACCGTGTTGTGCAAGGTGTCATCATTCACCCGTTTGATAAAGAATAGGAAGGAATCTATGGAAAAATTAAAAATTAGTCACGAAAAGTTATCACATTTAAAGAAGCTGTCAGATGAAAATGGTATGATTGGAGCTTTGGCGATTGATCAGAGAGGTTCGCTGAAAAAAATGCTGGCAAGTGGGGCACGTACTGTATCGGGCGATGAAGCACTGATTGAGTTTAAACAATTGATTTCCAGTCAGTTGACTCCGTATGCAACTTCTATCCTTTTGGATCCAGAATATGGTGTCCCCGCTACTAAATTACGGGCATCAGAGTGCGGTCTTATTGTTGCTTATGAAAAGACAGGGTATGATGCGACAACAGAAGGTCGCCTGCCAGACTTGCTACCAAATTGGTCTGCTAAACGCATTAAAGAACTAGGCGCTGATGCAGTCAAAGTTTTGATTTATTATGATGTAGATGACAAACCTGAAATCAATGATATCAAACAAGCTTGGGTCGAACGAGTAGGGAGTGAATGTCTAGCAGAAGATATACCTTATTTCCTTGAAATTCTGACTTATGATACGAAGCGTGCTAGTGTAGTAGATGCAGATTATGCAAAAGTAAAACCTCACAAAGTCAATGAAGCCATGAAGCTCTTTTCAGAACCACGTTATAATGTAGACGTTTTAAAAGTCGAAGTTCCTGTAAATATGAATTTTGTAGAAGGTTTTGCAAAAGATGGAGTAGAACCAGTTTATAGTCTCGCAGAAGCTAAGGCTTTCTTTAAGGAACAATCTGATGCGACGCATCTGCCATTTATTTTCTTGAGTGCTGGAGTTAGCGCAGAGCTTTTCCAAGAAACACTGAAAGTGGCACATGAGGCAGGTTCTCAATTTAATGGTGTCCTTTGTGGTCGTGCTACCTGGAAAGAAGCTGTTACGGTCTTTGCAGATCAAGGAGCGGATGCAGCTAGAGCTTGGTTGGATGAAACAGGACGTCAAAATATTAACGGCTTAAATCGTGTCTTACGTGAAACAGCTGTTTCGTGGATGGAGAAGTTAGAGATTTAAAATAGGAAAATGTAAAATGGTAATAAAAACAAGGAAAGTTGTATGAAATCTTATCAAGAAGCTATTTTCGGAACATTTCAAGGGCAAGATATTGTTTCTTACACATTTGAAAATGATTTGGGCTATCGTTTGAAAGTCATGACTTATGGAGCGACTGTCTTAGAATATGTCACTCCGGACAGAAATTATGAATTTACAAATATCGTAGTTGGGTTTGATTCTTTTGATGCTTATGTAGGCAATAGCCCTAAATATGGCGCAAGCGTTGGACCAGTTGCAGGACGGATTGCAAAGGCTGAGTTCGAGTTGAATGGAGAAACCTATCCGTTAGAGGTCAACAATGCAGAAAATTGTAATCACAGCGGATCTACTGGCTGGGATAGTGCCATTTTTCAAGTGGAAGAGGTCACGAATGAAAGTGTCACTTTTTATATTGAACGCACAGACGGAACAGGTGGTTTCCCAGGAAATTTGAAGGTCTGGGTTTCTTATACTTTAACAGAATTGGGTGAGCTAGAGGTTTCGTATCAAGTTCAAACGGACAAGGACACTTTAGTTAATCCAACCAATCACAGTTACTTTAACTTAACAGGCGATTTCAATCAGCCAATTGATCATTGTATTTTGCAGCTGAATACTCTCGGTGTCTATCCTATCGCACCAGATGGAATACCTGCTAAAATACCAGATTCAGAACATAACTTTGTAAAACAACTTTGCCAAGGCGTCTCTATGAAGGATATTTTTGCAGATCAAGATGAGCAGATTCAGATTGTATCAGGCTTAGATCATCCATTTGCTTTGGATAAAAAGCAGGAATACGCCGGCTCTCTTTATGAGCCAGAATCTGGGCGTTACCTCACTTTCAAAACTAGTGCACCTTGTTTGGTGACTTACTCAGCAAACTTTGTGGATGACACGGTCATTTTAAATGGGCATCCCATGATTCAGCACAATGGCTTAGCTCTTGAAACTCAGGCGCTTCCTGATGCCATTCATAGCGACTTGAAAGCAGATGTTATCTTAAAAGCGAGTGAGATTTTTACCAGCACGACCATTTATCATGCAACAAGCAAATGAAAATGAATATTGAAAACGGCAGTTGATTGTTCTGTCGTTTTTATTTAATACCAGTTTAAAATACTTATTCCATATTAGTATCATCAAATAAAAATCTTTAGTGTCTATTTGTAAAATCTACGGTTAAATCAGTTTACTAACCTAATTTTTTATAATAAAAGGAAGTGAGTTTTACCTCTTTGCTTCCTCTCACTCTTGGTATTGATGCGAAAGAAGGATTGGTTGCATCAACAACCCAAAAATTCCATATAAATAAAAAACACACACAAACAGATTTCACTCTGTCCATGTGTTTTGCTGGTTTTGATAAGAATACGGAGGATTCTTTTGTATAGATAGTGATGTGTTACTCCCGTAAATAATCGCCGTATAAGATTGTTTTAAATTCATCAAAACTGTAATCACCCTTCCACTCTCCGTTTTTTGCATTAATATACTCATCATGTGAAGTTGGTTTACCCCATTCCCAACCTTCTTCAACCCATCTATCGATAGTTTCTTTATTTATATCCTGATATGATTTCATTAGTTATTTCCTTTTATAAATTCTAAGTTTATCTGTTAAACTTAGAATTATTGACTTATTTTTGCTAAAGTTTAGCCAGTTTATCGTTTCCTTCACAATGATTAAATTCAACCTATTTACGATGCTTTTCAATCCAGGAAACGGAAAAATCTACTAGATTACGCTGTTGCATCAATCTAGAATCGGCATTGCCGATTTTCCCTATCTTTGCAAGACCCTTTTCCTCAAACGCGATTCCTATATCCTCAAAATCTTCTCCGTCAACAAATAAGGTGTTATATGCTTTCCATATCCGAACACCATCTTGAAGTATGGCACTATGCTCAACACAGTCATGTTTCCCAGGGTACTCTGCACGGACATCCGCTAAGTGTATGGAGGTGTTTTTATCATATCCAACCCCTAATAACAGTACTTTTGCGTCAAGTTCATAGAGTTTTGCGATAGGTGATCCCTCCCCAAATATATTTGAAAGAGTATGTTCCGCTGTAATATATTCAGCCTGTTTTCCCCATGCACAAATTGATCTTGCTGGATGATCTGTTCTGATGCTCCCCGGCCATTGACGGAACATTTCTGCAACAGCTCCCATCGTATTTGTTGGCGTTATCTGTTTATCATATGCTGGCCAATTCTCTCTAATTTTATCCCAGTCTGACTCCTCTGCATTCCAGTGCACACCTGTTTCCGGATCTAAATTTTTCCATGACTGTGTCGGCATCACAATGGTACCTTCAGAAGTAACGACTTCAATTAGAGCTTCTATCACAGCCTGCGCTCCTCCACATACATATCCAATACTTTTTAACGATGTATGGACAATGACAACATCCCCTTGTTTCAGACCCAGTTGTGTCAGATCCGCTACGATATCATTTTTATCTACTGTTCTCATAATTCTTTCCTCTTGTGAGCAAAATTTATCCTAAATTCATCCGACAGTCCGGCATTTATTTTACTCAATCCATTGTATAAATGCTCTTTTATCTTCAGCATTATAGCCGGCATTCTTATAAAAAGTTAATGTACTTTTGTTCTTTGTATCCGTCAAAAGCATTATTTTATAGCAATTGTTTTCTATCGCTATTTCCCTAGCATAATGGAGACAATCTGTCGCATATCCTTTTCCTCTATGTTCTTCATGTGTCACCACATTCTCAATAAGGGCATATGGGCGTATATTTCTGGTTAGATTCGGAATGATGATACAAATGCAGGATGAAAGGATCTGACCATTTATCTCTTTTACAATAATATGGTGATTTTTATCTTCCATGATTGCATTCCAGGTACCCTTCAAAGTTTCAATATCTTTCGGAATCTCTTTTTCATGCAAGAACAGATATAGGTTCAACAAGTCATATAAATCTTCTCTAACAGCTTCTCGTATCATCAGCATCTCTCCGCCATATATGTTTCCACTTCTTCAGCAGTCAATTTTCTCACCTGTGTATTGGGAAATTCCTGATATTCTTCAACTGAAAAAACAGACGCCATTTTTTCACAAGTTTTTCCTTTATTCTTTTTTAGATATAACTTCAAATCTTCATTGCTTGCAAAAATTTTATACGAAAATCTGCCATTTTCACTTTTCAATTCATAAATACCACACGGCTTTTTTTCTGTGTAATCGGCAGTTCTCAAATACAGCTTTGCAATTTCTAATGACTTAAAAGGAAAATTCCATCGTTGCAACCCGCGATTTGGATCGTATTCAATACAAATGCACCTACCGCATGTACCACAAATATACTGTGTATGATTTTCTAAGCATTCCAAAGGATTTAAAAGTGGCGTTATTCTATTTTGATCAACATAACATTCCTTACACATATTCATTTCACAACCTTTCAGAATTTCAATTTTATCTATATGAGCCTACATGAGTCTGTCATTTTTTGCCCTGATTTCATCAGCAAAGAACGTTTAACTAATATACTCTAATTTACAAATTAATTTCTTCAAAATCTTTCACAGCTTTTTGATAAGAAAACCAAGTACATAACATAAACACGGTGATACCAATCGCCAATATGGCAACCTGCAGTATGCTTAAGTTTGCAGGATCATTTAGGCTTTCCAAGTAGGGAATGTGATGTAACACTTCTCCCATGAATATTATGATAGATCCGGCTACGCAGAATAAGATGAAAGGCTTCCCAATCTTGTAAGCCGTCTTAAAAAATCCTGCTAAAAAAATACCATTAAAGGACGCGAATACAGCTAATAAATAGCCAAGATAAGCCGCATTTGCATTCATCAATGGATTTGTCACATATGGGGCGGCATTACCTAGAAATTTCATCCTAATAATCGTTAGCAATGCGCATAAGACAAAAGCTATCAATTCGATGAGCAGTACAAATAGATACTTAGCTGAAACCACATCTTTTTTCCTTACCGGCAGCATAACCGTGTAGGTAATATCATCGTATTCCCGAACTTGCTGGTAGGTATAGAAAATGCCAAGACAGATAAAAAAGGAATCGACAAGAATAGGGTATCCTGGAATCATCGTCATAGTTGAAAAAGCTATAAACCAATAGCTCAAAGGATTTGCTGACAGTTTCATTTCCTTATAAAGAAGTTTTTTCATCACAGATTCACCTCTTCTCTTTCGATATGCACCATAATATCTTCAAGTGTTGGTGCACCACCTATTTCCTCCGTGTAATGGCGGATAAAGTCTTCTTTTTTCGCAGATAAAAGCAATTCTCCATTTTTGATGTAGGTGATCGTATCTGCACATTTCTCCAAATCACTGGTAATATGGGTAGAAAATAAGATTGCTACCCCTTTTTCAGCCAGTTTACGGAAAATTTCATTCATTTCATCTCTGGATACGGGGTCAAGCCCGCTGGTCGGCTCATCCAAGATTAAAAGCTTGGCGTGATGAGAAAGAGCCAAGGTAAGGTAAAATTTTACCTTCATACCCTCAGAAAGTTCCATAATCTTCTTATTTTCATCAAGTTTAAATGCGGTAAGGTAATGACGGTAAGTTTCATTATCCCAATTTTCATAAAAAATACGAGTAATGGCTACAATATCCTTTAACTTTTCTCTTTTATAATAATTGATTCCACCTACTGCATACCCGATCTGCTGTTTAATTTTATCCTCATTATCCAGATAGTCCATTCCAAGAATACGAACACTGCCCGCATCAGGATGGACAAGATTTAGAATCGATTTCAGAGTTGTCGTTTTACCTGCACCGTTTCTACCTATAAATCCCATAACTTCACCGGCTTCAATATGAAAACTAACAGGTTTTAATTCAAAAGCCGGATATTTTTTTGTCAGATTATTTATTTCCAGAACATATCCCATATTATTCATCTTCTTTCTCTTCAAAAGCCACTTCCATCAAGTGCGCGAATGCTCCTTTAGGTGGTATAGCGATACCTCGTTTTTCATCGCCAAGAAGCAGAAGTGTATCACCAGGCTTGATATTAAATACCTCTCGTGCCTGTTTCGGTATGACTATCTGACCTTTTTCCCCAACTGTAGCTGTCCATGCATATTTTCCTTTTGGTGTTTTCGCCATGCTCGTCTCCTCTTAAGTATGTTTAGTATGATTTGTATGACTAATTATACCATATAATCTCAAAATAGCAAACTTTTATGTCATATCATAAACCGTATCAATATACTTAAACTCATTCATACGTAGTAATTTGATTGATTAGTGCATATTATTTCCAGTGTTTATGCGGATAATTGGGATTCGATGATGTTTTTGTTATAATAATAGTTATGAGTAGAATTTTAGATAATGAATTGATGGGAGACGAAGAGTTAGTAGAACGCACGCTTCGTCCCCAGTATTTGCAAGAATATATTGGGCAAGATAAGGTCAAAAATCAATTAAAGATTTTTATTGAGGCAGCTAAGTTGCGAGATGAGGCGCTAGATCACACCTTGCTTTTCGGACCTCCGGGACTAGGGAAGACCACTATGGCCTTTGTTATTGCCAATGAACTAGGAGTCAATCTCAAGCAAACTTCTGGTCCAGTCATCGAAAAAGCAGGTGATTTGGTAGCGATTTTAAATGACCTAGATCCGGGAGATGTCCTCTTTATTGATGAAATTCATCGCTTACCCATGGCTGTGGAAGAAGTACTTTACAGCGCGATGGAGGATTTCTATATTGACATCATGATTGGTGCAGGGGAGACCAGCCGTAGCGTTCACTTGGAGTTGCCGCCTTTTACGCTGATTGGAGCAACGACGCGGGCAGGTATGCTGTCAAATCCTCTACGCGCACGTTTCGGGATTACTGGTCACATGGAATATTATGCAGAAGCAGATTTGACTGAGATTGTGGAGCGAACGGCAGAAATTTTTGAAATGGATATCACTCATGAAGCAGCTGAGGAATTGGCACTGCGCAGCCGGGGTACGCCTCGGATTGCCAATCGGCTTCTTAAACGCGTACGAGATTTTGCTCAAATAATGGGAGATGGCTTGATTGATGCTCATATCACTGATCAGGCTTTATCAATGCTGGACGTGGATCAAGAAGGACTGGATTATGTAGATCAGAAGATTCTTAAAACCATGATTGAGGTTTATGGTGGTGGTCCGGTTGGTCTGGGAACTCTTTCGGTTAATATCGCTGAAGAACGAGAAACAGTTGAAGATATGTATGAGCCTTATCTGATCCAAAAAGGCTTTGTCATGCGGACGAGAACAGGGCGTGTGGCGACCCGCAAGGCTTATGAACATCTAGGATATGAGTATTTTGAAAAGTAGGATTTATGAAAATAGCAGAGCAGGATATTTTAAATCAATTTACTGCAGATAAAGATTTGATGACGATTTTAACAATGATTCGCAGTTTGCAGTTAAAAGATAGTTGGTTGGCTGCTGGCAGTGTACGAAATTTTATCTGGAATTATTTGTCAAATCAACCGGGATTTGATAAAGAGACAGACGTTGATGTAATTTTCTTTGATCCAGCTATTTCTTATGAAGAAACCCTTAAAATTGAGACAAAACTGAAAGAAAACTATCCAAACTATAACTGGGAACTGAAAAATCAGGTTTATATGCATATTCACAATCCTAATACAGAACCTTATCGAGATTCTAGAGATGCTATGAGCAAGTACCCAGAACGCTGTACAGCAATTGGGCTTCGCTTATTGGACAACGACCAGTTGGAATTGTTTGCTCCTTATGGTTTAGACGATATTCTCGAGTTCCGAATTGCATCCACTCCGCATTTCCTAGAAGATGCAGACAGGAGGCAGCTCTATAACATGAGAATACAGAAAAAAGATTGGCAGAAGAAGTGGAACAATCTTCAAATTGAATTTCTTTAAAATTTTTTAGAAAAAAGAAAAATCTTTAAGAAAAATTTAAGTCAGCATCGTTATACTATAATCACAAGTTGAGAGAAGCTTAACTTGAACTCCTAAAAACTTTTCTTTTTCATAATAATCTCCCTATAAGAGTCGCCCAATCGGCGGCTTTTTTGAGATTTATAAAGAATTGAAAAAATCTCAAGGGTTAAAATTCCTATTTTTATAGATTTTGTTATAATAGTAAAGAGGTCTATGCTATGAAAAAAATTGTGTTTGTTTGCTTGGGAAATATCTGTCGTAGTCCAATGGCAGAATTTGTGATGAAAGATTTGACAGATGAAGTTTATGTTGAAAGTCGTGCGACTTCGGATTGGGAACATGGGAATCCAATTCACTCTGGAACGCAGGCAATTTTCAGGAAATATGCCATTCCTTATGATAAAGGTAAGACTTCGCAGCAAATATCAATACAGGACTTTGAACGTTTTGATTATATTATCGGAATGGACCAATCCAATCTTCAGGATTTAAAGAAAATGGCGCCAAAGCAATATGCTAGTAAAATTTTCCAATTTGAAGAGAAAAGTGTGCCAGATCCGTGGTACACAGGAGATTTTGATGAAACCTATCAGCTTGTATTGGAAGGTTGTCAAAAGTGGCTGGAGCAGATGAAGAACGAAGATTAAGTAAAAAATGGATACACTAAAAGCATTTTACGAAAAATATAAAATTTATCTTACAAGGCATAATTTAGAGTTGCTAACAGTAACAGTTATTGTCATATCAGCGATTGTTGCCTTTACATCAGGGATTCCAAGTCAAGGGGCTTTGACGTTGGATAAAGGAGCAATCAAGTACAATGGTAGCCTTGTTCGTGGGAAAATGAGTGGACAAGGAACCTTGACTTTTAAAAATGGCGATGTCTATAAAGGGCATTTTAAAAATGGAATGTTTAATGGGCAAGGAACTTTTACCGCTAAAGCTGGCTGGAAGTATGAAGGAAATTTTGTAAATGGTCAAGCAGATGGTCAAGGAAAATTGACGACAGAGGACAATGTTGTCTACAAGGGAAAGTTTAAACAGGGGATTTATCAAAATGCGCGTTAAATGGTTTTCATTAGTGAGGATTACAGGGTTACTTCTGGTCCTGCTCTACCATTTCTTCCAGAAAGCTTTTCCTGGCGGTTTTATTGGTGTGGATATTTTCTTCACTTTCTCAGGCTTTTTGATTACATCTCTCTTGATTGATGAATTTGCCAGAAACAAGGGAATTGACATCAAAGGATTTCTGAGACGGCGATTTTATCGGATTGTGCCGCCGCTTGTGCTAATGATTTTGGTTGTTATGCCTTTCACGCTTTTAATTCGGAGAGATTTTGTGGCGGGGATTGGAACGCAAATCGCTGCTGCATTCGGCTTTATGACCAATTTCTATGAAATCTTGTCCGGTGGAAATTACGAAAGCCAATTTATCCCGCACCTTTTTGTGCATACTTGGAGCTTGGCTTTAGAAATGCACTACTATATTTTATGGGGGTTGGCAACATGGTATTTAGCAAAGAAAAGTAAGAATGTTGGACAATTTCGTGGTGTCATCTTTCTTGTTTCGTCTGCTTTGTTCTTCATTAGTTTTCTTTCTATGTTTGTCAGAGGTTTTTTCTCTTCAAACTTTTCTGTGATTTACTTTTCGAGTTTTACTCATATCTTCCCATTTTTTGTAGGAAGTGTTCTAGCTACGGTTTCAGGTGTGAGCGACTTGGGAGCACCTTTCCATAAAATAGAGCAAGCGCTTGATTTGAAAAAAACCTTTTATCTACTTGGTGAAAGTTTTGTAGCTTTGCTACTGTTGACTTTTCTTCTGAGGTTTGACAATTTATTGACTTATCTGTTTGTTTTTCTTCTTGCAACGGTATTTTCAGTAGTGATGATTTTAGCAACACGTGTGCTCCATGAGAAGACGCCACATGTTGATGAGCCACCGATTATCACTTTCATTGCAGATACGAGCTACGGTGTCTATTTGTTCCATTGGCCATTCTATATCATTTTCTCTCAATTGATGAGCAATGGTTTAGCTGTGCTTTTGACAACCATTCTCTCCTTTGTTTTCGCTGCTGGCTCTTTTTACCTTTTGGAGCCAACATTAGCAGGTAAAGAGCCCAAAGTATTTGGCTTGAAAATGAATATTAAGCAGATCACAACACCTGTATTTTATAGTTTGATTCCTTTTACCTTGATAACATTGATCATTATGATGACTGCTCCCAAAATCGGTGCCTTTGAAGAAAATTTATTGGTCAATGGACTCAATCAAGCTGATAATAAAATGCAAATCACTCGTACACAGGTTGATCATGCGACAGCCAGCCAATACAATGTTACGAAAGGAACAACTGTTATCGGAGATTCTGTTGCTTTACGGGCAAGTGAATGGCTCAAACAAGCTATGCCAGAGGCTCAAGTAGATGCAGCTGTTAGCCGTAATTTAGCATCAGGATTGGAGGTTTATCAAACAGATATTTCCAATAAAGTGCTTCTGGAAAATGTTGTGCTAGCGTTGGGCGCTAATACTGTTGACAACTATGAAAGTCTGCTCAATCAATTTATTGCAAAATTACCGAAAGGTCATCGCTTAATCTTGGTAACGCCTTATGACGGACGCACAGCGCATGATGGGACCAGTATCGCTGTAAAAACACGTCAGTATGAATTGGAATTGGCTAAAAAATACGATTATGTCTTTGTAGCAGATTGGTATCAGGTAGCTATCGAACATCCTGAAATTTGGTACGGCACAGACTACGTACACTTTGGTTCAGAGTCGACTACAATCACCAAGGGTGGAGAACTTTATGCTCAAACCGTCAAACAAACGATTGAGGAGGCAACGAAAAAAGGAACCGTTAAGAAATAATAGTAAATAAATTAGGAGTCATGGATTGCATTGCGATTCATGGCTTTTGTGTAGCGTAAGAAGTGAGTGTCATGTGAGCGGAGTAAATAAGGCAACAAAAAAGGCTCTTTGATACAATCTTTTCGCCTATAAAACCTTGGCTCAAGTATGTGAAATATATTTTTTGTGTTTTGAAATTCACAAACAATGCTTTAAGACACAGCAGAAAACACATATTTTGAAACAAATTCACAATATAAAAGAAAAAGTTTGTGAAGTTTACTTGAAAGTGTTTACAAGAGAAAGAAAATAAGGTATAATAATCTTGTGAAAAAATTAACAAAGGATTTTTAAAAATCCTGAGAACCATTGGAGGAACACATGGCTGATAAAAAAACATTAACTCCCGAAGAAAAAAAGTTAGCTGCTGAAAAGCATGTTGACGAACTTGTTCAAAAAGGGCTGATTGCTCTAGAAGAAATGAGAAAATTAAATCAAGAACAAGTAGACTACATTGTTGCAAAAGCTTCAGTTGCTGCTTTGGATGCTCACGGAATCCTTGCTCAACATGCTGTTGAAGAAACTGGACGTGGTGTATTTGAAGACAAGGCGACAAAAAACCTTTTTGCCTGCGAACACGTTGTCAACAATATGCGTGGTGTTAAAACTGTTGGTGTTATTGAAGATAATCCAATTACAGGTTTGACTAAAATTGCTGAACCAGTTGGTGTTATCTGTGGTGTAACTCCTACAACCAACCCAACTTCAACTGCGATTTTTAAATCTTTGATTTCATTGAAAACACGCAATCCAATTGTGTTTGCTTTCCACCCATCTGCTCAAGAATCTTCTGCTCATGCAGCACAAATCGTTCGTGATGCAGCGATTGCAGCAGGAGCACCTGAAAACTGCGTGCAATGGATTACTCAACCATCTATGGAAGCTACAACAGCTTTGATGAATCATGAAGGTATTGCAACCATTCTTGCGACTGGTGGGAATGCTATGGTAAAAGCTGCTTATTCATGTGGAAAACCAGCCCTTGGAGTTGGTGCTGGAAATGTGCCAGCTTATGTTGAAAAATCAGCTAATATCCGCCAAGCAGCACATGACATCGTTATGTCTAAATCTTTTGATAACGGAATGGTTTGCGCGTCTGAACAAGCAGTTATCATTGATAAAGAAATCTATGATGAATTTGTAGAAGAATTCAAATCATATCATACTTATTTTGTAAACAAAAAAGAAAAAGCCCTTCTGGAAGAATTCTGCTTTGGTGCTAAAGCGAACAGCAAAAACTGTGCTGGTGCTAAGCTAAATCCAAATATCGTTGGTAAATCAGCTGTTTGGATTGCAGAACAAGCTGGGTTCACTGTTCCAGAAGATACCAACATTCTTGCAGCAGAATGTAAAGAGGTTGGTGAAAAAGAACCTTTGACTCGTGAAAAATTATCACCAGTTATTGCAGTCCTGAAATCTGAAGACACTGAAGACGGACTTAAGAAAGCACGTCAAATGGTTGAATTCAACGGTCTTGGTCACTCAGCTGCTATCCATACAAAAGACGAAACTCTTGCAAAACGTTTCGGTACGGAAATAAAAGCAATGCGTATCATCTGGAACTCTCCATCTACTTTCGGTGGTATCGGTGATGTATATAATGCCTTCATTCCGTCATTAACGCTTGGATGTGGTTCATACGGACGTAACTCAGTTGGTGATAACGTATCCGCTATCAACCTTCTCAACATCAAGAAAGTAGGGAAACGTAGAAATAATATGCAATGGTTTAAAGTTCCTTCAAAAATCTACTTCGAACGTAACTCAATCCAATATCTTCAAACTTGCGAAGGCATTGAACGTGTTATGATTGTTACCGATAAATCTATCGAAAAACTTGGCTTTGTGCAACGTGTGATTGATCAATTGAATCTCCGTGCAAATAAAGTGACGATTCAAGTCTTCTCAGATGTTGAACCAGATCCAGACATCACAACAGTCCGCCGCGGTACTGAAGCAATGCGTGAATTTGAACCAGATACAATCATTGCACTCGGTGGTGGTTCTCCAATGGATGCGGCTAAAGGAATGTGGATGTTCTATGAACAACCAGAAGTTGACTTCAGCGATCTTGTTCAAAAATTCATGGATATTCGTAAACGTGCCTTCAAATTCCCATCACTTGGTAAGAAAGCGAAATACATTGGTATCCCAACAACATCTGGTACAGGTTCAGAAGTAACACCGTTTGCTGTTATCTCTGATAAAGCAAACAATCGTAAATACCCACTTGCTGACTATGCTTTGACGCCAACCATTGCGATTGTTGACCCAGCTTTGGTAGAATCTGTTCCAGCATTTATCGCAGCAGATACAGGTATGGATGTTCTAACTCACGTTACAGAAGCCTATACTTCAAACTTTGCTAATGACTATACAGATGGTATTGCCCTTCAAACTATTAAGTTGGTCTTTAAATACTTGGAAAAATCTGTAAAAACGGCTGACCCAGAAGCCCGTGAAAAGATGCATAATGCCTCTACAATGGCTGGTATGGCCTTTGCAAATGCCTTCCTTGGAATGAGTCACTCAATGGCGCATAAGATTGGTGCTGTTCACCACACCATTCACGGACGTACAAATGCTATTTTACTTCCTTATGTTATCCGTTACAATGGAACTCGTCCATCTAAGACTACAACATGGCCTAAATACAATTACTGGAAAGCTGATGAAAAATTCCAAGACATTGCTCGTATGCTTGGTTTGCCATGCTCAACTCCGGAAGAAGCAGTTGAAGCTTATGCAAAAGCTGTGTATGATCTTGGTGTGGCAGTCGGCATCAAGATGAACTTCAAAGATCAAGGAATTGATGAAAAGGTTTGGAATGAAAGTCTGCATGAAATTGCCCTTCTAGCTTATGAAGACCAATGTTCACCAGCTAATCCACGATTGCCAATGGTAGCTGATATGGAAGAAATCATGGCTGACGCTTACTATGGCTATGCAGAACGTCCAGGACGTCGTAAATAGACGGTAAAGTTTGTTCCGATTTGAATCGTTTGTCAATTGTGTAGACAATATATTCAGGTTTTGAAAGATAAATCAGTTTATCAGTCACAATCTCTCTGTAAAAGCAGGGAGATTTTTCTATTGGGGAGTATTTTTGCTTTCGCTTGCTATTGTATGCGCTTTCCTTTAATCTAGTTGTGAAAAAAGGAGGACGATCATGCTTCAATTATTGGTATGTGATATGGACGGTGTCATTGTGGATACGGAATATCTAGATTTTCAATTACAACAAGCATTTGTGTGCTTACTTAGTTCAAGTCCAAATGAGTTGTCTCAGCAAGATTTTTCGATTTTAGTTGGAAAATCTTATACGGCTCTTTATCGTTGTATTAAACAGCTCAGCAAGACAAGTTTATCTTTGGAAACAATCGATCATCAACTAGACAAGTTTGCAGCAGAAAAATACCAAGAGGTAAACTACCAAGAATTGTTTCGGAAAGATATCGTGCAGATTCTCTTATATGCTAGGAAAAATCATATAAAAGTAACACTTGCATCGTCTTTTAGATATCAACATATTATAGAAGTTCTGACTTCTTGTGGAATTAAAGAATATTTTGACTTGATTGTCAGTGGTGAAGATTTTGCGGAAAGCAAGCCTAATCCAGCGATTTATCAAGTTATTTTAGAAAAATTGGATATAAATGTGGAAAATGCTGTAGCTATTGAGAATTCTTTTTGTGGTATTGCTGCTGCTAAGAGTCCAGGGTTAAAGATTATTGCTTATGAAGAAAAGAGGATGCCTGTTGCCCAGAGTCAAGCTGACATGGTCGCAAAAGATATGATTGAGATTTTCTCAATACTACAAACCTTGAAGGAGAGTGAATGATTGCGATGCTTTGGGTATCGTTTTCTTGAAACTACTTTCAAGATTTAAGAGAAAAGTGAGCATTATCAGAAATTAGAACCTAAATATTGGATGTTATTGAAAGCGTTTTAAAAAACAGCTATAATAGCACTGTGAGATTGAAAGCGCTTTAAAAATCGATCTACAATAGTAAAGGAGAAGGCTGTCTATGGCAAAAATGACAAAAGACGAGCTAATTGCCAAAATAAAAGATGGCATCATTGTTTCCTGTCAAGCTCTGCCACATGAACCGCTTTATACTGATGCAGGTGGGGTTATTCCTCTTTTAGTGAAAGCGGCTGAACAAGGAGGCGCTGTTGGTATTCGAGCGAATAGCGTTCGGGATATTAAGGAAATTAAAGAGGTCACTTCGCTACCCATTATTGGCATTATCAAGCGAGATTATCCACCTCAAGAGCCATTTATTACCGCAACGATGCGAGAAATTGATGAACTAGCAGCTCTGGATATTGAAGTGATTGCTTTTGATTGTACAAAGCGGGAGCGTTTTGATGGTTTAAAGATTACTGATTTCATCAAGCAAGTGAAGGAGAAATATCCTCATCAATTGTTCATGGCAGATGTGAGTACCTTTGAAGAGGGAGCTGCTGCGGTAGAAGCGGGTGTGGACTTTGTAGGGACAACTTTGTCGGGCTACACTTCTTATAGTTTGCAATGTGAGGGGCCGGATTTTGATCTGATAAAAAATTTATGTGATGCAGGTTTGGATGTTATCGCGGAAGGAAAAATTCATTATCCAAGTGAAGCTAAAACGATTCATGACTTAGGTGTTAGAGGAATTGTAGTAGGTGGTGCCATTACGCGTCCAAAAGAAATTACAGAGCGTTTTGTTGCAGCAGTAAGTGAAAAGTAGGAACAATTTTATCCTAAAAAGGATGACAATAAAAGGAGAAACAATATGAGGATGAAGAAAATACTTTGTTCGTTAGTTGCAGGAGCTGCAATTTTATCTTTGGCAGCATGTGGAAATTCAGGTGGTTCAAACAAGTCGGCTGATTCAGGTAATTCTTCTGGTAAGACAGAGATTACTTGGTGGGCTTTCCCAGTCTTCACGCAAGAAAAAGCAAACGATGGTGTTGGAACTTATGAAAAAGAAATTATCAAAGCATTTGAAAAAGCCAATCCAGATATTAAAGTGAAACTAGAAACAATTGATTTCAAATCTGGTCCAGAAAAAATCACAACGGCGATTGAAGCAGGAACAGCACCAGATGTCCTCTTTGACGCACCGGGTCGGATCATTCAATATGGTAAAAATGGTAAATTGGCAGAATTGAACGATCTCTTTACAAATGATTTTGTCAAAGATGTCAATAACAATCAAATCATTCAAGCTAGCAAAGCTGGTGACAAAGCTTATATGTATCCAATTAGCTCTGCGCCATTTTACATGGCATTGAACAAGAAAATGCTAAAAGAAGCTGGTGTGTTAGACCTTGTTAAAGAGGGCTGGACAACTGCTGACTTTGAAAAAGTATTAAAAGCATTGAAAGCTAAAGGGTATACTCCTGGCTCACTCTTCAGTAATGGTCAAGGTGGTGACCAAGGTACACGTGCTTTCATTTCAAATCTTTATGGTGGTTCTGTAACAGATGATAAGGTGACAAAATATACAACGGACAGTCCAAACTTTGTCAAAGGTTTGAACAAAGCAGTGAGCTGGATTAAAGATGGTTTGATGACAAACGGCTCTCAATTCGATGGTGGAGCAGATATTCAAAACTTTGCGAATGGGCAAACTTCTTATACTGTTCTTTGGGCACCTGCGCAAAAAGGCATCCAAGCTAAACTCTTGAAAGCCAGTGGCGTCGAAGTTGTGGAAGTGCCATTCCCATCAGATAACGGAAAACCAGCTTTAGAATACCTTGTAAATGGTTTTGGTATCTTTAACAATAAAGATAAAAAGAAAGTAGAAGCTGCTAAAAAGTTTGTCAAATTTATTGCGGATGATAAAAAGTGGGGGCCAAAAAATGTTGTTCGTACAGGTGCCTTCCCAGTCCGTTCCTCATTTGGAAAATTGTATAATGACAAACGGATGGAAACAATCAGCACTTGGACAAAATATTATTCACCATATTACAACACGATTGATGGATTTGCAGAAATGAGAACACTCTGGTTCCCAATGTTGCAATCTGTTTCAAATGGCGATGAAAAAGTTGAATCTGCTTTGAAGACCTTTACAGAAAAAGCAAATGAAACCATTAAAAAAAGTAAAAAATAAATAATGTAACGATTTCCCTTTTTCTGTTGTTGGTTTCATAAAATAGGAAAAGGGAATTTTTTATCAAAAAGAGGAGGTCAGTATCTCCTCTAGCTAAATGAGGTGTTGAATGTGAAAGTGAATAAAATAAGAATGAGAGAAACGGTGATTTCCTATGCTTTTTTGGCACCAGTTCTATTATTCTTTATTGTCTTTGTATTGGCACCGATGGTGATGGGATTTGTAACGAGTTTCTTTAATTATTCTATGACTTCCTTTTCATTCGTTGGATTGGACAATTACTCACGAATGTTTAAAGATCCAGTCTTTATTAAATCTCTCATTAATACGGTGATTATCGTTATTGGTTCGGTACCAATTGTTGTGTTGTTCTCTTTGTTTGTGGCTTCTCAAACCTATAGTCAGAATGCGATTGCACGGTCATTTTATCGGTTCGTCTTCTTCCTGCCGGTGGTAACAGGGAGTGTAGCTGTAACGGTTGTATGGAAATGGATTTACGACCCACTGTCAGGGATTTTGAATTTCGTCCTGAAGTCGGGTCATGTCATCAATCAGAATATTTCTTGGCTGGGTGATAAGCATTGGGCGTTGATGGCGATTATTGTGATTTTGCTGACAACTTCTGTCGGGCAGCCTATTATTCTCTATATTGCTGCTATGGGAAATATTGACAATTCATTGGTGGAAGCTGCGCGTGTTGATGGAGCGACAGAGCTGCAAGTTTTCTGGAAGATTAAATGGCCAAGTCTTTTGCCAACAACTCTGTATATTGCGATCATTACAACAATCAATTCCTTCCAATGTTTTGCCTTGATTCAGCTGTTGACATCCGGAGGGCCAAACTATTCAACCAGTACATTGATGTATTACCTGTATGAAAAAGCCTTCAAGTTATCTGAATATGGTTATGCTAATACCATGGGAGTATTTTTAGCTGTCATGATTGCTTTGATTAGCTTTGCCCAATTCAAGATTCTTGGAAATGACGTCGAATATTAAAGAAAGGAGAGACAAGATGAAACAGAAAAAAATGAGTGCCTTTACGGTAATTTCAACGATTATTCTCTTGGTGTTGACCGTTCTCTTTGTTTTTCCTTTCTATTGGATTTTAACAGGGGCTTTCAAATCGCAGCCAGATACGATCGTCATTCCACCTCAATGGTGGCCTAAGATGCCAACATTAGAAAATTTCCAACAGCTGATGGTGCAAAACCCAGCCCTGCAATGGATGTGGAATAGTGTCTTTATCTCGCTAGCGACCATGTTTTTGGTCTGCATTACTTCTGCCTTAGCGGGTTATGTTCTGGCTAAAAAACGTTTCTATGGGCAGCGGATTCTTTTTGCAACTTTTATCGCTGCTATGGCTCTGCCTAAACAAGTAGTACTGGTTCCTTTGGTCCGTATTGTCAACTTTATGGGAATTCATGATACACTAGCTGCAGTTATTTTGCCTCTTGTTGGTTGGCCTTTTGGGGTTTTCCTCATGAAGCAATTTAGTGAAAATATCCCAACGGAATTGTTGGAATCTGCTAAGATTGATGGCTGTGGTGAAATTCGGACTTTTTGGAATGTAGCTTTTCCAATTGTAAAACCAGGTTTTGCTGCCCTTGCCATTTTTACCTTTATCAACACATGGAATGATTACTTTATGCAATTGGTCATGCTGACATCGCGGCAGAATCTAACGATTTCACTTGGAGTGGCAACGATGCAAGCTGAAATGGCAACGAATTATGGTTTGATTATGGCTGGTGCTGCGATGGCAGCTGTTCCGATTGTAACCGTCTTTCTTGTCTTCCAAAAATCCTTCACACAAGGTATTACCATGGGAGCTGTGAAAGGATAAGGAGGGAGAACGAATGATTTTCGATGAATTGGAAAATCTCGCCCATTACAAAGGTATCCATAATCATTTAGATTGTGCCATTGATTATCTCCTAACTCACGATGTAAACGATTATGATTCGGGACGGTATGAGATTAATGGAGACAAAGTTTTCTTCTTTGTGCAGGAAAATGAGCTTAATCAAGAAGAGAATGATGAATTTGAATTTCATCATCGTTATTTGGATTTGCATTTTCTCTTGGAAGGGCGAGAAATAATCCAGTATGGCTATGAGCAAACGGAACTTCGCAAAGTTTATGATGCAGAGAAAGATATTGGTTTTAACACTTGCAACCAAGTCTATCCGCTAGTTTTGGATCATCGGAATTTTGTGGCGTTTTTACCAGAAGAAGCTCATCACCCAAATGGTTTTGCTGGCAAGGGGTTGACGGTCAAGAAATGCGTGGTAAAAGTGCTATTTGACTAACTAGAAAAATAAAGGAGATTGAGCATGGAGAACAAAAGCTCTCAGTTAGTGAAATCTATTTTTAATACGGATAATTTATTCATGAGAATTTGTGAAAAAATTCTTGATTTAGTGACAGTCAATCTTCTTTTTCTGCTGTCTTGTCTACCACTTGTTACGATTGGTATTGCCAAAATTAGCTTGTATGAAACTTTGTTTGAAATCAAGGGTGCGCGTCGCGTAAAAGTCACAGCGATGTACATGCAAGCATTTAGAAAAAATTGGAAAGTCGGTTTAAAACTTGGTTTGCTAGAACTGCTACTTGTAGGAATCAGTCTATTTGACCTCGTGCTTTTTTGGAGGCAGGAAACAATGCTGTTTCAAATGCTAAAAGCAACTTGTATCGGTGTCATCATTTTTACTAGTTTGCTGTTTTTATGCATCTATCCTTTGGCAGCTAAGTTTGAAATGACGGTAAAAGATCTATTACAAACGGGACTGATCATGGTGAGTTTGCATTTCCCGTGGTTCTTTTTGATGATAGCCTTATTAGCTGTAATTGTCTTTTTCCTCTCTAGTTCAGGATTTGTATTGCTACTGGGCTTTACTCTTTTTGTATTAGTTGGCTTTGCAGCCTTAGGATTTTTGCAATTGCCTATTATGGAAACTATTTTTAATAAATATAAACGATAAAACCAATTAACTTGGAGAATAAAATATGAGAGATTTAAAAAAATATGAAGGGGTCATTCCGGCCTTCTATGCTTGCTATGATGATCAAGGCGAGATTAGTCCAGAACGCGTGCGAGCTTTGGTAGAATATTTTCTCGTCAAAGGAGTTCAAGGATTGTATGTCAATGGTTCATCTGGTGAATGTATCTACCAAAGTGTTGCTGATAGAAAATTGATTTTGGAAGAAGTAATGGCAGTGGCAAAAGGGAAATTAACTATTATTGCTCACGTCGCTTGCAACAACACCAAGGATAGTATGGAGTTAGCGCGCCATGCAGAAAGCTTGGGAGTGGACGCTATTGCGACCATACCACCGATTTATTTTCGTTTGCCAGAATACTCGATTGCTCAATATTGGAACGATATTAGCGCAGCTGCCCCACATACAGACTTTGTGATTTACAATATTCCACAGTTGGCAGGTGTAGCTCTGACGCCAAGTTTATATAAAGAAATGCTCAAAAATGAACGTGTGATTGGCGTGAAGAATTCTTCCATGCCTGTCCAAGACATTCAAACCTTTGCAGCACTTGGCGGGGAAGACCACCTCGTCTTTAACGGCCCAGATGAGCAATTCTTGGGTGGTCGGCTGATGGGAGCAAGAGCAGGTATCGGTGGAACATATGGGGCTATGCCAGAGCTTTTCTTGAAGCTCAATCAATTGATTGCCGACAAAGAATTGGAGAGAGCAAAAGAATTACAATTTACCATCAACACTATTATCGGAAAATTAACTGCTGCTCATGGAAATATGTATTCTGTCATCAAGGAAGTCTTGAAAATCAATGAAAATCTAAACATTGGTTCTGTTCGTGCTCCTTTAACACCAGTGACAGGCACAGATCGTCCGATTGTAGAAGAAGCAGCTCGCTTGATTCGTGTAGCTAAGGAAACGTTCTTGTAATAAAAAAGAGGTGGATTATGGGGAAATATATTGCCATTGATATTGGTGGAACAAATATCAAATATGGTCTGATTGATGATACTGACACCTTGCTGGAAGCACATGAAATCCCAACAGAGGCTCATAAGGGCGGTCCAGAAATTTTGCGCAAGGTAAAGGGAATTGTAGCACGTTATTTAGAACAAATTCCAGTTGCTGGGGTTTGTATCTCCTCAGCCGGAATGGTCGATCCAGATAAAGGAGAAATCTTTTATGCTGGTCCTCAGATTCCGAACTATGCAGGTACTCAGTTCAAGAAAGTGGTAGAAGAAACATTTGCCGTTCCTTGTGAGATTGAAAACGATGTCAATTGTGCTGGCTTAGCGGAAGTCATGTCCGGGAGCGGAAAGGGAGCGAACATTGCGATTTGTTTGACGATTGGGACGGGTATCGGCGGTTGTTTGCTGGTGGATGGTCAGGTTTTTCATGGTTTTAGTAATTCAGCTTGTGAAGTCGGTTATGTGTATCTATCAGATGGTGCATTCCAAGATGTGGCTTCAACGACGGCCTTGGTCAATTATGTAGCAGAACTTCACGACGAAGAACCTACTATGTGGAATGGACGGCGCATTTTCAAGGAAGCAACAGAAGGAAATGCACGCTGTATCCAAGGTATTGACCGTATGGTCAACTATCTGGGACAAGGGATTGCCAATATTTGCTATGTAGTCAATCCAGAAGTGGTGATTTTAGGTGGCGGCATTATGGAGCAAGAGGCCGTTCTTCGTCCTCGAATTGAGGCTGCTATGAAAGCCTGCTTGGTACCAAGTATCGCTAAAAAAACCAAGCTCGCTTTCGCTTACTATCAAAATACAGCAGGAATGTTTGGTGCCTATTATCATTTTAAAAATAAACAACAATAGATAAAAAGAGCAAGTGAGGTTCTCAGGAAAATCTGAACTCAACTTGCTCTTTTGTTATTTATGTCGTTGGTAGTAACCATTTAATTTTTTATTTTCCCAATAGCTGTTGAAGATTTTTTCTTTTTTCTCCCGATCAATTTCAAGGAAAAAGGCATAGAGTAAGTCAATCACCAGCAACATAGAAAATTGAGCTGAGATGCGCAAAATATACTCTGGTTTGCTTTGAATGGCAACAGGAATGATTTCCGTAAATTGTTGGTCAACTTTGTCTGATTGGCCTGTTACCAATACAGTTTTAGCTCCCATTGCTTTGGCATCCATCAGACTATTGATGATAGATTGGGTTTGTCCTGATAAAGAGAAACCAATCACCAAGCAATTTTTGTCTAAAATACTGGTCGTCCAAGCAAAGCCGTCTTGATCTGTCAAAGCTTCGCAGATGACCCCAAGCCGCATGAAGCGCAGTTTCATATCACGAGCTACCAACCCTGAACTACCAATACCAAAAAAATACACTCGATCCGCTTCTTCGATAAACTGCACCACACGCAACAGTTTTTCTTCATCAATCAATTCCTCTGTCTGTTGTCGAATTTGAGTATAATTTCGCAAAACTCTACGGGACACATCGTGTTGTAAGTGATTGGTTTCTTCTACATTACTTTGCAGTTGATGAATATATTGAAAATTAAACTCTCTGTAACCTTTAAATCCACATTTTTTTGCAAAGCGAGTAAGTGCCGCCTGGGAGATGTAAAGAGTTTGCGCAACTTTTTGCGAAGAAAGGTCGTCGTAGATACTAGAAGGATTTAAAAAGTAGTTTGCAATCCGCTTTTCTAAGTCGGTCATGCTGTCAAAATGGCTTTCGATTCTCGCCATAATATGTCGCGTATTTTTCATAGATGTACTCTCTTTACTTGTAGTGATATAGAACAAATGTTTTGAAAAACCTATTTGTATTATAACATAGTTTTACAAAATAAGACGCTGAGTAGCTTGATAAATAGCACACGGTGAAATGATTTCAATTAAGCGCAGAAAAGGAATAAAACTCTGTGACGAATGGTTTGAAAATGTGTTATAATTTACACAAGTAAACGTTACAGCCATTGTATGATACAAAGGAGGTGCAAGATATGACGAACGCTACTCTTGAGCAAATGCAAGAAATTGAGCGAGCAGCAGACGAAGTGCTAGCTGGTTATCAACATCAGATTCGGGAGTTGCAAAACCAAGCTGCCATCGATTTGAAGCAACTAGGGCGAGCCTATGATAAAGAAAAACAACAGTTGCTTATTGAGTTAAAGGAACAATCTGAAAAAGAGATTGCTAGCTTGACACAAGACTTGGAAAAAACGAAACAAGAGAACGAAGAAAAAGTCCAAGCAGCTTTGTCAAATAAAAAAGAGGCGTTACTGCAAATGATTGTAGACAGGGTGGTAGAAAAATATGGCAATTAGTCAGATGCAGGAATTGTCGCTGCTGTTGCCAAGAGAATTGTTGGATGAAATCCTTTCCTATCTGCAAAATCTCCAATCGGTTGAAATTCAGGATTTACAAGCAAAAGAGACCTGGAAAGGTGCTTTTGAGAAAGAGTTAGTGTGGAATCCTGATACATCTTTTTCGGAACATCTTCAAGCTTTGACTCGGCGGCAGGAAAAACTCGCACGTATGATTGAAAACCTGCAAGCATTTGTTCCTAAGAAAAAAATGCTGGAATCATTGAAGGAAGCTCCGTTGGAAACAAGCTTTGTCAGTTTAGAACAGATGGGACAAGCGCGTGACGAAGAAGCGTTTCTTGCGGCGATTCAGCAACAATTTCAAGTGTTGGCAAGAGCACAAGAAGTCAAAGAAACGGCTCAGTCGGAAGTGGCGGAGTTGGAAAAATGGGCAAGTTTAGACGTTACTCCAGTAGTACTTAAGCAATTTAAACATCTTCGTGCGTTTGTGGGAACCATTCCAACCAGTGGAAACAATCAGTTCAATATTCGATTGCAGGATTATCCTAATCTGGAAGTTCGAGAGGTTTTTACTAGCAGTACAGAAAAAGGAATCCTTGTGTTATGTAAAGCAGAAGTTGCTAAAGAAACCCAAGCAGTTTTGACAGAACTTGGTTTCAAGCTGTTTGAATATGCTTTTGAGGAATTGCCAAAGGAGCGTTTGGTAGCATTACAAGCGACGATAAAAGAGCAAGAAGCACTCATAACTTCAACAAAAATACAACTGGCGTCTTCAAATGAAGAATTAAAACAACTCAAGTGTCAGTTGGATTATGTATTGAATTTAACTTCTCGTCAAGAAAGCAAGGAAGCTCTTGCTAGTACACAGAATTTGGTTGCCTTAGAGGGCTGGATTGAGCAGGAGCAGATAGAAGATTTAAGAATGGGACTCACGCAGCAATTTGGTGGTACTGTCTTGCTTCAAATCCATGAAATGACGGCAGCTGATCGAAAGCGCGTGCCGACAAAACTCAAAAACAATGCGCTGATTGAGCCGTTTGAGTTGGTAACGGAAATGTATTCGCTGCCGAAGTACGAAGACAAAGATCCAACACCTGTTGTGTCGCTGTTTTATTTTATCTTTTTTGGTATGATGGCAGCTGATATTGGCTATGGTTTGTTGCTCTTTGGTGGAACAAGTTGGGCTTTGAAGGCTCTACATATCAAGCCAAATCTGGCTAAGAATTTACGCTTTTTTAGAATTTTAGGAGTCGGCGTTGCACTCTGGGGAGTCATCTACGGTTCATTCTTTGGTTTCAAATTGCCTTTTGCGATTGTTGATACCAGTACGGAGGTGATCACCATTCTGATTATGTCGGTCGTGATTGGGTTTATTACAGTCATGACAGGGCTTTATCTCAGTGGTGCAAAGAATATTCGCATGAAAGACTATGCGGAAGCCTATAATTCAGGTTTTGCTTGGATGCTGATTCTCGTCGGGCTGGCTTTATTAGCAGCGGGCCGATTATTCCCATCGCTTGCTATTGCTGGTTTGATCGGACAATGGCTTGCTATTATAAATGCTGTGGGTATTGTACTCGTTTCTATTATCAGCGCTAAGAGTTTGAAAGGATTGGGGCCTGCATTGTTTAATTTATACAATATCAGCAGTTATGTGGGCGATTTGGTGAGTTTCACGAGACTTATGGCTTTGGGTCTTGCAGGTGCGAGCATTGGTTCAGCCTTTAACTTAATTGTTAGTCTCTTTCCTCCTTTTGCTCGCTTCAGTATTGGTATTGTGCTATTTATCGCCCTTCACAGTATCAATATGTTCCTCTCCTTTTTATCAGGCTATGTACATGGAGCACGTTTAATTTTTGTTGAATTTTTTGGAAAATTCTACGATGGTGGTGGAAAAGCCTTTAAACCTTTGAAACCAGCAGGGAAATATGTTCGCTACAAAAAGTAGTTCAGCGAAATTGTTTTAATTGCTCAGATAGAATTTTATACCATTGACAATTAGAACAATCAAACAAATAGTATTTACTATTAGAAATGGAGTTTATTTATGCAAGCTTTTTCATCTTATTTTTCAACTTATGGCGGTGCCTTTTTCGCAGCACTAGGTGTGGTTCTGGCGATTTTTCTTAGTGGTATTGGTTCTGCGCGGAATGTCGGCTCGACCGGTCAGGCTGCAGCAGCCTTGTTAAAAGAACAGCCCGAGAAATTTGTTAGCGCTTTGATTTTGCAGCTATTGCCAGGTACGCAAGGTTTGTATGGTTTTGTTATTGGAATTTTAATTTTCTTTAAAGTTCAACCTGAAATGGCTCTCCAAACAGGCTTGGCACTCTTTTTTGCCGCACTTCCAATTGGAATTGTTGGTTATTATTCTGCTAAATATCAAGGAAATGTAGCGACAGCAGGCATGCAGATTTTGGCAAAACGTCCTGAAGACGTAATGAAAGGAGTAATCCTTGCTGCCATGGTCGAAACTTATGCTATCCTTGCTTTTGTTGTGTCTCTTTTAATGGTTTTGAATGTAAAATGAAAATGAGACAGTTTTTAGGGTCTTGAACCATCTGATTTCATAGAAGGAGGCAGATATGGGATTTGAATCTCAATTGAGGGATTCGGTTTTAGAGCAGGCGCATGAAAATGGGCGCCAGTTAGTAGCTAATGCCCAAGCAACCCTTGATCGCGAAACTAAAGAACAAAAAGCACGGCTGAAACAAGAAAAAATGCAACAACGTGAGCAAGAAGTAAAAGTGCTAAAACGTCAAGTACAGCGTAAAGTGCAGCAACTTGAAAATGAAAAACGTCAATCTACTTTGGCGATCAAGCAACGGATTTTGAAAGAATTATTTGCAGGAGCTTATGAGCAGATGGCGACTTGGTCGCTCAAACAGGAACTGGCTTTTTTGGAGCAGATCTTAAAAAAGTATCCTCAAGAAGAGCTGGTTTTGACATTTGGTTCACGAACATTTGGTAAATATTCAGCCGTTCAATTAGAACAATTGTTAGAGCGTTATCCGCAAGTGAAATTAGCTTCTTCACCTGTGAGTGGAGAAGCGGGTTTTCTCCTTTCTCGGGGGAATGTTGACGATAACTACCTCTACCGTTATTTAGTGGATTCTTTATGGCAGGAGGAAAGCTATCGGCTCGCTCAGGCTATTTTCCAAGATAAAGAAGAGTAAGGAGACTGTTCATGAATGACAATACTTTCGCACAAGTTAATACGGAAATTAGTATTCATGAGAGTAGTTTCTTAAGTCCTGCGCAGTATGAGCAGTTGTTGCGAGCTTCAAGTTCTGAAAGTCGATCAGCAGCTTTGGAAGGGACAGCATATAATCCGAATCATGAACAACTAACTGACTTAAATACGATTGAGAGATTTCTCATGAAGCATTTGTTTGCAGAGTATACATGGGCTTTTGATGTCAGTCCAACATCTGCTTTGGTAGAGTTTTTCACGCTTAAATATACCTATCACAATCTTAAAGTGTTGCTTAAGCACAAGGCAACAGGCTTAAATTTAAGGCATCTGTTGATTCCTGTCGGGTCATATTCGTTAGACATGCTGGAGCAGCTGATTACAACTTTTTCTGCGGAATACTGTCCAAAATTGATGGTGGATGAAATAGCAGCAACTTGGGCAGAATATCAGGATTACCAAGATGTGCGTGTTCTAGAAATCGGAATGGATCTAGCTTATTTCGCGCACTTAAAAAGGTTGGAATCTGAATTTGAAGATGAGCGGCTTAAGCAGTTGGTGCGGTTGACGATTGATTTTTACAATGCAACAACGGTGCAGCGTGCCATTCGTCACCAAAAACCGCATAGTTTTATGACACAGCTCTTATCTGATGATGGGTCTTTGACAAGTGCAGAGTGGATTGAGTTAGCAGAAAAAGGGCAACTAACGGACTGGTTTTCTCAAGTAAACCCATTAGAATTTGATGCAGAATTGCGCTCTTATGAAGAAAAAATGCATTTGGGGAAGCTGACAAATCTTGAACTGGAATATTTAGCAGACTTGGTTCCGTTTAAACTCTTAGAGCAAGGACGATTTGAAACAAGTGGTCCACTTCCATTAGCTCGCTATTTATTGGGAAAAGAGCTAGAAGTGAAAAATCTTCGACTTATTTTGACCGGTTTGACAAATCAGCTTCCAGTAGAAAACATTAAAGAAAGGATGAGACCGATTTATGGCCAGTAAAACTTATAAAATTGGTGTGGTAGGAAATCGTGATGCCATTCTACCTTTTCGTCTAATTGGTTTTCAGACTTTTCCAGTCACAGGAGCAGCTGATGCTGTGAATGCTTTACGCCGACTGAGCCGAGAAGATTTTGCCATTATTTATTTGACAGAGGATGTGGCTGCAGAAATCCCTGAAACATTGGCTTACTATGATAAGCAAGTATTGCCAGCGATTATTTTAATCCCGACTCATAAAGGAATAACGGGACTAGGACGGGGACGCATTCGTGAGAATGTAGAAAAAGCAGTCGGACAAAATATTTTAAATTAGAAGGAGCAAGACTTGAGTCAAGGAAAGATTATAAAAGTTTCAGGTCCTTTGGTGGTTGCTTCTGGAATGCAAGAAGCGAACATTCAGGATATTTGTCATGTAGGCAATTTGGGCTTGATTGGGGAGATCATCGAGATGCGTCAAGATGAGGCTTCTATTCAGGTATACGAAGAAACCTCTGGTCTTGGGCCAGGAGAACCAGTAGAAACAACAGGGAGTCCGTTATCAGTTGAGTTGGGGCCGGGTCTGATTTCGCAAATGTTTGATGGCATTCAACGTCCTTTGGCACGCTTTCAAACGGTGACACAGAGTGATTTTCTGGTACGTGGAGTTCAGCTACCTAATCTGAATCGTGAGACTAAGTGGGACTTTGTACCTTGTCTAGCTGTCGGCGATGAAGTCCAAGCTGGAGATATTCTAGGCACCGTTCAAGAAACCGAGCTGGTAGTGCATCGTATTCTGGTACCAGTTGGTGTTAGTGGTCGGCTGACAGCTATTGAAGCTGGTAGCTTCACGGTCGAAGAAGCAGTCTACGAAATTGAGCGTGCGGATGGTTCTGTCTTTGTCGGCAGTCTCATGCAGAGGTGGCCAGTCCGGAGAGGCCGTCCATTTGCTCAAAAGCTAATCCCAGAGGAACCTTTGGTGACGGGTCAACGCGTGATTGATACCTTTTTCCCAGTCACCAAGGGCGGGGCTGCTGCTGTTCCTGGCCCATTTGGAGCTGGCAAGACCGTTGTTCAGCATCAGGTTGCCAAATTTGCTAATGTGGATATTGTGATTTATGTTGGTTGTGGCGAGCGGGGAAATGAAATGACGGATGTCTTAAATGAATTTCCAGAGCTAATCGATCCAATAACTGGTCAGTCAATTATGCAACGAACCGTTCTGATTGCGAACACGTCCAACATGCCAGTTGCGGCGCGTGAGGCTTCTATCTATACAGGAATTACAATTGCTGAGTACTTCCGAGACATGGGTTACTCTGTGGCCATTATGGCAGATTCGACCTCACGTTGGGCAGAAGCTCTGCGGGAAATGTCCGGGCGTTTGGAAGAAATGCCGGGCGATGAAGGCTATCCTGCTTATCTCGGCAGTCGGATTGCTGAATATTACGAACGAGCCGGTCGGGTGAAAACCTTAGGTAGTGACGAGCGCGAGGGAAGTATTACTGCAATTGGTGCCGTTTCCCCTCCAGGTGGAGATATTTCGGAGCCCGTTACGCAAAATACTCTACGGATTGTCAAGGTCTTCTGGGGATTGGACGCTCAGTTGGCACAACGTCGTCACTTTCCGGCTATCAACTGGCTTAGTTCTTACTCACTTTATCTAGATGAGGTAGGGCACTATATCAATCAACATGAACAGTTGACTTGGTCAGAAAAGGTAACCAAGGCAATGAACATTCTTCAAAAAGAGAGTGAACTACAAGAAATCGTACGGTTGGTTGGTCTGGATTCGCTGTCTGAAAAGGATCGTCTTACCATGAATACAGCAAAAATGATCCGTGAGGACTACCTGCAGCAGAATGCTTTTGACGAAGTGGATACCTACACTTCCTTTAAAAAACAAGTAGCTCTTCTTACTAATATCCTAACGTTTGATGAAGAAGCTAACCGTTCTTTGAATTTAGGGGCCTATTTTACTGAGATTATGAACGGTACTGTAGAGTTGAGAGATCAGATTGCCCGCTCTAAATTTATCCCAGAGGATCAGTTGGAAGCAATTCGCAGTTTGGATACCGCTATTCGGGAAAAACTGCATGATATTCTTGCCCAAGGAGGAGCAACCAATGAACGTGATTAAAGAATACCGTACCGTCAGTGAAGTTGTCGGCCCTTTGATGATTGTGGATCGAGTAGAAGGGGTGCATTTCAATGAATTAGTGGAAATCCAACTCCATGATGGAACGAAGCGTCAAGGGCAGGTCTTAGAAGTGCAAGAAGATAAGGCGATGGTGCAGCTGTTTGAAGGCTCTAGCGGAATCAATCTAGGGAAAACTAAGGTGCGTTTTACCGGTCATCCTCTTGAGTTGCCAGTATCAGAAGATATGGTCGGAAGGATTTTCAATGGGATGGGTAAGCCTATTGATGGTGGTCCAGATATTTTGCCTGAGAAATACTTGGACATTGACGGTCAAGCGATCAATCCAGTAGCAAGAGATTATCCTGATGAGTTCATTCAGACTGGGATTTCAGCTATTGATCACCTCAATACTTTGGTACGCGGTCAAAAACTGCCAGTCTTTTCTGGATCGGGCCTGCCTCATAAGGAATTGGCCGCTCAGATTGCTCGTCAAGCTACTGTGCTCAATTCAGAAGAAAATTTTGCAGTCGTTTTTGCGGCTATGGGGACGACCTTTGAAGAAGCCGAATTTTTTATGAATGACTTGCGGGAGACGGGGGCCATTGACCGCTCTATCCTCTTTATCAATCTAGCAAATGATCCTGCTATTGAGCGGATTGCGACACCACGAATTGCCTTGACGGCTGCCGAATACTTGGCTTATGAAAAGGACATGCACGTTCTCGTCATCATGACAGATATGACGAACTACTGTGAGGCCTTGCGAGAAGTATCCGCTGCTCGTCGAGAGGTGCCAGGACGCCGAGGATATCCGGGTTATCTTTATACCAACCTATCCACCCTGTATGAGCGTGCAGGACGTTTGGTAGGGAAGAAAGGCTCGGTCACACAAATTCCAATTCTTACCATGCCTGAGGATGATATCACTCATCCCATTCCTGATTTGACTGGCTACATTACTGAAGGTCAGATTATCCTGTCGCGTGACCTTTACAATAGTGGTTATCGTCCGCCGATTAATGTGTTACCGTCTCTTTCACGTCTCAAGGACAAAGGATCTGGCGAAGGAAAGACTCGGGGAGACCACGCGGCAACGATGAATCAGCTTTTTGCGGCTTATGCACAAGGGAAACAGGCCAAAGAATTAGCAGTTGTACTAGGAGAGTCTGCATTATCTGATACGGATAAACTCTATGTACAATTTACTGAGCGATTCGAAAAAGAATATATCAATCAAGGATTTTATACCAATCGAACGATTGAAGAAAGCCTAGATTTAGGTTGGGAATTGTTGTCTATCTTGCCACGGACGGAGCTGAAGCGGATTAAGGATGATATGATTGACCAATATTTACCAGAAAGTAGGCGGCAAGCTTAAGGAGGTGAGCCGATGACTCGTTTGAATATCAAACCCACTCGAATGGAACTCAACAATCTAAAAGAGCGCTTGAAAACAGCTACTCGCGGTCATAAACTTCTCAAGGATAAGCGAGATGAACTGATGCGTCGTTTCATTGAAGCTGTTCGCGAAAATAATCGCCTTCGCCAAAAAGTTGAAGAAGCTCTAGTTGGTCATATGCAGGACTTTGTGTTGGCAAAAGCTTTGGAAAGCGACCTTATGGTGGAAGAAATTTTTGCTGTCCCTATGCGAGAAATCAATCTCCATATCGAACAGGAAAATATCATGAGCGTGAGAGTTCCTAAGATGCATGCCCATATTGCCAATCCTTACGGTGATGATGAGGGAGATGTAGTTTATAGCTACGTGGCATCCAACAGCCAGATGGATGAGACGATTGAAGATATGAGTAACCTATTGCCAGATCTTTTGCGCTTAGCAGAGATTGAAAAGAGCTGTCAGTTGATGGCGGATGAAATTGAAAAAACTCGCCGCCGGGTCAATGGCTTAGAGTATGCAACTATTCCAGATCTCATAGAAACTATTCAATATATTGAAATGAAGCTAGAAGAAGCTGAACGAGCTAGTCTAGTGAGAGTTATGAAAGTGAAATAATGATGGGAGAGTATTCAAAAAACTGAGGTAGCCAAATAATGTTGTGTAATAAGTCGGTAGTGGGATATTCGATATTTAAAATCACTGTCACTGACATTCAGTTCTATGGCTGACAATGATAATCAAAAAACAAAACGGACGATACTTTGATGAGTTAACGTCTGTTTTTCTTTTCGATGATTAGACGTGCAAGCAAGAAGAAACCAAAAGTCTACGCACGTTAGTATTTTCTATAGAAATGCGAGAATTTTCTGATAAGTCATGTTATAATAGAACAGACTACATGAAAGGGATAAAAATTTATGACTTTAGTTTATCAATCAACGCGTGACGCAAACAATACAACGACAGCCAGCCGAGCTATTTTGCAGGGATTGGCAACAGATGGCGGTCTCTTTACTCCAATTTCTTATCCTCAGGTAGAGTTGGATTTTGCAAAACTAAAAGACGCTTCCTATCAAGAAGTAGCAAAATTAATTTTATCTGCTTTCTTAGATGATTTCACAGATCAAGAGCTAGATGATTGTATTGCCCATGCTTACGATAACAAGTTTGATACGCCGAACATTGCTCCCTTAATCAAGCTAGATGGTCAGTACAATTTAGAGCTTTTTCATGGTTCGACCATTGCTTTTAAGGACATGGCCTTGTCCATCCTGCCTCACTTGATGACAACCGCAGCTAAAAAGCACGGCTTGGAAAATAAAATTGTCATTCTGACGGCGACTTCTGGCGACACGGGTAAGGCAGCTATGGCAGGCTTTGCAGACGTTCCTGGGACCGAGATTATCGTCTTTTATCCGAAAGATGGTGTCAGCAAGGTTCAGGAGCTGCAAATGACGACTCAGACAGGGGACAATACTCATGTAGTGGCTATTGAAGGGAATTTTGATGATGCTCAGACCAATGTCAAGCAGATGTTTAATAACGCTGTGCTTCGCAAAAAACTAGCAGAACACAAGTCGCAATTTTCTTCCGCCAACTCCATGAATATCGGGCGCTTGGTGCCACAGATTGTTTATTATGTCTATGCCTATGCACAATTGGTCAAAACCGATCAGATTTGTGCTGGTGAAGCAGTCAATTTTTCTGTACCAACTGGAAACTTCGGTAATATCTTGGCAGCCTACTATGCTAAACAAATAGGTCTTCCAGTTGGCAAGTTAATCTGTGCTTCCAACGAAAATAATGTCTTGACAGATTTCTTTAAAACACATATCTATGATAAGAAGCGCTGTTTCAAGGTGACATCTAGCCCGTCTATGGACATTTTAGTTTCTTCAAATCTAGAGCGCTTGATTTTCCACCTGTTAGGAAATAATGCCGAAAAGACAGCAGAGTTGATGACCAATCTCAAAAAACATGGTCAGTATGAGTTGACCAACTTTGACTCAGAAATGCTAGCACTCTTTGCGGCTGAATATGCCACAGAAGTGGAGACCGCGGCTGAAATCAAACGGGTTTATGAAATATCTAACTATATTGAAGATCCGCATACAGCAGTAGCATCAGCCGTTTATCAAAAATATCGTACCAAAACAGGTGATGACACGAAGACAGTCGTTGTTTCAACTGCCAGTCCTTACAAATTCCCAGTTGTTGCAGTCGAAGCTGTGACTGGACAAACCGGACTGAGTGATTTTGAAGCTTTGGCTCAGTTACATGATCTTATTGGTGTGTCAATTCCAGCAGCCGTGGATGGCATCGAAACGGCTGAAGTCCGCCATAAAATGATTGTTGCTGCTGACCAGATGCAGGCGGCAGTAGAAAAGGATTTAGGACTTTAACCATTTTCAACACTCAGAGGGGACTCACCTGAGAGTTTTCGGCTTGTAAAAGTATATAAACAGTCTATTGCAAGTCTCGTACAGCAAAGGGTATAATCAAAGCAGGAGTTTCATAATGCATGACCACTTATAAAAAGATTTTAAACATAGCTTTGCCAGCCATGGTGGAAAATTTTTTGCAGATGCTAATGGGAATGGTAGATTCGTATTTAGTAGCTAGTCTAGGTCTGGTGGCTATTTCAGGAGTTTCGGTTGCTGGCAATATGATTAGCATTTATCAGGCCATTTTTATTGCACTAGGATCAGCGGTATCCAGTCTAATTTCTAAGAGTTTAGGAGAAGGAGACCGAGATAATCTAGCTTATCATACTAGTGAAGCCATTAAATTGACCCTGATGCTGAGTGGGTTTCTGGGACTTTTCTCGCTTGCTTTTGGACAGCAAATATTGGCTTGGTTGGGAACGGAGCCTGCAGTCGCTAATGCAGGTGGTCTCTATCTCGCTTTAATCGGAGGAACAATTGTTCTTTTGGGAATGATGACAAGTCTAGGGGCTTTGGTTCGAGCGACCAGTAATCCCCGCCTGCCTATGTATGTCAGCTTTTTTAGCAATCTACTTAATGTTCTTTTTTCCAGCATTGCAATTTTTATTTTTCACATGGGAATTGTTGGAGTGGCATTGGGAACTATTTTAGCTCGTCTGGTGGGCGTCTTCATTTTATGGAAAGAATTGTCGCTACCTTTGGCGCATTGGAGTTGGAAGCTGGATTGGGAACTGTTGCGCTTATCTCTGCCAGCTGCTGGGGAACGATTGATGATGCGAGCTGGGGATGTTGTGATGATTGCTATTATTGTTAAGTTCGGGACAGATGCCGTCGCAGGAAATGCTATTGGAGAGGTTCTGACCCAGTTTAACTACATGCCGAGCTTTGGTGTCGCTACTGCAACAGTCATGTTGGTAGCTCATGCAGTGGGACAAGCAGACCTTCAAGCAGTTAGGAGGCTGACAAAGCAGACGTACTGGTTATCTCTAAGCCTCATGTTACCGATAGCTCTGTTTCTTTTTGGGTTTGGGCAGCCGTTAACACAACTTTATACAGCTGACGGTGATGCTATTCAGGCTAGTTTATCTGTTGTTCTGTTTTCACTTTTGGGAGTGCCTATGACAGCAGGAACAGTCATCTATACAGCTGTTTGGCAAGGGTTGGGCAATGCTAAGTTGCCTTTTTATGCCACAACGGTTGGTATGTGGCTCATTCGCATTGTAGCAGGCTATTTTCTGGGGGTAATGCTGGGCTTGGGCTTGCCTGGAGTTTGGACGGCTACTCTTTTGGACAATAGCTTTCGCTGGCTATTTTTACAAATACTCTACCAACGGAAAATGAGGGAGCGAACATGACGAGAGCTTTTATTTGGGATTTGGATGGAACATTACTAGATTCCTATGACGCTATTTTGGCGGGGATTGAAGAAACTTATACTCACTATGGATTGGACTTTGACCGAGAGGGCATCCATGCTTATATTTTGCGGCATTCTGTTCAAAAATTGCTGGAAACAGTTGCAGTAGAAAAAAGCTTGAATGCAAAAGAGATGAATCGATTTAGAGGGCAAAGCTTGCAAGAGAAGAATGCTCAAATTAAGCTTATGGATGGTGCTAAGACAATTCTTGCTTGGGCGCAGGAAGCAGGTATTCAGCAGTTTGTTTATACCCACAAGGGGGAAAATGCCTACCAAGTTTTAGCTGATTTAGATATTTTGGATTATTTCACAGAAATTGTGACGACGGCTAATGGATTTGCAAGAAAACCTGATCCAGAAGGGGTGGATTATCTGGTGGAAAAATATCAGTTGAATAAAGAAATGACTTATTATATCGGTGACCGAATGCTAGATGTAGATGTTGCCTTTAACAGCGGTATTCAATCCATCAATTTCTGTGATTACCGACCAACGATCAATCAAAAAATCAATCAGTTAGTAGATATACAAAAGATAATCCGTTAAAGGGAAGCAAAATGGTTGCTTTTCTTTTTTTATAGTCCACAATTGACTTGTTAATAGTGGACGAATCACCAAAACTAAAAAGGAGAACTAGGGTTCCATTCATCACCTACTATATCAACTACATTCAACGGAGCAGGCTATCGCGCAATTCTTTGCGTAATGAGCTTAACGTGGCATTTTTGATGAATCATATTCCGTGTAATCAGGCAGCGGTGCAAGAAGTCTTGAAAATCATCCCGCGCAGTATTGACCCAGCATTTCAAACTTTTAGAAGAACGTGGTTATGTTCAACGAAGTCGCAATCCCAAAAATAAACGAGAGATTAGATGTAATGAATCTTGTAAAAAAGCAACTTTTACAGAATCCACCGAGTCCCCATGTAGGTGTCCAAAATGAAGACAGTCCTCGTCTAGAAATTGTGACTCTTTGTGTTTAGTTTGTCATTGGTATCGCAGGATACGGCGCAGTAACAGCTAATAAGAAAATCATCCTGACCCAAGGAGGTCCCGCTATTTTAGCTATTTTAAGTATTTTATTGTTTAAATAAGGCTAGCATTAACCTTTATAAAAGTTTAAGTGAATCACTATTAACGTTTTGTGCTCTAAATGATTTATTACTTCATTTTTCTCTAGAATAAATAGCTCAAAAGCGCTATAATGAAAGTGGAAAGATTCTCATATATGGAGGTGTCAAGATGGACGAATTGAAAAAAGTTTTGCTGGCAGGGATTGGATTGACTTCCATGACCTATGATAAAGCTAGTGAATTTGTCAAAGAATTGATTGCCAAAGGTCGCTTAACGGTGGATGAAGGCAAGCAACTTCAGTCAGAATTAAAGCGCAAAGCAAAAGAACAAACCGCTGAAAATCAAGTTGAACAAATAGATAATGTATATGCAACCAAGCAAGATATTGAACGATTAGAAGACAAACTAGACCAATTGCTTAAAGGGCTTTCGAAAACAGAAGAATAGTCTTCCATGATAACGCAGTCACAACTTTATAAAGACTGCGTTTTTTGCTAAACTAAAAGCAGGATTTGAAAGAAAAATTGACAATTATAAATAGAAGGAGGATAACTTTATGGCAAACAAACGCTTACGAGAGATTCTAACAGCCTTTAGTGCTGTTGGTTGGTCCAATCTGAAAGATCGAAAGAAGCCACTGGACGAGAAAAAAGCTCCTAAGCAATTGCGAGAAGCTTTTGAGCAACTAGGACCCAGTTTTGTAAAAATTGGTCAAATTTTGTCCACTCGCAGTGACTTATTGCCAGAAATCTATATCAAAGAGTTAAGCAAGTTGCAAGATGACGTCAAACCTTTGGACAAAGAGACCGTCATGGCTGCCATTGAAGACGAGTTAAAACGCCCAATTGAGCAACTTTTTTTAGACGTCTCGCAGGAACATTTAGCAAGTGCTTCCGTCGCACAAACTCACCGTGCTGTTTTATTAAATGGCGATGAGGTTATCCTGAAAATTCAGCGTCCGCATATTCAAGAGCAGATTACAGAAGACATTGCTCTCTTGATTCGCTTAGCTCGTCATTTTCCTAAGCATTTGCTGCCTATGGTGGATTTGCCAAAGATTCTGCAACAGTTGCAGACCACTCTCTTGAACGAAATTGACTTTCGCAATGAAGCTAAGTACATGGACGAATTTGCTCGCTACAATCAAGAGATTCCTTGTGTTGGTGTGCCAAAAGTCTATCCAGACTTTACCACTCCGCACTTAATTGTGGAAGAATACATTCCTGGCGTCCGCATCAATCAATATGCTGTTTTACAAGAAGCGGGTTACGATTTGGCAGATATTGGTCAGAAACTTATGTTGAGCTTTATCAAGCAGGTATTTAAAGATGGCTTTTTTCACGGTGATCCACATCCAGGTAATCTTCTAATCTATGAAGGAAAGATTTATTTTATTGATTTTGGAATTACAGGGGAATTGGAAACGGGTTTTCGTGTGTCTCTAAACGACATGCTGTCTAGTTTTACGACACAAGACATTGATTCGATGACACAGGCTATTTTAACCATTACGATGGCTAGTGAACCAATCAATAAATTGCAATTAGAGCAAGATGTTGAACGTATGTTAATCAAATACGGCAATTTAGAGTTAGGCTCCTTGTCGATTACAGATATGTTTGAGGACGTAGTAGCGATTTGTACGCGCCATCATTTGCAAGTACCATCTCAGATGACGATTTTAGAAAAGGCAGCCCTACAAATTGAAGGTCTCTTTCGGGAGTTAGCCCCCAATATCAATCTGATGACACTCGCCAAACAATATTTCCTTGAAAATATGAAATCAGATATTTTACACCAGACCTTGAGTTATGATTCTTTCTTAATCGAACTACTCTATTTGCTGCGGCATGGGAAAAGCATTCCAAGACGGCTCCACCAGCTAGTGGAGCAGGTGGTGAATGGTCGCTTGGTTGTTAATCATGACTTGATAGACTACAATCAACGATTTCGTCGTATCGAATCTTTGACCAATCGTCTTGTACTAAGCCTTGTCTTTCTGGCTTTATTATTGACAGGGGGCATGTTAACCTTCAATCCGGAGCTGTTGCTTTTAGCGAGAAGTCTTTTTGCTTTAGCAGGATTGGTGTTGATATGGATTTTTTATCTGATTATCCAGTCCACAAAAAAATAACATAAAAAGAAAACGAGATAACTTGAATTATTGAAAATTACAATCTATCTCGTTTTCATCATTATTAAAAGCCTATACAACGATTGTATGTTGTAAGCTTATTATCTAAGATTAGGAATCTTATGAACCGCACCCCAAAAGTTAGACATAAAAAATCTAACTTTTGGAGGCAGTACAATCTTATCCTAGTCTTTTTCTTTACCTTCTAAACTATTTGTAACGATCAGTTTGTCATTAGAGGAAGTTTGCTTGAAACAAACATAGTCTGTGAGAGGGAAATGAATCAACTTTAAAAAGGTTTCTGCAAATTGTTCAGGAGGGGTAGGTTCAGGTTGGGTAATCCAAATTTCGATAAAGATCAAAATTCCTCTAACAAGAACTTGAGCAGCCTTTTCTTTTGGAATGTTTAATTTTTGATAGTCAATCGTAATATGTTGTTCAATCCATTGTCCATAGGTATTTCGTAAAAATTCCCTCCAATATGGATCTGCTGCTGTTGTAAAAAGACAGCTGATTTGTTTTCGGTGGGTGTATAAGATAGGAATCACTACCTCTGCAAAAAAGACAAAAGGATCAGGATAAACTTTCTTATCATAAGTTTGAAAAATCATTCGAAATTCAGCATCAAGTTCTTTATGAATATAGTCTAGAATTTCATGATTTCCATTGAAATGACGTTTGTAAATGGCTTGTCTTGAAATTCCAGCCTTTTTGGCAATTTCTGCTAAAGAAAAATGCATTTTATTTGGATGTTCCATAGCAAGCTCAAAAAAAGCCTCTAGAATTTTTTCTCTCGTATTAAGTACCATCTTGCTCCCTCCTTATAAATATTCTAATTTAAAAAATATATGTAGTCTAGCAAAACCATTGAAAAAAGTTTACGTTTTGTAAACCACCTGCACTATCCTGTTATATATCAATGGGGTGTTTAAAACTTTACAGTTTGTCAAGAAATAGAACTAAAATATAGAGCATTTTGATTGAAAGTACTATGAGGTAGTTGATATAATGGTATTAGTGGAGTTTTGTACTTTTGTACAAAGTCCTGAAAAACCATAGAAAGGAAATCGTCATGATTAAAAAAGCGATGAATCTTGTTGGGGTTGCATTATTGCTGGCTTCAACAATCTTATCACCAGCTAGTGCTGTTGCTCAGACATTGTCGAATCAATCTTCTACAGTGACAACTCAGTCATCTCCGAAAACAGGAACGACTGAACAGCCAACGTCTCCTACTGAGCCAACGCCAAAGGCAGCAGATACTAGTTCTAGTCAGGGGCAGCAGCCTGCTACTGAGAATAAAGCGGAAGCTAATTCAAATGAGCAGGAAAATAAGCCAAGCACCTCAAAAGAAGAAAGCTCTGATGCTAGCCAAGTAAAAGAAGATACATCTTCACAAAAAGCTAGTAAGGTAGAGGAAAAGAGTGAGACTCAGCCAGGAGCTCCACCTGCTGCTAAAGATACTAAAGATACCCAAGCAGCTCCTAAAACAAAAAGGGCAGCAAAAGAAATAGACGCGATTACGCAATTTAGTATTACAGATAAAGATGGGAAACCATTAAACAAACCGTTGCAACAATGGGAACAATTTAAAATTGATGGTCAGTTTAAGTTGCCAAATAACGATGTGCATGAAGGGGATTATACAACATTCAAAATCTCAGAAAATTTAGTCTTAGTACCAACTCCTAATTTTGATATTAAAGATAAAGATGGTCAAGTTGTAGCTCGTGCAACTATTGATGCAGAGAATCGAATATTAAAGTTGACCTATACAAAGTATGTTGAAAACAAATCAGATGTTTCTGGTAGCTTTTATTTTTATACTTATGTTAATCATCATATCGTAAAGGAAAAGAAAAAGGTTCCACTCCAAATTACAGTTAATCGGAATGTAGTTCCGATAGGAGAAGTAGAGTTTGGAGGTTTAACTCCGCCATCACAAAAAGATTTGACAAAAGTAGGTAATTTTAAACCAGACAATACTATCACTTATGATATCACTGTAAATCAGTCAGGAAAAGAAATTCCGGATGCAAAAGTAACTGATATTTTAAAAACACCAAATATTTCCTATGTTAAAGATAGTTTTGAAATTTATAAAGGAAAATGGGTCATTAAAGACAACCGATGGGTTTTAGAAAATAAAAAAACTGTTACAACCCAATTTAATGTGGAATTTTTATCTGACTCAGAATTTTCTATTAAATTAGGAAAAATAAATAAGGATGAAGGCTACCATATTAAATATAAAGCTAAGGCAAATTATAAATTACAAAGTGGTGAAGTTGTTGAAAATGTCGCATCACTCTGGTCTAGTCAAACCAAAATTATAGACTCTATCGCCAAAACGACCTATCTAGAAGCGGGCGGAAGTGCAGAAGGCTATGTTTATTCTATAACCTTGCATAAAAAAGATGAGACCTCTGGATCACCTTTGGCAGGAGCAGTCTTTAGAGTAACACGTGATCGGAATGGTGCTGTTGTAGGAGACTTCACTACGGATAGTACAGGAAAAGTCACGATTCCTAAGTTGCTGAAAGATAATTATACTATTAAAGAAATTAAAGCGCCGGATGGTTATCAGTTAACAGACAAAGAAATTAAGGTTAAACCTGAAGACTTTGGAACAACTAAATCCATAACAAAAGATATCGTCAATAAAAAAATTGAAAAAGTATCTACACAATTACAAATTGAGAAAGAATTAATTGGTCGGAAACTTAAAGATAGAGAATTTGAATTTGAATTGAAGAAAGAGGGAGACCAAAATCCAATTCAAACAAAAACAAATGATGTCAACGGTAAAGTAACATTTGATCCAATTAACTATACTGAAGAAGGTACGCATAAGTACATTATTTCTGAAAAACGCAAAGTAAACCCTGAAAAAGGGATTAATTATGATCCGAACGATATCTATGTGACAGTGGTTATTTCAAGAGATGCGTCTGGTAAGTTAGTGTCAACTGTCAAGTATGAAGGTATTGATGGCCAAGGTGGTAGAGAAGAAAAGAATAAGTTCACAAACTATTACCTTCCAGAGAAGACAAGCACAAAACTTTCTGTAACTAAGAAATTAATTGGTCGCAAACTTCAAAAAAATGAATTTGAGTTTGACTTAAAAGAAAATGGACAAGTTCTCCAAACTGTAAAAAATGCGGCTGATGGTAAGGTTCAATTCAAAGAGCTTGAATATACAAAAGCAGGAACCTATCATTATACCATTAGTGAAAAAGCTGGTGATGTTCCAGGAGTTGAATATGAACCGAATCTTATCTCGGCAACTGTAACTGTCGAAGATAAGGGAGGAAAACTTGAAGTTACAAAGGTCACTTATTCGAAAGCTGGTGAGGAGACTAAAACCCCAACTTTTGAGAATCGCTATGCTCCAGGAAAGACTTTCGCTCGATTAGAAGTGAACAAAGTTCTGACGGGCCGTCAGCTACAAAAAGACGAGTTTGAGTTTGAATTGACTGGTAAGGAAGATCATATTCACCAAACGAAGAAAAACACTGCAGCTGGGAAAGTCCAGTTCGATCGGATTGAATATACTAAAGCAGGTGAATACCATTACACTATTAAAGAAAAAAACAATGGTCTAGGTGGTATCACTTATGATTCGAAAGAAATAAAAGTTACTGTCAAAGTCACAGATGACGGCAAAGGAAAACTGAATTCTGAAATTTTCTATGAAAATGATGATCAAACTTTCAAGAACACATACTCAGCTACTAAAACAAATGTACAACTCTCCGTTAAGAAAGTATTGACTGGTCGCAAACTGAAAGCGCAAGAGTTTGAGTTTGATTTGGTTGATAATACTGAAGTTAGTCCAACTGTCGGTAAAATCTTGCAAACTGTTAAAAATAACGCCAATGGTGAGGTCAATTTCAAATCATTGGAATATACTAAAGCAGGAACTTATGAATATTTTATCCGAGAGAACAAAGGTTCTGCACCAGGAGTTACCTATGACCAAAAATTTATCACGGTAACAGTAGAAGTCAAGGAGAAATCCGGTAAACTTGAAGTTAGCAAAGTGACTTATATGACAGATGGAGAAGAAATTAAAAAACCAACTTTCAATAATCGCTATACTCCAGTTAAAACATCTGCTAAGTTAGAGGTGAAAAAGGTTTTAACAGGTCGTCCTCTTCAAGAAGGTGAATTTGAATTTGAACTCAAAGATCTACAACGAAATAAAAAGATTTTAGAAACTGTAAAAAATACGGCTGATGGTAAGGTTCAATTCAAAGAGCTTAAATATACTAAAGCAGGAATCTATCATTATACCATTAGTGAAAAGGCTGGTGATGTTCCAGGAGTTGAATATGAACCGAATCTTATCTCGGCAACTGTAACTGTCGAAGATAAGGGAGGAAAGCTTGAAGTTACAAAGATCACTTATTCGAAAGCTGGTGAGGAGACTAAAAACCCAACTTTTGAGAATCGCTATACTCCAGGAAAGACTTTCGCTCGATTAGAAGTGAACAAAGTTCTGACAGGTCGTCAGCTACAAAAAGACGAGTTTGAGTTTGAGTTGAAGGAAGATGGTAAGCCAGATGTTCTTCAAACGGCTAAAAATGATGCCCAAGGAAAAGTTCAGTTCCAAGCTATTAACTACGACAAGGCAGGTGAGTACCACTACACCATTACAGAAAAAAATAATGGTCTGACAGGAGTTACTTATGACTCGAGCAAAGTCAAAGTCACAGTTAAAGTAACGGATGATGGTAAAGGGAAGCTAAGTACTACTGTGACTTATGACGGTGGTAAAAAGAACTTTAAGAATACGTTCACACCAAAAGAAATCACAGTGCCACTGCAGGTGACAAAAGCCTTAACGGGTCGAAATCTACAAGATGACGAGTTTGAGTTTGAATTATACGATGGACAAAACAAGCTACTTCAAACAGTTAAAAATAAAGCGGATGGTACGATTCCTTTCAAAGCTCTTAAGTTCACCAAGACTGGTCTTTACAACTACCTTATCAAAGAGAAAGCTGGTAAGGTTCCAGGTGTTGGCTACGATAAACAACCAATTAGAGTTACCATTCGTGTTCAACAAGAAGATGATGGACAGTTGATTTACAATATCGTCTACCTCGGTCTTGACGAGAGCGGTAAGAATAAAATTTCTAAACAAAGCTTTACAAATAAATATACTGCCAAAGGTACCGATGCTACTTTCTCTGTTACGAAGAAATTAACCGGACGTGCTTTGAAGGATGCCGAGTTTAGTTTTGATCTGAAAGAAGATGGCAAGGCAGATGTTCTTCAAACCAAGAAGAATGACAAAGCTGGTAAGGTTCAATTTGATGCAATTAAGTATCAAACTGTTGGTACTCACAAGTACACCATTACTGAGAAAAATACAGGATTGGGTGGTGTGACTTACGACACCAAGACCATCAAGGTAACAGTTGAAGTCACCGATAATGGTAAAGGTCAGCTTGTTTCAAAAGTAACCTATGAAAACAATGACCAAACCTTCAACAATACATACTCTAGTCAAAAGGTTAGTGCACAACTAAGCGTAACCAAAGAACTGACAGGTCGTGCATTAAACGATCAAGAGTTTGAATTTGAATTAGTCGGATCTGATGACAACGTTCGTCAGACTACGAAAAATGCAGCAGACGGTCGTGTTACTTTTGATACGATTGACTATACAAAAGTTGGCACTTATCATTACACCATCAAAGAGAAAGACAATGGCTTAGGTGGTGTGACCTATGATAAGAAAGAAATCAAAGCGACTGTCAAAGTTACTGATGATGGCAATGGTCAGTTAGTTGCCCAAGTATCTTATGATACAGCTAATCCAACCTTCCGCAATACTTACCTTGCTAAGGAAACAACTGCGACATTAGAAGCGAACAAAGTGCTAACTGGTCGCGACCTAGAAGCGAATGAATTTGCCTTTGACTTGATTGATCCAAACGGTAAAGTGGTGGATACCGTTAAGAACGCTAAAGATGGTAAGATTTCATTTAAAGAGTTGACATTCAAAACAGCTGGAACTTATACTTATACCATTAAAGAACAAGCTGGTGCTTTAGGCGGTGTGAAATATGACACCAAAGTAATCAAAGCAACAGTCACTGTCACGGATGATGGTCAAGGTCAACTACATACAACAGTTGCTTATGAAAACAACCAAAACACCTTCACGAATACTTATTTAGCAGATAAAGCCACTGCAACTCTTTCTGCTAAGAAGCTATTAGAAGGTCGTCACCTCAAAGAAGGGGAATTTGAATTTGAACTGACTGGTACAGACGATCAAGTTCGCCAAACGAAGACAAATGCACAAGATGGTAGCGTCACTTTCGATACCATTGAGTATACTAAGGTGGGTACTTATCACTACACCATCACCGAAAAAGATACGAAACTTGGTGGTGTGAAATATGACACCAAAGTGATCAAAGCGACAGTCACTGTTACAGACGATGGTCAAGGCCGCTTAGTAACAAAAGTTGCTTATGAAAAAGATGATCAGACCTTCAAGAACACTTATTCCGTTGCAAAAATAAACGCACAACTCTCTGTTAAGAAAGCCTTGACAGGTCGTGCTTTGAAAGATGGCGAGTTTGAGTTTGAATTGAAAGGCCAAGATGATAAAGTTACTCAAAGCAAGAAGAATGCTCAAGATGGTAGTGTCACTTTCGACACCATTGAGTACACGAAAGCTGGTATCTATCATTACACCATCACTGAAAAAGATACAAAACTTCAAGGAATCACTTATGATAAGAAAGTCATTAATGTTACAGTTGAAGTAACAGACGATGGCAATGGTCAGTTGCACGCTAAAGTAAGTTACGACAAGAACATCAAGACATTTGAAAATCGCTATACTCCGCCGAAGAAGGGCTTACCTAAGACAGGTACTGTCATTCATACGTTAGCTATTTTCATTGGACTCATTGTTTTGGCTGGTGCAGTTTATCTTATTAAGAAAAAATCTTGATAGAATTAAGCTTGTAGGAAAAATATAAGTCTAAAATTGGAAATCTAGTGAGAATCCTCATGAAACATGGAGAGTCTCATTAGGTCTCCTTTTTTTGAGCTTAAATAGAGAAAAAAGAATATAGATAAATGCTTCAAAAAGATGTATAACTATAATTATCCCAAAATACAGCATTTTAGGAGGTGTCTATATGGATCAAGAAGATCTGTTTTGGATAACGATTAGTTCTTATTACTATTTGTATATCGTTTATTCTCTATTGGTGGATCAAAACTTGTTTCGTGAGATTCAAGATACGGACTTGCATCTGGTGTATAAGTATTCTGCTTGTCCTAAAACAAGTGTTTTCATACGTTGTTGCATGAAAAGTTTGTTTTATGTTGCCTTGCCTGTTTATCTCTTTTTAAACCGAACGCGTTATTATCAAGCTAGAGGTGAGGACGGGAAGCATCTGCACAAGCACGATTTTCTGTATCGCTATAGTGTTTACTTCACTTTTCCACTGATTATTACTCGTATCATGGTTTATCTAGCGCAAGATGACACGAACGAAGTCGTCAATACGGTATCTAATCTATATTACACATTGATTTATCGGATTCCTTATTTTCAGTTATTATTTGCTTTATTTGTAGTGTATTTATATATTGTTGTGGCACATTATGTAGATAAAAGGTGTTTTCGATTTTACTTTATCAGCAATATAATGACAATTGTGGGATCTCTTATCTTTATTATTCAATTTCTCGTTGGCTTCTATTTTTATTTTTTAGAGAGTGTTCCAGATGGGTTGAAGATTTTTTCTTTTTATTATGGAACAGTCCTAGCTTTAGAAAAGTTTTTAGCATGGTTAGTTATTTATATAGGTAATCACAACTATGGAGATCATTTGAGACAGTATGGTTTATATCAGAAAAAGAGATTGCTAGATTCACAGGCGATGAAACTTGTTCATTCTTTTGGAATGTGGATGACAAGTTTGTGGTTGTCTTTGAGGACGCGGTTTGCTTTGGTTCTGCTAGCGGTGACTTCCATAAACCTATCTCGTATTGTAGGATTTTTATCTAGAGGGAGTTTTCGATGTGCAATGTGGCAGCTACTATCTATTTTTATTTTGTATCCAGCTTTATTTTTCCTTTTACCCATTTTCTTTCTTTATATTTTTCCGACAGATTCAAGCGATTCTCCGATAGGAAGTTACCTGCTCATTCGAAAAACGGAAAGTCAAACGATTTATTATTCAACTCCATCTTTAAAAATATTTTCTAAAGGTCAAAAATTGCTCTATCGGCAGCAATTGTTTTTGTTGGTAGACAGCTGGGTGAGTAAGAAGAATGTTCACTATTTGCGGTATCGTTCGGTAGAAACAGGAGTCACGTATTCTTTCATTTGGCAGCCACATACAAATTTGTTACGCTTGAATGGAGAAACATCGCAGGAGTTTATTCGAGATGGAACGAAAGATTATATTAAAAATTTGTCCAAGGATTCAATTACAAGTTTAGAAGGAACAGGATATGAAAAATGGGAACGACCAAAGGAAGAGTCGGAGCCATTTTCATGGCAAAAGCGAACGCGAAAGAAGCTATATAAAGGCTTGAGGTAATACTCGAGCCTTTCTGATGAAAAAGACACTGAAATTTTCACTTGACTCTTATTTTCTTTATGATATACTTAACTAGTAAAGAATTAACTAGTTAATCAGAAAGGGAGTAAAATGAGTCGGTTAGCACATGAAATTGATCGTTTTTTAAATGAAATCATTTTAAAATCTGAGAATCAACATGAGATTTTGATTGGATCTTGCACGAGTGGCATGCCATTGACTAATACTCAAGAGCATATTTTGATGTTGTTGTCTGAGGAATCTTTGACAAATTCAGAGTTGGCGAAACGTTTGAATGTCAGTCAGGCAGCGGTTACAAAAGCCATTAAGTCGTTGATTAAGCAAGAGTTGTTGGAGCCATTTAAAGATGTGAAAGATGCGCGCGTCATTTTTTATCGTTTGACAGAATTGGCGAAGCCTGTTGCAGCTGAACATCAACACCATCATCACCATACGATAGAAATCTACGAAAAAATTGCCAATCAGTATAGTTCTGATGAGCAAGTCATCATTCAAAAATTCTTAGAAACCTTAGTAGGAGAAATCGGAAGATGAGGTATATCACAGTTGAAGATTTGTCTTTTTATTATGACAAAGAGCCTGTGTTGGAGCATATTAACTACTTTTTAGATAGTGGCGAGTTTGTAACCTTGACGGGAGAAAATGGCGCTGCTAAAACAACGCTTATAAAAGCTAGTCTTGGAATTTTGCAGCCTCGATTTGGCAAGATCACTATTTCTAAGACAAATACATCTGGTAAAAAGTTGCGGATTGCTTATTTGCCGCAGCAAATTGCTAGCTTTAATGCAGGCTTTCCAAGTACTGTCTACGAATTTGTAAAATCGGGTCGTTATCCACGAAAAGGTTGGTTTCGTCGTTTAAATGCCCATGATGAGGAGCATATTAAAGTCAGTTTAGATGCAGTTGGTATGTGGGAAAATCGCGATAAACGGATTGGCTCGCTGTCAGGTGGGCAAAAGCAACGAGCGGTCATAGCGCGCATGTTTGCTTCAGATCCGGATATTTTTGTCTTGGATGAGCCAACAACAGGGATGGATGCAGGCAGCAAGGATGAATTTTATAATTTGATGCACCATAGTGCTCATCGGCATGGCAAGGCTGTCCTGATGATTACACATGATCCAGAGGAAGTCCGAAAATATGCAGACCGCAATATCCATTTAGTGCGAAATCAAGATTCGCCATGGCGGTGCTTCAACGTTCATGAGAGTGACAAGGAGGTGAGCCATGTTTAATTTACTAACTTATGATTTTATGCAACGGGCTTTTCTGGCTGTGATTGCTATGAGTTTGTTCTCACCTGTGTTAGGAACCTTTTTAATTCTACGTCGTCAGAGTTTGATGAGTGATACGCTCAGCCACGTGTCGCTTTCGGGGGTTGCTTTTGGCTTGGTGCTAGGCATCTCACCTACGATTTCAACTGTCATTATTGTGATGATTGCGGCAGTCTTCTTAGAATACCTGCGGACAATCTACAAGGATTTTATGGAAATCGGAACGGCAATTCTGATGTCTACAGGACTTGCCATTGCTTTGATTGTGATGAGTAGGGGCAAGAGTTCCAGTTCTATGAGTTTGGATCAGTATTTATTTGGCTCTATTGTCACGATTAGTACGGAGCAGGTGATTTCACTCTTTATTATTGCGGCAATCGTACTTGTGTTGACTTTTCTCTTCATTCGGCCAATGTATATTTTGACCTTTGATGAGGATACAGCTTTTGTGGACGGACTGCCTGTTCGTACCATGTCTATTCTGTTTAACATTGTGACAGGTGTTGCCATTGCCCTCATGATTCCAGCGGCAGGTGCCTTGCTGGTATCAACCATTATGGTGTTGCCGGCAAGTATTGCTTTGCGGTTGGGGAAGAACTTTAAAACTGTTATCTTGTTGGCAAATATCATCGGCTTCTTAGGTATGATTGCTGGTTTGTATATTTCGTATTATGCAGAAACGCCAGCCAGTGCAAGTATTACCATTATTTTTGTCGGCGTATTTTTACTAGTAAATTTATTGAAAAAATTTATCAAATAGGAGTAAGAAATGAAGAAAATTGGTCTATTAGTAGCAAGTTTACTGAGCATCTTTTTAGTGGCTTGTTCCAATCAAAAAAGTGCAAATGGGAAATTAAATGTTGTCACAACATTTTACCCGATTTATGAATTTACCAAGCAAGTGGCAGGCGATACTGCCAATGTCAAACTCTTGATTGGTGCAGGAACAGAACCACATGAATATGAACCTTCTGCTAAGGCGGTTGCAACGATTCAAGATGCAGATACTTTCGTTTATGAAAATGAAAACATGGAAACTTGGGTGCCAAAATTGCTTAAAACCTTGAAAAAAGGTAAAGTGAATGTGGTGAAGGCGACTGGGAAGATGTTGCTACTGCCTGGTACAGAAGAGGAAGGAGATCATGATCATGGTAAAGAAGGACATCATCATGAATACGATCCTCATGTATGGTTATCACCAAAACGTGCTATTAAAATGGTGGAAAATATTCGTGACAGCTTAAGTAAACGCTATCCAGATAAGAAAGCAACTTTCCAAAAGAACGCAGCAGCTTACATTAAGAAATTAGAAACTCTGGATAAAGAATATGCAACTGGTTTAGCAAATGCAAAACAAAAAAGTTTTGTGACGCAACATGCTGCTTTTCGATATCTTGCATTGGATTATGGTTTGAAACAAGTTCCTATTTCAGGGCTTTCACCAGATAGTGAGCCTTCAGCAGCGCGTTTGGCTGAATTGACAAAATATATTAAGAAAAACAATATTAAGTATATCTATTTTGAAGAAAATGCTTCTCAAGCATTGGCTTCTACATTGGCAAAAGAAACAGGTGTGAAGTTAGATGTCCTTAATCCGCTTGAAAGTTTGACTGAAAAGCAAACAAAAGATGGAGCAGACTACATTTCCATCATGCAATCAAACTTGAAAGCTTTGAAAAAGACGACAGATCAAGCTGGTACTGAAATTTCTGCTGAAAAAGAAAAAAATACAAAGACTGTACAAAATGGCTACTTTGAAGATAGTGCTGTCAAAGACCGTACGTTGTCTGACTATGCAGGTCAATGGCAATCCGTTTATCCATATTTGCAAGATGGAACTTTAGACCAAGTCTTTGATTACAAAGCAAAATTAAGCGGTAAGATGACAGCTGCTGAGTACAAAGCGTATTATGAAAAAGGCTATAAGACAGATGTGTCTCATATCAATATCACAGATAAGACTATGGAATTTGTAGTCAACGGACAAAAGAAAAAATTTACTTACAAATACGTTGGTAAGCATACATTGACTTATTCTAAAGGCAATCGTGGTGTGCGTTTCATGTTTGAAACAACGGATAAAGATGCTGGAAAATATAAATATGTGCAATTCAGCGACCATAATATTGCACCAACGAAAGCAGCACACTTCCATATCTTCTATGGTGGTGAAAGCCAAGAAGCACTTTTCAACGAATTAGAAAATTGGCCAACTTACTACCCAACTAAGCTGAGCGGACAAGAAATTGCCCAAGAAATGCTCGCACATTGATGAAGATGTAAGAGCGTAAAAACGTTCAGAAATTAGTCAAAGTTAGGATTGTTTTTATGCAAAATAATGAAAATCGAGTTGAGCAATCTTCTCGATTTTTTGCTTGACAATTTCTGATTACAGATGTAAACTATAAAAGAATCAAAAATTACAATTGTAATCATAAGAGAGATGAGAGAATGGAACAACAAAATATCAGTAGGGCAGAATGGCAAGTTATGCGCGTGCTCTGGGCGTATCCTCATAGCCGGAGTACCGAAGTGGTGGAACGTTTAGAAGCTGATTTTGATTGGAAACCAGCTACTGTTAAAACCTTGCTGAATCGCCTGAAAACCAAAGAGTTTATTTCAATGGAAAAGATTGAGGGGAAATTTTACTATGATGCATTGATTTTAGAAGATGAGCACTTGGAAAATAGTTGGCGTACCTTGCTTGACAATATGTGTAACACCAAGTATGGCGATTTAGTGGTTTCTATACTAGAAAGTAATCAATTTAGTCAAACGGATTTGTCTCGAATCCTAGATATTGTAAAAGAAAAGCAGATCCAAGCTCCTAAAAAGGTTGAATGCAATTGTCCGCTGGGTCAATGTACTTGCGGCGTGCATTGTCAAGATGAAACGAATAAATCCAAAATGGCGGAGTAAGAAATGGAAAATAATAAAAAAGAGTATAAATTGTCTGGAATGACTTGTGCAGCCTGCGCGATGACTATTGAAATGGTAGTCAAGGAACTTTCAACGGTAGAAGACGTTACTGTGAACTTGGCTACGGAAAAATTGACAGTTCTTCCCAAAGAAGGATTTGCAAGTGAGCAAGTCTTAGAGGCTGTGAAAGAAGCTGGCTATCAAGCGGCAGAAAAAGGGGAACAAAAGCAGTCTGATTATGCAAAACAGGTCGCGGAAAAGAAAGAAAAAGTACGCCAAATGGCGAGTCAGATTCGGTTTGCGGCAGGAGCAACTGTGCCACTTCTTTATATTTCAATGGGGAGCATGATTGGTTTGCCGTTTCCTTCCTTTTTGGATCACATGATGCATCCCATTGCTTTTGTATCGGCGCAGCTTTTCCTTACTTTACCGGCTATTTGGGTAGGCTGGGGCTTTTATGTGCGTGGCTTTCGGAATTTGGCGAAACGGCATCCGAATATGGATAGTTTGATTGCTGTAGGAACGAGTGCAGCCTTTCTTTATAGTTTGTACTCGGTCGTTCAAGTGTTATTTGGGCATCATACTTTTGTACACCAATTGTATTTTGAATCAGTTGGTGTGATTATCACTCTTGTTTTACTGGGGAAATATCTGGAAGACAATGCCAAAGGACGAACCTCACAAGCGATTCAAAGTTTGATGAGCTTAGTACCCAATCAGGCAATTGTGATCCGTTATGGCGAAGTCGTAACAATTGATACGGAAGACATCAAGGTGGGAGACATTGTGCGAATTAAGCCGGGAGAACGCATGCCGGTTGACGGTGTGGTTATATCTGGACAAACCTATGTGGATGAGTCTATGATGACAGGTGAAAGTGTTCCTGTTGAAAAAAATGTCGGAGATGTGATTACGAGTGCCACTATGAATCAAACGGGTTCTATTGATTATAAAGCAACCAAAGTCAGTTCAGACACGACTTTAGCTCAGATTGTTCATTTGGTAGAGGAAGCGCAAGGGTCAAAAGCGCCTATTGCGGCTATGGCAGATAAAATCTCGCTTTACTTTGTGCCAATTGTCTTAGTCTTGGCAGTTTTAGCAGCTCTGTTATGGTACTTTCTGGCGGGAGAGAGTTTGCAATTCTCACTTTCTATCTTTATTGCGGTGTTGGTCATTGCTTGTCCTTGTGCGCTTGGCTTAGCTACTCCGACGGCTATTATGGTAGGTACGGGAAAAGGAGCTGAAAATGGTGTCTTGATTAAGTCTGGGGAAGCTCTTGAAGCGGCTCATTTGGTAGATGTTATTGTTCTAGATAAAACAGGTACGATTACAGAAGGAAAGCCCAGTTTGACTGATGTACTGACTTTTAGCACTATTTCGCGAGAGGCTTTACTTAGTTTGGTAGCAAGTAGTGAGCAACATTCAGAGCATCCGCTAGCAATTGCCGTTTTGCAAGCAGCTCAAGCAGAAGACTTATCTTTGGCGCCGGTAACAGATTTTCAAGCGATTTCAGGTAAAGGAATTATAGCCCAAGTAGAAGCGCAAGAAGTGTTGATTGGGAATGAAAGTCTGATGAGACAATACCAAATTGAGCTTGGAGAACATATTTCTGATTTGATTTTCTTATCACATCAAGGAAAGACAGCTATGTTTGTCGCTTTGGATAGGCAATTGGTTGGGCTGGTAGCAGTCGCTGACCAAATCAAAAAAAATAGTCGTGAAGCTATTGCAAAATTGCAAAAAATGGGCTTAGAAGTGGTGATGTTGACAGGGGATCGTGAGGAAACAGCTCAAGCCATTGCAAGAGAAGCTGGTGTCGATCAAGTGATTGCAGAAGTATTTCCAGACGGCAAAGCAGATGTCGTAAGAACTTTGCAAACTCAAGGAAAGAAAGTTGCTATGGTAGGTGATGGGATTAATGATGCACCTGCTCTTGTACAGGCCGAAGTTGGGATTGCCATTGGTTCTGGAACCGATGTGGCTATTGATTCAGCCGACATTGTCTTGATGCATAGCGACCTTTTAGACGTGGTGACAGCCATTCGACTTAGTCAAGCCACGATTAAAAATATCAAAGAAAATCTTTTCTGGGCCTTTGCCTACAATACTCTAGGAATACCAGTCGCAATGGGACTCTTGCATGTATTTGGCGGTCCGCTGCTTAATCCTATGTTAGCTGGTCTTGCCATGAGCTTTAGCTCGGTTTCTGTCGTCACCAATGCGCTACGTTTGCGGCGTTTTAAAATAAAATCATAAAAGGAGAATTCATCATGAAACAAATCATCACTTTAGAAAATATATCTTGTCAAAATTGCGTAAAACACGTCACTGAGCACTTTCTGAAAATGGAAAGTGTATCGGATGTTCAAATTGATTTAGACACAAAGGTTGCTACTGTAACCACGGATCACACTTACAGCGCAGAAGACTACCAAGCAGCACTTGCTAAAACAATTTATAAAGTTGTTGATGTTGCATAATTAAAAACGGACAGGCAAATACACTGACGCCTGTCCGTTTTTAATTTTCTTTCTTTAATCCCTCTTCAAAACTTTCGGAAAAGGCTTCAATACTTAGTTTTTCAAGTGCAAAAGGATGTGTGAACGTTAAGCGATGAGCATGGAGCATGAGACGCTCTGTATTTTGCGAATTGTACAGTGGATCACCAATGATAGGATATCCGTGGTGAGCTAGATGTACCCGAATTTGATGAGTTCGTCCAGTTTTAAGCTGGCAGTTGACGAGCGTCTTGTTTTCAAATTCTTTTAGCTTTGAGATATGGGTCTCAGCGTATTGACCATTTTTGTTATCCACTAGCCGTTTTCGCCGATCGTGACGGTCACGCCCGATTTTATCTGTATAGATTTGACGTTTTTTGGGAAATGCTCCTTGTACCAAAGCCCAATATTCGCGCGAAATTTCCTTGTTTTCTAGCAATCGATTTAAAATTGGCAAGATAAAAGGATTCTTCGCAAAAAGAACAGCTCCGCTTGTTTCCTTGTCTAAGCGATGAACGACATAGCAAGTATTTCCAACATAAGCAGAGACATGATTTAAAAGTGCCAGCTCCGTTGGTTCATTGGCATGTGTTTTCATGCCTTCGGGTTTGTTGACGATGGTGATGTGTTCATCTTGGTATAGTTCTTCCACCAGGCTAGCATTTCCCATGAGAATGGATTTCTGTGGATAATCTTCTTCGTCAAAAATCAACGTAATTTCGTCATGTGGATGGACAATACTCTGCCAATTGATTGATTCATGGTTGACGAAGACGTGTTTTTTAATGCGTAGAAAATGGCGAATCTTTCGTGGAATCAAAAAATGTTCTTCCAGCAGCTCTTTGACTGTCATTTCTGGTAAACCTTGTGGAATCGTAATCGTAAATTGCATATAGTTATTGTAACAAAATAGCCGATGATTGAAAATAAGCAGCTCGAGATTAAATAATTTCTTAAAGTTTTCTAAACTAAACGCTTGATAAGAGGTCCTTTCTTGTCTGGATATGGAGAAGGTGATAGAATAAGGATATGAAAAAATTAAGTGAGTTATTTGAAATAGTAGTGAATCATTTTAAAAAGGGCAGTCCTGAGCGCAACCATCAAGAGGTGACAGAGGTAGAAGAAAGCGAATCACATTTGAGTCGTTCTGGGAAAAGCCGAAAAAAGCCAATTTCTCAGCATCCATTTCGTCGATTTTGGCGTCGCTATCACCTGACGAAGATTGTTTTGATTCTGGGACTTGGTTTTGGTTTGGTGACAGGGGGCTATCTCTTTTATGTTGCCAAATCCACTAATGTGAATGATTTACAGAATGCGTTGAAAGCAACGACATCAATTTATGATAAGGATGGAAAAAAAGCTGGAAGTTTGTCGGGGCAAAAGGGTACTTACGTAGAATTGTCCAAAATTAGTCCGAACTTGCAACATGCCGTCATTGCGACAGAAGATCGCTCTTTCTATAAAAATAGTGGTATTAACTACGGTCGTTTTATTCTAGCAATTTTAACGGCTGGGCGTTCTGGTGGTGGTTCTACCATTACACAACAATTAGCTAAAAATGCTTACTTATCTCAGGATCAGACCATTGAGCGGAAGGCAAAAGAGTTTTTCCTAGCTTTAGAATTAACTAAAAAATATAGTAAAAAGCAGATTCTCACTATGTACCTCAACAATTCTTACTTTGGGAATGGTGTGTGGGGTGTAGAAGATGCCTCTAAAAAGTACTTCGGCGTATCTGCCAGTCAGTTGACCCTCGACCAATCTGCTACTTTAGCAGGAATGCTCAAAGGACCGGAACTATATAATCCGCTTGTTTCTATAAAAAACGCAACGAATCGACGCAATACCGTTTTACAAAATATGGTAGCAGCAGGTTATATCAATCAAAATACTGCAAACCAAGCAGCAGCAAACGGTTTAGGTAGTCAATTGGTAGATGCTTATACAGGAAAATCGGCAGATTATCGTTATCCGTCTTACTTTGATGCGGTTATCAATGAAGCAGTACGTGATTATGGCTTGACAGAAGCTGATATTGTCAATAACGGCTATCGCATTTACACAGAGCTAGATCAAAATTACCAAGCTAGCATGCAAGTTATCTATGATCGTAAAGATTTATTTCCACAAGCAGCAGATGGTACGAGGGCCCAATCTGGCAGCGTAGCACTAGACCCTAAAACGGGAGGAGTTCGTGCGCTTGTTGGGCAAATCAATAGTACGAGTGCCAATTTCAGAAGTTTTAATTATGCTACACAATCCGCAAGAAGTCCTGGCTCCACTATTAAGCCATTAGCAGTTTACAGTCCCGCAGTTGATGCAGGTTGGTCTATCAATAAAGAATTGGATAATAGTACAACAACGTATGGAAATTATACCGTGAATAACTATGCTGGGATTCAAACCAGTCCGACTGTACCAATGTATCAGGCTTTAGCACAATCCTTAAATATTCCCGCAGTTGCGGCTGCCAATGAATTGGGGCTGAAAAAGGTTTTTGAATATGGTAAAAAATTTGGCCTGAATATGGATAAAGTGAGTCAGACCCTTGGGGTAGCTCTTGGTAGTGGCGTAACAACTAATCCACTGCAAATGGCACAAGCTTATTCTACTTTTGCAAATAATGGGGTTATGAATGATGCGCATTTGATTACCAAAATTGAAAATGCTAGTGGGCAAGTCGTTAAAACTCATAAATCCACCTCGACTCGAGTACTCAACCGCTCAACAACAGAAAAAATGACGAGTATGATGCTGGGAACATTTACCAATGGTACTGGTGTGTATGCAGCACCTTATGGCTATACTATGGCTGGAAAGACGGGAACGACAGAAACTAACTTTAATCCAGATTTATCAGGAGACCAATGGGTTATTGGTTACACGCCGGATGTGGTTATCAGTCAGTGGTTAGGTTTTCCAAAGACAGATGAAAATCATTATCTGACAGGCACAAGTGCCAATGAAGCTTCAGCTATTTTCCGAAGTGTGGCAAATAGTATCTTACCGTATACAAAGGGTACGAAGTTCGGTGATGAAAATGCCTATGCAAAAAATGGTATTGCACCGGTTGATACGAGTGGTACAAATAACACTACGAATCAAAGTGACAATCGTTCAGATGTCTTAAAAGATGTGCAGGATAAAGCTAAGAACTTGGTTGACCAAGCTAAAAAAGCAATTGATGATGCTAAAATTCCTGAAAAAGCGAAAAATCTTTGGGATACAGTCAAGAGTTGGTTCCAATAGACTTGTCAAAAACGGGCTTTCCTGATATAATAAATAGAATGGAGGCGTTATGGCACTAAAAAGAGCAAGTCTGGCGTGCACGGTTTGTGGATCGAGAAACTATTCAATTAAATTGAGTAGTACGCCAAAACCAAAACGTCTGGAAGTAAATAAGTATTGTAAACATTGCAGTAAATATACGATTCATAAAGAAACTAGATAGGAGAAAGTTGTGAAATTCATCAGAGATACATTTCAAGTGTTAAAAGATACAACTTGGCCAACTAGAAAGCAAAGCTGGATAGATTTTATCTCAGTCATGGAATACACCGCTTTCTTTGTTGTTATTATTTATCTTTTCGATCTCTTTGTTACAAGAGGTTTAGTACGATTGTTAAATATCTTTTAATTTTTAACCTGCTTGCTATTTGTCAAGTAGGTTTTTATTGTAAAAAATAGCAGTTAAAAGGTTGCATTGGCTATTTTTGTGGTATAATAGGGCTAGAAAGAAACCGAAGCCCACAGGCTTTTTTATTTAGGAAAGGAAGAACTCATGGACAGTTTTGATAAAGGCTGGTTTGTTCTGCAAACTTACTCGGGTTATGAAAATAAAGTAAAAGAAAATCTTTTGCAACGTGCGCAAACCTACAATATGTTGGAAAACATTTTGCGCGTGGAAATCCCAACACAAACGGTACAAGTAGAGAAAAATGGAAAAACGAAAGAAGTTGAAGAAAATCGTTTTCCAGGTTATGTCTTGGTAGAAATGGTGATGACAGATGAAGCGTGGTTTGTCGTACGGAACACACCAAACGTAACCGGTTTTGTCGGTTCACACGGAAATCGCTCTAAACCAACTCCGCTTTTGGAAGAAGAAATCCGCCAAATTTTGATTTCAATGGGACAAACCGTTCAAGAATTCGATATTCATGTGAAAGTTGGCGATACTGTGCGTATCATTGATGGAGCTTTTGCAGATTATACAGGTAAAATCACCGAAATTGACAACAACAAAGTTAAAATGATTATTTCTATGTTTGGCAATGACACGGTTGCAGAAGTAAATCTGAATCAAATTGCAGAGCTATAATTCCTTGAAAAACATAAAAAGGGTTGGGAAAAATTTCCCACTCTTTTTATATGCTATTTTAGCTTACTTACAAGTTTTGATATTCTCGCTAAGAGCTTATGCTCTTGATAATGATAGATTTCTAGTCTAGTTGTTGAAAACGAATACATAATTCTTTGAAAATGTTATAATAAGGATTGATAGAACAAAAAAATCATCTTTAAGGAGAAGTTATGAAGACTATTTTTGAAAATCAAGAAGTCAAATTGAACCGTAAAAATGGAAGTACGGTCATTGTTAGAAATGATGGTTTTTCTTATCTAGATGCAAAAAGTGAAAAGAAAAATCTGAATATTTCATTTGATAAAGTTTCTACTATCTTGTCACTTCGTTATTGTAACTCTAATTCAAGTTATAATCTCATTTTTCGAGATAAGAATGGAAAGAATATGGCTGAATTTGATACAGATACCACCATTTACAATAATGGCCATAACATTTTAGAAACGAAAGCAATCCTACTGGCTTTTGCAGCAAGTAAACTTACAAAAGATTTCCCAAATAACCTAAGGGATCTTGATATAACACTGGCTTTTAGCATGAAAGAAAAAGAAATCCGTATTGCCAGTGGTATCATTTATGGCTCAAAGCATAAAATTAGTATTGAAGATATTCGTAGAGTACAATGTGTAACAAATGGTACGATTTCAAATCTTGCACTGTACAAAAGTGATAAAAAGACATTTTGGGATATGCCTGATATGAAGGTTCCTTGTAATGAAATTACTTTACCTTTATTTGAAGCGATTGTTACTAAAAATACAGGGAAGGGAATAGATTTCAGTCGTGGAAACGGTTTTGATCAAAAGACTTCTGAATTTATGATTATTCGTTATATAGATGCTAACTTTTTTGTCAATAGTGATGGAACTCTTGATAAAGAATGGCAAAAACAAGTCTATGATAGAATGAGTGCATACAAATATGACCTTGCAACTTTATTAGAATGGGTACTGTAGATTGAGAGTATAACTTTTACATATAAGTTGCTTTGTAGAGATAGAAAAAGGGAATAAAATGAACTTTAGTCAGCTATTACAGTAAGCAATCCGTACAGAATTACATGAATAAAATAGAAGCGGTCAGCGATGTCCGCTTTTTATGTATAAACAAAATAAAGTGTTACCAAATAGATAGCCTCAAATTTATTCCCAGATTAGTTTCAAAGTAAAACAAAAAGCCTGATTTTACAGGCTTTTTGTTTGGTTGATTCCTGACAAGTCAGGTATTGAAAGGCGGTAGACGGATTTGAAACCATTGATATATCAACGGTTTATAGATGTTTGCCCACCATTTGCCCACTGACTAATGAATTTCTGACAGAATATTTCTAACTTCTGAATGATGTTTTTCTTTCATTTTTTCAAATTGGTGGGCATAAACTTTAAGTGTTATTAAAATTGATTTATGACCTAGCAATTTTGATATGCTAGCAACAGGAACTTCTTTAAAAATGAGATAGGAGGCGTATGTGTGTCTCAAAGTATGCGGGTGGACTTCTCTTTTAACCATCCTCTTAAGAGCTGTGTTAGTGGCTCTATTTGAAGCTCCGAAAAGCACCCGACCTTGTTTATTTTCTCGCCAATAATTTTCCTTATAATTCTTCAAAACTTTTGCTACATTATCATTAAAGGGGATTTCTCTAATAGATTGTTCGTTCTTAGTTTCTGAAAAATCTTCTGTGTCGGAATAATCCCATGTGTTTTCAACTCTGAAAACTTGGTTTTTAAAATCTATGTCATCCCAAGTTAGCCCCATAGCCTCAGCAAACCGCATTCCACTTATAGCTAAAATATAGAGGGTCATATGTGAAATATATTGTGGATTTTCTTGAGTCTTTGAAATGACATAGAAATACTCATCTTCCTCAAGATAGCTTTCAGCTTCTGGCTTTTTTTCTTTTTGTGATTTAACAACCGCTCCTTCTGTGAAATTCGATGGGATAAGTTGATCACGAACAGCAATTTTAACAGCTGATTTTATATGGTAGTGCGTCCGTTCAATCGTATCTTGAGCATATTTTGAACCAAATTTATTTAAAAACTCTTGATATCTGACTGGTGTCATGTCTTTCAGTTTGATTTGCCCAAAATACTTAATGATGTGATTTTCTGTTTGTTTATAAGAGTTCCAAGTTTTCTTTTTGATGTAAGGCTTTTTATAAAGTTGTGCCCATGCCTTATAATAATCAAGCATGGTGACTTCATTATTAGACATTGGCGAATTACGCAACTCAACTTCTCTTTTTTGCCCTGCGGCTCTCGCTTGTGCCTTCGTCTTAAAGCCACCACATGAAGCTTCATGCCTTTCTCCTAAGCTATCACGATAGACAACACGGTATTCAAAGTATTTTCCTCTTTTTCTAATTGATGCCATATTGTGTTTCACCTCATTTTCTGTTAAAATGGGTATAGTAAAAAGGGCTTTTTAATGCCTGATTACTGTACAGTTTTTATCCTCATGTTTTGTTTTGGTCGACAGCGTGGGGATTTTTTATTTTAAGTGCCAAATTGTTAAATCTAAATTAAAATAGAGTTCTTTTTCTCTTGTGACAATTTTTTCCAAATTTGATGATAGTGTCTTATATGGTCCACCCCATCCAGTTAAGATAGCGTCATATCTGTATTTTGGATTTCCAATGCAAGATGAGAATCTCTTAGCAATCTCTGCTGGAAGATAGCCAACAAATGTATTATTTATTAGTACTTTGACGGCATTTTTATCGTTTGGATTAGTTGGCTCACGTTGCAACAAAACATCAACGGTCTTTAACTCATTATACTTATAGACAGGTTTTAGAGTGCGTTGCATATATGATTTGAGCTCTTTGTCAGTTTTTCCAAAATAATGCTCATGACCACTTAAGTAGTCAGCGGCAGCAAAGGCCTCTTGCTTATGATAGTTCGTTCCCATCAGACGAAATTCATCGTGATAGATAATCCTGTTTTTCTGTACCACTGTATTTCTATTAGCTGCTTTCTGTTTACTTTTTCCAAATCCTAAAAAGCTGAGCAGTCTCATAATTAGTATCTCCCAAACTTAATTATATCTTTTTTGGTTTAATAAATTTTTTCGAAAACTAAGGTAGCTTGAATCCTATCTCCACCAACTAACCCCTTACTTCCACCGTTGCTAGTAGCGATAGTGTGCAGACGATAACCTTTTTTAGCCTGCTTATTGATGACATTTTCTAACTCTGTTAAATTTCCTGAGCCGGTTCCAATAAATTTTTCTTTTAAAGTCACTTGTAATACGACATAGTGAAGATTTTCAATACCTGAAGCGGTAGAGAAAGATCCTTCTTCTTTCGCTTTGTCAAAAAATCCCATTTTAATTTCTCCTTAAATTATATTCACTAAATTATAAAATTCATCTTTAACCATTGCTTCGTCTGCGATGGTTTTTAAATTGTATTTTTCCATAAAATTGAGATAGTTAAAATTCTTTTTATCTTCATATTCTTCTAACTCTGCTTTCATGAGGTGATGAATCATGTTGCGATTGGCTTGTGCCTCGTACTTCTCCCTAAAAATGGTGTAGAGGTGCGGCAGATGATTTCGATGACCGAGTTCATGCAAGATAGTCTTGACCCGATCTTCTTCCATAATTTTGTCACTTAAAAACATGGTTCGGAGATCTGGTATGTAGAAAGCTTCATCTTCATAAAGCATATCCTCAAATACGAAAAATTTGATACCTAACTCTGAACAGAGTTCTTTCTCGGTCATATAGACTCAATCCTTTATTCTTTTCTTAAGTATATTTCAATGATGTTTTGAATCGCTTTTTTATCTTCGTCTGTTAGAGGCTTTCCGTTAAAACGCATGGCGGTGCTTGCGAGTTCTTCTACATTGACTTCCTGCCCCTCAAAGTAAAACTTTTCTTTGTTATCAGCGATTTTAGGGTTATCTGTTCGGCCAAGTAAGTAGTCAGTCGAAACACGGAAGTAGTCAGCGATTTGTTGTAGTTTTTCAGCTCCAGGCTGATTTCTTTTTAAAGCATATATAGTATTTCGACTATATCCCAATTTTTGTTCTAAAGAATTTATTGAAAGTCCTTGCTTTTTTGCTAATTCCTTAATTCGTTCAAATGTTATAAACATTGATTTATCAACCTTTCCAAGAGATTGACAAAAAATATTTAAAGAATTTTAATAAAAACGCTTGACATTTAGCGGATAATTCTCTAAAATATATTTTGTAAGCTAAAGTTAGCGAACGAACCAACTAAAAAATAAAACCTTTAAAACCGACTGGCATCTGTTTTGATAAGGTAAAGCTCTAAATTTAGAGGTCTTTTCACTATGTCTTAATTGTAAAGTATTCTCTAAAAAATGTCAAGTGTGTTCGCTAACTTTTTAGCTAATTTATTAAAAATAGAAAGGAGGAGGGGTATGAGACCAAAGAAATATCCGTATTCTACAAATAGAAAAGCTGTCAGGGAAACGACTATCAGTGAAGTTTCAACACAATTTCTCGCTGATGTAATGAAAGAAATAAATAAAAAAGACCCTGCGGCTGTTGCGGCAGTCGCAGGGTTGTGGAAAGCTTTTGATTGTATTAGATGGGGTTAATATTTAACAACTTGAGCCTTTTCGGATCGAGCAGATTTGATGTAGCAAATGTGATTGATATTGATAATAACACTAGGCGAGCCGTCAACTCGACTTAATTCAATTAGATTATCGCTATCTAAAACATTTACAACATTTGAAAATATCAGGTTTTCACCATTTACAAACGCGATATTGACTTTTTCTTGCTTAGACAATAAATCAATGATTTGTTGTTTCATGATAGTCACCTCCTTTCTGCCCCTATTATAGCAGAATGTGAGAGAAAAATAGAAAGGAGGAGGGAGATGGAATTAAATAAAGTAAATGTAATTGTCAAAATAGCTAATGCAGATGAATTTCGTTCATTGGTTGAAAAATTCAATCAAAAAGCCCAAGAGCTAAACGAAATAGCTCATGAGCTGGAATTATTTCACTTTAAAGGTGAAATTGAAAGTCAGGCTATGTCAAGCAATGCCGACAAGGTCGAATGATGCTGATTCTGGAAATTTGTAAACTGGGAAGAATTTATCAACTTCCAAAAGGTACACATCGTAAGCATAGCTATCAGTCTTCATTTTTGGATATCTTTCTTCCAAATAAGCAAAATCAATATGATTTAAAAGTTTGAAAATTTGAGAACGAACAACATCGGTATCTGAAATATTGCTTAGAATAATTAGTTCGTTATCTTTGAAGTTGAAAGATTTATATAAGTCATATACATCATCTATTTGCTTATATTCATGATTTAGTTCAAAACTGCCAAGACTATAGTCAATAAAGACATAATTACTTGATTTTGCTTGATATGTTTTGAATTTATACAATCTATTTTCATAGTTAAAAATGAGATTTTCAGAGTTTAAAATTTCTTTAACATCTGACTGAGTTTTTGAAACAAGATATGCATAGCTAGCTTCTAGTATCCTAATTTGATTTAGATTCATAATATTTACCTCCTTTCTGCTTTTATTATAGCAGAAGATAGCAAAAATTTAGAAAGGAAAAAGATGAGTCAACAACAAAAATTATGGGTTGCTCTTGTGAAAGAGCGACTGTATAACTTGGGCTGGTCACAAACCCAGCTTGCGGAATCTGTAGGAGTTGCGAAAGCGACTATCTCAGAGCTATTTAAGTATGGCAAAGGAAGCCGTCAGTTAAAAAATAAAATCTCTAAGGTTTTAGAGATTGAAAGTGAGGAAAATTAAATGAGTAATGTTGCAGTAAATGTAGTTCGCATTGAACCTGATGCTTATGATGCGGCGGTAAAATTTGCAAATGAGAACGACTTGAAAATTAGCAAAGTCATCAGTATGTTTGTACGCTACGGCGTTGAAAATGTGGAATTAAAAGAAGTTGATGTTAGGACAGAAAAGTTCTGCATTGGCGATCAAGTGATTAACTAGGAGGGACTATGGCAGTTAGTCGAGATATGACAGAGCTTGAAATTAAGGTTTTGAATGGTATCAAAAATGGTGCTAGTTTCGATTTACCGATTCAGGCTAGTGAATTGAGAATTAGTCTTGGTCTTTCTAAGCGTACGCTGGAAGAAGTGATTGAGAGCTTGCGAGTGAATTTTAGACAGCCGATTGTCGCTAAGAAAACACAGCCAAGCGGATATTATCTTCCACGTAACGAAGAAGAAAGGCAGGCCGGGCTTGCACCCTACAAGCGACAGATAGCAACTGAACAGAAAAATTTAGCTGCTGTGATGGCAGTTAATTTGGATGAATTCTGGCAACGAAAAAAGCCTGACGGCAATCAGGCTCAAAAATAAATATTACAAGAGGATTATATCATGAATGATCTAATGAATCAAATGTTAGATCAGTTTGAAGCTGGTCTGATGGATAGAGCATTAAAGGTCATGCACGTTGTGACAGACGAAAAACGGCGCTATCCTATGGAGTTAAATAAATCACAATGCTCTGAAATGCTGTTGGGCACGAAAGATACAGGCACATTTGATACACGCTTCAACTGCCACAAGGATTTTCCACGAATCGAGGGAAAACGTGACAAGTTTCCTCGTGATGAAGTCATTGAGTGGTATCACGAAAATTGGAAGAGAACAGGAGGATAACCGATGCAAAACTACGAACAAAGACGCCTAATAATGGACTGGGAGCGCGACCATTATAGGCTAGGCAACGAATACAAAAATAAGCTAGCTAAGAAGCCAGTCGAAGTAGTCGAGCAGGAATTGGTTAAGTTAGCCGAAAGTTGGAACAGGATTAGCTTTAAATTTGTGGAAAAAGGCGCGATGAAGATTGAGGGTGACAAAACGACGATTTTTAAGAAAAGAGGATGAGATGGATAAATTTAAAAAAGTAAAAGTAATTGGCAATGTGATTGGTTTTAATATAGATGCTTCAGGAAAAGAAACTTATAACGTGCAATTTCCGGATATGACAGTTGCAGAGCTAGAAAGTTATCAGTTTGAAGAAGCGGACGCATACTGCGCGAACGAAAAACCGCTCTGTCTGCGGAACGTACTAGCACGACTGCGTGAGTTGCCAGAACACGATAGAAATATCTGGCTAAAGGGCATTATGGGCGAATTTAAAAAAGATTTCAGCGTGGAGCAGGAGAAGCGGTATAAAGTTAAATTAAAAAACACAGATGATTACCTGGTGAAAACAAACAATGACGACTATCATTTTTATAACAACATTTACATACAGAACAGAAAACACACCCGCAAAGAGCTTGAAGACGCTGGTTTTGGGTGGGTATTCGACTGCGAAGGCGTTGAAGTGCAAGAGGTGGAGTGATGTCAGTTAATTTTCAAATCATACAAACGCCTGAGTGGATTCTGTATAATTGCCCAAAATGCGGAGAAGAACACGAATGGCATTATGAAGATTTCTTGAAATATTATGATTTAAACTCTGATGAACTTTGGGACAATTACACAACAATTGAAGTGGACTGCCAAGATTGTGGCTTTAATTTCACTTTATCAGGTTACGAAATGGATTGAGGAGGTGCAAGATGATACCAAAATTTAGAGGACGGTCAACCGTCGAAGATGATAAAGGCAAATGGGTATATGGACATTTGTTAATTGATGACAACAGAGCGCTCATCATCAATGGAATAATTGAAGCTAATGATGAATATGTTTCGTTAGAAGATTGGTGTGATATTGATATGAAAACAATTGGACAATCAACAGGACTCAAAGATAAGAACGGCGTGGAAATTTTTGAGGGAGATGTGGTTAAGCAAGAAATGCTGATACCAACTTCTGGAATCGAGGAAATTACAGGAATAGTAAAAATGCTCGAGGGCGCTTGGATAATTGCTAATGACGAAGAAGAAATAGCTTGTCATTTGTGGCGCGAAGGAGCTGAAATGAAAATTTTAGGCAACATCTACGAAAATCAGGAGCTTGTGGAGGGCAACGCATGACCCTAAAAAATAGAATAGAAAACTTAGCAAATACGCAGTTGTGGTTGGTGTTTGTAATTTTCATTCTGCTGTTAATCATGATTAGCATGATTGCTGGCTACGGAAAACAGCAAACGCAAATCAAAGACCTGCAGGCAGAGCTAGAGCGTGTGACAGACGAGCAGAAGCACGTCAATCAGCGACAAGATGTGATGATCAACAAGTTTAATCAGATGTACTATGAGTACCAGCATAAAAAAATAACGGGTAAGGATAATTTTCCGGGAGGGTAGAAATGAGTGAAATTTTAGGAGCAGTCTTTATGCTTACACTGTTTTTTCTGATCGGTGCATTCTGCAATCATCTAGATTGGCGCAAGGAGCGAAAAAGATTAGAGCGGCAAGCAAAAGAAGATGAGCGCATAGAACTTGAAGCTATGTACGTAGTTTGTGCAATCGAGCACGACCGCAGAGAGCGTGCGCGGAAATTGGCAGAGGCTCGGAAAAAGAGTCCGGGCTGGAATTATTAAAGAGAGGATCAGATATGATAAATAACGTTGTACTTGTGGGTCGGATGACTCGAGATGCAGAACTTCGCTATACTCCGCAAAATCAAGCTGTAGCAACTTTTACTCTTGTTGTCAATCGCAACTTTAAAAATCAAAGTGGCGAGAAAGAAGCAGACTTTATTAACGTTGTAATTTGGCGTCAGCAGGCAGAAAATCTTGCAAATTGGGCTAAAAAAGGAACCCTGATCGGAATTACTGGTCGCATTCAGACGCGTACCTACGAAAATCAGCAAGGTCAACGTGTCTATGTGATGGAAGTTGTTGCGGATAGTTTTCAAATTTTAAAAAGCTTATGAAATCATTTTTACGTTATCCTGGTAGCAAATGGAATCTTGCCAACAAAATTGTGGAGCTATTGCCTAAACACAAAACCTATCTAGAGCCCTATTTTGGCAGCGGTGCAGTCAACGATCTGAACGATGATGTTGTCAATCTTTTTAAAGTGATTCAACAGGAACCTGCAGCGCTGGCTGAGAAAATCTTTCTGACTCCCTATAGTCGAAAAATCTATGACAAAGCATGGGAAATTCGACCAGAAAATGAAATAGATAAAGCTCTTAATTTCGTCATTCGTTCGGTTATGTCTCATGGCTTTCGGAACATTGAGAAGTCAGGATGGAAAATGGATGTAAACGGCAGGGAGCGGGCCTATGCGGTTAAGCACTGGAATGATTTGCCAGAGCTAATTCAGGAAATGACCTTAAGGCTGAAACAAGTGCAGATTGAATCACGACCAGCTATTGAACTGATTGATAAATACAACCGTGAAGGTGTCTGTATGTACATAGATCCTCCCTATGTCCTCAGCACGAGGACGAGAAAGCAATATACAGTGGAGATGGAAGACCGTGAACATGAAGAATTATTGGATATTCTGAATCATTCAAAGGCTAAAATCATCTTAAGTGGCTATGATAGTGACTTATATAATAAGCGATTGTCTAACTGGGGAAGAGCCGAGTTTACGGCAACTGCAGAAAAAGGATTGCCACGACTAGAAATACTTTGGATGAATTTTCAACCTAAACAACAACTGGAATTATTTTAAAAAGTGAGAATATTGAAATGAAATTAAAAATAAATTAGATAGTTTTCAAAAAGATTCTGAATATTGTTATGTCATTTTCTGTACATGTGATGGTCCAGATTGTTCAATTCAGATTTTTGATAATTTTATCCAGATTGATGATTTCGAGGAGTTTTCTTATTGGTTTGAACAACAAATCTATTATTTGACTTATGAACAATTCAAGAAAATTGACGGTATTTGGCTTAGAATGATGGTTAAACATTTTGAAAAACGCGATGAATTAGCGTTTTAGAAAGGAAATTATGTATTACACGAAGACATCAAATGGGATTGAAGTTGCAAAGCGAGATATTATTGATGATTTAAAAGATGTAATAAATCGTTATGAATTTTATCAAGATGAAGTTCGACGCTGTTATCATGATATGGAAGAGTATGAAGCTAAGATTGATTTGCTTGAAACTCAAAAAATGGATCTTGTAGAAGCTCTAGCGAATAAAACATGGCAGGATATGCGACAGACTGCATTTCGTCGTAGACAGGCTAGAAAGTGGAGGGCGAGAACGTGAAATGTGAGTTATTTCATGATAATTTTCAAAATTATAAGCGCTATGGAATCCCTAAAGCACAGTTGGTGATTGCTGATATTCCTTATAATTTGGGCGAAAATGCTTATGCTTCAAGTCCTGAGTGGTACGTTGATGGAGATAATAAAAATGGCGAAAGTGACAAAGCGAAATCTACTTTTTTCAATACGGATGTAAATTTCAATATCGCTGAATTTATGCATTTCTGTAGCAAAATGCTGATAAAAGAGCCAAAAGAAAAAGGGAAAGCTCCTTGCATGATCGTATTTTGTGCACATCAGCAGCAACAAATGGTGATTGATTTGGCGAAAAGATATGGATTTCAGAAATACATTCCAATCGTTTTTATAAAAAAATTCAGTCCACAAGTTTTAAAAGCGAACATGAAGATTGTTGGAGCTGTGGAGTATGCCTTAGTGCTATATCGTGATAAACTTCCAAAATTTAATAATGACGGTCAGATGGTTCTGAATCATTTTCCATGGATTGTAGACCAATCTTATCCAAAAATTCACAAAACGCAAAAACCTGTACCAATTCTTAAACGATTGATTGAAATTTATACAGATAAGGGCGATGTCGTTATTGACCCATGTGCTGGTAGTGGTTCGACCTTGAGAGCTGCATTGGAACTTGAACGACAAGCTTATGGATTTGAGATTGATCGTTTCTTTTATAAAGATGCAAAGGAGAAAATGCTTACATCCTTTCAAGCCAGTTTATTTTAAGCAGGGGGAACAAATGACAATATTTGATTTTTTGGAGGAGAAAAATGGTATGCACACTAGAAAGGACATAAGATGTCAGAGATAAAATGGATTAAAATCACAACAGATATTTTCGATGACGAGAAAATTAGGTTGATTGATGCGCTGCCTGAGCATGATGCTATTTTGGTGATCTGGTTTAAGATTTTGACTTTGGCTGGTCGACAAGGCGGGAATGGCTTGCTGATGATGAACAATAAAATTCATTATACAGATGAAATGCTAGCAGCTATTTTCAACCGGCCAATAACTACAATTAGGCTGGCTTTACAGACTTTTGAACAATTTGGAATGATTGAAATCATAAATGGCATTATTTCTTTACCGAATTGGGAAAAACACCAAAACGTTGACGGAATGGAGAAAGCTAAAGAGCAGACTAGAAAAAGAGTTGCTCGCTATAGAGAAAAACAAAAGCAATTACTCGAAAATGGTAACGTTACATGTAACGTTACAGTAACGCCAAGTAACGCAACAGATATAGATATAGAGATAGATACAGATAGAGAAAAAGATAAAGATAATATAGTAGTAATAGATAAGCAAAATTTTATTCAAGAAATTGAAGCAAATCTAGGTCGTGGCCTTGTGAAATTTGAATTTGACATGATAAATGACTATTTACTGAATCAAAAAGTCTCTACCGAACTATTTCTTGAAGCTGTGAAAATTGCAGTCGCAAATAATGTCAGAAAATTTAATTACATTGCACGGATTTTAGATAATTGGATTAATCAAGGCATTAGAACTCCTGAACAAGCCTATCAAGCACAGCGAGATTTTCAAGCGAAGAAAAATAATAAGATTATGGTTAAAAATCAAAAATCAGGAAATAATCCTGATTGGAGCAATCCTGATTATAAAAATGAAACTAGTCCAGAAAAACAAGCTGAACTTGAGAAACAGAAGCAAGAGCTACTAAAACGATTGGAGAAAAAAGATGGCAATAGCAAAAAAATGTGATAGATGTGGTAAATTTCATGAGATCTATAACAAAAATGATGATTCCAGCAATATTAATTCACTTGTTACTGCAAACGCAGATGAGTATAACAAACGTTATAATCAAAAACTTATTAATTTATGCCCAGATTGTAAAGATAGTTTTTTAAATTGGCTGAAAAAGAGGTGAGCATATGCCTTTTTTTCCAGAAATTAATGAGGTAAAAACGAAAGAAAATGCAAGAAAGATTCTGCGTGGATACCCTCGCTGGCGAAGAGTAGCCAATGATAGGAACGGTCAGAGGGTGACAACTATCTATTCCTTTACACCACGAAATCCAAATTTCACTAACAATAGTCAAGTTGAAAAGCTGGCTATTAGAAAGGTTGATGCAGAAATTGAACTTGATGCAATTGAACAAGCTGTTAGCAACCTACACAATCCTTTCTATCGTAGAATCCTTTTTGAGAAATATTTAAAGAGTACGCCTGAAAAAGACTTCTCAATCTATCAGAATCTAGCTATTTCAGAAAGTTCTTATTATGATTTACTTGATAAAGCTCTAATAGCTTTTGCGGAAATCTATAGAAATGGTGAACAAGTCGCAATTTCCGGAGAAAATCCGGAGTAAATGCGGAGTGAAAAGCTGCTAAAAGATGATAAGATAGTAACATGAGAATTAATACGTAAGGCAGGCACTACCTGCCTTTTAATATAGTCGTTAAGGAGGTGAAATTCTTGAGACGAGTTGAACCAATCAGAGATTTAGATGATATTGAGCGGATGAAAGTGTATTTGAAATCTAAGAGCGAGAGAAACTATGTCGTATTTATGTTCGGAATCTACTCTGGTCTACGCGTTAGCGATATCATACCTCTCAAAGTTAAAGATATCACCTCTAATCGAATAGAAATCAAAGAAATGAAGACCGGGAAGATTCGCAGGTTCCCAATCAATCCAGAGTTGCGAAAAGCAATCAATCAATACATCAAAGATAAGAACTTGCAAAGCTATGACTATCTCTTTCCAAGCAGAAAAAAGGTTAAGGCTGACGGAGTAAGAACGCAACATATCAGCAGAGTTGCTGTCTATCAATTTCTAAAAGAAGCAGGAAATTATATTGGATTGACGAATATTGGCACTCACACGATGAGAAAGACTTTCGGCTATCATCACTACAAGAAGAATAAGAATGTGGCTATCCTAATGCAGATATTTAATCATTCATCACCTGACATAACGCTTGGTTATATTGGTTTTAGTCAAGATGAACTTGATGAAACCATACTCAATTTTAGTTATTAAGATACTCTATTTAACATATTGAAAAAATGTAAATTGAGTTTTAGAAAAATATAAGAGAGACTATGAGAGAGTAAGGATTGAATTAGATTAGTTGAAACTAACAGAATATAAGATATGTTAAATTCAGAAAGGGAAATAGACCTATTTTAGAAAAGTATTAAGAGAGGTATTAGATGTGGAAATAAGAGCTGATAGAAGTGGACCTCATCGAGTTGCTTTTGAAAAAAATAAAAAGATTATTCTTAAAACTAGAAATACTTGTGGAATATGTGGACAACCAGTTGATAAGAGTCTACGCTATCCGCATCCACTAAGTCCAGTTATAGACCATATAATACCAGTCAACAAGAATGGTCATCCTTCTGATATCAACAACTTGCAGTTGGCTCACTGGCAATGCAACAGACAGAAGTCTGATAAGTTATACGCAGAAGAACGAGCAATGGGCTCAGCTGTGATTGGTAATCGTAATTTGCCACAAAGCATTAACTGGATGAGCTATAGAAGTTGCAAGTCCAAGATAGGGGGGTAACCCCCTCCCCTTGGCGGGCGCAGCCCTTCACGCCGTCACTGTACATATTTTCTCGCGCCAAAATCGAAAGGAGTAGCAAATTTTGAGTTTGAAAGGTATGTCTTATCTCAGGAAAAAGCTCCTCAATTATAAATTGAGGGTTGATATGAGGTATAAGCAATATGCAATGAAATATAACGATATTTCTGTCGGAATTACGATTCCTGCAGAAGTTCGTATGAAATACCGTTCAGTTCTTGGTTGGGCTGCTAAAGGTGTTGATAGTCTTGCGGATAGATTAGTATTTAGGGAATTTGCTAATGACGATTTTGAGGCAAATGAAATCTTTAATCAAAACAACCCAGATGTTTTCTTTGATAGCGCTGTGCTATCTGCTTTGATTGGTTCTTGTTGCTTCGTTTATATTTCACAGGGGGCGACAGATATTCCAAGGCTACAAGTTATTGAAGCAAGTAATGCGACTGGTGTTTTAGATCCGATTACAGGATTATTGACAGAGGGATACGCTGTGTTACAGCGTGATGATTATGGAAATCCCTTGCTTGAAGCGTATTTTACAGAAGATATGACTTGGTATTATCCGAAAAATGAGAAGCCTTACAGCATTCATAATCCGGCTGGTGTTCCGTTGCTTGTGCCAGTGATACATCGACCCGATGCGGTGCGACCATTTGGGCGCAGTCGGATTACGCGGGCTGGTATGTACTATCAGCGGTATGCAAAACGGACGCTTGAACGTGCTGATGTCACTGCTGAATTTTATTCATACCCTCAGAAGTATATTTTGGGCATGGATCCGTCAGCGGATGCAATGGATAAATGGAAAGCGACTGTTTCTAGCCTGCTGCGAATTGATAAAGATGAGGATGGTGATAAACCAACCGTTGGGCAATTCACGACGTCAAGCATGACACCATTTACGGAACAGCTAAAGACAGCGGCGGCTGGATTTGCTGGTGAAATGGGGCTGACAATGGACGACTTGGGATTTGTCTCAGACAATCCATCATCTGTTGAAGCTATTAAGGCTAGTCATGAAAATCTGCGGTTGGCTGGTCGAAAGGCACAGCGTAGTCTTGGTTCTGGCCTGCTAAATGTAGCTTATGTGGCGGTTTGTTTGCGTGATGAATTTCATTATTTGCGCAGTCAATTTGTCAATACAAATATCAAGTGGGAACCGTTATTTGAAGCAGATGCAAGCACTTTGACAATGATTGGTGACGGAGCTATCAAGTTAAATCAAGCAATTCCTGGTTTTCTTGATGGTGAGGCTATTCGTGATTTGACAGGGGTCAAAGGCTCTGGAAATGTAGCGCCTGCGCTTCCTTCAGAGAAAGAGGCAGTAGATGGATAAAGATATTTTTCCAGAATTGATTAAATCCATTCAAGATGACTTTGAGCGTGCTTACGGTAAAAGTGAGGTTGTCAGAAAGTCTTTTGAGGCTTTAAAATCTAAAAAAGCGACTTACGCGACTGTTAATGATTTTGCGATTGAGATAGGGGAAATTCTTTCAAAGGCTCTAGGAGCTTCTCTAAGCGCCGATAAGTTGCCAGACGGTAAATTGTATTACAATATTGCAAAACGCCTCTTAGAAGACACGTTAGGGCGGAATTATGGACTTGTGAGTAGTTATGCTAGTGATGTTCAGAAACAATTGAATGAACGCGCTAATATTCACCTCAAAACACAAATACCTGCATTGAATCAGGATAGAATTGATGGAATCGTCAATCGTGTTTCTTCTGAACAGGATTTTGATGATATTAAGTGGATTTTGCAAGAACCAATTGTTAATTTTACTCAAAGCATTGTGGATGATAGTATTGAGAAAAATGCAGAATTTCATCACAAGGCAGGATTGCAACCTGAAATTGTTAGAAAGTCAGTCGCTAAGTGCTGTGATTGGTGTCAAGAGGTTCAAGGTATCTATAAATATCCACGAGTTCCAAAAGATATTTATCGGAGACATCAACGCTGCCGTTGCATAGTTGATTATGACCCTAAAAACGGGAAAGTTCAGGATGTTTGGAGTAAAATATGGCGGAAACAAAAGGATAGTGATAAGATTAAAGAAAGGAAAGGGTTAAACAAAGAAGAGAATATCAGCGTTGTTAGAAAAAGCGCGCTACAACATGGAATTAAAGTTAATCCTATCAAGAGATCTAAAGTAAAAAAAACTGAAGAAGCAATTATTAAAGCTGTTGGAGGGGGAGACCAGACAAAGGGGTCTTGCTCTTCTCTTGCGCTGGCCTATATTGGCAATAAAGCAGGTTTCGATGTTTTGGATTATCGTGATGGAAAAAGCAGAACTTTTTTTGCAAGCATGCTAAACATCAAAAACATTAGTGAGTTACCGAATGTTCACTCGCATGTTGTCGCAGATACAAACGACTTTACTGCTGTTAAAAAATTAATTGGTCAAATGCAAGATGACAAAGAATATTATTTAGCAACAGGAAAGCATGCGGCAATTGTGCGAAAAAAAGAGGGGCAGTTCCAATACTTGGAATTGCAAGCTCCTTTTGAAGGTAACGGGTTTAAACCTATAACCAATGCAGTTTTAAAAGAGCGCTTTGGTTGTCAACGTTCTCATTCAGTGTATGGACAAAAATTACAAGTTCCGAATGTATTAATAGATTCTGATAGTTTAGGAGAAAATGAAGAATTTCAAAAGATTCTAGGATTTATTAATACTAAGAAAGGTCAGCAAAATAAAGGAGATAAGGGCTATGTCAAATAACGATGATTTTTTAGAAGAACTATCTGAATTAGCTAATCAAGAAGATGACAGAATATGGTCTGAATCTCATTTAGATGGTTATAGTGACTTTTATAAAGAAAATGAAGCTTCGAAAGTTTGGTGGATTGATAAACTAGATGCTATAGGTGAGCATTTGTTTAGTTTTGACCAGAAAAAAATCTACAACTTGTTTGTGGACTATCCACATAATATGATGGACAAGGAAGTTGAAATTTTTGATAAAGAAAATCCGTATTGGAAAGAATTTTTATCAAATAGAAAAAAATAATCAGAATGGCGCTCGAAAGGGTGCTTTTATTATGCTCAAAAAGGAGAAAGAAAATGAAATACAGAAAGAAACCTGTGGTGATTGAAGCGGTAAAATGGACAGGGAACAACGTCAAAGACCTTGCTGATTTTATGGGTGAGTCACAAATTAACTATGAAATAGAAACTCGTAAAATGTTCATCAGAACATTAGAAGGGATTATGGAAGCATCGGTCGGCGATTACATTATCAAAGGCGTGCAAGGTGAATTTTATCCATGCAAGCCGGATATCTTTGCTGAAACATACGAAAAAACGGAGGAATAAAAATGTTAGAAAAAGCAAAACAATTAGCATCACAAGAATTTTCGCGTCTTTCAGGCCGTGAAATTAAAGCAGAGGAATGCTTTATCGTCTGGTTTAGTAAAACCTTGCAGAATTGGAAGGCCCTTGTCAGCACGAATGCAATTTCATAAAACGAGAAGTGCGGTGACTATGCAGAAATTACTCATAACGGTGATAAGAAAGAAACTTATGTAGATGTATATGCAAAAGTTTCAAATCGGGCTATTAAAGATTAGGAGGTGATCCGATATCTCCCAGCGATAGGGTTATCATGCAATGACGATTGAAAGGAAAGGTTATGGCTAGGACTAAGAAAAAGCTTGGCAATCAGAATCCTACTCAATCGGTAATTCTTCCATATACTAAGAAGAAATCATTATATAAAGAGGCTATTGATATTTATGAGCGGACTGGGCTTTCTAGTTATCCGTGGCAGCAGAATTTATTAAAGGCTATTATGGCTGTTGATAAGACTGGGGTATGGGTACATCAGAAGTTTGGTTATTCTATTCCTCGACGAAATGGGAAGAGTGAAATTCTTTATATTCTTGAATTGTGGGGACTTGAACATGGTTTGAACATGCTTCATACTGCTCACAGAATTAGCACGTCTCATTCTTCATTTGAAAAAGTGAAGCGATACTTGGAAAAAATGGGTTATGAGGACGGCGAGGATTTCAACTCCATTCGTGCGAAGGGTCAAGAGCGTATTGAGCTTTATAAAAGTGGTGGAGTGGTTCAATTTCGTACCAGGACCTCAAATGGCGGTCTTGGTGAAGGTTTTGACTTGCTTATCATTGATGAAGCACAGGAGTACACAACGGAACAGGAATCAGCACTTAAGTACACGGTGACTGATAGTGATAATCCAATGACTATCATGTGTGGTACTCCTCCGACACCAGTATCAAGTGGGACGGTATTTACAAAATATCGTGAAGCTTGTTTATTTGGTAAAGGAAAATATTCTGGTTGGGCTGAGTGGTCCGTAAATGAGGAAAAAGAGATTGATGATGTTGAGGCTTGGTACAACTCCAACCCCTCAATGGGATTCCACTTAAACGAGCGGAAGATAGAGGCTGAACTTGGCGAGGATAAACTTGACCATAATGTTCAGCGGTTGGGTTTTTGGCCGACCTATAATCAAAAATCCGCTATTTCTGAAACAGAATGGAATGCGCTTAAAGTTGAGGAAATACCTAAATTATCAGGACGCTTATTTGTTGGTATCAAGTATGGACAAGACGGTACGAACGTATCAATGAGTATTGCTGTGCGAACTGCGGATAAGCGAATCTTTATTGAGACAATTGACTGTCAATCTGTGAGAAACGGCAATCATTGGATTGTTGCTTTTCTGAAACAGGCGGATGTGTCGCAAATTGTGGTTGATGGTGCAAGTGGGCAGAAAGTTTTAGATGATGAGTTAAAAGACTATAAGATTAAAAATGTCATCTTGCCAACAGTCAAAGAAATCATCACTGCTAATTCACTGTGGGAACAGGGGATTTATCAGCATACTATCTGTCATAATGGTCAGCCATCTCTTGCTAAAGTTGCAACAAACTGCGATAAGCGGAATATTGGCTCAAATGGTGGTTTTGGCTATAGGTCGCATTTTAGTGATATGGATATTAGTCTTATGGATAGTGCTTTGCTTGCGCACTGGGCTTGTGTAACAACCAAGCCTAAGAAAAAGCAAAAAATTAGTTATTAGAGGAGCTGCTAAAAAGCGGCTTTTTTAATGCTCAAAAAAATTACCGAACTGCCGGGGAAGCAGGAGAAAGGAGACATGAGAATGTCAGAATTTAAAGCAATTACTACACAAGAAGAATTTGATGCAGCTATCAAGTCGCGTTTGGTTCGTGAAAAAGAGAAGTATTCTGATTATGACCAGCTGAAATCTCGTGTAGCAGAATTGGAAACTGAAAACGGGGGCTTGAAATCATCTATTGAGGCTTCTAATCAATCAAAAGCAGAGGCAGATAAGCAAGTTGCAGATTTGCAATCACAAATTGCAGGTTTTGAAACAGAAAAGCTGCGAACTCGTGTAGCGCTGGAGCATGGTTTGCCACTTGATTTAGCCGCTCGACTTCAAGGAGACGGCGAAGAAGCACTCAAGGCAGATGCAGAAAAATTGGCAGGCTTTATGAAAATTAAAGAGCCAGTACCACCGTTAAAAGATAATGAGCCTAATTTAGGAAATGATGAAGATGCAGCATTGAGAGGAATGCTGCGAAATATGAGAGGAGAATAATTTATGGCAACATTGCAATCAGGGGATCTGTTCCCTGTAGAAACAGTACAAGATATTTTTAGTAAAGTAAAAGGGCATTCAACCCTTGCAAAACTTACCACACAAGAACCTATTCCATTTACTGGTACAGAAACATTTGTATTCAACCTTGAAGGAAACGCTGAAATTGTAGGTGAAGGAAATCCTTCAAGTGCTGGAAATGCAACTATGAAACCAAAAGTGATCAAACCAGTTTTAATTACTTATCAAGCACGGGTTTCGGAAGAATTTGTACATTGTTCAGAAGAAAAACAATTATCCTATCTTAAATCATTTATTGATGGTTTAGCTAAGAAAGTGGCACAAGCAATTGATATTGCTTCTTTCCATGGATTAGAACCTAAATCAATGACGGACGCTTCTTTTAAAGCAACGAACTCATTTGACGGTTTGATTACAGGAAATGTAGTAACTTTTGAAGCGGATAAAATTGATGAAAATATTGATGCTGCTGTTGCGACTATTACAGCAAATGATTGTGAAGTGAACGGAATTGCGTTATCTCCGGCAGCAGGAGCCGCGCTTGGTAAAATCAAAGTAAACGGAGTAGTTCAATATCCTGAATACCGCTTTGGTCAAAATCCCGATTCATTTTACGGAATGAAGTCTGATGTTAATAAAACATTGACAACTGTTGCAAGTACAGCTAAAAAAGACCATGTTATCGTGGGAGATTTTGAAAATGCGGTGAAGTGGGGATATGCAGAAAATATTCCGCTTGAAATTATTGAATACGGCGACCCTGACGGGGCAGGTCGAGACTTAAAACGTTATCGCGAAGTATGCCTGCGGACAGAAGTATATGCCGGTTGGGGAATTCTTGATGAGCAAGCATTTGCTCGTGTGGAGGCTTAATATGGAATATATCAATAAAGAAACTCTTGTAAGTATTGAAACAGACTGCGAACTTGGCGGGGATTGGGTCCCCGCTTCGGAGCTTAAAGAGAGCTATAAGTTGACTGTTCCTGAAATCAAGTCTAAACTTGATGAACTTGGAATTGAATACGATAGCAAAGCAGTGAAATCAGACTTGATTGCCTTATTAGAACAACACGAAGGGTAAAAGATATGAAGAACTTTGCAACAGTAGATGAGCTGCAGGAATTGTGGCGACCTTTAAAGCTTGATGAACAAAAACGAGCTGAGGCACTGTTGAAAGTTGTCTCTGCTTCGTTGCGTGTTGAAGCTGAAAAGGTTGGTAAAGACTTAGACAAATTGGTTGTAGCCAATGAATCGTATGCCTGTGTTGTTAAGTCTGTGGTAGTGGATGTTGTGGCTAGAACTTTGATGACTTCAACAGATCAAGAACCAATGACACAAGTTTCTGAGGGCGCTCTGGGGTACACTTGGAGTGGCTCTTATCTTGTGCCAGGCGGTGGTCTGTTTATCAAAGATTCAGAACTAAAACGACTTGGTTTTAAAAAACAAAGATATGGGGTGATTGATATTTATGGTACGGATTAAAGGTATCACCGTGACCTTAATCGATAAGGTCAAGACGGGTCAGGATGATTTTGGTCACTCAATCTTTGAAGATAAGGAAATCGAAGTTGAGAATGTGCTAGTCAGTCCAACTACATCAGACGATATTACAACACAGCTTAATTTAACCGGTCGAAAGGCAGCCTATACATTAGCTATTCCGAAAGGTGATACTCATGATTGGGAGAACAAAGAGGTACGTTTTTTTGGAAAACGTTGGCAGGTATTTGGTCTTCCACTTGAGGGAATTGAAGATTTAATCCCACTTGACTGGAACAAGAAAGTGACGGTAGAGCGGTATGAAATTTAAGCTAAATCGTGCGGGTGTAGCTGATCTTATGAAATCAGGAGCTATGCAAACTGTTTTGAACAAACATGCTAGCAATATTAAAAATAGGTGTGGTGATGGCTATGAGCAGGATGTTTATGTTGGGCGTAATCGTGCGAATGCTATGGTGAGTGCTAAGACAACCAAAGCTAAAAAAGATAATCTAAAAAACAATACTTTACTAAAGGCGGTGCGTTAAATGATTGAAATTATTATTAAAAAATATCTTGACGGTCATTTAGATGTGCCGTCTTTTTTTGAACATGAAACAAAAATGCCTGATAGTTTCATCTTGATTGAAAAGACTAGTGGCAGTGAGCGAGACCATTCTAAATCGGCAACTTTTGCTTTTCAAAGTTATGCAAGCTCTATGCAGAAAGCTGCAGAACTGAATGAAAAAGTCAAAGAAGTTGTTAAAGAAATGGTTGAGCTCAATTCCATTAGTGGCGTTCATCTCAATAGTGATTATAACTATACGGACACGGAAACAAAGCGATACAGATATCAAGCAGTATTTGATATCAATTATTTTTAAAAAAGGAGAAATTATATGTCTAAATCATCAAATGTGACAACGGCAAAACCTAAAGTCGGAGGTGCGATTTATTCAGCTCCTCTTGGTACGCCATTGCCAACGGATGCAACAACTGAACTCAATGCAGCTTTTAAATCATTGGGATATATTTCAGAAGATGGGATGACGAATACTAACTCGCCTGAATCAGAAGATATTAAGGCTTGGGGTGGTGATGTTGTTAATTCATCTCAAACTGAAAAGAAAGATACTTTTGGCTTTACATTAATTGAGGCGTTAAATGTGGAGGTTTTGAAAGAGGTTTATGGCTCTGAAAATGTGTCTGGAGATCTTTCAACGGGTATCGAAGTTAAAGCTAATTCAAAGGAATTAAAGGATCATTGCTTGGTTGCTGAAATCGTTATGAAAAATGGTGTGCTAAAACGGATTGTTGTTCCACAAGGGAAAGTGACTGAAATCGGCGAGATTAGCTATAAAGATGGTGAAACAGTCGGCTATCAAACAACCGTGACAGCTTTTCCAGATAAAGACCAGAACACCCACTATGAATACATCAAAGGAGCTTAAAGATGTCAAAATCTAAAAAAAATAAAGTAAAAACACCGTCTAAACAAGTTACTAAAATGAATCTTCCGGAATTAAATTCTAATGTCATCAAAGGAACAACTTCAACTGGTTTTAAATTTGAAGTATCACAAGAGCGACTGGAGAATTATGAACTAGTAGAGGCGATTGCAGAGGTTGACGAAAATCCGCTTGTATTACCTAAATTGGTTAAAAAATTACTCGGTCCACAAGCTGAAGATTTAAAAGAACATGTTCGAGATGAAAATGGACTGGTACCTCTTAACAGACTGATGGCTGAAATTGAAGAGATCTTTAATAGCAAAACATCGTTAAAAAACTAACTATCCTTGCCGGAATGATAAAGGCTGATGAAGATGCGTTGATTTGTGATTTGGCTGAAACATACCATATTTATGATTATAGGCAGTTACCAGCTCTTAAGGTAGCTGTATTTTCTATTGGTTTAAGAGATGATTCGAGAATCAAGATGAAATTGTCTAATCAGAAAGTATCAACGGAAACACTACTTTTGGCTGGCATTTTTGATAGACTTTCTACTTTAGCTTGGTTTAAGACGGCAGATGGTCAGAAAGGAACGAATAGACCAGAATCAATTGTGGAACAATTGACAGCAGAACCACAAGAACGCAAAGAAATGGTCTTTACTTCTGGCGAGGAGTTTGAAAAAGCAAGAAAAGAAATTTTAGAAAAGATTGGAGGTGAACATTAGTGGCAACAGAATTAGGACAGGCTTATGTGCAGATTATGCCCTCAGCAAAAGGGATTAGTGGATCTATTCAAAGTGCATTGGCTCCTGAAGCAACTGCAGCAGGGAATAGTGCTGGTTCAAGTATTGGTTCTAGCCTTGTTAAGGCTGCGACTGGTATTATTGCCGCTGCAGGGATTGGTAAAGCATTTTCAGCGGCTATCAATGAAGGAGCTGCTCTTCAACAATCGCTTGGAGGCATTGAAACACTCTTTAAAGGTTCGGCTGACAAGGTTAAAGCCTACGCCAATGAAGCTTATCGGACAACAGGATTGTCAGCCAATACCTACATGGAGAATGTCACTGGTTTTAGTGCTAGTTTGCTTCAATCTTTAGGTGGAGATACCAATAAAGCAGCAGAAATAGCAAATATGGCTATGGTGGATATGTCTGATAATGCAAATAAGATGGGTACATCCATGGATCGTATCCAAGACGCCTATCAAGGATTCGCCAAACAAAACTATACCATGCTAGATAACCTTAAACTTGGTTATGGTGGTACTAAAACGGAAATGGAACGCTTACTGGCAGATGCTACTAAATTGACCGGTGTTAAATATGACATCAACAATTTGTCTGACGTTTATCAAGCGATTCATGCGATTCAAGGGAAACTTGATATTACTGGAACAACCGCGAAAGAAGCAGCAACTACTTTTAGTGGTTCTTTTGCTTCTATGAAAGCGGCAGCTCAAAATGTTCTGGGGAAATTGGCTCTTGGTGAAGATATCATGCCATCACTGAAAGCTTTGGCAGAGACGACGTCGACATTCCTATTCAAAAACTTCATCCCGATGGTTGGAAATATTCTTCGTGGCTTACCGACTGTCATAGGTACAGTTTTGAAAGAGGGGATTGCTGCAATCTTTGGTGATGGAATTGCTAAAAGTATCACTGATAAAATTTATGATATCTATACTAATGTCAGCGGTGTTCTTAATGCACTGTCTGATATGATTTTTGGTTCCGGAGACAAGGCAGACAACAAGGACTTTTTAAAAAGCTATCTTGGCCTTGATGAAAAGACAGCTTCCAGCATTGTCAACATCGGCGAGAACATCCGCGTCACCTTTGAAAATATTGGCTCTACTATCGGGAATATAGCTGGTATTGTTAGTAACTTTGTCAGTGATTTGTTAGGTATAGCCGGGAGTAAGCAAGGTGTAAATGCCATTGGTTCTGCATTTGAATCTGTGACAGGTTTTATCAAGTCAGCTTCTGGGGCAATCAAGAATTTCACAACTTGGCTTAAAAGTAATGAAACAGCAATGGCTGTGCTTAAGTCAACGATGGCAGGACTATTAGCGGGATTTTTAGCCTTTAAAACTGTAGCTACGATTAAAACGATTATTTCTGGTTTTACGGCAGCTATCAGCACGGCTAAAGGAGCGGTTTTGGCTTTTAATGCTGCTATAGTAGCAAATCCAATCGGTGCTATAGCAGCTGCGATTGCTGCTGTTGTAGCGGGTTTAGTTTGGTTCTTTACTCAAACAAAAATTGGTCAAAAGATTTGGTCTGGATTCGTGAGTTGGATTAAGCAAGCATGGCAAGGAATTGCTGATTTCTTTGTTGGTATCTGGTCTGGTATTTCTGATGGTGCGAAGAACCTTTGGAATGGCGTGACGGACGTATGGAATGCAGTGGTTGAAACGATTAGAAATTCTTGGAATGGGATTGTAGAGTTCTTTTCAAATCTTTGGTCTGGTATCACATCAGGCGTTAGTGCTGCATGGACTGCAATAACGCAGACTATCATGACAATTGTTCAGCCGTTCATTGACGGCTTTCTAAATATTTGGAATGGTATAAAAGATGGACTTTCTCAGATGTGGGAAGGCGTTAAGATGATTTTTCAAGGAGCGTGGGATTTCATCAAATCTATTGTATTAGGGGCTGTTTTGATCGTCCTTGACATTGTTACAGGCAATTTTGGGAAACTTGGCGAAGATCTAGGATTGATTTGGCAAGGCATTTCAGACGCTGTGAGTATGGTTTGGGAAGGTATCAAAACCTATTTTATGGGAGTTGTGAGTGCAATTGTTGGATATGGTCAATCCGTGTTTGAGAACTTTTCAAATATTTTATCTGCTATCTGGGATTTTATTAAAAATGCAGCTTCTGCAGCGTGGGAGTGGATCAAAACTACTATATCAAATCTGATAACTGGACTAGTACAGGGTGCTCAAAACATTTGGAATGGCTTTATGAATTTCTTATCTAATTTATGGAATTCTATTTCATCCACTGCTGTCAGTGCATGGAATGGTCTGAAATCTTCTGTACAAGCCATTATTAACGGAATTGTGCAAGGCGCACAAAATGCATGGAACAGCATGAAACAGGGTGTTTCAAATTTAGTATCAGGAATCGCTAATATTTTCAATGGTTTGCGCAACATTAATCTTTGGGATGCCGGTCGAGCTATTCTTGATGGTTTTCTTGGTGGTTTAAAATCTGCTTGGAAAGGTGTAACTGACTTTGTCGGTGGGATTGCAGGCTGGATTCGTGACCATAAAGGGCCGATTGAATATGACCGCAAACTTTTGATACCTGCCGGTAAAGCAATCATGAATGGTTTAAATGACGGGTTGCGAAATCAATTTAAATCAGTTAAATCGACTGTTAGCGGTATGGCTGGAGAGATTACTGATAGTTTCGGAAATGAGCTGACTATGCCTGAGCTTGGAGCGTTAGCGAATCAAGAAGTGCAAGTTGCTCTATCGTCTAGTAAATTATCCGACCAGATGTTAGACACTACGAAAGACCGCAGCAGAGAAGATGATATGCTGGATATGATTGCCAATCTGATAAATCGTCCAATTATCGTATCACAGCAATTAGATACTAGAGAGGTATCTCAAGTTCTGGCACAGCCAATATCAGAAGAACAAGAAAAGCGTCAGGCTATTCTGAACGCTGTGAATGGATTGGGGTGGACTTAATGATAAAAGTACATTTTAATGATGTTGAATTAACAAAATGGATTACTGTTTTAGATGGGTTCACCGCCTTTGGTGGTGCAGATTATGATCCAACTTTCCAAGACTATCCAATACTTGATGGATCGGAATTTGTCAAGACACGCAAAAAGCTGAAGAAGATTCTTGTGCCGTTTTATGTAAAATATGAAAGTGTGGCTGACTATGATGCACTGCAGGTAGCGCTGAACGTGGACGAACCGAAGAAATTGACTTTTAGTCATTTGCCTGATCGTGTTTTTTATGCTATTCCGAGCGGCGATCTTGATTTTAAAGAAATCAAGTTCAGCGGCAAAGGGACAATCAATTTTTCGATTGCTGATGGATTGGCACACGCTAAGAATCCACGCTATTTTGAATTTAAAAAGAATGCGCAAGGTATCTTAGAAGCTGAGATTGAGAATAACGGTAGTGAAGAAATCCCGGTAAATTATCGAATCAAATTGAAGCGTGAATCAGGGTATGTTGGTATTGTCAGTCAGTACGGTGCTATGCAGTTTGGTAAGATTGAGGAAGCAGATCTAGTTGAAGAAAAAAAGAATGTCTTATTGTCTGGAAATGGAAAAGGTAACTTTAATAATTGGACGGACGGAACCATTTTTTATGAAAACCAAAATAAAAAAGTTGTTACGAAAATGGCAGCAGATTCTAATCTTGGTGGACGATTAGGGGTTCTTCCGGTCAATTTCACGAATACGGCTAACGGATCATGGTTTGGAGCAGTCAAAGAGTTAAAACTTTCTCAACAAGCAAAAGACTGGTATATCTGGGCTCGTGCTTGGTTTGAGACTGGCTATGTTAGTCAGACAGGGGCATGGTGTTTGTCAGTTGTAGATAGTGATAATCACTTTATCGCTGGAATGGCGATTGAAAAAAGTGAGCGTGCACGCAATAAAGCACTTGTCGTTTTTCTTATGGGAGACGGAGCCGGTGGGAGTCGAGTTGTAAAATCTATCGAGTTCACGCCGAGTCTTTGGGTCAAAGATAACCCTTATAGTTTAGAGGGGAAAGACCAAAACAGAAATATGTTCGATTTGCGAAAAGAAGGGGATAAAATCACTTATTTTTGGTATGGCGGTTATCATTCCTTTTTTGAACCGAAAATCAAGGATAAACAAGCTGCTAAAGTACAATTCTTTGTCGGACAGTATAAAGGGCGAAACTCGACTATCAACGAATTGGTAACACATCATTATTTAAATGATTTTGCCATTTATAAATTAAACGTGCCATACTGGCGTGACGTACCCAATCGTTATCCAACGGGGGCAGAACTCTTTATTGACGCAACAGGAGAAGTAAACCCAGAAGAAAAGGGGCGCTTGTATGTCAATAACTTGTTAGCGCCTGATGACGAAATATTGGGAACGGACTACTTTAAAGTGCCACCCGGCAAAACAAAAGTACAATTGCTTGTGTCGAGCTTTGCGGAAGTAGAGAGTGCACGAGCTGAAATTGAGGAGGCATGGATTTGACAAAAAGAAATGTACGAATTGCAATTAGAGATACGACCGACACACACGTTGTCGGTTTTTTTGATAATAAAAGCGGCATCAAATATAATTCTGCCAATCTAACACAGTTTTTGAAAGGTGCTTGTAGTGTCCTTGTCCTGACTTATCACTCAAAGAAAATGATTGCTCAAAGTGGCTGTAAGCTAGCTTTTCGATTCAAGGGAAAGGATTTTTGGCTGAACATTAACAGTGTCAAAAAGACAGGTTATAAAGTTGAGTTAACAGCTTATTCGCTGAGTTTAGAAGCGAATAAAGAAAAGCGAGGTCCGTATAAACCTGCGAATGCTATGACGATTAAGCAGTACATTGATTACTACGATCCAGAGCACTCGTTTGTAATTGGAATCAACGAAGTGGCAGATAAAACTATTAAGCTGGAATGGAGTGGGACAGATACTATTTTAGCCCGGCTCTATTCGGTTGCCAATAGCTTCGGTGCTGAGTTGGAATTTGTCACAGAGTTAAACAATGACTACTCACTCAAACGTCATGTCATCAATATCTACCGAGAAGGTAATCTTGGTAAAGATAAGACAGGAATGCCAGTCCGGGTAGGGGAAAAGCTAAAGGTTATCAATTATTCTGATAACATGGATGATTTTTACACCGGCATTCGTAGAACTGGCAAAGACGGTCTGACGATAGCTGGATTAAATAAAAAAATCTATGACGACAAGGGGAATTTACTTTTTTACAGCAGTGGCGATACACTCTATGCACCGCAAGCAAGAGATAAATACCCATCTATCGCTCGAAAGACAAATGATGGGTATATCGTCAATGAGGATAGCGGTACTGAATATGCTAACAAAGAAGCTCTGTTTGGTTATATGCTGTCTGAGCTGAAGAAGCATTGTGAGTTAAAAGTGGACTATGAAGTAGAGGGGGCAGTAGACGGTAATATCGGTGACAAAAAGACGCTGGTTGACGCACAGCACTTTGACCCTCCGCTTTATATACAAGCTCGGATTAGCGAGCAGACAGAATCTTTGTTAGAGACAAGCGATGTCAAAGCCAGTCTCTCAAACTATGTTCGTAAGTCAAGCCAGATTGCCAATGAATTGTTGCAAAAAGTGGAACAACTAGCACTTGAAGCAACACCTTATACAATTAAGTTGGCAACAAATAATGGGATTATCTTTAAAAATAACCAAGGGCAATCTACAGTCTATCCAACCCTTAAAAAGGGCAATAAGACAGTTGAGTGTACATGGCAGTGGCTGGTTGATAATCAATCGTTTGGAACATCTGCAACATTTGAAGTTAGAGCGGCTGGCATGTCAAGCAAGCTAGTGCTGACAGCTATTGCTTTAGTTGACGGGAAAGAAGTTGCCAGAGAGCAAGTCACTTTTAGCAATGTCAATGACGGGAAGAATGGTTCAAATGGTGAAAAAGGAGAAGATGGAAAGTCTCTTCGGCTTTTTACCACCCAATACAAATATGCGCAAAAATTTATCAATCAATACAGCACCGATGGCTATACTGGTGATTGGTTTGTTGTCGAAAGCACAACAGGTCTAAAAGTTGGCGACAGTGTCCAAATGCGCGTACTTAATACAGACAAAAATAGCGATAGCTGGATAGTAGCTTCGGTTAGTGCAATTCTGGGCGAAAATAGAATTAAAACGGTCTCTAAAGGTCTGATTGAAAAAGGAGACCAAGGAGAACGAGGCCCTAAAGGAGCTACTGGAGAAAAAGGCGATAAGGGAGACCCTGGAAAGCCCGCAGATCCTGCGCCGATTAACCAACTCAAACAAGATATGGAGCTAGCTAAGAAAGATTTGAGTGCTGTCAAATCAGATTTACTCAGGGAGAAATCAGAAAGCTCCGCTAAAATCGAGCAAGTTAAGCAAGACGTGGGAGCTATCCGCAACCAGCAAACATCCTACGAACAAAGCAACACGCAGAATCTAGCACGAATAACTGGTCAATTAGGTGACAAAGCCAGCAAATCCGAAGTCAAACAGACTGCAGATGGAATCCGAGAAGAAATCAGTCAGATTTCTGTCGGTGGGAAGAATCTACTGAAAGGCTCGAAGGGAGAATTCAAGCCTGATATAAATCCATCGAATTTTGATAACAATGTTTTATACGTGCAATCCACTTCGATTGATTTAGTTAAGGGTGAAAAATATCTGATTGTTGCTAAAACCGATGGAGTTTTTAGCAACAATCACAATGGCACTCAAGAAAGTGACAATGTGGTTCTCTGGTTGATGGATAAGACGGTTACGAATTATCAGATTGTGTCCGATAATAATACTGGCACAACAGGAACGCTTTTTACGTGGAACAAGCCCACCGGAACCTATCACTTGCGAGTCAATACTTATCACAAGGATGCTCGCAAAAAAGTCTGGGAAGTCAAGGTCGAGCGAGGAACGCTTAAGACTGATTGGAGCCCTGCGCCAGAAGACACAGATGAACAAATCACTGCAGCCCGCACAACGTTTGAGAAAACTGCTGAAGGTCTGAAAGCGGACATGACAGCCGTTAAATCTTATGTGGCAGATGATGGCAAACGCAGAGAGCAACTGGAGCAGTACACACGCACAGAGACAGCACGCAGTACAGAAGCGCTGCGGAAACAAGTATCTGAAAGCTATGTTGCGAAATCTCAACACACAGAAGACGTGCGAGGAATTACGAGACGATTTGAAGAGCTAAATATCGGTAGCCCTAATTTGGTTTTGAACGGTGCGGTTGAACTTGGGGATCGTTATTGGGGTGGAACAGATGACAAATTGTTTACTAATCGTACGCATGTTTTTTATAAAAATGGCAAAAAACCAATGTTTGTAATTGATACAAACGAACCTAATATAGCTTATTTACAAAACATGATATTTAACAAGTTGAAAAAAAATACAACATATACTTTGTCGTTTACTGGTTTCATGTCAGGTAATGTATCTGGATTTCGTGTTTTAGTAGGCTTACTTTCTGATACAGACAACGTCTGGAAAGATGCAATAGATGTATTCCACCAACGTTTATCCCCTAGAGAAGCACAACGCTTTTCTGTTACGTTTAACAGCGGTAACTATGATGGATTCTCAGTTCGTTTTGACAACATGGGTTCCAGCAATGGAATAAGCGCCACTGTGTGGATTAGCGAAATTGATGTACATGAAGGCACGATGAAACGGGCTTATCAACCAGCGCCAGAAAATAATCAAAATTATGCGGACACGAAGTTAGCAGAGTATAAGCAGACGGTGGACGGACAACTTGCGGCAGTCAAACAAGAGGTCAATGGCAAAGTATCACAGACCACATTCGACCAGCGGGCAAATCAAATCACGCAAACTGTGCAAGAGTTAAATGATAACGCTGTGAAGAAGAATCAAATCAGAGTCAACGAGAACGGGATTGTTTCAACTTCTGAAAAAGTTGTGAACGGCCAGACTTTGGCTAGTATGATTGCGCAACATCCCGAATGGGTGGAAATCATCGCTAAATTGCTTAAAGTTACAGCAGACATGATTGTAAACGGGGCTATCACAGCAGATAAGCTGAATGTTAAGGAGTTGAGTGCGCTAAGTGCTAAGCTTGGAAAAGTCAAATCTGGCGAAATTATCAATGAATATCGAACCAGTGGAACTTATGGTGAAATTAAGATTGGTGAGAATATAAAAATCACAAATCATAATACTGCAGGAGCGCGTTCACACATTCCAAAAGAAGAAATCATGATGCTTCCAAATGGATTTCTGATGAATGCTTACAATGCAGCAGATCAATTGAATTATACAATGCGCATTTCTCCTGAGGTAATGGAATTTCAAAAAGTCAATAACACCCAAGTGCAGGGTGGGACGGGTTCTTGGAGTTTGGGTTATTCCAACTCTTATTCATTACTCAGTATTGACGCTATTTTGCAAAAAGTGAGACTGCAAGCGACTTCTAACTTAATGTGGGGTATTGGTGCGACATTCGTCCGTATAGGTAATCTTGTGACGATTTCTGTAACAAGGGTCATCAAGAATATTGCAAGCGTGGTTGAAAACGCACGAGCAAATGAGAGGATTCCTGACGGCTTCAAGCCAATCTCACAAGTCCACTTGACACTAACCGGTAATTTCAATGCGACAATCGATGCTACTTGTATTGTCCACCTTGAACCAGACGGAACAATCAACTACACGAATAATAAGTCAGGCAACCGTGTATGGACAGGAACCGTCACGTATACAACTGTTGATGATTTTCCAATTGTCGGAAATATACCAAATGGAAAACTTATATAAGAATAAAAGGAGAAAAGAAATGACAGAACTTTTAAATGTTGACACAATTACAGAGCCGTTTGATTTACAGACAGCTCTTAGATATATGGACGAAAACGGGGAGTTTATCCGTTTTAAGAATGATGTAGAAGATTATTATATTTACAAAGAAACGCAAAAACGCCCTACAATTGTTGGCGGTAAGCGTAAACTAGTTGAAGTACCGCTTGTTTGGGCGTTTGATAGATACAACAATTCTATCACAACCTTTAAATTCACAAATATGTTTGACAAGAATTTCTACATTATGAAATTTGACGAAGCGGGCGAACCAATCTGGGATGATCCAACAAAGAAAAAGGAGTAGTTTATGGCACCTGACGTTGTAAACGCTGTTGTGACAACTGTTACAACGCTAATCGGCACGTTTGGCGGAATTGTGACAAGTGCTAGAATTACTACTTTTCGGATAAAAGAACTTGAGAAAAAGGTAGAAAAGCATAACAGCATAGTTGAACGGACTTATCGGTTGGAGGAAAGAACTAATTTTTTAGACGAACAAATCGATAAGCTTGAAAATAAAATTGAAAAGGAGAAATAAGATGCAACAAATTTTAATCACAGCGGGTATCGTAGCCCCAATCATTTCAGCAATCGTAAATGTTGTTAAGACACAATTTAAACTAGACGGGAAGCAAGTATCAGCGTTAGCCCTGGTTTTGGGGATTATCGTAGGGCTTACATATGCTGCAACTATTGTGCGTGGCGATTATGCTGTTTATGGTTGGGGTGGACTAATTGCAGGCCTATCAGCCATTGGTTACTATGAATTGGCTTTTAAAAATAAAAAAGGAGATACAACGGATGACACAAAAAAAGAAAATTAAACAGCTTTTAGCTATCAGTGCGATTTTCATTGGTTTTATCGCCCCTACTGTTGCACAAGCAGCAGTAGGAGATCAAGGCGTTGACTGGTCTGTTTATCAAGGTACGAATGGTATTTTTGGTTATGGCCATGATAAATTTGCCATCATTCAAATTGGCGGTATCAATGCATATGGTATGTACGGCCAATCAACGTATGAAACGCAAGTAGCAAGTGCTATTGCACAAGGAAAACGTGCTCACACTTACGTTTGGTATGAAGTAGGTGGCAATGCTGCTTTGGGCGAACAAGTGCTTAAAAACTTCTTACCGCAGGTACAGACACCGAAAGGCTCGATCGTAGCTCTGGACTATGAGAGCGGAGCGAGCGCTAGCAAAGAAGTAAATACAAACGCCATCTTACATGGCATGCGCATGATTAGAGCAGCAGGCTATACGCCAATGTACTACTCATACAAGCCTTATACAGTTGCCCATGTGGATTACAATCGGATTTTAGCCGAATTTCCAAATTCTTTGTGGATTGGAGCTTATCCAGATTACAATGTGACGCCATCACCAAATTATAACTTTTTCCCATCTCTTCCTGGAATTGCTATCTTTCAATTTACGTCGACTTATATTGCAGGTGGACTTGATGGCAATGTAGACTTGACGGGTATCACAGATAATGGTTACGGTCGTAAGAATACACCTAAAACACAGACACCAGCTATCAAAGAGGGAGAAAAAGCTGACAATACACCAAAAAGTGATATTAAAGCCGGCGATACGGTTAAAGTTAATTTTTCGGCTACCAATTGGGCAACAGGCGAAGAAATACCCGAATGGGTCAAGGGTCGGTCTTATCAAGTAGCAGAGGTAAGTGGCGACAAAGTGCTATTAGCTGGTATTAACTCTTGGATTTACAAGCGAAATGTAGAGATTATCTCTACTACTAACAGCCAACCTCAAGCCCCAGCCGTTCCAAGTGCTGCCTCATATACAGTACAACCGGGAGACACGCTCTCTGGAATTGCGGCTAAATATGGGACGACTTATCAACAATTGGCGGCTTTAAATGGTATTAGCAACCCTAATTACATCTATGTAGGTCAAGTCCTAAAAGTGTCAGGACAAGGACAATCGTCTCCTCAAAATGTGGTTTATCATACGGCACAATGGGGTGATACACTTTCTGGAATGGCTTCTAAATACGGCACAACAGTAGAAAATATTCAAGCGCTCAATGGATTGTCTGGTGATCTAATCTATGCAGGTGTAACTTATAGAATAAAATAAGACAAACAATCCCCCTTAGGAGAAATCCTAGGGGCTTTTTTGTATATAATAACAATAAAAATTTGATTTAACTACTATATATAGTAGTTGACAAATATGATATAATAGTTTTAGAAAGATTAGAATTAATAGAATAAGGAGGATTGAATCATGATTACAGCATTAGATGTAGCAAATACTTTCTTAGCAAGAGCTAAAAAAGAAAAAATTGATATTTCTCCGATGAAACTTCAAAAATTAATTTATATTTTATATAAAAACTATCTGAAAGAAACCAAAAAAAAATTATTCTCTGATAAATTTGAAGTTTGGAAATATGGTCCGGTTATTTCAGAAGTTTATCAAGCATTTAAAGAATATAGATCTAATAGAATTACTGAGTTTTATTTAAATAAGGATGGTTCGTATAACACTGTAAAGTTAGGTAACAATTCTCACTTTGATAAAATTTTTGAAAAAGTATGGAATAAATATCGTTTGATTGACGGTATCTATTTGTCACAACTAACGCATCAAAGAAATACAGCATGGTCTAAGGCAGATGACAGAGATGATATTTTCTTGAATGATCATGATATTTTTGAAGAAGAGGAGTATGAAATTGTCATCTAAAAAAGAGAACATGGAAGATATCCCTGTTGAGGAAGACGTTCCTAAAGATAATCATTTTCCTATTGATAACAGCAATAGCATAAAACCAAATGAGGTTACAAAAGATGTTTTTAATACAATTAAAGGTCATAATCTCTTAGGATGGTGCGTAGCTATATTAGTAGTTATATATTTGTTTGAATTTTTTCGTAATCAAGGAAAGATTAGTGAAGCAGGGGGTAAGATTTTAGAAATATTCAAATTACTGATTTTTTCTTTAACTGGGTATTTGTTTGGGACAAATGCTAATAAAGATGACTGAATCCCTAGTAACTACTAAGCTGCTAGGGATTTTTGTTTTCTCAAAATACAACAGAAGATCAATTTTGTTAACATCAACAAAATTGACAGTATTAATTATTATCGTTTATAAATTTCCGTTTAATAGGACATTTTTGAGAATTTCTGTCCTAATGGAAATTCTCGAAGCAACAAAAGTTTTTCCTCAATAATTCAATAAAAATACGCCCACCATTTGCCCACCAACTTTACCATGTTTTGCCAAATTTAACCGAATGAGAAAACACAAAAAGCCTGATTTCACAGGCTTTTCATTCGGTTGATTCCTGACAAGTCAGGTATTGAAAGGCGGTAGACGGATTTGAACCGACGATCAAGCTTTTGCAGAGCCGTGCCTTACCACTTGGCTATACCGCCACAACTTTTACTATTTTATCGTAAAAAATCGTTTTCGTCAAGAGTGTAGATTTGTTTCTATCGGTAAAATTGTAGCGCTTCATCATCTAAGATTAAACTATAGAATAAACGGATGGAGATTGAGAAGACTATAAAAAAGAAGAATACCTCTTGTAAAATAGAAGAACTTTTGATATGATAGTAGATGTCGTGTAATCGGCAAATACTCATTTCAGATGAATTGTGAAATTGTTGCCTACGGGTGATTTTGCAAGTTGAAATCTGAAAGAGGAAAAAACAAAAAGGAGATCTTACTCATGGCAGTAATTTCAATGAAACAACTTCTTGAGGCTGGTGTGCACTTTGGTCACCAAACTCGTCGCTGGAACCCTAAGATGGCGAAATACATCTTTACAGAACGTAACGGTATCCACGTAATTGACCTTCAGCAAACTGTAAAATTTGCAGATCAAGCATACGACTTTATGCGCGATGCTGCTGCTAACGATGCGGTTATCTTGTTTGTTGGTACGAAAAAGCAAGCTGCTGATGCTGTAAAAGATGAAGCAGAACGTGCAGGTCAATACTACATCAACCACCGTTGGTTGGGTGGAACTCTCACTAACTGGGAAACGATCCAAAAACGTGTTGCTCGTTTGAAAGAAATCAAACGCATGGAAGAAGACGGAATTTTTGACGTGCTTCCTAAGAAAGAAGTCGCTCTTTTGAACAAACAACGCGCTCGTCTTGAAAAATTCTTGGGTGGTATTGAAGAAATGCCTCGCATCCCAGACGTAATGTACGTTGTTGATCCACATAAAGAACAAATCGCTGTAAAAGAAGCTAAGAAGCTTGGTATCCCAGTGGTTGCGATGGTCGACACAAATACAGATCCAGATGACATTGATGTGATTATTCCAGCAAATGATGATGCTATCCGCGCTGTTAAATTAATCACTGCGAAAATGGCTGATGCGATTATCGAAGGGCGCCAAGGTGAAGATAACGTTGAATCAGTAGAAGCAGAATTAGCTGCAACTGATACACAAGCTGATTCTATCGAAGAAATCGTTGAAGTTGTTGAAGGCTCAAACGAATAATCAAGTAACGAACCTATGGGGCGGGGCCTAGCCCTCCCCTTTTTATTCAATCAAATCGTAATATCTTAATTGGAGGATTAAAATGGCAGAAATTACAGCTAAGCTTGTAAAAGAATTGCGTGAAAAATCTGGTG
>OGCQ01000162.1_pt1 | contig 132673 bp, 77 predicted proteins | sample 1570161 | NCBI WGS metagenome assembly OGCQ01 (sample SAMEA4384402, study PRJEB24528) | human gut metagenome | reverse complement strand
CCAAGGTTTCTTGAAGGGTGAAGTTCGTTACGCTTCTGTAATGAAACAATATCCTGCTGAAGCTGAAGAACTATTCAAAGCTGCCGAAGAAAACGCTAAATGGCGTTACAACAGCTACAAACGTTTGGCTAGAGAAAACTGGGGTGCTGAATAATAGTAATACCCTATAAATATAAAACGGTAATCTTGTAGAAGATTACCGTTTTTTATTGTATGAACTCTGTCCAACATAAACAGTACTACCTTTTTCCCACTAGAGTTCATGTCTATTTTATATTTAAAATTAAGAATAACAATGCTTCAATCTATTAATTCTCTGACTTCGGAATCCAACTATCCACCAACTGCCGATGTTCACCCCTCCATTTGCGGGCTATTTCTTCTTCATCCATCCTGGCATCCTTCATAGCTGTCATAAAAGAGCTAAGTTCTTCTGTCGTTAGTTTGATGTTGCCAAAGAATTCGGCAGCAAACGGATCTTTCTCACTGAATCCTTTCCATGCAATAGCATGTATTTCTTCCAAGTCTCCGTATACTTTCTTCGGATCATCCAAGAATTTCAAGTCAAACTGGTCGAACATCCAATGCGGTGTCCACCCCGTAATGACAATCCATTCTCCTTTGTCCATCGCTTTTTTCAAAGAAGCCAGCATGGTGGAACTACTTGAAGTCATGAGGGTATACCCATCAAGTCCGTAAGCAGCAATGGCCTTATCGGTCGTCTTCATTATCCCTGCTCCCGCATCAATTCCTACTATTTCAGAAGAGAAACGGTCTTTATTAGCTTCCAGCTCACTAATAGACTGGATCGTAACATATTGAGGAACAACTAGTCCTACACGGGCCTCTCCATATACCTCACCCAGAAATTCAATACTGTCTCCATACTGATCCATATAATCTTTCATCGTTATTGGTAACCATGCATCCAGAAACACATCTGATTTCTTTCCTGACATAGATACAAAAATAGGGGCAAGATCAGCATTTTGCAATTCAACCTCATATCCATGCTCTTCCAATACCACCTTAGCCAAATGACTCATGGCAATACCTTCCAGCCAATTGGCATAGGCTATTTTTACTTTCTTTTTCTCTAAGTCTGAATTAGTACAGGAAGCTAGCAAAAGCATAGCTGACAATACTATTCCTACTATTTTATATATTCTCATACGTATTTTATCCTTTCCGTTTAGTTCTTATTTTTTCGTCCTGCCATTCCTTGCGTGATACGGTCTAAGATGATAGCTAAAATAACAACTGCTATACCACCTTCAAACCCAAGTCCGATTTTCATTTGGGTAATACCTTTCAATACAATTTCTCCCAGACCACCGGCAGCAATCATGGCAGCAATTACAACCATAGAAAGCGACATCATTATTGTCTGGTTGACACCAGTCAGAATGGTGGGCAACGCCAAAGGAAGCTGCACTTTATACAATAACTGCCAACGGGTAGCTCCGAACGAACGGGAGGCTTCCACTACATTTTTAGGAACTTGCCGGATTCCCAATCCGGTAAGGCGGACCACAGGAGGCATAGCAAAGATAATGGTGGCAAACACCCCTGGCACTGCTCCCAATCCGAAAAACAAAACAGCAGGAATCAGATAAACAAAAGCAGGCATCGTCTGCATCAAGTCGAGAACAGGACGGAGTATTTTCTCTGCACGCGAACTGTTTGCCGTCCATACTCCTAAAGGTACACCAACAATCAGGGCCAGACAGGTAGATGAAAAAACGAGAGCCAGGGTTTGCATAGTAGCCTCCCAAAATCCCATTCCATAGATCAGTAATAATCCCAATGCGGTGAAAATTGCCATACCGCGTCCTGCTTTCATCCATGCGAGTGCAGCAAGTACCAAAATGGTTATATAAAAAGGTATTCCGAAAAGTATGTGTTGGAATCCTATAATAAAACTACCGATGCCCGCATTCACGGCATCAAAGAAAGTGGAAAAATGTACCATCATCCAATTGATGGCCATCTCTATATATTGTCCTATATTTATCATAAATCTATTGCGTTTTGAATTATTTCGTTTATTTCTTCTTTATCTTTCCCGGTCACTTCGATGATTAAGGATGAAAGCGGGATTGTTCCTAAAAACTCGCGCGTCTCATCAATCACCCATACCGGCGAATTGCTCTTTGTCATTAGAGGAAGTATATCCTCCAACACCGTATCCTCCAACACAGAATGTACTTCTGTACGCACAATCGTTTCAATGGATTTTTCCTGTTTGCTACGTAACTTAAGCAAGTCGTTCAGACGTACTTCTCCGACCAGTTTATCATCGGTGTCTATGACAGGTAATACGGTGATATTCTTCGCACGCATCTTACGAATCAATACTTCGGGACCTTCTTTCTTCAGACGGGCCACCAACGGTTTGTCAATCATTAAAGAAGAGGCGGTAATAATTTTGCTCCTATCCACGTTTTCAACAAAACGGGCTACATAATCGTTAGCCGGTTCAGTCAGGATTTCCTCCGAAGTACCTACCTGCACCACTTCTCCGTCTTTCATGATGGCAATACGGTCACCTAGCTTAATTGCTTCACTCAAGTCGTGGGTAATAAAAACAATCGTCTTTTTCATCTTTGATTGCAAGGCCAGTAGTTCATCCTGCATCTGTACGCGAATCAGAGGATCGAGAGCAGAGAAAGCCTCATCCATTAAAAGCACTTCAGGATTATTAGCCAGAGCGCGAGCCAGTCCGACACGCTGTTGCATTCCACCGGAAAGCTCGCCTACCATCTGATTTTCATATCCTTTCAATCCGACAAGCTTCATGCTTTCCATCGCTTTCTTCTCACGTTCCTCTTTCTTCACTCCCTGAAGTTCGAGGCCGAACGCGATATTGCTCAATACGGAACGGTGAGGTAACAGACCGAAATTCTGGAAAACCATCGCCAGCTCTTTCCGACGAACCTGCAATAATTCTTTTTCGGAAATTTTAGATATATCTACTCCGTTTACAAGCACTTGCCCGGTAGTAGGACGTATCAGACGATTGATACAACGCAGTAATGTCGATTTTCCACTTCCCGAGAGTCCCATTATCACGAAAAACTCTCCTTCATTAATTGAAAGATTGGCATCTTTCACTCCTACCGTACAACCGGTATCTTTCAGAATTTCCTCTTTACTCTTATCTTTTTTCAACATCTTGAGGGCTTTCTGCTTCTCGTTACCAAAGATAAGGTACAAATCCTTTATTTCTATTTTACTCATATAATATATTGGTTTAGATTATAATATTTGTTTTGTTTTCAACTGCCGCATTCCTTATTCTCACTTACGATAAACAAGTTGAATGTTCGCATGGTTCAGTCATGTCACATGATAACATGACGGTCCGACGTTTTTTAAATGGTTAAAAAAAAACAGACAGAGTAGTTTAAAAGGAATAGAATTTGATAAGATTATCCTCTTAATGAACAGTAGAAAACAGTATTTTCATAAATAAATAACAGTCTGTTCTTGCATATTGTTGGCACAAAGGTAAGGAAAATAGATTAAATATGCAAATTTCATTCAGGTACGGAGTAATTCCAAAGATGCTTTTTCAAGTCTACGCATCCATTTTGTTTGAAAGAGATCCCTTCTTCCAACAAGAGTTGTTTCTGCTCTGTCCAACCCGGAACAAGCCGTCCCGACGCATTGACAACCCGATGACAAGGCGCAGATAAATCATCCGGAATCTGTTTCAAAGCACGCCCCACCATACGGGAACATTGAGACATTCCCAATAATGCGGCAATTCCCCCATAGGTAGAAACTTTACCTACCGGAATTTCTCGGACAACCTGATACACCTCTTGACAAAAGGATGCGGAAAGGCTCGCCTTATCTACTTTATAATCTTTCATCACTCAAACATTACTTTATTTCAGTTCCAAAACTAGATAAAAAGAAAAGAATTTGCAAATAATAAAAGCATTTCAAATAAAATATGCAACTTTATTTGCTTTATTTACAAATAATCCCGACCTTTGTACCCATTAAAAGCAACCCTATTATTAACAAAACAAGCACTGCTGTTATGAAAAAGAAAACTATCCTGTTCGCTTCTTGTTTATTAGGAGCACTGGCTTTCAGCTCCTGTGAGAAGAACCTTTATGATGAAAGTAAACAACCCGAGAAAGAAAAGAAGATGACTGACTTGGAAGTACCTGCCGATTTCGACTGGAAAGGTTCTCAAAATGCCAAAGTGAAAATTGCCAGTCAATCAACTGCTACTATTTCTGTATTTCTAGAAGAAAATTGCAATGAAGAGGCTTTGATGCTTCGAATGGATGTCGATGCCAACACATCAAAATTGGAACTCCCAATTGAAATTCCTGCATATATAAAAAATGTGTATGTAAAATATGGTAATGGCTCTGAAATACAAACTGTTCCTGTTGAAAGTAATGGTACTATTTCTATAGTAGTACCTGCTAACGCTACGGCATTATCCAGAGTTACCACAAGAGCTAATAAAGAAGTTGAAACGAACAACATCTTCAATTATCCGGGATATGGCAACGGAACTATTATGTTCGAAGATATGTATCCAGCTTTAGGCGATTATGATTTTAATGATTTTGTTGCATGGTATAATTTCCAAATTGACGGTTTTTATTGGAGTCACAATCAATGTTATGCAGAATACTTAATGATAGGATTCCAAATCAGAGCTATAGGAGGTATATATGACTACAATCCTTATATCCGCTTGGCAGAAGTACAATATAATGAACTTGATTTAGAAGAAACTCAAATGTATCTTGAGCGTAACAATCCTGAAGAGGCTGAAAATATCAAAATCCTAAAAGGCCCAAAAGGGGAATTGATTATTTCACTAAAGAAACCGGCCATTCCTAACGGATACAAGTATTATAATACGGAGGTAAATGAAAAAACAAAGCCTAAAAAAATGATGGCCATTTACTTGGTGTTCAACTCACCTGTTAACGTTAAAAGCCTACAAGACAGTAAAATGGACTTTTATATTGCAAAAACTAATAAAGGACAAGAAATCCACTTAAAAGGTTATAGCCCGGTTTATTATAACAGCAACGAAAGTTATGTAAATGAAGACAACTTTATATGGGGATTAAAAGTACCTGCATCTTTACATCATGCCAGAGAAGAAGTAAACTTCTTGGAAGCATATCCAGACTTTGAACAATGGGTAACATCGGGAGGTCAAGAGAACCAAAGATGGTGGAATAAGCCAAAAACGAATAAGTTGATTATGAATTAATAAATATACAGTAAATCATATACTGAATTAAATAAGAGGTAAGGTATGTCAATAGATTTCCTTACCTCTTATTTTTATCATATGAATTCCATAGAAGTATAAACAGATAAATGCTCACCACCAAATTTTGCAGATTCTATCCTATCCTTTCCTCTTCAACAAATCTGTCGGACTCTCTCCAAACTGTTCTCTATAACATTTAGTAAAATAAGAAGGAGAACTAAAACCAACTTCATAACCTATCTCTGCCACTGTCATATCCGACGAAGCAAGCAGGGAAGCAGCTTTCTTCAAACGAGCTATACGAAGCAGTTCATTCGGGGAATAATTAGTTAGGGATTTGATTTTGCGATAGAGTTGCACACGGCTTAATCCCATATCTTTACCCAAGTCTTCCACATTCAAATTTGAATCTCCCATCTTTGCCTCAATCAAAGCTTTGAATTTTTCCACAAAGTCTTTATCCATATCACAGACATCCTCTTTCGCCAACGTTTGTCCGTCACCAAAAAACTGTTTCAGGCGGCGGTGTGAATCTATCAGATTACGAACGCGTGCCAATAGTAATTGCGAACTGAAAGGCTTGGAGATATAAGAATCTGCACCACCATCATACCCTTGAATTCGTTGTTCATCCAAAGAACAAGCTGTCAATAGGATAACAGGAATATGACAGGTTTGTAATTCGCTTTTCAAGCGACGACAACATTCAATTCCATCCATCCCGGGCATCATTACATCGGAGATAATCAAGTCCGGGACATATTTCATAGCTTTACGAATACCTTCCGAGCCGTATGCAGCTTCTATAACAGTATAATCAGTGTGAAGCAATCCATGCACATATAAGCGAATATCAGCGTTATCATCAATAATCAGAACGCAAGGTTTGGAAGAGTCATAACTTTTTTCCAATTCCTCTTCTTCGTAAGTTAAAGCATCATTCAAGCTCGAAGAACCGGAATAACCAGAAGTTGCAGGAGTTACGGGAGCCCCAGCAACGGCAGAGGTTGCAGCATCGGTGGAGGTTACAGAAGTAGCAGGGACAGAGAATGCCGGAGAGTTTTCAGAAACAACAGTCTCGCAAGTCTGTACAGGCAAATCAACGGTAAAGATAGTTCCTTGCTTTTCATCACTTTCCACCGTGATGGTACCTTTATGCAATTCCACAAAAGCCTTTACCAATGCCAGTCCAATACCCGAACCGGCATGGTGCATATCTATCTTATAGAAACGGTCGAAAATATTCCGAATATGCTCCGCAGAAATCATTGAACCGGTATTGGCAACGGTAAAGCGAATCCAGCAATGATCGTCTTTAGTCAGGGAAGACAAGCGTACAGTTACTTTTCCGTTTTCCGGAGTAAATTTGAAAGCGTTGGAAAGGAGGTTGAAATAGATGCGTTCCAACTTTTCTACATCTGCCAATGTGCGGTAATCCGTATCCGGCATATAATCGAATGAGAAATGAATATGCTTCTTCCGGGCTACTGCCATGAAAGATTCGTTCCATCCTTCAAAAGAAGAAAGAATGTCTAACGAAATAGGAGTATATTCCATTTTTCCATTCTCGTATTTACGAAAATCCAGAATCTGATTGACAAGACGCAAAAGGATATTCACGTTTCGCTGAACTAACAATAACATTCGGCGCTGATCTTCACTCAAAGACGAATCAGCCAGTAAATGCTCTACCGGGTCGGCAACTAATGTCAGTGGAGTACGAAAATCGTGAGATATATTTGTGAAGAAAACCAGCTTGGCATGAGTCGCTTCTTCCAGTTGATGAGAAAGCTGGATAAGCTGATCCCGCTGTTCTTCGAGTTTGTCACGCTGTTCTTCAAGAATATCCCGTTGCTCTTCGAGTTTATCGCGCTGTTGCTCTACTTGTTTCTTCTGTTCGGACAACTCTTTATTCAGGCGATTCTTGGAACGGAGGGATTTATAGACTACCAACAACAATCCCGCTACTAATAAAAGAATAACCAAGCCGCCATACATCACGACCTGCTGCGTAGCTACACGCGACAGATACCCACCGATACGTCCGTTCAATGTTTCAATCTTCTGATCCAGTTCCGAGATATGGGTAGTCTGAAGTTGCATAACGTGCGCGTTCGTGCGGTCTACAACGGCAGTATTCATGACCGTTTCGCGAGGATAAGACTTCTTCTCAAGAATATTCATGGCCAGTTGCATCACTTTGTCCCCATTAGTCGGATAAATAAAAGTTGCATCCAGCACATTGTCAAGCACCAATTCAAGCCCGTTTCCTTTGCCGGGCAGGGCATCAATGCCAACAAAAATCATTTCCTTTTCACGTCCGGCTTTCTTCGCAGCTTGATAGGCTCCCGGAGCGATACGGTCGTTATGTGCATATACCGCATCAATCTTCGGATGACGGCGAAGCATACTATCCATTTCCACTTCTGCCGGTTCACGTTCCCAGGCAGCATCCGCTTTATCAATCAGTTTGATATCCGGATAATTGCTGATAGCAGCCATAAATCCCTGATGGCGTTCCATGGCAGGGGTGGAACCACCCAGTCCGGTAAGCTCCACTACATTCCCTTTCCCTTTCAGACTTGATGCGATATAATTTCCTACCGCACGACCTATTTCATAATTATCGGCACCGATATAGGCAGTATATTTATCAGAAAGTATCTTCCGGTCTACAAGAATGACAGGTATTCCTTTCTGATAGGCCTCCTCCACAATTGGAGTCATGGGAGCCGCTTCATTGGCGGAAATTATCAGTAAATCAACTCCTTTATCTATAAAATAATGAACATCTTCCGCCTGCTTACGGTTATCATCCGCCGCCGAGCGGATTTCAACCGACACTCCATCATAAAACATCGCTTCGCGAAGAATCTCATCATTCATCTTGTGCCTCCAAGAGTCATCGCTACATTGGGCCACCCCAATACGGAAACGAGGCGCATCCTGCCGACAGGCCGCCAAGCCCAAAAGACAAAACAAGACTGTTATCCACTTCGTATATTTCATCGCTTCAATCATTCCCTTTCTTTCGTATATCTTTTGTATTTCTTTCTGTAATCCAAATTTCTCTCCCCGCATTATTTGCATTCACCACCGGGAAATACATCAGTTCCACTTTCACAGGGTTCAGCGTATATTTTCCAGTAAAGCGTGGAAGCAAAGGAACCGTAAACTGATAAGTACCTACCGGTAATTTTTCGCTAAAGATAACAGTTTTCTCTTTAAAATACTCACGATATACTTCAGAACGGGAGAAATTAACAGGTTTTGAGGCATAACTACAACCTGCCGGAACAGGAACTTCGAGCATCACATATTGCGCACCCTCCTGCTTCACCTGCAAGGTAACTGTCAATGTAACAGGTACACCCGCCACCAAAGAGTCTTTTTCCAAAGTCGCCTCCACCTTGAAAGCATCACTCTGACGAGCATTCATCACACGCTTCATTGAATAGACACTATACAATAAAGGCTCTTTTCCCGTTTTTGAAATAAGCAGACTGTCGCCTGCTGTCAGCCGGGCATGATAAGGAAATTCCGTAATTCGTTGATGATCCTTACCGCTCACAGACACCGACGTTCCTGACATCCCTCCGGAACCTGCCAGCAAATCGGTCAGAACAGTTGCCACAGCCGAAGAAGCCTGATACGTATTCCATCCGCGCTCCTTAGTCCGCAAAATATACAATTGCATATTTTCTTTCAACTTACACAGGGAAGGGTCATTTTTAATAATCCGGTAGGCTATCAATGTATTTATCATCTGATTTCCCTCCCAATAATAAGTACGCCGTCCGTCGTCACAGTAAACACCTTCCAGCATATCCTTTTTCAGATAAGGACGTACGCTATCACCCACATTCACCGAATCCACCTGTTGCTTGATTTCCCAGAGAAGCAGCTTCTCTTTCAAGTATGAAAGAGGACGATAATACTTGTTTCTATTTGCCAACGAGTCTTCTTTCTGTTCCAATTGCCGGACGAAAGGTTCCAATAATCTGACTGCCGAAGAATAATCCGCCTCTACTTTCCACTCATGCAGAGCATGAAGTATTTCTATATCTTCCAGTTTCATTCCTCGATAAGGACGCGTATGAGCATACTCCACTTTCAAACCATTCAGATTCAACTCCACAGGATAACCTGCATCTTGCGCCATCTTCAAAGCCCGCAGAATATGCGCAGACATCCAGAAAGAAGTATTTTCAGAGTTCCCCCACCACGACCATAACTGATGTTTGTTCTGATGATTCGTCAGTCGATGGATGATAGGTCGAATTGCTTTATCTACTTTCACCTTTTCACCCTTACTCTGCATATACTGTTGGTAAGCCAACAAACCGATTAACTTGGATGCCAGCTGCTCATTGCACAAATATTTGTATCCTGTCAAGTAATTCACTGATTCTTTATAGATGTCCAACTGATTGTCAGTGATACTCACCATCACTTCTTCATCCTCGCCGGATTGCACTTTGACCGTCTTTGCATCGGACAGAATACCCAATGTGCCCTCCGCCAATTCAGTTCCCTGTGGCAGTATCGGAATCGTATATTCCTCTCCATCCTGATAGCCATCGTCGCGAGTGAAAAGATAGCTGATGGTCACGCTATCGGCATGAACTGCCTGCATCGGCACTGTTTCATGAAATCCCTCCATGAAACTCACTTCCTGCCGTTTCAACGTATCCGTTCCGACGCAGAACTGTGTCTTTCCGGCTATGTGCTGCCCATCCAGATAATTGCGGATAGTCCCGACCACCGTACTCTGATCCCCCTCCACCAAGAAGCGGGGAGTTTTCAACTCCGCCATCAACGGTTTGTAAGAGCGGACGAAACGTCGGAAAGTACCCGTCTGCAAACGACGGTTCATGCCATAAACGACAGTTTCCCATTTCGTCACATTATCGGGGAAAGTTGTTTCAAACTGTACCGTTCCGGTTTTATCCGTAAACAAACGAGGCTGCCAGAAAGCCACATCCGAAAAATTCCTACGTAAGCCATTCAATTGCATCAGTTCATTATACAACTGTTCGTTATCCGCTTCTTCTTTCGCTTTCTGATCTTGCTCTTCCAGTTTCTCCAAAGGTGCGGTTGCAGCAGCAGAAGAAGAACCTACCATTAATCCGGCAACAGACCCCGTCAACGAAGATCTTGAACGCATGCCGTATCCTACAACGACCACTTCCTCCAGCGCCTGACTATCTTCTTCCAAAGTAACCAACAGATTGGTTCCGGGAGTTGCTCTCATCTCCTGCTGTTTAAAGCCGACATAACTAAACAAAAGCTGATCCCCTCCCCTGTCACAATCCATTTCGAAATATCCGTCCATGTCAGTGATCGTTCCCTCCGTCGTTCCTTTCACCACCACGCTGCACCCGATTAAAGGCTCTCCGGTAGCATCCGTTACATAACCGGAGACTTTACCGCCGTAATTGCGTACATACTGCCTGATCCTCATTTCCCTGTGACCAGGAAAGTTTGTACCGATCCTGCCAATTCCTCTTCCCAGCAAGAGCCACCCTGCTGACAACGAATCGCGTTCGTGTAGAGGCAGAGATTCCATATCTACATCCAGATAGGTATATGATTGTATCGTCAGAGCATCCTGTTTCAGATACTTTCCATTGTTATAAAGCAAAATCGCATCATACGTTCCGGCAGGAAACTTGGAATATATTCTATTCATTTGCACCAAGGTATCCGGATAAACCAGTTCTCCGGTAGTGCAGTCTTTAAAGAGCAAGTTAGCCACTCCGGTAGAATCTTTTTCTTCCGGAAGCCGGAAATTCAACGTCTTATCCGGCAGGGAGAAATAAATCCGGGTGGGATGCCAACTCTTTCCCTTGCGAAGTTCGGCCACCAGACTACGGAATCTTTCCGGTGATAAATGGTAATCATTCAAAGTCGGAATCTTTGCCACAGACGAAAAATTCAGATAAGCCGGGCACAGTTCCTCATCCTTATATTTATAAACCACATTGCCCTCGAATTCATAAGAGAAACCTCCCTCGTGCCGATACAACACACCATTCATATATTTCCAAGGTCCCGGCTCCACAGGACCTGCCAATATCTTTTTCTTGTAGCGCGACAGCTCCATGAGTGAAACCGGAAACAGCTTTCCATTATGTTTGAGCGAAGTATATACCGCCCCATCCATCACCGGAAGACGGCAAAGATACCGTTCATAACGCTTCTTCTCTTCCGAAGTAAACTTATACTCATCATATTTCCCTTTCCTCTGCCGCAACCAGACTACTTCCACTCCTTGCGGCAACTGATTCATATCGAAACTTAAAATCGTTTTCTTGCCCCGGTCGAAAGCCAGAGAATCAATGATGAAAGCCCTGTCGTGCATTCGCAACATTATCTTCTGCTTTCCCGACGGATGCAATACAGGAAAAGAATACTGCTTAGGCTGTTCCGTCCACGAAAAATAGCAGGGAACATCGTTCTGCTCAATCACATAGATATTCACCGCCCGCCCGTTCAGCATCACATAAGGAGCAAACTGGGTGGTTCCATCCGGTGTATCAACCGTCTGACGGAACAGATTTCCCGAAGGATAAGCAAACTGATAATAAGGCAACTTATCCAAATGAAGCAACTGGTTCCAATGCTGATAATCCAATGTGCCGGTATGTAGATACTCTTTTTGCTTCATTGAGTAGGAAGCACGTTGCTCGCGCGGACGGGGTGCACTCCCGTAATAGGGTAAATCGGGTACGTGATAATCCAGCTGCGTGTTGACCGCAAAAGCTGTCAGATCGACGTTGGATACCGGACGCCCTTGTATATTGGTCACGTTCAATTTTGTTTTCACTTTCTGACCGGGATACACTCGTTCCGGCAAATCAGATTCAATCACCAGCCGTTCGGAAGGTGAAGTGTACGAGCGTTTCAACATACATTCCTTATCCCCCATGAAATAAAATACTTCTACGTAATAGACGGAAGAGGGATCGATCTCTCCGGATTTGTGTTCCATCTCTTTTCCCGAACCTTTCTGCAACAGGCGGTTGCCTTGATACACATACCAGGAAAGTTCCAGCTGCAAAGGATTGGAAAGGGAGACACAGAACGAATCTTTTTCTATGCCGCCATTCAGTTCCAGTTTGGAGTCAAGTGCGGCGGAAGCAATCGTCGTTTCATATCCAGTTTCCGGTATTTTGAAACGATAGTCCGTCACCGCCTGATTGAACGGTTCGCGATAGGGCAAACGCACTTTCTTCACTTCTTTCTTTTCACCATAGGTCAGTTCGGCCGCCACAGGACGCTCCACTCCCAGGTCGAAGAATGAAAAGCAAATAGTATCCGCCTGCGTAGTGCACTGCATATCATAGCACGAATAGTAGAAAGTCGCTTTGCTCTGCTGCTCCAAACGGTTATTGTCTGCCGTAAGCAAAACTACATTCACCGTATAGAAGCAATCGGAAGCTCCGAATATCCGAGCAGGAATATCTACCGAAGCTTTCCCGGAAGCATCCAGTTCCGCCTGCACGGACATCAGTGTATCGGGCAAAGAAAGTATCTGCACATACGACTTCAGTACCTGCTGTCTGCCGACAGTCACTTCTACATTCACCTCCCGCAAAGGAAGTCCGTTGGCATCCGTTGCACTGATATCCATGCGGTTACTCTGCGATGCATATTGCACATTCGAAGCCAGCTTCACCAACAACTTGTTTCCGTTCAGTTCGTAGTCTTCATATTTGAAATTGGTGGAGGCTACGATGCGTCCCCGCTTATCACGAAGCTGTACAGTATATCTCTGATCGAGCTTCAGGTTCAATGAATCCGCCAACAGGAATTCTCCGGCGAAGCCTCCCGGATGGTAAGGGACGACGGACATTATCTTCTTATAGTCACGCCAGGAAGAACCGACACGCATCCACAATGAAAGTTCCTGTTTCAGAGGACGTTTATGTTCGGAGAGAGCATAAGACTTGAAACGGACAGTTTCGCCCGGTCTGTATTTATTCTTGTCAGTAATCAGGTAACTATAAAACTCCGGTGCATCTTGCCGCCCATAATCATTTTTATACCAGGGTGGTACAAGATGTTTCCTCAAATCGAATACCGCACGAAACTTATCCACTTCAACCGTCAGGATATGCTGTTCTTTCTGCGACCAGTTATCGTCAGTATACGTCTGACTGTCTTCATCGTAATAAACAGCCTTGCTGCCTACCCGCACTTTGGCATCTTTCCTGATAGTTCCCCCGGCATCAACCACCTGCAAGGTGAGTACACCATACTCCTTGAAAAGGAAAACATGAAAAGGAATCACCGGAGCATAACGGTAATGAACTTCGTTCCGCTCTACATCAGCCAGCAGAAAATGCCCTTTGACCGGAGGATTGCTCCAAGTATCCGTGAAACGGGCAAAAGGAGTCTGCTGTATTTTATCCCATTGTTTCTGTCGGAGTTTGCCTTTGAGAAGTTTCAAAGCCTCTTTGTTAGTCAGTTCGAAAACGATCGTTTCGGGAGAGGTATCATCCCAGATCATCGGTTGTCCGAATGCTCCATTGGCAAAAAGCAGGACTCCCAATAACAACAGGCTCTTTAGCTGGCATAGCATTGTGTTCATAGTATTCGATAGATTGATTGAGAACAAAAATAGAAAATAAAACTGTGAGTATGCTATAAATCACTCGATTATTCGCAATCTTATCCCTTGAAAAAAAGTAAAAATGGTCCCCCATATTTACGCGGGAACCATTAACAAACGTATAAAGGGTAATACGAACACTTAATTGATGTTATAAAACATCTCTTTTTATTTGGATTATTTGCAAAGTTGACAGAAGTCCGTATCTTTGCAATGTGTTTTTCATAGTATTAGATTTAAGGTTAACAAAGGTTGGAGCAAGGCGTTGCTCCTTTTTTTATGCCTGTACGTTTCGTACGTACAAAAAACAAGAGGTACACCCCACGAAATGAAATATACCTCTATGCTTACTATCAATAAAAGAATTACATCAGTCTATCTTTCAAAACCTGCGGAAGTTCGGGCATCGCACCTCTCTGTGTGCAGACATAAGCAGAAACCTCAACAGCCAGTTTATGCGCTTCGGGCACCGGTTTTCCATTGAGAATGGAGGCACAGAAAGCAGCTGTAAAAGAATCGCCTGCGCCCACTGTGTCGGCAACCGGTACTTTGGGCGTCTCCTGGAAAGAGACAACGCCCGGTGTGAACACATAGCTGCCATTGATGCCGCAAGTGAGAATCAACATCTTCAGGTTGTATTTTGCCAACAGAATCCAGCATTTATCCTGCAAATCAATGCCGGGATAACCAAACATACGGCTGATAGTCACCAGCTCTTCGTCGTTTATCTTCAGGACGTTGCAACGGTGGAACGATTCGCGCAGTACCTCTTTAGAGTAGAAATCCTGGCGGAGATTGATATCAAATATCTTGAGCTGTCCGTCTATATCGGGCATCGTATCCAGAAAGCGATTGATAGTGGCACGGCTCACTTCATTACGTTGAGCCAGCGAACCGAAGCAAACAGCACGTGTGCTCAAGGCCAGACGTTTCAGCTCATCCGTAAAGGGAATGTTGTCCCACGCCACGCCCTCTTTGATTTCGTAACAAGGCACGCCCTCGTCATCGAGCGTCACCTGCACCGTACCGGTAGGATAATCAACCTGTTCAATCTGCATCTTCAACTTCTTCTCGTTGAATACTTTCATAATTTCTTCTCCCAGTTCATCCCTGCCTACGGCACTCACTACACGACTGTCAAAACCAAACTGTGATACATGATAGGCAAAGTTTGCCGGAGCACCACCGATTTTCTTTCCTTCGGGCAACACATCCCAAAGTGCTTCGCCCATTCCTACAATTATATTATTCATGATATACGGGTTTTATTGTTTCCAAAGTTATAAAATTATTTTCTGATACGGAACGTATAATACAAGAGATAAAGCACGCCCACCGTCATTACGGCAATAGCACCATTCTGTCCCATGGAAGTATCCGAAGCTACTCCCATTGCCAACGGAAACACCGTCCCGCCGAAAAGTCCCATAATCATCAAGCCGGAAACTTCGTTTTTCTTACCCGGCAAATAAAGCAATGCCTGCGAGAAGATAACGGAAAACACATTGGAGTTACCGAAACCAATTAAGGCGATGCAGGCATAGATAATTGCCTTTTCATGGAAGATAAACAAACCGATCATGGCAATCAACATCAGCACCACACTAATGCCGAAGAAAGATTTCGGAGACATCTTACGCAAGATGAAAGAACCCAGAAAACAGCCCGCCGTACGGAAAATAAAATAAAGACTGGTTGCAAAAGCAGCATCATCCAATCCCATACCGATGCGCTCCATCAGAATCTTCGGGGCGGTAGTGTTCGTACCTACGTCGATGCCGACATGGCACATGATACCAATGAAACAAAGCAGAATAAACGGTTTGCCAAGCAGGGCGATGCATTGTCCGAAAGTAGACGGTTTGTCATCTTCTTTCTCCTCTTCAATCTGTGTGACATTGAGCAGAAGAATAGCGATGACGGCCACAATCATATAGATAGGGAACAGGATGCGCCAGCCTAAATCGAAAGTCGGAATGGTCTGTGTCGCTCCCCACATGGCGATATAAGGTGCCAGGAAAGAAGCAATGGCTTTCACAAACTGGCCGAAAGTCAGGCTACTTGCCAGGCGGTCGCCACGCACGATATTGGAAAGTAACGGATTCAGAGAAGTCTGCATCAACGCATTTCCGATGCCCAGGAGGGAGAAGGAAATCAGCATCAGCATATAGCTGTCGCCAAAAACGGGTAGTAACAAAGAAGCGAAAGTCACAATCAAACTAAGCAATACGGTTTTCTTCTGACCAATGCGGCTCATCAGCATGCCGGTGGGTACGGAGAAAATCAGGAACCAGAAGAATACCAGTGACGGAAAGATATTCGCCTGTGAGTCTGACAGACCAAGGTCTGCCTTTACGTAATTGGAGGCAATGCCTACCAGGTCAACGAATCCCATGGCGAAGAAGCAAAGCATCACCGGGATTAGTTTGGAGAGGGAAGAGTTTTTACTGTTTTCCATTATTTTATCTTTTATATGATGAATTCTGTTTCCATAGGGCGGAGCACATAACCCTACGGCAATGTATGCATCAGTCCTTTATATAGTTGGTGTATCTCCCGTTCCTTGTTACTTTAAAGCTACGGTCTTGTTGGGTTACCACGGCCGTGGTAGCTTCTTCCCACGGCTGTGAAGAGTTCTCACCACGGCCATGGGAGGATCTCGTCACGGCCGTGACGAACTAACAGAACCGTAGCTTTGAGGAAAGTATCTCCGTACTTTAGTAGAACTCTTCCACTAGGACAGACGTACTCTTCCATAAGGAAAGACGTATTAGTCTATAGGGAAAGAAGTTTTTACTCTAAAGAAACAGGGAAAGAGCGCATGGAGTTAGGAGAATGAGCTTATTTCTTCAACTTGTAGATCACAAACGAATCTACTTTATACGCTCCTCCTTTACTGTAAAAGTCGATATGATTGTAAGGTTCCGAAGGGAATACCTGATTGGTCATCGCAAAGCGTCCACCGTCTCCAAAAGCCTCAATGCTGGATTTATCAACAAACAGACGGAGTTTTAATACATCTTTTCCGGCTTCAATAGCTGTCCAGGTCAACACCGGGAAGTTCTCATTGAAGCTGACCTCTCCGCTCTTGCGGCGATCCATCGAGAATTTATTTTCTTTCATGTCATACTGCATATCCACTTCTTCGCCTTTGTCATTGTAGAGACGGAAGCCGATTACGTCTGCACGTTGATTTTCGATTGTCAATTCTATTTCGTATGCACCGTCATTGCCGGGAATCATTTCTTTAATTGTGCGTGTTCCGTTTACTTTGAACGAGCGTTTCTTGGAAGCATCACGCAAAGCCAGCAGTTCGGGAGAAGGAGCTGATTGGAGGTAAGTCTCACCATCTACGGTAAACAGGCTCAAGTCGCGGGGAACGGAGTTCGGACTACGGTATTGGGAGGTAGGAACATCGTTTGCATATTGCCAGTTGCTCATCCAAGCGATAGCGATATGGCGATTGTCGGGAGCGTCACTCCAAGTCACGGTGGCATAATGGTCTTTTCCCCAGTCCATCCATTTGGTTTTGGAGGGTGATTCGTTTACAAACTCTTTTCCGTTGAAGGAGCCTACAAAATATTGAGTAGCCGAGTCACCAAAAGGACCGTCGCCGAGGCTGCAAAGCAGTACCCATTTCTTTTCATTTGTTCCTTCTACCGGGAGTTCGAATAAGTCGGGACATTCCCAAACGTTTCCGTGTGCGCCGTGTCCTTTGCCGAAGCTGCTTTCAAATGTCCAGTCTTTCAAGTTGGGGGAAGAGAAGAATTGCATTTCCTGCCCTACTGCCAATACCATGATCCAGCGTTTGGTGCCTTCGTACCAGAATACTTTCGGGTCGCGGAAGTCACGTGCTTCAGATACTAATACAGGATTGTTTTCGTATTTGGTAAAGGTACGTCCGTTGTCGGTGCTGTAAGCAATGCTTTGCACCTGACGGTCGCTGTTTTGTGTATAGATGGCGACGATGGCGCCTGCACCGAAGCCGGCGGTATTATGATGATCTATCACGGCGGAGCCACTGAAGATAGTACCGAATGCATCCGGGGCGATTGCTACGGGGCGATGTTCCCAGTTTACGAGATCTTTGCTGATGGCATGTCCCCAGTTCATATTTCCCCATTTGGAACCGTAAGGGTTGTATTGGTAGAAAAGGTGGTATTCGCCGTCTTTGTATACCATTCCGTTCGGGTCGTTCATCCATCCGTAAAGGGGAGAGAAATGATAAGTGGGACGGAACTTTTCACGGTTGCTTGTATCGAACGTATCGGACAATTTCATTTCCTTGCAGCAAGCAGTGTTGTCCGGCGAAAGGTTGACACGCACCGGGTCGTTGGAGTTCATTTTAAATTTGAAAGAGATTAGTTTGCCGGAATAGTCGGAAAGGTCTACCGGAACAAAGTAATCGACTTTATGGATGGCCAGACGGACATCGAAGTTCTTTACCTCTTTATTATTAACAATCATGCTGATACGCACATCGGGCGATGCATCTTCTACGGGCAATAACAGATACTTCTGGTTAGTGTTGACGCGTACAAGGCAATGTCCTTCTCCTAAATCTTTAATTAATAGAGGAGAGTTGTCCGCACGGGCGGATAGAGAGATATTCATCACAATCATACAAAATAAAACCGCGAAGGTTTGAATTTGTTTGGAAGAGAGTCTTAAATTCATGCTTTATGGTATTAAGGTTGTTACAGTGCAAAGATAGGCGCTCCGGGATGAAACGCCTATCACTTTTGTTTCAAACACTGTAAAAGATGTTACTTTTCTATTAATATGTGCTCACTTGAATATCTGATACAGTGATTTCACCTTTATAACAGCAGAGTGACCACGGATTCTTCTGCATTTGATAGATGCGGTTCGTGAAAGATAACTGGTCGTTGATGTAGGTCACACAAACCGACTGGTCACTGTAAATCGTCACCCGGTATTCATTATCGGACGGGATATTGAATTTGTTATCAAACAAGTATTTGGCATTGTCACCGTCTTTCTCGAAGTTGGCTTTACCCTCGTCAGCGTTGACGTGGATGCTATACCATGATTTGGAGTCCGTTCCACGGACGAAAGAGATTCCAAAACGATCTGTATTCGAGGATGCTTTTACGGTAAAGGAAATCTTGTTGTGCACTTTCAACCGGTTGAAGATGACGGAAGCTCCTTCGGCCAACATATAGGTTTTACCGCTTTCTGTTACGTTTCCGTCTTTAGCCATCACTTTTACTTCTTGTGCAGAAGTGTATTTACGGTCGATTGCATCGGGAACTCCAAGGGTCAATGTACCGTCTTCGTGCTGAATGAGGCGTTGTGCCACCAAGTTGCCAGCCCATTCGGGTTCTACATCCCCTACGTTTCCATTATCATTGCCGGCACGGGTAGGACACCAGCCCCAGATGTAACGGTTGGTTCCATCGGAAGCAGTCTTGCCTGCATAGAATGCACGGCTGTCCAGCATACCTTCCCGATTGTCCGGCCATATTCCGGCATCATTGGCGGTGGTTGCTTTCAGTTCTTCAAGTGTTTTACCTTTGAAATATTGTACCTTGCGCATGAAGGAAGCTTGTTCCGAATAGACCAGATACCACCAGTCTCCCATCTTGAATACGTCCGGACATTCATAGAAACGGTCCCACATCATGGTCATAAATGTGCCGGCAGACGCCCACTCTTTCAGGTCAGTAGAGGTGAATTCGGCAATGTGTCCTTTTCCGTTTTTACGGGTGGCAATCAGCATGTGATAAACGCCGTCTTCGGTCTGGAACAGGAACGGATCGCGGAAGTCATTCTTGTCATAGCCGTACGTATCTCCTTTCAGATAGAAAGTGCGGTTCTTGGTCCATGTTTTAAAGTCGGGAGAGGTAGCTACCATGACTACCTGTGCATTCTGGTCGGAAGAAGGTTTGAATTTATTGCCGGTGTAGAAGGTGTAGTAGAGTTTATCAACCGGATTATAGATGGTACCTCCTGTACCGATGGCAGCATCCTGTTCGTCACGACCTCCACACGGAATCAGTTCGCCGAGAGATTCATAAGTAGCACCGTCTTTGGTGGCCACCCCGAAAATGGGGTGGTAAGTAGCTTCGGGGTTCGGACGGTAGTCTTGCAGGTACATCACTTTAAAGTCTTTGGCAACCGGATCATAGAATGGCATCGGGTCACCAACAAAGCCTACCTGCGGTTTATAGTACATCGAGAAGCCATGCTCGTCGGTCGATTGGAAGTAAGTGGCTGTACCATCCCAGTCTCTTTGAGTCAATACGGGATCTATCTCATCACTGCAAGCGCTCATTGAGGCCAACAGCGTGGTGATTGCTATATGTAAGATCATATTTTTCATAATTATTGCTTATTCTTTTATTTACATAAGTAGTTGATTGCATTCAGAGTCATTTGCTCTACGTTGTAGTGGTAGTAGTCGGCAGAAGCGTCTACTCCTTTACCGTACCAGTCGTAACAACCGGAGCCGATACAGATCGTGCGTCCGCTATTGGCGCGCGGCTCGAATTCGGCTATGATTACTGCACCGTCGTCTCCGCATGCCACATCGATTCCTCCTGTCAAGCTACGCCATGCGTTCAGATCCTCATAACCTCCCCAGTCTGTTCCGATATGCCATTGTGCCGTACTATTGGTAGTCGCGTAACCAGCATCAAAGGTATAGACTCTTGTTTTGTCACCATCTTTCCATCTTAAATCCTGAAATAACGGATGCGACTCGTTGCCGACAATTGGAAAGCTCCATGCCCCATCAACGACTTCGGGTGAGTCTTCACTTCTTCCCCAACTGTTGTTGGGTACACGCTCATCTTTTGCAATGCTAAGGTCCTTAATATAGAAAGTTGCGTAGCGGGTCAGCAACAGGTTACCACCGTTTTGATAGTAGACTTTAAATTTCTCTACAGCAGCTTTCGCATCATCCGGCAAAGGAGGATTATCGCCATTGTCTGCATGGAAATGCCACCAGATTGCAGTATATTTACCTAAATCTACTTTTCCGTCTACTACATCTTTGAATGAGATGTATTCGGACATGGATATATTATCCATCATCCACTGGGCAGCGGCTTTTTCTTCAGGACTTGTCAGTTGGCTCACAGAAGAAGCTGTGCCAATAAAGGCAGTCGGAATTACATTTCCTTGAGTAACTGTTACTACATAAGGAGTCACTGCCGAACGGTAAGTTGCTGTATAAGTGACAGGGTTGGTAAAGTCCTGAATGCTGCCGGATGCCGGAGTCACAGTGACTCCATCCGATCCGGTGAATGTACCTTTCAACTGGGTAATATCCACTGTCAGCGGAACAACTACAGAGATTGTTTTTGATAGCTGGTCTACTTTTCCTACATAAGTATCATTCAACTTAAAGGCCAGTATCTTTGCTTCGTCTCTCTTCACGGTAATCGTATAGCTCATCTGTACGTCGCCATTCTTCACGGTCAAAGATACGGGAAGAGAAAAGTCGATTGTTTCACCAATAGCGATGCTCGCCGTAGCACCTTCGGAAAGATTGATTTCACTGACGGCCATCCGGGTAACGTCATAATCGTAAGGAACTCCCACTACGATTGTCTTATTCTGATAATCGATCGTCCCTGCGTATTCATCCAGTTTAATAGAGTTCACCCATACATCTCCGTCCAGACGAAGATTGGATTTGAAGTCATCGTTACATCCCGCAACTGTCAAGCATGCTACAGTCACCAACAGGATGGTATAGAGTTGTTTTATGATTGATTTCATTTTATTCTTTGTTTTAAGATTGATGATTACCAACCGAAATTCTGTGTATAATTTCCGTTACTGGCACTGATCTGTTCGAATGGAATTGGAAGGTATTCGTTCTTATTTTCCGTAAAACCTGCATTCTTGTAAATAGAACAACGGGCTGCTTCGGTCACATAATAAGCATTGATAACGTCTTTGGCTTCTCCCCATCTTACGAGGTCAAAGAAACGTGAGCTTTCCATACCGAACTCTATACGGCGTTCCCATTTCAGCATTTTCATGGCTTCGTCCTGTGTATATGCTTTCAGTTCATAAGGAGTTACTTTGAAGTTTACTCCGTACTCTTCTTTGTAATTGAAGATCAGCATTGTACTTCCGGCTGCACGGCTGCGTACATCATTGATGAGTGAAATGGCGTCGGCAATACGTCCGTCGTTCAACTGTATCAGGGCCTCGGCACGCATCAGCAATACATCTGCATAACGGATGACGATATGATTCAGGGAACTTGCCCAATAAGAACCTTTCTTCAGGCAGTCACAGTCCGGGTCTACATTCTCTTTGAGCGAAACATAATATCCGTAAAGTCCCTTGCTACGGCTCCAGTCATCATTCTTCTGAATCAGGTAGCCTTCGTTGTATTTATAAGGGAAGCCCGGCATACCTACCGTGTGGAATAAACGGGGGTCTACATTGTCCGTCGTAACCTCATAGTTCTCATTATCGTAGGTATTGAACAACGGTTTTCCCTGCGAGTCGGTTTTGAAAGCATTCACCAGATTCTGGCTCGGTTTGTGGAAATCACAGCAGCCTAGTATCTGCGGAGTTGTCAGTCCCATTCCCCAGTTCAGGTTACCGTTGTATGTTCCGTCGTTGATAGAATATTGAATCGCCCATACAGACTCCGCGCCATTTTCGTATTGAGGCAGGAAGTTCATGCTATAATCATTTTCCAATCCGTAACCAGCTTCAGCCATGATGAGAGGATCGGTATATTTCACTACCTGCTTCAGGTCTTCTTCGTCGATACCGGTAAGGTTGTTGTTCACTCCATCCTGACGGTAGGCTTTAAACAGGTAAGTCTTTGCCAGGTAAGCGGCAGCGGCAGCTTGTGTGGGACGTCCTTTTTCTATCTGCACTTCCGGCAGATTGTCGTAGGCAAACTGGAAGTCGTCTGCTATCTTTTGCCATTGTTCGTTATTGGTATAGGTAGTATTCGAAAGCTCGTTGTAAGCATCCGGGTCCATGTTTTCATCGTTCACTATGACGATCTTCTTAAACAGTTCCTTCAGCATGAAGTGGGCGTGTCCGCGCAGGAATCTCATTTCAGCAATGCGCTGGTCCTTCAGCGGATAAGTCTTTTCATCCATCAGGTCGAGTGACTGCAAGGCTGTGTTGGCACGGGTGATGCATTGATACAGTCTTTTCCATATATCGTTGATGTTCCAGTCGGTAGTGTTGATACCTTTAGAAATCTCCAGTGCGTTGAACACACCACCGTCTTCCGTACCGGAACCGCCCTTATAACAATCGTCGGAACGTACGTCATAATTCCAAAGCGAGAAGGAAGAGTTGATGTCGTCACCTGTTGCCCAAATGGCGTAGGCTGAAATTACGAGGTTGTCCACGTATTCGGGAGAAGCGATCTGATCGCCGGTCACAATACCCTGCGGAACCTGACGATCCAAAAAATCGTTGCAACTGCTTGTCAGCAAGGTTAATCCGATGGTTGCTATGTATAGTATCTTTTTCATGATAGTTCGTTTTATAAATGAAGTGAATTAAAATCCGATGTTAAGTCCGAAGGTGATATTTACAGGGATCGGATAAGAGAAGTTCGGGTTTTCGGGGTCTTCTCCCGTAAAGTCTTTACTCTTGATCGTCAGCAGATTTTGTGCGCTGCAATAGAAACGTAAACGTTCCATTCTCAACTTCTTGGAGATTACTGCCGGAACTGTATAGCCTAATTGGATATTACGCAGTTTCAGGAAGGAACCGTTTTCAACAAAGTAAGTGGAAACACGCTGTTCATTGTTTGTATCGCTGCGGGTCAATGCCGGAATCGTAGAGTTCGGATTAGTAGGCGACCAGGCATTGAGCAGGCGGGTTCCCTTGTTCAGGAAGCCGACGTTGGATGCACTCCAGAAGTCACTCTTCTTCTTCACGTCACTGATGATATCTACTCCTTGAACACCTTGCCAGAACATAGTCAGGTCGAAGTTCTTATATTCCAGGTAGATATTCAATCCGTAGCTGAAAGCAGGAGTCGGATCGTAAATCCATTCCTGGTCTTTTTCATCAATCACACCGTTATGGTCGATGTCGCGGTAGCGGATACGGCCAACGGCTGCACCTTCCTGGGTAGCGTGATTATCAACTTCCTCTTGTGATTTGAAGATACCGTCGGCAATGTAGCCCACTTGTGAGTTGTATGTATGACCGACTACACTCTTTACTCCATTACCACCAAACTTTCCATTGGCAGCCACTGTCTCCGGCAGTTCAAGAATTTCATTCCGGTAAGTGGAGATGTTTCCGTTCAAGTCGTAAGTCAGTCCGAAGGCAGTCTTGTTGCGGTAGCCCAAGTTGAATTCAAAACCCTGGTTTTTCATTGCGCCCGAATTAATCCAACGGTTGCCACCTTCTCCCAATACTCCCACTCCTGCCATTTCAGTCAGGATATCGGTTGTTTTCTTGTAATAGTATTCCAATGAACCGTACAAGGATTGCTTGAACAGACTGAAGTCGATGCCGACGTTCGTCTGTGTGGTTGTCTCCCACTTGATATTGTCATTACCAATCTGGTTACGTTTGAATCCGGAAGGCAGAGTACCACCTCCGTTAGAACCTGTAATATCGTATGCCGTACCGTAGCTTTGACCGCCAAATGAATCTGTTGTTCCATAATTAGGAGCGTAGATAGTGTAACGGGCAAGGTTGGAGATTTCCTGATTACCGGTCTGTCCCCATGAAGCACGCAGTTTCAGATCGTCCAACCAAATCAGTTCCTTCATAAAGTTCTCCTGTGTGATGCGCCATCCCAAAGAAACGGAAGGGAAAGTGGCATAACGATGGTTTTTACCGAAGCGGGAAGAACCGTCACGACGGAGCGTCAATGAAAGCAGATATTTGTCAGCGTAAGAATAGTTCATTTTACCGAAGAAAGAGACAAGCGAGTAACCCTCACCGGCACCGTAAGCCTGTGCTGTGCCGCTACCTGCATCGGGCCACATATAGTCGGGAGTAAGGATAGAGAAATCTTCTTTATAGCCGGAGAAATGACTGTCGTCTTCCCGGTTCAGCTCCATACCTGCCATAACGTCTCCACGATGTTTGCCTATTTCCAACTGGTAAGTGGCAATGGCATTCCACATCCATTTGGTCCAGTGTTCCTGTTTGGCTTCCACTGCACTCTTGCCGTTGTTGGTCTGTGTTCCTTCCTGATAAGGATAGGTGAAGTAACGGGCTTGCTTATTTGCGTAGTCCAGACCAAAAGTAGAACGAACATTGAATCCTTTGAAGAGGCTTAGATTCACATAAGCATCACCGAACATACGCCAGTAAGTGTATCGGTTGTCTTTGTTGTATTCGAGTACGGCGCGAGGATTACGACGGTCCGGCCATCCGCCTACCGGTCCTCCCCATGAACCATCCGAAGCATAAACGGGGATAGCGGAAGGAATGTCCAAAGCAGTTTCAATAATTCCGCCGGGAGCTTGTACTTCCGAAGTACGGTTTAAGGTGAAATGCTGGCCGATAGTCAATATATCATCAATTAATTTATAATCGCTGTTCATACGGGCGGAGAAACGGTCGAAGTCTGTATCTTTGATTACACCCAGGTTTTTGTAATATCCCAGAGAGAAGAAGGAAGAACCTTTCTCCGAACCGTTGCTGACAGAAAGATTGTATTGCTGGATGACACCTGTACGGGTAATTTCATCAAACCAGTCGGTATCTGCCACAGGCATTGTATTCTTCGAATCCAGGTATTTGGAAAGACTCATACCATATAGTACCGGATTTCCGTTGGCATCGTAACCCCAATTGTAGTTATATCCCAAGGCATTGCCGTTCGGGTTCTCACCATCGTTTACATAGGCTTGCCACATGGCACGTCCGTACTGTTCCGTATTCAACACGTCCATCTTACTTTGATACATGGAAGCTGAAACCGAAGCATCAAAATTGATTTTAATCTGGCCTTTCTTTCCTTGTTTGGTAGTAATGACGATAACTCCATTTGCAGCACGCGAACCGTAGATGGATGCTGAAGCAGCATCTTTCAGTACTTGAATGGATTCAATGTCGTTTCCGTTCAATTCGTGCATACCGGCTTTGGTAGGAACTCCATCAATAATATAAAGAGGATCGTTGTTGTTCAACGTACCGATACCGCGAATACGTACGGTAGCCGATCCGCTCGGATTTCCATCCGCTGTAATATTCATACCGGGCACGCGGCCTTGAAGTGCTTTCACCGGGTTGTTCTCCCCTTGCTTCTGGATTTCGTCTACTTTCACTACGGAAACAGCACCGGTCAGGTCGGCTTTACGTTGAGTGGTATAACCTGTTACAACCACTTCATCTACCATTTGAGTGTCTTCTTCCAATAATACATTAATGATAGCAGCCGATTTTACGGTCACCGGTTTATAACCAATATACGTAATCTTTAAAGTAGAGTTAACCGGAACCGAAAGGGTGAAATTACCATCTAAATCAGTAATTGTTCCATTAGCAGTAGCTGTAGCTTCAACAACAGAGGCGCCGATGACCGGCTGTCCGTCCGTTTTAGAAGTAACGTTTCCTTTCACCGTAATGCTTTGCCCCCAAAGGACTGACATGAAAGTAAACAGGAAACAAACGCTGCAAAGAAGTTTTTTGTTCTTCATAATACGATGCATTAGTTTGATGTTATTAAATTAAAAGTACGAATTTTATCTATATCGATAATGCAAATTACGGTTGATTTATATCAAACGACTGAAAAAAATGTTTCAAAGGCTATAACATTTGTTGCATAGAACGCTATTTTATAGGGTTTTATACATGTTTTCTTTCATTACGGGAATTCTTGGATTCATATTCTTTTATAATCGCAGAAAACGCTACCTTTGTATAGTGATATGAGCCCAAAGAAAGAACGACTCTTCATTAAATGATAAACTCTAAAAATAAGATTCATGACTAAGCAACAAGCTTTAAAACTCTTTGAAGAAAGAAGAGTACGTACGGTATGGGATGATGAACAAGAGAAGTGGTATTTTTCAATAGTAGATGTGGTGGCTGTCTTGACAGACAGCAGTAACCCTCAAACTTATTGGCGTGTGTTAAAAAAGAGACTACTATCGGAAGGAAACGAAACCGTTACAAATTGTAACGGTTTGAAAATGCAGGCAGCGGATGGTAAAATGCGCCTTACCGATGTTGCCGATACCGAACAGCTTCTCCGCCTTATCCAATCTATTCCTTCCCCTAAGGCGGAGCCTTTCAAACTATGGATGGCTAAGGTAGCCAGCGAACGGCTCAACCAAATACAAGACCCCGAATTATCAATTGACCAAGCTTTAATGGATTATAAACGTATGGGATACTCTGATAGTTGGATTAATCAACGTCTGAAATCAATAGAAATCCGTAAAGACTTGACTGACGAGTGGAAGAAACATGGATTGCAGGAAGGCGTTCAATTCGCTACACTCACAGATATTATTTATCAGACATGGTCAGATATGACATCTAAAGAGTACAAACAATTTAAAGGATTGAAAAAAGAAAACCTACGGGATAACATGACCAATAAAGAATTGGTATTAAATATGCTTGCCGAACTTTCTACTAAAGAAATATCTGAAACCAGCGATCCGGAAACATTCAGTGACCACATAGATATTGCTCAACAAGGAGGAGAAGTAGCCCGTAATGCCCGACTGGAACTAGAAGCTAAAACGGGAAAGAGAGTAATCTCTCCTCTTAATGCCCAAAGTGGTATCCTACTGAAAGGTAAATCTGAAGACAAATCGAAAGAAGGATCGGAAAATGAACTTAAAGATTGACTCTAAAATAATCCAATAAATCAACGATATGAAAACAATCTCCAACAAACAACTTACGATTCAAGTATCTCCTCACGGAGCTGAACTCTGCAGTATCGTCGCCAATGGAAAAGAATATCTGTGGCAAGCCGATCCTGCTTTTTGGAGACGTCACTCTCCTGTCCTATTCCCAATTGTCGGGAGCGTATGGGAAAATGAGTATCGAAATGAAGGGGTTCCTTACACGCTTACTCAACATGGTTTTGCCCGTGACATGGAATTTACGCTTGTTGCTGAAAAAGAGGATGAAGTGCGCTACCGCCTTGTCAGTAATGAAGAGACTTTGCAGAAATATCCGTTTCCATTCTGTCTGGAAATAGGTTATCGTATTCAGGGAAAACAAATTGAGGTTATGTGGGAAGTGACAAATACCGGTGATAAAGAAATGTATTTTCAAATTGGAGCACATCCCGCTTTCTACTGGCCGGAGTTTGATGCAAACTGTTTGGAAAGAGGATTCTTCGGATTTGACCCAAAAGACGGTTTGAAATATATTCTCATTTCAGAAAAAGGATGTGCTGATCCTTCTACAGAATACTCCTTAGAGCTGACAGATGGATTGTTACCACTGGACATACATACTTTTGATAAAGATGCTTTGATACTGGAAAATGAACAGGTTCGTAAAGTTACCTTATATAATAAAGAGAAGCAGGCTTATCTAAGTTTACATTTTAATGCTCCGGTAGTTGGTCTTTGGTCTCCACCTGCAAAAAATGCTCCTTTTGTCTGCATCGAACCCTGGTACGGACGTTGCGACCGCGCACATTATACAGGTGAATATAAAGATAAAGACTGGATGCAACAGCTGCAACCGGGAGAGATCTTCCAAGGGGGATATATAATCGAAATTGATGAATAATTGATGAATGAAAGTAGCTGCCGGATCTCACATCTGACAGCTACCAATACCTAATTCTAATCTACAAAACCTAACTTATAAACCTAATCGATATACATTAAATGAATCGACATTAAATGTACCTCCTTTACTATAAAAGCACATACGGTTGTATGGTTCCGATGGGAATATGAGATTGGTCATTGCTATCTTTCCCCCATTCAGGAATATTTCTACAGAACATTTGTCGACAAAAATATCCAAAGCATATTTCTTTTCTTTTCTTATTGGCGCCCAGGTAGCTAATGCAAAATCATCCATATAATTGATGGAAGTCGTCTTTCTACGGTCGTGAGCCTCAATCTCATGAGGCACACTATTCTTTCCGAAATCTACAATACCACTTTTCGTCCGATCCATTACCAGTCTCTTTTCCGGAAGATTGAAATAAATATCCACCTTTTCACCTTTATCATTAAAGAGACTGAATCCCATTATTTCCGCCCCTCCAGCAGTAATATCCAATGCCAGTTCATAAGCACCTCCATTATCTGCCAATAAAGAATTGATATGATAATCATTAGCAACTGTAAATGTAGGAATCTCTTTACTTTCTTTTCGCAAAGCTTTTATCTCCGCCACCGGAGCTGCCGAAAGATAGACTTCGCTATTTTGTGTGTAAAGGCTTAACTCACGTGGTAAAGCATTGGCACTGCGGAATTGCTTCGTCGGGACAATATTACAATATTGCCAGTTACTCATCCAAGGCACAGCAATCACACGATCACCAGTATTCGAGAAACAAACGGTGGCATAGTGATCTTTGCCCCAATCCAACCATTTCGTGACATTTGGCTGATTGTCACAAATAAACTTCGTTCCATCGAAATCTCCTGTGAAGTACTGGGTAGCACTCCCCCCGAAGTAACATCCCGGATTTACATTTACTATCAATGCCCATTTCTTACGGTTCGTATCCCCATCTACCGAAAGTTCTACCATGTCCGGACATTCAAACTGACAAGGCTGCACTCCGTATCCTTCTCCGAAGCTGCTCATATAGTTCCAGTCCTTCAGATTCTTAGAATCATAGAAACGCATTTCTTTATCGGCAGAAACAATCATAACCCATTTATCTTCCGGTTCATACCGGAAAACTTTCGGATCACGGAAGTCTTTCAAACCGTCAGAAGAACGCAGAATGGGGTTCTTCTCATATTTAGTAAATGTCCGCCCGTTATCCTTGCTAAAAGCAAGACATTGTATCTGCCCGTTTTTGTCACTGGCAGAAGTATAAAAAGCCAGAATACTCCCTGCTCCGTAACCGGCTACATTCTCCTGATCGACAATCGAGCTACCCGAAAAGATATGTCCCAATGTGTCACGGGCAATAGCTGGTTCCAGATGTTCCCAATGCATCAGGTCTTTGCTGACAGAATGTCCCCAATGCATATTTCCCCATTTGGAACCATAAGGGTTATATTGAAAATACAAATGATATTCTCCATCTTTATACACCAACCCGTTAGCATCATTCATCCAGCCATAAAGGGGAGTATGATGATAAACAGGACGAAACTTTTCTGTATTGGTAGTATCAAATGTATCAGATAATTTGATTTCTTTCCAGCAAAGTGCGTCTTTTGATTTATTACGGACACGTACGGTTACATTCCTCGTTCCGCCAGGCAAAGCAAAGGGAACAAAATAATCCACTTGATTCTGTGCCAAACGAATATCCATATCGGTATCGGCAGCTTCTCCTGTATGGAGGAGAACCTGACTTTCCGGTGCTTCCTCTTCTATAGGAAGCAATATATAATTAGTCGGATTGGTGATATGGATGACAGTCAAGCTATCACCTTGCTGTTCCAAGGTCAATTTGCTTTTAGTCGTATGGCAATAAGTCAGTCCATAAGAGACTGTTAATGCAAGTGCTACACCTTTACATAGTTTCATCCAGGGGGTTGTTTTCATGGCAACAAAGTATTCCTAGTTTATACAATCTTTAATCTAAAAATAGACGAAGGCAAAGATAGGGGATATCTTCACCTTCGTCTATAAACTTTGTTTCAAGAGGTATCAATTTTGATACATCTATCTATTCATGTTCTACTTCAATACGGACAATCGGACTTGTACTGACAGACAAATACTTGTTTTCCCGAATTATCATTAAATACTTCTTCTTCAAATCCTCCATACTTATGTATAATATCAAAACCACTCCATTCCAAATATGAATCTAATTCTTGAGGAAAAAACATTCTCATATCCAAGTTCTGAATAGAATTGAATTCACCATTGATAAAATAATGCCATTCTATACGATTTATCTGAGTTTTACTTTCATATCGCATGGTCTGCTTTATCAATACTTTTCTACCATCTTCAGTGGTATATGCAGCTATTTCCTTCGGTTCTTTTTCACCTTCAACTATATATTGAATATTCGGATTAAAGCAATCTAACAGAAATAAACCTCCTTCTTTGAGATGATTTTTAACGACATTAAATGCCCTAAACAAATCTTCATTCTTATATAAATGATGGATTGAATTAAATGGAATAAAGACAAGATCGTATTTGTCCTGCAAATTTAAAGTTCTAATATCTGCCTCAATAAACCTTATTTCTAATCCTGCTTCAGAAGCTTTTATCTTCGCTTGGTCGAGCATTGAAGACGTATAATCAACGCCACTAATATTATATCCATCCTTTGCAATTGGAAGAGTAAGCCTGCCTGTTCCACAGCAAAGTTCAAGTATTCGGGCATCCTTACTTTTGGGTAACCACCGCTTATAAAAATGCAAATCAGCCAGATCGGTATTCATCCCATCATAAATATTTGCATCATAAATTAAATCGCCAACTTGATAATTACTATTCATTCATGTCCTCCAATCTCTTTTTATTTTCACTCTACTCGAAACCAATATCCTTTGCATCCGGCCTCAAATGACCAGTAACTCCTCAATCAGCCCTAAGAGTTACTGGTCGTTCGCAAATTTAGCAAATATCTGTAAGCCAACTATGATTATCTTTTAAAACCTTCATTTTAATGATCTTCAATTCTAATAGAAGCCTGATATGGAATATTGTTGATATAGTCTACCGAAATTCAAACCAATCAATATTCATCGGACTAAGTATGTGAATCTTCATTGTATGTGTACCGGCTGATAATTGCAGGTTCGACACTGTAAAATCATTGTATGTAGTCCAATTTCCCGTAGTTGTGACTACAGGATTCAACTGTGCGCCTCCATCAAAAGAAAGGGCAAACTTTCCATCCTTCTCCGCTGCTGCACGAACCTTGACTGTAGAAACCTTCTCCTGAACATTAAATGTATATTGAATCCAATCGCCACCGGAAGTATTACTTATATGAACAATATTATTACTTGCACTAATCGCTACCCCCTGGTCGCTCCGGTAAGACTTAAAGTTGCCGGATGAAGCATTCTTAAAGCTATATTGTCCGTCATCAAAATCTTCCGCCTGAATGATACCGGGCACTTGACTGTGTCCTGCCCCAAACTTAATCCAATCGATATCAATATCCCCACTCTTTATACGAAAATCAATATATTGTTCGCCTGTTTCCAACTCTATTGGATACACTAAAGTCTCATTCCATACTCCGGCAGAACCGCTTAATACTATTTCACCAGTCTTATAAACTCCATTCACAGCAATACGGAATTTACCCCCCGAACGCTTCTGAAACATTCTGCAAGTAATACCATAACGTCCAGCCTCTTTGACGTTGATTGAATAACGCACCCACTCTCCCGATTTCATACCTTTAAGATAAGTGATTCCGTTTTGCGTTTCCTGTTGCATTCCTCCCTCCAACGGATTTTTATGGTATCCATAATGTTCACCGCCTGTATTGTAGTTTTCAGCCTGTATTACTACAGATGGCGTCATCCTCACTTCTACAGCCCGACCACTACGGGGACTCCCCCAGTTTTGTACCATCTTCAATTTATTATTCTGATCATACTCGATCGGATCGACACAAACCGAACGCAATGCTCCTTTTCCCGAATAATTAGCCGTATGATAAAAAGAATACCACCGACCTTTATACTCTACAATAGAGCCATGAGCCGTTTCTTCACCATGAGGATACATATATGCGCCGCATGGAGTGAATGGTCCCAAAGGATTGTTCGACATAGAATACTGCATCCGGTTACCTCCCTGACTACCCGCATGATTATCCGAATGGCTCAAATAATAGTTGCCTTTGTACTTATGTACCCAAGGTGCCTCATGAAAATCAGTAAAACCACTCAAAGGACTCATTACTCCATCCAGTTTAGTCCAGTCATCCTTGCGCAATTTAGCACCCCAACAGCCTTTGCCGGCACCGCTGGTATAAATATAAGGTTGTCCGTCATCGTCTACAAATACACAAGGATCAATCGTAGAAGGAATACCGTCAATCACTCCTTTCACCCTAAACTTTGCCGCAGGCTCCTTACTGGTTGCTACAAAGATGCGCCACGTATTAGCGTCAATCTTATGAGGGAAATAAAAATAATATAACTGTTCTTCTTTATTATAAGCACAATCAGGAGCCCACATAAAGCCATCGATTCCCATACCCACATGTGCTTTTACTGTGGCCGAATTCATGATCTCCCCATGATCCGTCCAGTTTTTCATATCCGTAGTGGAAAAAACATGGTATCTGTCCATGCGGTCACATCCTTGTGTCGGTTCCATATCATGTGAAGCATAAACATAAAGACGACCGTCTGCCCATACATGTGCTGAAGGATCGGCAGTATAAAGCGTTCCCGTAAATGAATTCTGATACATCTGCGAAGAGAAATCAACAAACAACGGATTATGCTCATAATAACCGTATCTTGGATACTCAAATTGAGAACCGTCTACTTTATCCCCGGTATATTCTCCGGTACGCGTAAACACAAACTTATCCAGATTCATACTCCCCGTAGTGCACCATCTCAATACATGCCTGCCCTCACTTAGTTGTACATTGGTTACCTTCACCGAATGTGAGTAGACACTCCATTCATCCTCCGGCGATTCTACGATCTGACCGGCAGACTTTCCGTCCACCTCAAAATAAAAGCTGGTCTTTCCCCCACCCGACACACAATAAGTATCAATGGAATAGGCTCCTGCCTGATTGACCTGTAGTGTATAACAAAGCCAATCACCGTTATTGACATTACCTATATTTATAACTTCTCCGCTTTTACTGATAGCCACTCCTTTCTCTGTACGGTAATCCTTATAATTTCCTGCCGTACTGTTTTTAAAAGAGAAAGAAATATCCTGCCCACCATCATCAAAATCTTCTGCTTCTATCACTGAAGACACTCCCGATATCACAGACAAACTATTTCCTTCCGAATCTTTTTTAAACGGAATTCCCCGATAATTGGTCAGATATTCCTCGCAACTGATCCCATTGTCATAGCGGTCATCAACATACTCATATTCATCGCCGCCATCGTCCCCCTGCCCCGGATCATCATTGATTGACGCACGTTCCTCCTTACAAGAATTTAAAGCAATCATTCCTCCCAAAAATAGTGGAAGAAAACACCTCAAAGTAAATAACAAATTGTGTCCCATAGTTTTTCTTTTTAATTAAATTGAACTCGTTAGATTTGTGATTGTAAAGATAGCATGAGGCGCTTACCTCCGTTATTAAAACCGGATTAACCAAGAATTAAAAAACAATTAAATCACTTAACAAGCAATTTTTCTTATCAATCATCCCCAAAAACAGTAAACCGGACACCGAATAAAATCATTTTCTCCATCAGTTTTTTTAGTTCCGCAAAGATGCTTGCCAAGGAATATTTTACCCTTTATTTAGAAGAAAAACAGATGTTTTATACAATTAATCACTTTTTAATCCCAGATTAAGCCCTTTCATTCCTCCTTTTTAATGCTTTTCCCTTTACTTTGCCGCTAACTAATAATATCCGAAAAACTATTAATATACAAATATGAAGAAGAATCTAATCCTATTGTGCAGCTTGCTGACAGGTTTTACCTTACAGCCCATACAGACAAATGCACAAAAAGCGACTAACGATCAAAAGTTATTTTATCCCTACTCTTTTGCTCCCAGTGAAGGCTTGGTCAATAAAACCGAGAAAGAGCATCGTCAAGAGATTTGCCTGAATGGTTATTGGGATTTTCAACCCGTCTCTTTACCGAAAGAGTACAAACAAGGAAAAGGAGTAGCTCCCCAACTGTCCCTTCCGAAAGATGGCAACGGTTGGAGCAAGACACGTATAAAAATACCTTCTCCGTGGAATATCAATTCTTTCGGCTATCGCGATCTGGAAGGTCCCGACCATCGCAACTATCCTTCTTATCCTAAAGAGTGGGAACAAGTAAAAATGGCATGGATGAAAAAGAACATTACGATTCCCGCCAACTGGACAGGTCAGCAAATCAAACTTTACTTTGAAGCAGTGGCCGGATATTCCGAAATCTATATCAATCAAGAAAAAGTAGGTGAAAACTTCGATTTGTTTCTGCCGTTTAGCTTCGACATCACGGACAAAGTGACTCCCGGTGAAACAGTGGAAATTCTGGTAGGCGTACGCAGCCAGTCCTTATTCGAAGATAACTCGACTATCGGTCGCCGCATTGTGCCGGGAGGTTCTATGTGGGGATATCATATCAACGGCATCTGGCAGGATGTATATTTGCTGGCCTTACCCAAAGTTCATATAGAAGATGTATATATAAAACCATTGGTTGCCAAAAACACATTGGAAATAGAAGTGACCCTACAAAATAAAACCGACCGGAAAGCTGATATACAACTGCAAGGTAATGTCAGAGAATGGATAAATTGTGCCGGAACAGACATAAACTCTGCTCCCGTTCCTGCATGGACACTGGGTACGGAAGTATTACAGGTAGCACCGCTCAAAGTTACAGTTGCGCCTAATGCATCACAAAAAGTAACCTTGCAAGTCCCCGTCAATGAAAACATACTGGAATACTGGACTCCCGAACAACCGAATCTGTATGCCCTGTTACTTTCCATAAAAGATAAAAAGCAAACCATCGATACAAAATACGAACGTTTCGGCTGGCGTGAATGGACATTGCAAGGAACCACACAATACCTGAACGGTAAACCTTATGCTTTACATGGAGACTCCTGGCATTTCATGGGTATCCCACAAATGACACGTCGCTACGCATGGGCTTGGTTCACTGCCATTAAAGGTATGAACGGAAATGCAGTCCGCCCGCATGCACAGGTTTATCCCCGCTTTTATATGGATATGGCAGATGAAATGGGTATCTGCGTATTGAATGAAACGGCCAACTGGGCCAGTGACGGCGGACCGAAACTGGACTCCGATCTCTTTTGGGAAGCATCGAAAGCGCATTTGAAACGTTTTGTCCTGCGCGACAGAAATCATGCGTCGGTTTTCGGCTGGAGTATCAGCAATGAAAACAAGCCTGTTATCCTGCATGTATATAATCGTCCCGAACTGATGCCTGTTCAAAAGAAAGCATGGGAAGAATGGCGCGACATTGTACATCAGTACGACCCTACCCGCCCATGGATTTCAGCAGACGGTGAAGACGACGGTGATGGCATATTACCTGTAACCGTAGGACACTACGGAGACATCAACTCCATGAAGCGCTGGACCGAAATCGGAAAACCTTGGGGAATCGGTGAACACAGTATGGCATATTATGGCACGCCGGAACAGGTTTCCAAATACAACGGAGAACGTGCCTACGAATCACAGGAAGGGCGTATGGAAGGACTAGCCAACGAATGTTACAACCTGATAGCTAACCAACGCCGGATGGGTGCTTCATACAGCACTGTTTTCAACATGGCATGGTATGCACTGAAACCACTCCCACTCGGCAAAAAAGATAAAAGTAAAGCACCCAGTGTCAGCGAAGACGGTGTATTCTTCGGCGAATACAAAGAAGGTGTTCCGGGCGTCCAACCGGAACGCGTAGGACCTTATTGCACGACGTTCAATCCGGGTTATGACCCGACTTTACCACTCTATCAGGAATGGCCGATGTACAGTGCCTTACGTGCAGCCAACGCTCCGGGCGAACCGGCATGGTCTCCTTATGCAACAATCGACAAAGAGCAGTATCAGGCTCACAAAGCTACCAATACGGCTAAGAACTATAAAGAAGTAGTATTTATCGGTAATCCGGACAGCAAAGTAAAACAATTGATGGATGCGCAGGGAGTAATCTTCGCTTCCAAAACAACCATCCCTTCCTCACTGCTTTACATAGTGGATGGCAGCGAGGCTTTAAACGCCGCTACTCAAAAAGAAATTCAGAAGCAACTAGCCAAAGGCGCAGACTTATGGATATGGGGAATAACACCGGAAACCGTAGAGAAATACAATGAAATCCTACCTCTTCCCGTTGCACTAGATCCGCTGAAACGTTCTTCTTTCCTACCTGTACAGAAAGCATGGATGCATGGACTCAACAATTCCGACTTCTATTTCTGTGAACTTCAAAAAGCGGATGCCTCCAATTATTCGTTAAAAGGCGCATTTGTAGAAGAAGGTGAAGTTTTATTGAATGCCTGCAAGACCGACTGGCGCAAATGGAACAAACGTCCGGAAGAGATCAAAACAGCCGGAACAATCCGCAGTGAATACGAATGTACGTCTGCCACTCCGGTATTTGTTAAATATCAGCATGGCTCTTCCACTGTCTATTTGAATACATTGACTGAATTCGCCAATTCAGAAAAGGGATACAACACGTTGAGCATTATCCTGAAAAACGCAGGTATAAACTATCAGAAGCCGGAAATCAACATCAATGAAGTTTTCTTCCTGCGTGACGAGCAAATGAACTTCCCGGTAGCAACCAAAGAAAAGTTTGTGAAAAAGAATAATGGTTGGGCATTGGAATTCTACGTATTTAGCCCACGTCCTTTGGACGACTTATTGATAGAACCCAATATGCCGAAGCTCTCTTTGATGTTAAAAGCCAAAACCCGCGAGTTGTCCATCAATGACAAGCCTTACACAAGCCTGTCGCACGATGGACGTAACGAGGTAATCTATAAAGAGCTCCCTCTGTTGCAAGGCTGGAACAAACTGGTTATCACCATAGGAGACGGAGACCGGAATGACTTTAGCGGCTTCTTTCAATGTGACAACAAAAAGGATTTTCTCCCAACGTTGAAAGCTGCCTTTACCAATCCGGAAGCCAAATAAATGACTAATAAAAACGATTAAATATAAAAACTACCATGAAAATCTTACATTTCTGCGCTGCTATAACAATGGCTGCAATGTTAAGCGGATGCAATGGAGGGCAATCACAGACCGCCAACCGGACACCGGTCGATTATGTCAATCCATACATAGGGAATATCAGCCATCTGCTGGTTCCCACATTTCCTACCATTCAATTGCCAAACAGTATGCTTCGTGTCTATCCGGAACGTGCTGATTATACCACCGAATTGTTAAACGGACTGCCATTGATTGTCACCAATCACCGGGAACGTTCCGCGTTCAACCTTAGTCCCTATCAGGGGAAAGAACTGCGGCCGATCATTACCTACAACTACGATAATGAGCACCTCACGCCTTACTCGTATGAAGTGGATCTGAACGACAACAGCATGAAGGCAGAATATGCCCTCTCCCACCAGTCGGCTCTTTACCGGATCACATTTGAAGCGGACAAACCTGCCTATATCATTGTAAACTCCCGTAACGGTTCGATCCATGTAGGAGAGAATTTCATCAGCGGACACCAGCAGTTAAGTGCCAACACCAATGTGTATGTATATATTGAACCACAAGAAAAACCGGTAAGCACCGGCATCCTGAAAGATGGAGTCATCGAAGCCAGCAAAGACAACGCAGAAGGTATCAACGCTTGTGCGGCATGGCGTTTTGCCGATGGCACAACAACAGTCAGCCTTCGTTACGGCATTTCTTTCATCAGTGAAGAACAAGCGGAGAAGAATATGCGCAATGAGTTGAAAGACTATAACATCAAAAATCTGGCAAAAGCAGGACGCCAAATCTGGAACGAAGCCTTGGGACGTATCAAAGTAGAAGGAGGAACCGAAGATGACAAGACCGTATTATACTCCTCCTTCTACCGTACTTTCGAACGCCCGATTTGTATGAGTGAAGCCGGTGGTCGTTACTTCAGTGCTTTTGACGGCGAAGTACACGACGACAACGGCACACCTTTCTACAACGACGACTGGATTTGGGACACCTACCGTGCTGCACACCCGCTGCGCACACTGATCGACCAGAAAAAAGAAGAAGACATCATTGCTTCCTTCCTGCTGATGGCGGAACAGATGGGAACAATGTGGATGCCTACCTTCCCCGAAGTGACAGGTGACTCACGCCGTATGAATTCCAATCATGCCGTTGCTACCATAGCCGACGCTCTCGCTAAAGGATTGAATATAGACGCGGCCAAAGCCTACGAAGCCTGCCGGAAAGGAATTGAAGAGAAAACGCTCGCTCCCTGGTCGGGAGCAGCAGCCGGCTGGCTGGACAATTTCTACCGGGAAAATGGATATATCCCTGCTCTTCGCCCGGATGAAAAGGAAACCGACCCGAACGTGCATCCTTTCGAGAAGCGCCAACCTGTTGCCGTTACACTGGGAACGAGCTACGACCAATGGTGCCTTTCCCGCATCGCCGAAATATTGGGCAAGAAAGACGAAGCCGCCCATTACCTGCAATGTTCTTACAACTACCGGAATCTCTTCAACAAAGAAACAGGCTTTTTCCACCCGAAAGATAAGGAAGGCAACTGGATAACACCATTCGACTACCGTTACGCAGGTGGCATGGGTGCCCGCGAATATTATGGAGAAAACAACGGCTGGGTGTATCGCTGGGATGTGCCTCACAATGTAGCCGACCTGATTAACCTTATGGGAGGAAAAGAGCAGTTCATCGCCAATCTCGACCGTACCTTCAGTGAACCGCTGGGACGTAGTAAATATGAATTCTATGCACAACTACCCGACCACACAGGTAACGTAGGACAGTTTTCCATGGCAAACGAACCCTCCTTGCATGTACCTTATCTCTACAACTATGCAGGCCAGCCTTGGAAAACGCAGAAACGCATCCGTCAAATGCTGAAAACATGGTTCCGCAACGACCTCATGGGTATGCCGGGAGATGAAGACGGCGGAGGTATGACCTCATTTGTAGTCTTCTCCTCACTGGGCTTTTATCCTGTCACTCCGGGAGCACCGGTCTACAATATCGGAAGTCCACTTTTCACCCATGCAGAGATAACACTCAGCAACGGTTCCGTATTTGAAATCGAGGCTCCGAATGTTTCCGAAGAAAATAAATACATCCAATCGGCTACGCTGAACGGTCAAAAATGGGAGAAACCCTGGTTCCACCATGACGACTTGAAAAATGGAGGCAAATTAGTACTGACAATGGGCAACAAACCGAATAAGACATGGGGCAGCGGAGCAAATGCCGCTCCTCCTTCTGCAGACGATAAATAGGCTCTATCCGGTTGATATGAAGATGTCGCAAAATAGAATTTTCATTTTCTACATTCTATTTTGGGACATCTTCATGTTTCATTAAACGTATGATACGTAATAGCAAACAATTGTTTCAAAGCATTGCCTTATAAATAAACTCCGTTTTTTGGGTATATCATACAGTTTTTTGTATTTTTGCACTATAAATAAAGTACTATGAAATATCAACTACAAATCTTGCTCTCCGTCCTGCTTTGCATGGTAGGTAAAGTGGACGCATCCTCTTTGTATGATTATGGACTTTCTCTTAAATCCCATGCAGTACCGGGTATAGAGAGGACAACCTTGTACTTGGACGATAACCAACCTTTCTCTATAAAAAACGATTTTATCATTTCATTTCAAATGTATGTACGCGCCAATGAGCATGACTTTGGCACCATTCTCCATCTGCATACAAACACCAACCAATTTATTCGTTTCTCATTTGTGGCAGGTGAAGAAAGACATTTTCCGGCATTGGTACTCAATGAGGGAATCATCAACATAAACAGTCCCATCGAACGGGAAAAATGGCTGGATGTCTCGTTGCACCTGCGTTTGAAAGATAATGTAATTGAAATAGATTACGACAATAAAAAAATATCAGCGATGGCTCCCTTGCAAGGAGTGAAAAGCGTAACGGCTTTGTTCGGACAGATGAAAGAATATCTTTCGGACGTAGCTCCCATCGACCTTCGCAATGTAACCATCACACAAGATGGAAAACAGATACGTGAATGGAAACTGTGGAAGCACAATGATACCGTTTGTTATGATGAAATAGAAGGAGCTGTGGCACGTGCCATCCATCCGGTATGGCTGATAGACAATCATATTGAATGGAAACTTGTTCATCAGGCTAAAATCCCGGGAAAACTGGACGTAGCTTTCAACGCTCGCGAAGCCTTATTCTATTTAGTCAGATCCCAATCAATCGATGTATTGGACGAAAACGGAACTTTGCAGAAGGAAATTGCAATACGTGGAGGCTATCCGGCGGTAGAATTCCCCAATCATCTCTTATACGATACTTTAAGCAATAAATTAGTGTCTTATTATCCCAAGAAAGGCATCACGTCCCGTTTTTCATTTGATACTGAAAGATGGAGTAATGAGATACGTAACACGGAAGAAGCCAGCAACTACAATCATGCCAGAACATTCAATCCGGCAGACTCTTCCTTCTATTTCTTCGGTGGTTATGGTTTCTACCAATATCGCAACGATCTCTACCGGATGAAGTACAGCACTAACCAAATAGAACAAGTAGAATACGAACGTCCCCTTTACCCCCGCTATTCAGCTGCAATGGCCATAGTGGGTGATGAACTATACATCTTTGGTGGTAGAGGAAACAAGTATGGCAAGCAGGAATTGAGCAGCCATTACTATTGGGGATTATGCGCCATCAATCTGAAAAACAAGCAATCACGCATAGTCTGGCAAAAGAACCAACCCCAGGAAGAAGGTACTATCATGGCCTCTACCATGTATTTCGAACCCTCGGATAGTTCTTTCTATGCTGTTTCGACAAATAAAGGAGGTGTATTATGGAAGATTTCAATGAAAGATTCTGTCTACTCGGAAGTATCCAAACCCATCTATAATGAATCAACTTATCAGGATAGTGATTTCAGCCTCTATACTTCCCCGTCTCATGGAAAATTATTCTTGGTATTAGATAAAATACTAAGCAACCATACACATGAGCTGGCAATCTACTCCATCAATATGCCCCTCGTGAACGAGGTGGATATCCGCCAGTCAACCGCCGGAGAGAGCATCAACAACCGATGGTACCTCTATGCCATTGGAATCTTGCTATTACTCGTCTTAGCCGGTTTTGTACTTTATCGTTTCAAATACAACGGCAAAAATAAAAAGGCACCTGCCACAAAGAAAGGAACAGAGAAAACTGTTGCCACCACCGGCAAAGTCCAGAGCCAATCTGACGTACCAGAGTCTAAAACCATACCGAAAAAAGAATGGATGCAAGAGAGTGAAACAATCTTCACAGAAACAGTCAACTATTACGACCGCAGTCGTGCATCTATTTCTTTGTTGGGCTGTTTCAATGTACGCGATAAAGATGGAAACGACATCACTTCCAACTTTACTCCCCGTTTGAAGCACCTGCTCATTCTATTGATCCTCTATACGGAGAAAAATGCGCAAGGTATTCTGGCTTCCAAAACAACAGAGATATTATGGCCTGAAAAAGAAGAAACCGCCGCCCGTAATAACCGCAACGTAAACCTGCGCAAGCTACGAGTACTCTTGGAAAGCATCGGAGATATGGAAGTAATGATAGAAAACAATTTCCTGCGTATAAAATGGGGAACGGGTGTTTTCTGTGATTATCACACCCTGATTACCTGCACCAAACAATTCGAGCAGGAGAAAAGTGAAGAACTGTTGAACCGAATCCTGGAAATACTGCTATACGGACCTTTACTCCCCAACACGATTCTTGATTGGCTGGACGACTTTAAGGACGACTATTCCAGTTATTCCATCGACTTGCTGAAGAACTTGCTGGACATTGAAATCAGCCGGAACCATCAGGACATGATTATCCGCCTTGCCGACATCATGTTCCTGCACGATCCACTAAATGAAGAAGCATTGGCAGCCAAGTGTTCCGTGCTAGTCACACAGGGAAAGAAAGGTATTGCCCGAAACCTGTACGACCGCTTCTGCAAAGAGTATCATGACTCCATGGGTGAAACTTATAAAGTCCCATTTGCCGACTTATAACCCGGACGACAAGCTATTTTTTTAATTAAATTTTCTCTCCCTTTTCCCTGAACCACCGATAAAGTTATCAAGATTTAGAGAAAGGGGAGTTTCTTTTCATACATTCCACACCACAAACCTGAATAAACCGAGTAATATTCCTCTTTGCTCATAACTTTATTTTCACTTAATACAAAGGGTAAGCATCTGTTTGTGAAGGATTATAAGAAAAAAAAGACTTAATTCACATTTAATTGTTTTTTAATCCCCAATTAATCGCAAACACCACGCTTTTTTTATCGGTTCACAGTTCTTTTGCTGAAAATTAATCTTAAAAACATAACAGTATTATGAAGCAAGAAAGAACGCCTTAATCTAATTCGAATGATGAAACCTATAATAAAAACAGGTTCTCTCATCCGACTGATTCTTTAACTTAGTGATTATTCATAAATAAATTCATGAAAAGCATGAAACAACGATTTTCTCAGCACATGAGATACTATGAAAGAAGTCTCATTTTAATTTTAATGCTGTTCAGTGCTTCGGTAATGCAGGCGCAGAACCGGACAGTGAAAGGAACAGTATCCGATGCACAAGGTGAGCCTATTATCGGTGCTAATGTAGTGATAGTGGGTGGTACAAAAGGGGTGATAACCGATCTTGATGGTAAATACTCTATTCAAGTCCCGGAGAACGGCGCTGTGTTGAAATTCTCTTATATTGGTTTTAAAACAAAATCATTCAATGTAGTAAAAGGAAAGAATGTATTAAACGTGACCTTGGAAGAAGATGCTGTGATGCTGGAACAGACAGTGGTAACAGCGATGGACTTACGCCGCGATGAAAAATCTCTTTCTACCGCCTTCCAGAAAATGGATGTGGAAAGCATGACCGAAAACCGGGATGCCGGATTCGTAAACATGCTGGCAGGTAAAGTGGCAGGATTGCAGGTGATCTCCAATGGTGCCGCCGGTTCAGCCACCGTACGTATCCGTGGTGCCAACTCCATTTCCGGTAACAACCAGCCACTTTATGTAATCGACGGTGTACCTATTATTAATGATGTGACCGGTGGTGAAATCGACTATGGTAACCCGGCTAACAGTATTAACCCCGATGACATCGAAAACATCGTTGTTCTGAAAGGAGCCAACGCTTCCGCACTTTATGGTTCGGACGCAGCCAACGGCGCCATCCTGATTACCACCAAGAAAGCCGGTCAAAGAAGCGGACTGGGAGTTACCTACTCCACAAACGTTCAGTTCACCGAATTTTCCCAATATCCCATCTATCAAAACATATATGGTGGCGGACACATCAACCGTTTTGAAAACAACAAAGCCAACTCGTTCAATGGGGACGTCAAAGTGCCTTACGACCCGAACATGCCTTACGGCATCCAACGGATGGGCGGTTACGACAATTCCCGTTCATGGGGTATGCCGATGTTAGGTTTCCAAGTAGTAGGACGCAACGGAGAACTCAAATCCTACGTTCCTACCCCGGCAAACACCACCTCCATGTATCAGACTGCCTACTCCTGGACGAACAGTGTTTCTATAGAACGCGCCACCGAACATGTCTCCACCCGTATCGGCTTCACCAACCTGCGGAGCGATGACGTATTGGAAGGATTGAACAACCTTACCCGCAACGCTTTTAACGTGCGTTCCAACGTGAAACTGACAAAGTCGCTGGACGTCGACCTGAACGGTCGCTATACGCACGAGAATGTAAAGAACCGTTCTTACCGTAACAATTCCGACCGTAACCCTATCTATACACTTATGGATATGCCCCGCGACCTTTCCATACAGGAAATGTATCCCTGGAAAGACGAGAACGGAAAACCGACCGCCCTTCAATTCAAGAGTCCGGTGTGGATGCTGAATGAACTTTCCAACCAGGATAAGAAAGAATGGTTATTAGCGGACGTAACAGTCAACTACAAAATCACCAAAGACCTGAAACTGCGTCTGAAAGCCGCCCTCGACCTAAATATGAAAGAAGGATACGAATTTCGCAATATGTACACTCCGGGGGATGCCGACGGATTCTACAAGGAGTTTACCGAAAAATCACGCAACTATACTTACGAAGCCATGCTTTCTTACAACAAGACCTGGAAAGACTTCAACATATCCGCCAGTGTGGGTGCCAACTCGCAGGACTTCCTGTTCAAGAAACAAAACTCGGAAATCGGCACATTGGCTACTTCCGACTTTATCTCTCTCACTAACAACGGTGCTACCGTCAAATCCTGGCCGGAGTATAACGCGAAGAAAAAGCAGGCTGTCTACGGAACCGCCAGCATAGGTTACAAAGATTTCATCTACGTGGATGTAACCGGACGTAACGACTGGTCGTCTGCCCTGCCTTCCGACAACCGTTCTTATTTCTACTCCTCTTACGGTGTCAGCTTCGTACTGACGGAGTTAGTGAAGAGCATTCCTAAAGACTGGTTATCCTATGCCAAGATTCGTGGTTCTTACGCCAAGGTAGGTAACGATACCGGCTTCGACCAGTTGTTGAACGGATTCAGTTACAATACTTCTTATCTGGGAGACATGGCATGGTTTGAAAGCGAGAACAAGCGCAAGACCAACTCATTGAAACCGGAAAGCACTACATCTTTCGAGACAGGTTTGGACCTTCGTTTCCTGAAAGACCGTGCTTCCTTAAGTTTCACCTACTACAACAAGAACACCAAAAACCAAATTCTGACTTCCACCATCAACGGTGTAAGCGGCTATGGAGAAGCCTTGTTCAATGCCGGTGAAGTTAAGAACTGGGGATATGAAGTAACACTAGGTGTCGTTCCTTTCAGAAATAAAGACTGGGAATGGAAAGTGGACATCAACTGGGCTAAAAACAACTCGGAAGTGGTTTCGCTAGCCAACGGTATGGACTACATGACACTGACTACCGTACAAAACAGCGTGGAACTGCGCATTGTGAAAGGTGAGCCGCTAGTCAGCCTCTACTGCCGCGAGCCGTGGAAGACCAATGACGAAGGACAAGTGTTGGTGGGAGCCAACGGCCGTCCCTTGTCAGGCGAAGCTAAATTCCTTGCCAGCGTAGAACCGAAATGGACAGGCAGTATCCGTACTTCCCTCCGTTGGAAAGATTTGACATTCTCTGCCATGTTAGATATCCGTATGGGCGGGCACGTATGGTCGGAGACAGCTTTCCAGTCTTCCCGAAACGCGCAATCCATCATGTCACTGGGCGGACGTACCGAACACCTGTTCTCTGACTTGATTCTGAATGAAGGCGACCAGACCGGTTATCTCGGTATTCTCGACCCTAAATACGTCCCCAATGGCAAGAACAACATCTACATGGACGCTTCGCGCCCGAAAGGCATGAATATCCCCGGAGCCGTTTATGACAGTTCCGTACCGGGACTGGCGGGACAACCTTGCCAGGCTTGGATTAAGCCGATTGACTATTGGACCAACGACAGCGGTAAAAACGGCGAACTTTATTTGTACGACGCTTCTTACGTGAAACTGAAAGAAATTTCTTTAGGGTACAACATTCCCAAGAACTGGCTGAGAAAGATAGGTTTCATACAATCCATGAGAGTTTCCGCCGTAGGTAGGAACGTAGCTATTCTTCATCAGAAAACGCCGAAAGGAATTGACCCGGAAGCCACTTCTTCCATGGGAATCCAACAAGGTTTGGAACGAGGCTTCAACCTGCCAACTTCCAGTTACGGTTTCGATTTTAAAATAACTTTTTAACAGCGATGACGATGAAAAAGTACTTATATACACTATGCACTGCAGCCCTATTGGGACTGGCGACATCTTGCGTGGATAGTTTCGACGCAACCAACCAAAACCCCAACAAGCTATATTTGGATGAGATTGACATTCAGAAGATATTTCCGGGCACTATCTACAAATCCCTGGACGTATTATCCGAAATGAACTATAACTACTACGCCTACATGGCACGTTACGTAGTTTCCTGGACAAGCCCGCAAAGTTCGGACAACGTAGGCGACAGATTCTATAACTTCTACAAGAAAGTCCTGGGCGACGTAGCCATCATGGAACAAAAATATGACCGGGATACCAACGGCAACTACTGGGCGATACTGACCACTTGGAAAGCCTACCTCTACTCCGTACTGACCGGAACTTGGGGACCTATCCCTTTGGATTCTGCCTGCAAAGAGACTTACGGAAACGTATATTACTACAACAGCGAAGCCGAAGCATATATGCAAATACTCCGCTGGCTGGACCAGGCAGTGGAAACTTTCGACCCGAACGGAACGAAAATGCTGAAAGACCCGTTCTATCCGTCTGCCGGCGGTGACAGCGACATTGAAAAATGGCGCAAGTTTGCCAATACCCTGCGTCTGGACGTGGCTATCCGCATGATGAACATGAAGAAAAGCCCCGAAGCCATCTCCATGGCACGCGAGCAGATAGAAAAAGCGTTGAACGAAAACAACCGCAACTACCTGTTCAGTTCCAACAGCGACAACGCAGCCGGACGCTACGGAACCGACCCCAATGCCGACGTATCCTTATATTACAACCGTATCCTGAAAGAGTTCGACCTGGGTACGAAGCTGGAAACAGAGATAGGCGGCCTGACATACCCGGCAATGAACGAATACTTCTTCTGCTATATGCGTTCCTACAAAGATCCTCGTCTGAGCAAGTACGCGCAAACATCACGTATCAACGAGAATGGTGACTACCGTGCGGTAGTAAGAGATTCCCTATGGTCCGTAGCAGAGCAGAAATATATCCAGGTGTCCTATAGAATACCGTTCCTGCCCCGCTTCGAATTGAAACAGACTCCAACCGGATGGATTGTAGGCAAGGATGAACATAACAACAACCTTCAGAGCCTTTACTCCACAGCTTCTGTCAGCATCGAGGGGTATACATACGCCCTGATTCATCGTGACTTCATCAAGCAGGATGCTACAGTGAAACTGCTGACATGGGCGGACGTAAACTTCATGCTCTCCGAAATCCAGTTGCGCAAAGACGAATGGGGATTGAACGTGGCATTACCGCAGAGTGCCGAACAATACTACTACAACGGCATCAGTGCTTCCATGAACGAGTATGGCGTCACCAGCGGAGTATCCGAATATATCGAACGCAACGGTATCAAATGGAACACCAACGGACTAGGATGCCGCGACTACCGTGCCTTCTATAAAGCCGACATCAACGGAAAAGGCGGTTACAAGAACAATCTGGAACAGGTATGGAAGCAACGTTACATCGCCGACTACTTCAACGGATTCGCCGGATGGACACTGGAACGCAGAACACGTGTGATGCAATATCCGCCTATCTTCTACAACGGAACTCCGAACAACTACGGAACCTATGGTGCCAACCAGTTCGACCCTGTGCCCGAACGCCTGCAATATCCTACGGACGAACGTAACTGGAACATGAACTATTATCGTGAAGCCTGCCGTATGTTGCAATCCACTTCGCTCGTACCCCGTTCCGACGGCAACTATAATGACAATTTCTTCACTCCGTTGGGTATCGGTGGTCCATACAACCAGGAAGGCTTGTACGAACGTTGGAAAGGTGGTCAGTTGATGTATAACAACGAAATGGTAGCCCATTGGTATGGCGACACAATTGAAGAATTTGTCGAAAATGTACTCGAAGACTATCCCGAATACGCTTCCCTGCAAGGAGAAGAACGTCTGGCGGCAAGTATCAAGTGGGTACGCATAGAAGATAATAAATAATATAATAAACAGATAGACAGTTATGAAACTAATGAAATACATTACCGGATGCTCCGCAGCCTTACTACTTCTTGCAGCATGCAGCAAGGAAGAAGGTCCGAGCGTCGATGACTACTTCCTGAACTACGAGATTCCGGAAATTCCCGTCACCGAAGATTATCAGGTGGGCATCTTCTACTACAAGGGGAATGACATTACCACCAGACCGAATGGTGACGCTAATTTCACCCGTTGGGAACTTCTGACGCTGACCGACAAGGAACTGAGCACCAAGAACAACTACAACAACCTGACACCGCAAGTAATGCCCGAATCACAAAAGGACGGCTATCTGCAACCGGACGCAGGAAGCCAGAGCTATCGCATGATACCGATGGTACAGCAGCATGTAGACGACTGTATCGAAGCAGGAGCTAACTTTATAATCCTGCCCGAAGTAGGTGCTGACCTGGGCAAGGGTCCCGGTACAGAAATCAATCAGGGAGATTCACTGTTCGTCACAATGATGCTGGGACGCTCCGGCAGAGGCGGCAAACGCCTGCCGATGCCACACCTCGGTCAACCGGGAGTAGACTTCGTAGACTTGAAAACAATGAAAATAGTAATTTCGGTCAACTGGAACAACATTGTCGACCTGCCTCCTACCCTTTCTTCAAGCAACTGCATCGAAACGGCAGCCGGAAAGGTATATGACGGTGTCACCTACACCCGCCAACAACTACTGAACAATTTCTTCAGCAAAATAGGCTGTTACTTCTCCGACGACCGTTACTACAAGCTTGGTGGCACGCGCCCGGTGGTTTACATCAAGAACAAGACAGGCGAAATCTACGCGCAAGAATCCAAAGCAATGTATGATGGTATCCGCAAAGCAGTGAAAGAAGCTACCGGTTACGACATTTACATCATGGTGGAAAGTGCTGATGTATGGTGCAACCAGATGCGTTACCAATACTTCTACATGGAAGGTTGCGTAGACGCCGTAGCCAGCCGCAATATGTACGACCAGTCAGAGATGAGCCGTTCCTATATGTACCCGCAGATGATAGACCAGAACTGGAAGTACAACCGTGAAACAGCATTGCCCGCTTTCGGTGACGGCAGTATGGAGTTCGTACCTTGCGTCGGTCCGGCATGGAACAAACTGGTGCAGGACGGTCGCGGTTCCATCGGTAACACTCCGATTGTGAAGAAAGACGCCGCCACCTACCGTACCATGTGCAACGTAGCCAAGATGAATGCCGGACGTAACCGGTTAATTCTTATCGACTCCTACAACAAGTACAACTTCGACTCTTTCATCGAGCCGACAGTAGAAGGATACGGCAACGGATATGGCAGGACTTACCTGGACATCACCCGGCAGCAATTCAAGAAAAACTAAGAATGTTAACTTTTTAATGATAGAAAGAATATGAAAAATAAATATTGGAAATACATTTGTCTGCTGGGCTTGGGCGCTTTCTGCTGGACGTGCTCGGACGACAATCCGAATGACGGTCCGGACGGTCCGGGTTCTGAAGGCGGACAGGGAACGGAACAGGAAATCGTACGTTCTTACAAAATAGGTACACTGGCAGGATTCGAAGGCAACTTGCGCCAGAAGATGGACAAGCCCAGCACCGACGTTTCCACCATGCACAACCGTTCATTATTCTGCCGCTACGTTGCTTCTGCTTACCCGGAAGCACAGGACGACCAACCTTATCCCGACCCGATTACCGAAGCCGACTGGTGGGATAACTTTGTAGAGGAAATCGCTTACAGTGGTCAGGATTATGTTGCAATGAACTGTCGCGGCGAAGCCAACAAGGACATTGACCACGGACGCCCGGACAAACTCCATGACCTGATGGCAGCTATCAAGCGCAAAGGTGTGGAACACGAGTTTAAAATCGCCATCTTCGACGATACGCCTGCTTCATGGTCGGCTGCGCGCAACGCGCACAAAGGCTACGGTTATGACAACAAGCCGTTCAAGAACGGCAGCCGTGTAGAAGGTTCACACTATCCGTTACTGTTCCTCGACCCCGAAAAAGAGGATATGAAAGGTGCGGACAACGATTTCCGCAAGGAAGTGTACTACTACATCTGGGATGCCAACCTGAAACCCTCGTTCGAAAACGTACCACGCGACTACTGGTTCGAGATAGACGGACGCCCGGTTATCCTGTTCTGGAATCCTAACGGCTTCCTGCAGGACAGTTACCTTAGCGAGCTGATGAAGAAAGACCCGGCAAAATACAAAAGTACGACCGGGCTTGATGAAACAAAATCGGATGCTTACAACGGCAAGTTGAGCTATATCCTGAAGTGCATCAGCGACGATTTCAACAGTACGTTCGGCGTGCGCCCATTCCTTATCATCCAGCGCGAATGGACCGACCGCGACTTCTCATTGGTGAACTGCCCCTATCTGGACGGTATTCACAACTGGTTTGCCGTTCCCACTATGGATATGTCAGAAGAAGTGTACAACGAGAACTTAATCTACAACACCTATATCTCCGCCTACAACTTCAAGGGTTTCAGTGTAGGCAGCGGATGCCCGGGCTTCGTGCAAGGTGACCTCGCCCGTCCGAACTGGCAGTTTATCGATGCCGACCACGGTCGCTACGCAACCAAGATGATGGAATCGTTCTTAGCCAAAAAACCTGATCTCGTATTTCTGGAAGGATTTACCGACCTTGCCGAAAACGCAGCCTGGTGGCGCAGTTCGGATAAAATCTACTACGACTATCCCAACCAACGCATCAACCTGCTCCGCAAGTACAGCAACCGTCCTTTCCCGACCAGACAGAAATTGGAAGCGGAAGCCTGCGACTATTGTTTCAACGGTTCGGTTTCGGGCAATAAGATAGAAACGCTGTTGATGGAAACAGAAATGAACAATGCTCCCGAGCAGGGCGTGGTGAAATACTGCAACGACACGAAGTACAACGGTGGTTGGCACGCCAACCTCACTTCCGGCAGCTTGAACACATTGAGATGGAAAGAAATACCTTTCCGAACCGGAACATCCACTATCCGCTTCCGCTACTCCAGCAATAACGCAGCCAGCGTACGTTGCCAAATTGGCGACACAATGACCCAAAGCGTAAGTCTCCCTGCCACAGGCGGCGCATGGGAAGAAACCGAAGTAGCCGTTTACTCTCGTGACGCACGTGGATATGCCGACTTCAACCTGATAGTGACCGAAGGTGACATCAGCCTGAACTATGCAGAGATTATCGCAGAGAAATAAAGAAATTAGAATAGTAAAATATGTACCAAACTAAAAATTTACCTATGATGAACAAAAGAGTATTAAACAGTTTTCTCTATGGAACACTGTTGTTTTCATTAGGAACAGGAGTTGTTTCCTGTAAGGATTACGACTCGGATATCGAAGGTCTGAACAACCGCATCACAACCGTTGAGTCCGACATGGACAGATTCAAAGAAAAGATTGAAGCTGCGTTGAATGCTAACCTGACCGTACAAAGCTGGTATCCCAGTGAAGACCAGTCGCAATATACCATCGTATTGAGCAATGGAGACGAGTTGTATGTACAGGCTTCCAATAAAGCCACCCCTTTCTACCAGTTCAAGGTGGAAGAAGGCACATGGAGATATACCAAAGACAAAGGTGCGGGCTGGTATAAAGTGTTGACATTCGGTACCGAACAGGAAATTCCCGGAACAGACAAAGACCAACTGTATTATGACAAGAGCAACGGTTATATCTACATCCAGAAAACGGAAGGACTGGTGCAAACCACTATCACCGCAGACAAGGATACACCGATTTTGGCAGAGAACAAAGAGAATAAAACACTTTCCGTCTATATATACGGCGAAAACTATATTCTTCCCGTACAAGGTGGCGGTTTCAGCGGTATCAGTTCCATTCTCTTCCAAAAACAATTCGTGTTCGAAGAAGATGAATTCCTGGAAGCAGCCAGCTACACCAATACGCAAGGCAAAGTGGTTACTGCCCATACAGCTACCGCCAAGTTCAAGATTCTACCTAAAGACATTGATTTGTCCGAAGCCGACTTCCAGTGCGCGGATATTCACGAATTGAAGCTGACACGTGCGGAAGCGCCCCAACTGTTAGTAAATACAACTAAGAAGTTAGACGAAAACGGCATCTTGAGCGTAGAGTTGACTCCAAGTAACATGACGGCTCCTTACTACGGTGCAGTACTGGAAATCACATTGGACAAGACGACTACAAGTTCCAACTACTTCGTGGTGAAACCGACTTCCTACAGTGCCAACAACGGCGTGTTCGCTTATCGTGAGACACGTACGGTTTATCAGAACTCGGAATCCTTGAAATTCGTCAGCACCGAAAGTCTAGACCTTACCAGGACAATAGGCTGGGGATTCGGTGAAAACGAAGAAGTGAAGTTTGTGGACGAACTGGGATTCAGTGAACTCGCAGTTGCAACCACTTATGAGTTGACAGAAAACCCGAACAATACATTCGAAGTTACTGATAAAGGTGTATTAACTGCCAAAGCTGCTAACAGGTCGGGTAAAGTCAGAATAACTTATACCGTTGCCGAAGAGGAATTCTCTAAAGAAGTATTGATTTACTCACAGGATGAAGCGACCGCTAAGAACGGTATCGAATTGAGAAGTACAACAGTATCGTTGAGTGACATTGAAAGTCTGTACAAAGGTACAAAAGCCTTCATTGTGCAGAATGCCCAAACAACAATGGAAAATCTTGGTGTCACTGCGTCCAAAGCATGGAAACTGGGTACTCAAGCCAATGGCGGCAATTGGGAAGCTATCCCGATGACTACCAACCTTGCAACGATTACACAAGACACTGAGTTAGCTAATGGTGAAGTATGCCTTTACTACGATGCCGCCCAAAAGACCAGTTATCTGTTGGTAGGCCCTCAAGCTGATGGCATAGAAGGCGCTAACCTGTTCGCTATGAATGATGAAGGAACAGACAAAGCTCCTTTCACTCTCAATGAGAAAGAAGTGGGATTGTATGTAGGAAATGTAGGTACGAAGTATGTAGTGGAAGCTCCGACCGCAAAAGAGGAACTGGCTATTCAAATGTATGTAAAAGCCGGTATTGACCATCCGGATACTGACCCGAATCAGAATATACGTATATTAGGCAAGAAATTGGCAATCCCCGGTGTGTATGATGAAGAACTGGGTTACCACTTCAACGAGTTGGATTTGCGCACTACCTTGTATAATTTCAAACCTGCTGACGCTGATTTCAAAATCACATTGAATAGAGACGACCAGAATGACAAAGTAAAAGAAAAATGGGATACTAACTTCAAATGGGATGCCGACAACTATACTTTAACATTAAGTCCGGTATGGGCTCTGTATAACTTCAACTTCAACGACAAGAAAGTGAGTGATATGACAGAAGCCAATAATGGTGTCAAACTCTCTTGGACATTCAATGCCGGTAAGGGAGAAACTACCTCTAACGGAAATGAACAGTGGTACATCAAAGACCCGGTTCGCCAGCCGGGTGAAAACACAATCTACATGGGGCTTGACAAACAGCCAAACGCAACGGGAGTCATCAGTACAGATTATGAAATCAAAGTATCTGAAATAACGGGCGACCCGGAAAAGAAGAAATTGTCAGATTTGGAAGTAGGCAAAGTGTATAAATTCGGAGACTACTTCAAGAATCACAATTTCTGGGTAAACGGTTGTTCATGGGATGTTTACGGCGGTCCTAAAAATCTTACCGGAAAGAATCTTCCTGTATTAATAAAATATGATTTTGCCACAAATAAACTTGTGATAACCGATTATGCAAAGAAATACTTTGGCAAAAGAAGGTGTGAATTAAAGTTCCAGCCACAAGGCAATGAGACTACTGCCGGTTTGGAGATTGACAGTGACGAACAGACATTCAAATTAAAGTTAGTTCCGACAACGACCAATTTTCAAATAAAGATTGATTATAATACCGACTTCTCAAATCAGAACCTGTTCTTCAGAATCGTTGAGGGGTAAATCTTAATCTCTGTACAAACCAGAGTAATGAAGATTACTCTGAATAGAGATGCTATCAAACAACCATGCCGTGAAATCGCAAGTCTGTTACAGACCTCGAATTCCGGCATGGCTCTTTTATATTTCATGTAACCTTTTACATCAAACTCACCACAAGATATTTTTTTCAATGTATACAATAAGGATTTCCACTGCATAGAATAAGAATTTTGAGTGCAGTAAACTGCAAGAGTTTATGCAGCCAGGTAGTTGTCACCTTGCTATGTGACTATTATCACCTTGTAAAGTGATAAATATCACCTTATAAGCTGACAATTGTCACTTTATAAAGTGACTATCTATATAAAAAAGACGAGAAACCTATAAAGATACAAAATTAATCAACGAAAAACAAGAGCAGGGACAATTAAGCACATATTAAGTGTACATTAAGCGGTACTTCATTCTAATATTTATTGTCGAACCGTACTTTTATACCAAAATTATTATTAACTTGTAATATCATGAATAGAATCAGCAAAGTATTTCTGGCTTGTGCGTGCAGCGTCTTCTGCATGAACGGACAAGCACAAAGCAATGCTACATGGACAAACGACTTCTCCAATGCCGGAGAAACACTGAAAGTGGTGGGTCGGGGAACATGCAGTATTGCCGACAATGTATTCCGTTCGAAAGGCGCTTATGCCGTATTCGGTCATCCCGAATGGAAAAACTACTCCTTTTCTTTCAAAGCCCGTGCCCCTAAAAATGCCGAACAGGTGCAGATATGGGCGAGCTTCCGCAATTACAACCGTTTCGACCGTTATGTGGTAGGTATCAAAGGCGGACTGCAAGATGATCTTTACCTGATGCGCACCGGATATATGGGTACGGACGAATTTATGGGAGTCCGCCCGTTAGGTTTCCATCCTGTACCGGGAGAGTGGTATCGTGTAAAAGTAGAAGTTTGCGGCAACCGTATCCGCATATTCCTCAACGACGAGAAACAACCGCATATTGATCTTGTAGACAAGAATGCCGACCTGGTACCATCGGGTGAAGTTGCTCTGGGTGGAGGATGGATAGAAACTGAATTTGACGACCTCACCGTTACTCCGATGGCAGACGATGCACTGAAAAACGTGAAAGTGGCAGAATATCAAAAGAAGGCCACTCCTACGGAGAAAGAAAACAAACGCCGCCAGGAACGGGCTTCCTATACTTCCGCCAAACTGGCAGCGCTCACCGGCAGCCGCACAGACATCACGCTGGATGGCAACTGGCTCTTTATGCCGGACTATCAACTAGACAACAAGGATAAGGCTGTTTCGGTACAAACGAACGACCAGGACTGGCACATCATGTCCGTTCCTAACTTCTGGACACCAATCCGTATCTGGCTGCATGGCGAAACGATGCCCTCTCCTACCGGTGCACAACCCAAAGGTGTGTCGGACACCTACTACCAACAGGAAACCGACCGCTGTGAAAACTATACATTCGATTATCGCCGGGTGAAATATGCCTGGTACCGTCAATGGCTGGAACTGCCTGCCAATGTGGAAGGCAAGAATATGACGCTGACCTTCGACGCAGTCTCCAAAATTGCCGAAATCTATATCAACGGAACATTAGCCACTTCACATCTCGGCATGTTCGGTGAAATTCAGGTAGACGGCAGCCGTTTGCTGAAACCCGGTAAGAACCTGATTACCGTAAAAGTGACACGCAAAATGGATGGAAGCGCATCGGAATCGGCAAATGCCATCGATTTCTTCTATTCTTCCGTACGTGAAAGTGAACAGGAAGATGCCAAAGTGGAAGTGAACAAAGATGCTCTGCTGAAAGAAATTCCTCATGGTTTTTATGGTGACGAACCTGCCGGAATCTGGCAACCGGTAAAACTGACGATTACCGATCCCGTAAAAGTGGAAGATGTCTTTATCAAACCGACCCTGAATGGCGCTACCTTCGATGTAACCCTAAAGAACCACGGTAGTAAAAAGAAACAGTTCGACCTTTATACGGATATCATCGACAAAGAAACCGGTGCTGTACTCTATTCGGGATTATCCATACGGAAACTGAATCTCAATGCAGATGAAGAGCGCATGGAAACCTATACGATCAGCGATTTGAAACCTCGCTTATGGACACCGCAGCATCCCAACCTGTACGATTTCAAATTCCGCCTGGTAGCAGATAAAGGAACAGAACTGGACTGTCTGACAGAGACTTCCGGATTCCGTACTTTTGAGGTGAAAGACGGACTTTTCTACCTGAACGGTAATAAATACTGGTTGCGCGGCGGAAACCACATTCCTTTCGCACTGGCACCTAATGATGAAAATCTGGCCAATACTTTCATGCAACTGATGAAAGCCGGAAACATCGACGTAACCCGTACACACACCACTCCGTGGAACAAACGCTGGATGACAGCTGCCGACCGTAACGGTATCGGTGTTTCATTCGAAGGCACATGGTCATGGTTGATGATTCATTCCACTCCAATTCCAGACCAGCGTCTGATTGAAATATGGCGTAACGAGTTTTTAGGATTGCTGAAAAAATATCGCAACCACCCTTCACTGCTCTTCTGGACAGTGAACAATGAAATGAAGTTCTATGACAATGACAGCAATCTGGAACGTGCCAAAGAGAAATACCGTATTATTTCGGATGTAGTGAAAGAGATGCGTCGCATCGACCCTACCCGTCCTATCTGCTTCGACTCCAACTATCAGGCCAAAGGCAAGGATAAGAAATTCGGCGCTGACTTTATGAGCAGCATCGACGATGGCGACATTGACGATATGCACGGTTATTACAATTGGTATGACTACTCGGTTTTCCGTTTCTTCAATGGAGAATTCCAAAAACAGTTCAAAGTAGCCGACCGTCCGCTTATCAGTCAGGAGATGTCTACGGGTTATCCCAATAACGAAACGGGACATCCTACCCGCTCCTATCAGCTCATCCACCAAAATCCTTATACACTGATCGGTTATGAGTCTTATGACTGGGCAGACCCGGCTTCATTCCTGAAAGTACAAGCATTCATCACGGGTGAACTGGCCGAAACGCTTCGTCGCTCCAACGACCAAGCTTCAGGTATTATGCACTTTGCATTGATGACATGGTTCCGTCAGACATACGATTATCAGAACATAGAACCGTACCCCACCTACTATGCTTTGAAACGGGCTTTACAACCTGTATTGGTTAGCGCAGAATTATGGGGACGCAACTTGTACGCAGGTGAGAAACTGCCTACACGCATCTATGTGGTCAATGACCGTGAAGACGGAACGGATCTGCAACCGTCCCTGCTTCGCTGGGAAATACAAGATGAAAGCGGAAAGTGCCTGGCAAGCGGCAGTGAAAAGATTCCGGCTGTGAAACATTATGCACGATACTATGCCGAACCTGATATTCAGTTGCCGGCCAATCTGCCTGCCGACAAGACAAAAGCCAAACTGGTATTAAAACTCACAGAGAACGGTCTGCCTATTTCTGCCAATGAATATGAGTTGTTGCTCACTAATAAAGAGTGGAATATAGGTCAGGTAGACCCAAACAAAAAGATCGTATTGCTGGATAAAGATAACACGAAAACGGTATTTGACTTCCTGAACATCAATTATCAACCGATTTCTTCCATAAAAGAATTGCTCAACAGCAAACTAAAAGCCGACCTTTGCGTTATCTCCGGTCTGACAGCCTGCACTGACGAAGAAAAGGAGCTGATCCGTGCTTATCAGTCAAAAGGTGGAAAGCTGCTCTTCCTCAACAGTAAGGAAGCCGTCAAAGCGATATATCCTGAATATATCACGGGCTGGATTATCCCGACAGAAGGCGATATCGTAATTATGGAACGTAATGATGCTCCGGTCTTCAATGACATCGATGTATTGGAATTACGCTATTTCAACAACAATAAACGGGAAATTCCGCAAGCATGTACTGCTACTCTGAAAGTCCATCGCCACAAAAACGTGACGGAACTGGCAGGACAGATGAAAATTCACGCTTACATTGATGGTGGAAAGCCGGAAGACCGCATCGAACGAATAGAATCTATGCGTGGACTGACGATGTTACAAATAGCTGACGGAAAGGGAGAAGCAATGATCTCTACCATGTGTACGGAAAAGGCAACGACAGATCCGGTAGCTGGTAAGTTAGTAGTGAATATGATTAATTGCCTGACTACCAACAAATAGGAATAAGGTAGAAAGCAGAAATAAAAGAGAGGACAAATGTCCGAAAGGTTTTGAATGAATAAACTCCCCCTCACAATGAAGTGAGGGGGAGTTTTCGTTGTAAAACGAATATCGCATTGTGCAATATTCATCTGATCGTATATCTCTTACCTTTAACAGTATCAAAAGCAATCCGGTCGTCAGCAAGTACTCTTACCTTAGCACCGGAAACTTTCAGACTCTTTGCATCCGGATATTTAAGCATACACTCTGCACCTGCATTAGAAAGTATTTCAATCGAAGTGATTTGCCCTTCTTTCCAGGTTACATCCACTTCAAAGTTTCCTCTGGCTTTCATCCCTTTGAACGCACCGTCTTTCCATGCATCGGGCAAAGCGGGAAGCAACTCGATATATCCTCCCTGACTCTGCATCAACATCTCCGCAATTCCGGCTGTACAACCAAAGTTTCCATCAATCTGGAAAGGCGGATGCGCGTCAAAAAGGTTGGTATATACACCACCGAAACGGCCTTGGGGAACAGTCAGTTTCATTGCACTCCGCAATAATGCATGAGAGCGGTTACCATCATGCAAACGGGCCCAGAAATTTAGTTTCCACGCTTTACTCCAGCCTGTGCCCTCGTCTCCACGGGTATTCAGTGTCACTTTCATGGCATTTGCATATTTATCATCTTCTTCGCTCCTTCCGATCACAATCTGCGAGCCCGGATGCAGCCAGAAAAGATGGTTCGTATGTCTGTGTCCACCGTCTCCGGTAACGTCTTTCGTCACTTCGTCCTTCCACTCCATCAATTGTCCGCCCAATCCTATTTTCGGACCGGAAAGTTTGTTCATTGCAGTCTCTATTTCTGCAATCTCCGGTTCTTTGTCCTTACCTAACACCTTGCTGGCTTTTATCATCATATCGAACATCTCTGCTATCATAGCTTGTGAGGTGGAGCAACCTAATGAAAACTCACCATGCTCGGGAGAATGTGAGGGGTTTGCCACCAAAGTACCGTCCCGCTCGTCCGTCCAAAGGTTATCCACCCAGAAAAGAGCCGCTTGGAGCATGACATCATAATACGCTTCTAAAAAGTCCTTGTCAAGATTAAACTGGTAATATTCCCAAATATCCTGGCACATCCAAATAGCTCCTGCCGGAAAATGATGGGGAGTGTCTTTCTTGGCCGGAGCCGTATTACCCCAAATATTATTTTCATGATGCGTCACCCATCCACGTACATTTCCGCCATCGGGTTTGCAATAATATTGTTGCGCCGTATATTTTCCGCGTGGTACAAGGCTCTTTACATATTCTACCATAGGCAGGTGGCAACGGGATAGATTAGTAGGCTGCGTAGGCCAATAATTCATCTGCACATTGATATTGGTGTGATAGTCGGAATTCCAGGGATTGGAAAGTCTTTCTCCCCATACTCCTTGCAAATTGGCAGGCAGAGAACCTTCTCTCGAAGAAGAAATCAATAGATAACGACCAAATTGGAAATACAACATTTCCAGATATTGATTCTCGGATTCCGAGTTGGTACGAGCATCCATACCCTTCAGCAAACTATCCGTAGTTACAACGGGCATTTCCGTCAGGTTGCCCAGATTCAGTTTCATTCTGTCATACAACGAATGGTAATCTTTCTCATGGGTAGCCAATAAAGCGGTATATTTTTTATTGGCCGCCTTTTTCAGCGTAGCCTTCACTTTATCCAGCGGTTCTTCTCCAGAGAAATAATGATAAGAATCGTCCATACATTGCACATAGTTTGTTGCAGCCGACATCAATACGATGATTTCTTTGGCCTCTTCTATCTTCAATTTCTTCCCGTCTACTACCGTAATCTTTCCGCCTGTATGTTTCACTAATAGTTGCTGCGCGTATTTCAATCCATTCTTCCAATGATCTCCTACGCGCTTGTCACCACTCGTCGGAGTAGGATATCCTGTCAGGGTAATCGTATTGTCCGAAGCCCGGATGACCTTGTCGGTATGCAATGACTCCAAAGATATCATACGTGAAATCTTTCCCTTCTTCGAATCCGATGTCAGACGCATCACCATGATATTGTCCGGATAACTCATAAAATACTCCCGTTTGAAGGTTATTCCTCCCTCTTTATAAGTTACCCGATGAATAGCATTGTCGATATCCAGCGTCCGAGTATAGTCAGAATAGGCAGGTTCGGAGGTAGCCGGATTTACAACCTCTACAATGATATTGCTCAATGTTTGAAAAGAGCCGAAATGCTCTTTAGTTCCCGCCAGTTTATCTATGAGGTTTCGTAGTTCCGTACCGTTACCGTCCCCCTCATAATTATGGGTAATCAATTTTCCGTCTGCGTCAATATAAGCGGAATGATTTGCAGTAAAATCATTCATCTTCTGCTGTAACAGCACACGGGTTTTATGAAGATAACTTTTATTCGTTTCCGGGGTTCCCAAATGTCCTCCGTTATAAGACGGATCTTCGCCAGGACCTCCCGACCACAAAGTATGTTCATTTGTTTGAATAACATCTACTTCCACACCTCCGAAGATCATAGCGCCCATATAACCGTTACCAATAGGCAATGCTTCGCTTTCCCACACTTTTGCGGGTTTGTTGTAAGTAGCTTTCAGGGACGGCTGATGGAAACGGGCGGCCATTGTTGTTTCCGCCATCAGACAGCATAAGAATAGTGCGTTTATGCACCGCAAATACTTGTTTTTCATACTACAATAAATTAAAAGTCGGGCTGTGTAAAAGGTACAGTTAATACATCGATTACCCTTTACACAGCCTCAACAACTATGATACAATCTATAAATTAATGACAGTTTGCAGACGAATATCTTTAGAGGAAGCACCGACCATAATATCGAACGCACCTTGGGGAACGATGAATCGTCCCAATCCTGCATCCCAATAACGAAGTTGCTCTTTATCGAGTTCGATTTCTACCACACGGCTCTCTCCTGATTTTAAAGGAATACGCCGGAAACCTTTCAACTCTTTAATCGGAACGACACCTCCGGTTTCCGGAATCCGCACATAAACCTGTGCCACTTCATCCCCTTTCCTCTTACCGGTATTCTTCAAGCGGAAAGAAACGCTGACGGTATTTGCACCGTCTTTTACTTTCAAATCGCTGTATTTGAAAGAAGAATAACTAAGTCCGTAACCAAAAGGATAAAGAACGTCTCCTTTAAAATATTTGTAAGTACGCCCTTTGGTTATATCGTAATCATCGAAAGCAGGCAATTCATCCAGAGATTTATAATAAGTGAGCGGCAAACGCCCGGCTGGATTGTAGTCACCAAATAATACGTCGGCAACGGCTGTTCCCCCCTGTTCACCCGGATACCAGGCATTTACGATGGCAGGAATATGTTCGTCCATCCAGTTGACAGCCAGTGAGCTTCCTGCTACCAATACAACGATTATATTCGGATTTACTTTATAGATTTCCTGTAAGAACTCTCTTTGGTCTGCCGGAAGCTGAATATCGTACCGGTCCTGTCCTTCACGTTCTATTGACTTATTGATTCCCATCACAGCAACGACCGTTTCACATTCGCGGACTGCTTTTCCGGCCTCCCCATACAAATCGAGACGGGTAGCTTTTCCTACCTGCGGAACTTTCCATTGTAATTTTGCGATAGCATAATCCCGGTTGTCATAGTACTCCGCTTTTAACTGATAATCTTTCCCCGCTTCAAGATAGATGGAAGCAGAGTCGGTAGATACCGCATGAGCCGGCCAGGCATCAATCAACAACTGGTTGTCAATACTCAAACGACAACCATCGTCGGAAGTAAAACTAAAAGTATAACGACCGGAGATAGTCGGTCTCAACTTTCCCGTCCAACGAACGGAAAGCGGAGATTTAGGAAGAAAAGGATCGGGCGCCTGATTGGCAGGCTCAAAATTAATCCAACCTTCTTTACGTACTTTAGGCGTACCCTCCAATGCAGTGTTTTCAAAATATTCCGCTTTCAATCCTTCCGGAAAGTTTTCTCCTTGAATCAGTTCCAAGCCATCGGCAGCAGATTTCCAGGGTGCATACACTACTTTCACTCGATCGCCTGCCCTGTCTTTTATACCTTGCAAAATGGAAACCGGATCTACTACCGGCGCACCGCTATAATCGCCAAACTCACATTTACCGGCATTGATACCTACCACGGCTATTGATTTCACCTTATTAACATTCAATGGAAGCATATTATTCTTATTCTTCAATAAAACAATGCACTCCCGGGCTGCATCCAAAGCAATCTGTTGATGCTCTTTCGAGCCGATCACCGACGGAGAGATTCTGGTATACGGATTTCGTTCGGTTCCATCAAAAAGTCCCAGTTTCATACGTGCTGTCAACACATGGCAGGCAGCCGAATCGATATCGGCATCCGATACCATGTATTGTTTGTAAGCATTCAGCAGATATTCGTCATAGACATCATCTCCACATTCCAAATCCAATCCAGCCTGAATGGATAGAGTGGCAGCCGCCTCTTTCGTCTTTACATACTTATGGGCGTTTACCAATAAAGAAGGTCCCCCACAATCGGAAACGACATATCCCTGAAATCCCCAGTCCTGACGTAACACCTTTTTCAGCAGCCAGGCATTCAGTGTACAAGGCACATCGTTCAACGCGTTGTAAGCAGTCATGATAGAAGCAGCCTTTCCTTCCTTCACACACATTTCGAAAGCCGGGAAATAATATTCGCGCAGTTGCTTTTCCGAGATTTGCGGATTACAGACAAAACGGTTATGTTCTTCGTTATTGGCGGCAAAATGCTTGGGAGTGGAAACAATCTTCAAATAACGCGGATCATCTCCTTGCAAACCTTTCACAAAAGCCGTTCCCATCACTCCGCTTAGAAAAGGATCTTCCCCATACGTTTCCGGGGTACGTCCCCAACGGGGATCACGTGCCATATTCACCGTAGGCGACCAAAAAGTCAGTACATCACTAAACTGCTCTTTTTGCTCTCTCCCCTGATCGAGTTCATTCCAACGGGCACGCGCCTCATCCGAAATCACAGTAGCCACCCGTTTTTGTAACTCCGGGTTCCAGGTAGCTGCCAGTCCGATAGCTTGCGGAAATACAGTGAAACGTCCCGGACGGACTACTCCATGCAATGCCTCATTGCCATGATAGTATTTATCAATACCCAAACGGGGAATACCGGGAGAAGTAGCACGCAGCAAACTAATCTTTTCCTCCACTGTCAGGCGGGAAAGTAAATCTGCCACCCGTTCGTGCACAGGAGCGTTTTCATTCTTATACAACTCTTGCGCATGTATCAATGAGCAAGACATCACAGATAAAGTACCTGCCAACAAAATCTTTTTATACCTGTTCATTATCACCATTTTTCTATCATATTTTCTTTTATAATTGTTCGTAGCACTTGCTCCGGAATCACTTTCCCACTTTCTAATCTACAGGACCGTCCATCAACAAATCATGTTTCTTGTTCTTTGCATCATAAGAATTGAAGTCGGCTCCGTATGTTGCAATTCCCATTACACGCAACATGGAATTCCAGAAGACTATCCCGGAACCTTTTTTCCACGAAGAAGGAACAGCGACGCATTGTAAATCCCAAAGTCCGTTCAGACAAACTTCATCCCGATAAGGCTTTTCCTGGGGAGTGACCAACCCTTCTGCCGGAGAAAAATCACGGGAGAACACCACTTTCTGTGTCTGCGCAAGCATTGTTTCCGAAAAGACTCCGATCCAAATACAGACGCAGCATTTGAATACTTGCAAAGTCATTATCCCACTGTTCCTTTTATCTTGCATGTTTATCGACCTTTCATTTCACTAATTACCATTCTCATTAAATGCCGTTATCGAGAAATAATATTCCGAGTCTCTGTTAAAGTAACGGGCTTCATATTGATTGTCAAATACCGTCACTGCGTGCGTTAACTTATCTTTCTGTGTTCCCCACCGTAACACGTATCCGGTAGCCCCTTTTTGTGCATCCCAAGTGAAACGAAACATTCGTTTATCCTCCGAATCCCGGATTGCCCGGAAGCCTGTCACCTTAGAAGGAGCAGCACCTTCTCCTTTACCAAATACACGGAAACCGGATAAAGAGAAGCACCCATCCATCTCTTTAGCGTTACAAATTCTCAAATAACGGACCTTCACGGGTTTATCCAACGTAAACAGGCGATGAGGCTCATCTTTTCCATTCTCTCTTTCATCAAACAAATTCATCCATTTTTTCCCATCTGCCGAACCTTCGATAAAAAATTGATAAACAACGGGAGGGTGTGGTGCGAAAACCTTGAAGTGATGGTCGGCAAAATTCACGTGTATACTATTTACCAACATTGGAGTCTCCAAATCAACCTGCAACCATTCGCCCTTTTTTCCAGTTTGAGCAGCCCACCATGTTTCAATCTGTTCATCATTTGCATTGCCCGGTTCATAGCCGGCAAGAGACGAAGAAGCCTGTACCGGTTTCCGGTATGAAAGCAGATTCCATCCCATACTCAAATCTGTTTTATCAAAATCAACTTTCCGGTTAGGAATATAGAAAGGATAATCCGACCAGACTGTGTGAGCATATATACCGTTACGACTGGATACAGCAACCGGGAAAAGTCCCAACCGCCGTTCAAACATATGACGAACGGAAATGCTCATGGAAGCTACGTGCCAGTAGTTTCCATACTTATCCTGAAAAGTATGTCCGTGTCCTGCCCCACCGATAAAGCCTCCCGGTTTAAATGAGAACGGATTGTCTTCCACATATTCAAAAGGACCCAAAGGAGTATCTCCTACATAGATTCCATCGCCATAAATACGATATTGAGTACCCGGAGCCGCATATTGCAAATAGTAACGTCCTTCATATTTCAGCATACAAGGTCCTTCGTTCCATCCCTGACGCGGTTCTTCATTATTCTTTCCGGGAACTTCCCAGCCATACTTGTCTCCATGATGCGCGATCAGTGCTTTGGCTTCACCCAACGCGCGAAAACCGTCTTTCGGATCTACTTCCACCCCCATAATCGGGTCCTTATCCGAACATCCCCAATACATATACACCTTACCGTCCTCATCACTATAAAAAGCCGGGTCGTGAAGCCGGTAGGTCAGTTTGGTGTCCACAGCCTCCCAAGTATCTTTTTCCGGATGGGCATTTTTGAAAATTTGTGTTTTCCCGCTGGAAGTCGTAAAATAGAGCGTATCTCCTATCGGAAGAATGGTAGGAGCATAATCTTCCAATGTGGGGATAGTCGTACAAGGAATATATTCCCAGTCGGCCAGATCTTCAGAGCGCCAATATCCACCGGACTTGGACGCAAATAAATAATAATAGCCTTTAAAATACTCCAATACCGGATCGGCAGCTTCCCGACGCGATTCGTCTTTCGGTTGAAACCGATAGTTCAGATTCATCGGATTAGTTACTATCCGATGTTGGGCGATTCGCTTTCCTGATGAACAGGAAGTGATACATCCTGCCAATATGCTTGCAATTAATAGATGAGTAGATTTCTTCATGGTGTTTTTCTTTTTATTTATTCCGGTATTTGTGTCATTCCCAGTGATCTGTACGGAAAGGTGATGCCGGCAACCCTTCCTCATTATACAGATTACAACGCGGGCTATTGGAAAATCCGTAGCGCACAGCTACGGGTTCGGCAACTTCATGACTCGATACAATGACCTTATTACCTTCTATGACGGCATCCGCCCAAACAAATTTACGGTCGGCCCCGGCAATGCCAAATCCCGTGAGCTTTGTCGACTTTGGACGAACCTGTTCTCCTTCAGGAATATAGGGAGAAGTCCCTATCATCAACTTCTTACCCTGATTGGTAAACTCCAAGATAATTTTATTGCCCTTCACTGACATTTTCTTATAAAGAGGTCCCATACCAACAATTTTCTCTCCATATGCCAATTTACGGGCAGCAAGGGCTAACCTATGTCCTACATCGTATTTATCAACCGGATGCAAATCGAACGGGTCGCCAACATCAATCGTTACCGCCATCGCAGTATTAGGCAGGTTCAGTGCTTTCAACTGACCTTCGCGTACCCAACGCCAACCGTTCCCCTCAACAGAAGGTTCCTGATCTACAGGCTCGAAATTAGGAAGCTGTACATATACAAAAGGAAAATCTCCTATTCCCCATTTCTCCCTCCAATCTGTAATCATCCGGGAAAAAAGTGGCGCATATTCTTTTGCCGAGCCACCGGAATTAAATTCACCCTGATACCAGATTACTCCTTTGATACTTAACGGAATTAAAGGAGAAATCATGGCGTTAAACAGATTAGCCGGGCCGTTATTTCCACCATCCGGTTTGCGTGGATTGGGTGGACGAGGTACTCTGGGTTCCGGTTTGGCGGGCGCCGGTTTCCCATCGGCTTGTGCAGCCCGTACGGCTACCGCCCATTCTTTCTGTGCCTGATTCCACTCTTTACCTATTGTTTGATCCCATTCTCTGACTGCTGTATCAAACTCTTTCTGCTTTTGCGGATAAGTAGCCAATATATCCGGATTATCTTTCACATTTTTCTCGTAAGCAGCTACATAATGAGCCAATGCAGGCTCCTGCTTTAGCCCGGAAAGGCTTGTCCAAGCTTCTGCACGTGTACCACCCCAGGCGGACTGTATCACTCCTAACGGACGTCCGTTTGCAGCACGCATATCACGTGCAAAGTAATAGGCAGTGGCAGAGAAACCCTGCCCATTTATTTTTGCCAGCATCTCCGGAGTACAAAGCACCCACCTGGCAGCCCGTTCGGGACTGGCTGTTCCTTGAGGAATTTCAATCTCCGACAATGGCTGTAATGACGTATTTTTAGGAACAAAGAATAAACGTAACAATGAATCTTCCGAATGAGCTATATCATCAGCATATTCTTTTCTGACCTTGATCCCCCACTCCATATTTGATTGTCCGGAAGCAACCCATACATCACCTACCAGCACATCCGAATAAACCAGTTTGTTTTTTCCGGTAATAGTCAGCGTCTCTCCTTTTTTCTTCGTTTTTACCGGCTTCAGTTTTACCTGCCATGTCCCGCCGGCATTGGCAGTGGTTCTCACTTTTTGTCCGGCAAAGAGTACTTCAATGTTTTCTCCGGCATCAGCACATCCCCAAATCGTAATCCGGGTATCTTGCTGCAAAACCATGTGGTTGCCGAAAATCAAAGGCATCCTTACATCTGCTTTCACTTCCGGCAATCCCAAGATAGCGGACAGTGACAGCAACCACGAAACCAAAAATAATTGTTTCATTTTATCAGGAATTAGATGAAGGTGATGGCTCTACAGAGCCACCATCTTATATTTAGTAGTAAAAGCAACAGGTTGCTTGTTGTCTTTATCCAGTTTGAACGGAATCAGTTTTTCTTCTCCGGCTCCCAGTTCATAATGAATGGCATCCCCTGCTTTTTTGCCGTCAACAAACATTTCTACCTTGCCAATATCCATCAGCGTGCCATTATTCTTCACGCTGACCCATACAGTCTTTTGATTCTTCGTCAAATTCTCTTCTACTTTGGATACAGAAAGGATAAAGTCGGCACCGAATTCGTGCGTATAGTTAAGCATACCGGTCACCCCTTTTTTCTTATCGCTGTAACCCACACTATGTTTAATCTCATTCTTGGCCACATAGTCAGGACTCATACCACCGACACATATTTTGAATTCTCCTTTTTCCACTACTCTGTCCATGTGGTCATTGAGCAATGAAATGTCGTATGGCGTCAGTTCAAAAGAGACGGTTTTCGATTCTCCCGGTTGCAAATAAATACGATCGAAATCCTTTAACTCCATAACACGGGTTTTGACACTGGCATACATATCCGTCACATACAATTGTGCTACTTCATCACCGGCACGGCTTCCTATATTCTTCACTGTAGCCTGAACCGTCACATTTCCATTGGGTTTTTCCTGTATCTTCAAATCCGAATATTCAAAAGAGGTATAGCTAAGACCGAATCCAAAACGGTAAAGAGGATAATATTCCATATCTACATATTCGTAACGACGCCCCGATGTTTTGAAATTATAATATAAAGGAAGTTGTCCTACGTGACGCGGGAAAGTCATCGGCAAGCGACCACCGGGATTATAATCACCAAACAGTACATCTGCCATTGCCGGACCGCCTTCCTGTCCCGGTAACCAGTTTACAAGAATAGCTTTACACATTTCCGATGCTTTCAGAATATCATAAGGACGTCCTGCCTGAAGAATCAGAATCACCGGTTTACCTGTCGCACAAACCGCTTCCAGCAATTCCTGTTGTTTACCCGGCAGAATCAGAGTGGCCCAGTCATTATTCTCACCGCATGTCTTGCGAACATCATTGGTGGCTTCGCTGGTAGAACAATCTCCCAATACCATTACTACAACATCGGATTGAGAAGCGGCTTTTACTGCTTTGGGAATATTCGTTTCATCCGGATTTGTAAAGTCACAACCCTGCTCATAAAGAACTTTCGTTTGCTTACCAACAGCCTCTTTAATGCCCGTCAATACGGACTTCAACTGTCCGGGTAGTAGTTTCGGAGTGTAATCACCCGGTTGGAGATCGTCTGCTCCGGGCCCCAGTACAGCTATTGTACGCAGGTTCTTGGTCAAAGGCAGAAGGTTCTCTTTATTCTCCAACATTACGATAGATTCACGGGCTGCCTGACGTGCCATCTCTTTATGGCTGTCAGAGTTCCATCCCGGATAAATCTTCTTCCAGTCCAACGGTTTGCAGGGATTCTTTTCAAAGAGTTCATTACGGAACATGGTAGAAAGCATGGTACGACATACGTTGTCCAGATTTTCCATGTTGATGCGTCCGTCTTTGGCGGCCTGAATCACTTCTTTATTGTTATAAGTATCACCGCAATTAGTGGCAATACCGGCAGCCAATGCCTGGTTAGCAGCTTCAATCTTATCTTGTGCCGTATAATGTTTACGGGCAGTCAGATTACCGATAGCACCACAGTCACTGACAATAAATCCGTTGAATCCCCATTCCTGCCGCAAAATCTGTTGCAGCAGTTCCGTACTCTTGGCAACCGGAATACCCATATAATCGGAGTAAGCCATCATCAAAGACTGACAGTCATAGTTTCGGATAGCATGACGGAACGGAACCAGGTGAACTTCACGCATTTCACGTTCAGACAAACCGATGTCATGCGAGTCACGCCCACCCAATGGAGCACCATGTCCGCCAAAATGCTTGGGAGTGGTAAATAATCCTCTGGACTGATATCCTTTGATCCATGCACCACCTATTTGTGATACCAATACCGGATCTTCTCCAAAAGTCTCTTCACAACGTCCCCAACGTGCATCCTGCGCAACGTCCAGCACCGGTGACCATGCCTGCTTTGTATTGGCGGCTACCGTTTCGTCTCCGATTACCATCGCCACTTCTTCCGTCAGCTTCCGGTTCCAGGTGGCTCCCATTGCTAAAGCCTGCGGGAAAATAGTCGCTCCGCTTCCATACGAGAAACCATGTACGGCTTCCACTTTTGTGATAGGCGGTACATATAAATGAGGAATACCGGGAATCCCCCATCCTTCACGAATCAATTCCATTTTATCTTCAGGTGTCATCACTGCCAGCAGACTTTCCACCCGTTCTTCTACCGGAAGCGATGCATCCATATAACGACGGTCAGTCACTTTCCCTTTACTGTCTGTCAGTACTTTCTCTGCTACCAATACTGAAATCTCCTTTAGAGAGAAAGGTTTATCCAGCTTTCCCGGCTTGAAATTCAACTTGACATGAGCGCCATATTTAGGAGTGAATTTCACTTTCATCTGTTTGTCATTGCCTTCTATCCGGTAGTTTACGGGAGTTCCCAGATTCATCGGGTCATAAGTGACAAAGATATCCAATACCTCTTTCAGTTCGTTTCTGTTGACTCCCTGCATCTGAAGATCCAGTTCGCAAACATCACCCGGTTGCTGGATGGTAAACATCAGCCATTGCTCGGTCTTTAGTGCCTGCGAAGGTAATGTCCACATCGTCTTTACATTTTTATCAAAAGCTAAAGCAGCATTTTCCGCATTGGCAGAAGCCGATACCGACAGTATATCACTTTGTTGCTGCGCCATTACCATTGAACATGACAATAATCCTATTGCCAACATCCATTTCATTTTGTTTTTCATGTTATATTCGTTTTTCTTTAGTCAATCACTCATTTTGTTTGCCTTACCAGCTTGATTGTACCATCAGGATTGTAATACAGTTTATCTACACAGATAGAACGAAGCCAGTCGTGCCCGGACAACGCACTGTTATGGTAAAAGGCATACCATTGTCCTTTGAACTTGACAATAGATCCATGATTGGTATAGCTGTCAGTCGGTTCCATATAAATACCTTTCGATTCCCAAGGTCCCAACGGAGAGTCACTGATCGCATAGCGCATCCGGTTGTCCCCCTTCACTCCATCGTTCCAGTTTTCATCGTGATTGTCGGAATAAGAGAGATAATACTTTCCATTATATTTGTGAATCCAGGCTGCCTCATGGAAATCTTCCAGTCCTTTCATGAGTTGCATCGGGCCATCCAACTCCATCATATTATCTTTCAACTTACCTCCTTTACAGGTGCCGCCACCGCCATTATAGATATACGCCTGCCCGTCGTCATCTACAAAGACACAAGGGTCAATCATCGGATCCATCCCTTCAACATATCCCTGCACTTTGAATCCTTCCGCCGGTTTATTGCTGGTAGCCACTCCGATCTTCCAACTGTCGTTCCAGTCTGTTTCACTGGGATGAGGAAAATAAAAATAGTAAGTGCCATTTTTATAAGCACAATCCGGAGCCCACATAAATCCTCCTTCTTTGCGTCCCCATGGCACCTGATCGGAGTTTAATATCTCTCCATGATCCGTCCATGTCACCATATCATCGGTTGAAAACACATGATAACGATCCATCAAATCACAACCTCGCGGAGGTGCTATATCATGGGAAGCATATACGTACAGACGTCCGTCTTCCCAAACATGAGCCGAAGGGTCTGCTGTGTACATATGCCGGATGAAAGGATTCGGAGTTGCCGGATTCAGGCTGGTATTAAAAGCTATCGCCTTTTCTTTGCGCAGAACCTTAGCGGCTTCACCAACCAGTTTCAGATAATGGTCACTTTCTACTCCTTCCTCGATAGGAACGAATGTACTTTTTCCTGTCGGAACTTCCTTTGCACATTTAAAGATAGCCGTCCCCTCATCAATTTCGTCAAACATAGCTACATAAATCATTTCGGCACCCGCCCGGATAGCTCCCATCATCTGTTTCCAAAGAAAAGAGCCTTTATTGCGGGGGATAAATGAATTATGATCTTTACCTTTCATATTCCCCCAGGAGAAACCCGGAAAAACCAACGGTACATAATCAACCTGATTCTTTTTCGCCCACTGGATATCTTCTTCCACCAACTTCTGATATTTCGGATAAGTGGTTTCATTGTAACGTCCCACGAACCAAGGCATCACAATATCGCATTTTCTGATAAGCTCATGCAACCTGGGATCTGATTCCGTATCCCCTTTCAGCTCCCGCCATTGGGTAGGTACTCCAAGCATCACACTAAATCCCTGTGATTTTAAGCCGTCGATAATATGTGCAGCTTCTTTCAATCCATAACGGCGATTATCATTAAATCCCACACCCCATACAGTTACCAGCGGTTTACCATTGTGATACAGATAAGAAGGGTTTTTCGCATGATTTTTTAAAGAATGGCGTTGCGCAATTTCCGCAATGTCTTTGAGCAACAGTTTTTCTTCTCCAGGCTGCATCCCGCTCAAGTCATACATCACACAAATAGCCCGTTCATATTTATTAGCAGCTTTCATTGCCGAATTCAATACTTTATTAAAATGCTTCAATCCGCTTTCATTCCGGATTTCTGCGATAAAACGCTGCATGAACACTCCATCCAGTCCATACTCTTTCATCCATCTGAAATGAACATTGACAGTCGACTCGTCATGAGAAGAAAAGACGGATGCAGGCTTACCATCCGCAAAAGTAAAATCCGTTTTATAGAGTTTCTTATACTCCGATACCTCCGGCCAAAGATCTACGGAACACGATCCCGGACGAAATCCTTCACGACCATTGTAATGATGCCAGCCACGGCCGGAACCGTCACCAGGGGTGTTGAACCACCCCTGATAACCAGCCATAACCAATCCTTTGTAAGAATTGTACTGTTTCCTGCCGCCGGACTGTGCCATTATCCCTATTGAAAACAATAAATAGACCAATAACCAATTCAACCTTTTTACCATGTTATTTCTTTGTTTTTCATGTTATACCATTAAGTCCTTAAAACTATTTTCAGCAAAGTAAAGAGGCACCCCTTAATAAATTCCACAAAAGTGAATTAATAATGACTTAAAATCGAATTAATCGAGGAAAAAAAAGATAAAGTAGTAGAAATAGATACCTAATTAGGAAAATATTATGGAAATAAAGACCTGTAACCTCTTTGTTTTCCTGAATTTATTTTTCTACTTTTGAAGCAAATCTTTATTCTTCTACTTATGCCAGCAAATAGAAATGCCTTAATCCGTTATAAAACAATTGATAACTGTCTGCGTAATCCTTATCGACGCTGGACGTTGGAAGATTTGGTAGATGCTTGCTCGGATGCTCTTTATGAATACGAAGGCATTGATAAAGGCATAAGCAAACGTACGGTACAAATGGATATACAGATGATGCGTAGCGAGAAGCTGGGTTATAACGCTCCGATTGTGGTGTACGAAAATAAATACTATAAATACGAAGATCCGGAATACAGCATTACACAAACCCCGCTGAATGAACAAGACCTGAAAATGATGTCGGAAGCAGTGGAAGTGTTACGGCAATTTAAGGGTTTCTCCTATTTCACGGAAATGAGCGATATTATCAACCGCCTGGAAGACCATGTCGCTTCTGCCCGGATGAAAACCACTCCTGTCATTGACTTTGAAAAGAATGAATCATTGAAAGGACTGGATTATCTGGATACGATCTATCACGCGATTGTAAACGAGCATCCGATACAGCTCAAATATCGTTCGTTCAAGGCACGTTCCGCTAACAGCTTTATTTTTTATCCTTATCTATTAAAAGAATATCGCAACCGATGGTTCGTTTATGGAGTCAGAGGAAACGGACGGGTTTTGCAAAATTTAGCTTTGGACAGAATACAATCATTGGAAGTTCTGCCACAAGAACATTACATAAAAAATACATTCTTCGATCCGAATACGTTCTTCGACGACTTGGTAGGTGTCACCAAAAACTCCGGAAGCGTAGCAGAGAAAGTTGGTTTCAAAGTAGCGGCAGCCGAAGCACCTTACATCATAACCAAGCCTATACATCGCAGTCAACAACTGGTGGAAAGGCTACCCGACGGAAGCGTCATACTGGAAATTGAAGTCGTAATCAACCATGAGTTAGAACGGGTATTCTTCGGATATGTCGACGGAATAGAAATTCTTTATCCCAAGACATTGGTAGAATTAATGAGTCGGAAATTGGAAAAGGCTGCCAAGCAATATACAAAGTCAAAATGAAAATAAAGCTTTCGCACATTCGTACCCTTCCTTATAAAACTCTGTCAGCTTTTGCACATCTTTCTCTATACGGTCTACAGCTACAGGTTTCAAAGGACGGATAACGACAATCTTTCCCTCATCCTCCATGCGTTCCACCATTTCCAGCTGTTCATTATAAACAGCACACCGGCAACTTAACGCTTCACGCAACTTCGGATATTTCCGGTATACAAACGAAGGGATACGAATATCTTTCGAATCTTTCCGATATCCCCGGTTACGGGTAAGTATCACGACATTTCTCGTACAGCCATCCGCAATAGCTCTTTGCAGAGGTATGGAATCTACGATTCCCCCATCAAGCATAGGAACCTCATCCACATAAGTGATAGGACACACAAAAGGGAGACTGCTGGATGCACGGACAATATCGATCACCCTGCGCCTGTCTTTTTTCTCTTCGAAATAATTGGCTTCTCCCGTAATGCAATTAGTAGTCACCATCACGAAACGTTCCGGTGAAGCAAAATATGTTTCATAATCATAAGGAAGAATGTGTTCGGGGAACTCATTGAACAATAGATCGAAATCCAAAATATTACGCTTTTTGAGCAAATATTTCAGACCGATATAATTGTACTTCTCCAACAAGTCGATATTGCTGTACTTGGCACGTCCCCGTTGCCGTGATGCATACGACAATCCGTTGCACGCACCGGCAGACACTCCTATCACATAGGGAAACCGGATATCATGATCCATAAAATAATCAAGTACGCCGCAGGTGAATACTCCACGCATTCCCCCGCCTTCCAACACTAAACCGGTAGATCCATCTATCTGTAAGTTCTTCATTTTTTCTCCTATCTTCTAATTTCCATTCTCTTTTATACATGCTCTCTCTGTATTTACTATTCATGCATATTTATAACAAAAACAAACGGAAAAGGTAGTTCATTCAGCAAAAATAGTAAATATTTCAACAAAATCTTGTTTTTTTGCTTCAATCTATGTAACTTTAGGCTAACTTAATTGTTTAAGGAGGAAAAAAATTAAAAAGTCCTGCCCGCAGGCAAGCACCATGAGAATACAGTTTGAGATTAAAGAAAATTTGCCGGAAATTATCGAAGAGATCTTACACTCTGATAAGTGGCAAACTTCCGTGAAGGAAGAACTTAGCGGTCGGACGACCGTTGTGATCCGTGACCAAGCGTATGGTTCAGAAGCTACCATTGAAATTTATGCTACATCTATTGAAATCAAAACTGCCTGGTCTAAGTACTCCTATCGTATATTTGTAGCCAACGATATCGTATGGTGCGAATATAACGGTGCCTATCGTGGTCTGTTGGAACAAGTGCTCCTACCTACTATCACTCCTAAAGAAAACCTGCTCAATTCTGACGTAACTGAAAGTTCGCTTTATGGAAATGAGCATAAGAAATTGAGGGAGTATGCAGAAGATAATTTGAAACTGAAACAATTCCGCCGGGAAAACTTCAATGAGCAGAAGAATGGAACCGCACCATTCGATCATCCCAAGCGGGTGTATGATGAGTTTATCAAAGAAGATTATGTAGTTGCACCCAAAGAAGAAGAGAAGAAATAATCTGTACTTAATGCTTTAGTTTGTGCCATCGTATTGGCACAACAGTGCCACCATGTTGACACTATCGTGCCAATGAGGTGGCATGACTGTGCCAACATGGTGGCATTAATACACTACTCCCAAGTTATCCAGGTCAGCCTTTGATATGGCAAATTCATTTCCGGCTTTAATCCGTTCCAGCACTAAATTTCCGATACATTGGGCATCTTGCACCGATTGAAAAGGCTTTTTCCCGGATACAACCGGGATAAAAGGCTGAACGATTATCAAACGCTCTCTCTCATAAATCTTATAACCGTATCCACTACCTTCAATCTGGGTTACTTCCAGCCGATATATGTTTATCGAATGCATATACCCATATATGATTCCCACTAAAAGCAGCAAGACAAAGCAACTAATACCTATTATTTTTTTATTTCTCTTCATATTCATAAGGCTTCAACTCCCAAGTATCATCGTAATAATAAGTAGAAGCTCCTCCCGTAGCTATAATTCCCCGTTTTCCAGTAGAAAAGCATACGGCTTTCGAGCGTGTACTTCCTTCGAAATCTGTCAAATCTTCCCCATCCCAGAGGTCTGTCAGAGGGTCGTAAATCCAATAATTGGAACGATAACTACCACCAGCAGTCTGCCCCGCAGCAATGTATCCTTTACCGTCGATCACGAAAGCACAAGCATAAGAACGGACGATAGAAGTGTAATCGTCGTCATAATCATCATCACTCTTATCGTAAAGTTCGCGCAATTCTTTCCAAGTACCCGTTGCCGGATTAAAACACCAGAAATCCGTCACATCCGAACCGTTATTTTCACCGCCGCAGATATAAGCTATATCATCTATGACGAAGGCCATACCGCCCATTCTCTTCTGTCCGCCAAATCCACTCATGGCTGTCCATTCTCCTTTATCTCCCACCGACGGGTCGAACTTCCAGAAATCCTTTTGATAATTATCGTTGTAACCTGTACCCAGATACCCATACTGACCAATGCCGAAAGAAAGCGCATAATACCGTTTACCATAGATATTAGTCCCATCAGTTCCATCCGGAATAGAAGCCATCTCCTTCCAGGAATTCGTGGCAGGATCATACTGCCAGCAATCATTCAGATAATCCTTTTTTGTCGCATCGTAACCGGTAGCAATATATCCTTTGGTACCTACTGCAAAACCTGTAGCCGCATTCCGGGCTGGAGCTGCATCGGGCATTGATGTACACTGTGTCCACGAATTAGCCTCGATGTCATACGCCCAACAATCTTTCAAACGGTCTTTGGTACTCCCCCGGTATCCGGTGCAGAGGTACCCTACGTTACCAATCGTAAAACCAGCTGCGTCCGTACGCGCCACACCATCAAAATCAGAACGGCGATACCACACACCTGCCGTATATTCAGTATCATCCGTACATGCCGCCAATGAAAGCAGCACCACCATCATGCAAAGTAATTTATTCATTTTCGTATTCATAAATATGTCGTTGATTACAACCGCAAATGTAGGCGGCAACAGGCACGCATAAAAAAACTATCGACAAATAAAGACATTCTATCTACCAACAAAATTCAGGTCGACAAATACAGAGATTTAGTCGATAGTTTTTTGGAGGACTATTTAAAACCTCTTCTTTTGCCGGTACAAAACCAATTTCATTTTTACTACATGAAGTCAATCATACTACTTTTTTCATTCTTTATATCTCTTTCTTTTTTCGCTTGTGTAGACGATTCATCGTCCATAGGAGCGAAATGGGTACAAAGTTCATTCCTCAACGAACAGATGGATACTTGTACGGTATTACTTAGTACAGTATTAAGCGACTCCATAGCCACTTCGGGAGATACGGTTTGCCAGATAGGATACCGTGACGACAACTTATGGGGGAAAATTACCGCCTCTTTTTACGCAGAGTATGAAGTACCTTCCTATTCTTTTGATGAAAACATCCAATATGAGTTCGACTCGATCACCATACGCCTGTATTCTTCGGGCAATTACCTGGGAGATACACTAAAAACCCAACGCATTCATCTGCATGAACTGACAAAGAATATAGAACTGGACGATAGAGGGTACCTATACAACACTACTACTGCCTATTACAACGAAACTTCACTGGCATCTTTCGACTTTCGTCCTACTCCGGGCTCACCGAGCGAAGAACTGGAAATACGATTGCCGGATGCATGGGGAGAAGAATGGTTCAACTTGATGCTGAATGATGGCCGATGGGTGCAATCCCAGGATTTCTTCCATGATTATTTCAAGGGAATTGCTTTTATACCCGATGCAAATGACGCTTGTATCAGCGGATTTCAAGTCAACGACTCCAGTATGTGCATCACGGTCTACTATCACCAGATTACGGAAACACTGAACGAAAAAACACTGGTTTTCAATACAAGCAGCACGCTGACTTACAACAAAATAGAACAAGACCGCTCAAACATCCCGATAGCCAACCTGCAAAGTGGGGACGGCAATGAATACTCTTCCGGAAAAAGCGAGCATCAGGTCTACCTGCAGGGAATGACAGGTATGTATGTCACCATCGACTTCCCACATTTAAATAATCTCTGCGAAAAAGGAGAGCTTGTGACTATCGAGAGCGCAACGTTACAGTTATATCCGGTAAAAGGAACTTATGACGGCATGTACCCATTGCCCAAAAGCCTGGCTCTCTACACCGCCAACAATGAAAATGTGACGCAAAGTGTAATCACCGACCTCACCGGGAGTTCCGTACAAAGCGGAAATCTAGTAGTCGACGAGATGTCTTATGAGGAGACTTATTACTCTTTTGACATCACCTCTTTCCTGCAAACAAACCTGGGAACTACCGGATATGATCGTCAGAAACTACAATTATTTCTTCCGGACAACTTGTTCTATACCACACTTCAAGGCGTTATTTTCGGCGACGGAGAACATACCGCCAATAAAAAGAATACCAAACTTATCATACTTTACAAAACTTATCAACAATGAAAAAGATTTTGTTTTGCCTTCTGGCATTCTATACTCCTGTCTCTATAGTTATTGCACAAAATACAACGAACTCCCCTACTTCCATGTTCGGACTGGGAGAACTTTCTACCGGGGAAGGCGGGCAATATGCCGGACTGGGCGGCACAGGCATTGCATTGCGAGGAAATAATTTCCTTAACAATGCCAATCCGGCTTCACTCACAGAGTTGACCGAACAACGCTTCCAGATCGATGCCGGTATCATGGGAGCATACCAGATTTATTCGCAACGAGGAGCAAGTAACCGTTCCGTCACCGGAAATCTGAATAACCTAAGTATCGGCTGCCGGATTATGCCACGCTGGTATGGAGCAATTTTCATGGCTCCCGTCAGCAGTGTGGGATATGCCATCACGCTGGATGAAGAAGTGGCAGGCACCAATGGAGGTACTATCTCTTCTCTCTTTCAGGGTGAAGGAGGACTTTCCAAGATGGGTATCAGCACGGCTTACCTTTTCGGAAAAAGATTTTCTGTCGGCACCAATCTTTCTTATGTGACGGGGACCATCACACAAACGGAGACGCAAGGTACTGCCACAGAAGAAACCAGCTCCTACAAACATACTTTTTATGCGGATTTCGGTGTACAGTATAAATGGGCTATAGACCGCGAACGTTCTTTCGTTGCCGGTGCCGTATATGGTTACTCGCAGGATTTTAAGCAGGATAATAACTTATACGTTAGTAGCAGTTCGGGAGGAGATGATATTGAAAAAAGCCTGAAACGCTATCGCCAATGTCTTCCTCAATTCTTTGGGCTCGGAGCTTCCTACAACACTCTACGTTGGATGGCAACCATCGACTACAAATATGTGGACTGGAGCCGGATGCAATCTTCCCAATCCAATGTCAGTTTTGAGAATCAACACCGGTTATCAGTCGGTGGAAGATATACATTGGGCAATGTCTATCGTAATCCGGTCAGCATCCTATTGGGAACAGGTATTAATAATTCCTATATCGTCATTCAAAAGAAAAAGGCAACCGAATATTACGTTAGTACCGGACTTAACTTCGGATTGCGCAATAACAACGTCCTTTCTATCGGATTGAAATATAAAGGCCAGATGAAAATTCCTAACGGCATGCAAAAAGAAAACAGCCTTTCCCTGTTCCTGAATATTACTTTCTCCGAGCGAACTTACCGCGCCAAGATACAATAAAATGTCATTAAACGGAAGTCATTAAGATAGCTGTCCATTTGAAAAAAGAGAAAACTTTGTGAAACTCTGTGTTACTCTGTGGTGAAACTTTCCTATATTTGTAGCCAAAACAATTTAATATTAATTTCATAGGAATGAAAAAGACAATCCTTATTGCTGCTTTAGGCCTGTTCAGCCTAAGTGTTATGGCACAAGATGCAAAACCTGAAGAAGGTTTTGTTTTCACGACAGTGAAAGAAAATCCGATAACTTCTATCAAGAACCAAAATCGTTCGAGTACTTGCTGGAGTTTCTCAACTCTCGGATTTGTTGAATCAGAACTACTTCGTTTAGGTAAAGGTGAATACGACCTGTCTGAAATGTTTGTTGTACACAAAACGATGCAGGATCGCGGAGTAAACTATGTACGTTATCACGGTGACAGTTCTTTCTCTCCGGGTGGAAGTTTTTATGATGTAATGTATTGCATCAAGAATTATGGTATCGTTCCGCAAGAAGTGATGCCGGGTATTATGTATGGTGATACGCTGCCGGTACATAATGAGCTGGATGCTGTTGCTTCCGGTTATATCAATGCGATTGCAAAAGGTAAATTAAGCAAACTGACTCCGGTATGGAAAAACGGACTAAGTGCCATTTATGACACTTACCTAGGAGCATGTCCGGAGAAGTTCACCTACAAAGGCAAAGAATATACTCCGAAGACTTTTGCCGAATCACTGGGATTGAACTATAACGACTATGTATCACTGACTTCTTATACACACCATCCGTTCTATTCTCAATTCGCCATCGAAATTCAGGATAACTGGCGTAATGGTCTGTCTTACAACCTGCCTATCGAAGAACTGATGGCTGTTATGGACAATGCTGTAAAGAAAGGCTATACCTTTGCATGGGGTAGCGATGTCAGCGAACAAGGATTCTCACGTGACGGTATCGCCGTAATGCCAGATGCAGCCAAAGAATCTGAACTGTCCGGTTCAGACATGGCCCGTTGGACAGGATTGACTGCCGCCGACAAACGCAGAGAACTATTCACCAAACCTTTCCCTGAAAAGGATATTACCCAGGAAATGCGTCAAGTTGCTTTTGACAACTGGGAAACAACAGACGACCACGGAATGGTAATCTACGGCATCGCTAAAGACCAGAACGGAAAAGAATACTTCATGGTGAAAAACTCTTGGGGTAAATCAGGCAAATATGATGGTATCTGGTATGCTTCCAAAGCATTCGTTGCCTACAAGACAATGAATATCCTGGTGCATAAAGATGCACTTCCTAAAGAAATTGCCAAAAAACTGGGAATTAAATAATTATTTAAGAAAGGCTTAATTTCCCAATGTATTCCGTAAATTTCTCCTTATAATTATCACCGACAGGAATATAAGTATTCTTATCAAAGATAATGCGAAGACGGGAAACTTCGGTAATCTTGCGAAGATTGACAATATAAGAACGGTGGACCCGCATGAAATGCGTGGGAAGCCGTTCTTCCATTTTCTGGAGGCTGGCAAGCGTTATTACAGGCTTGTCCTCTCCTTCCACAAAGATACGCACATACTCACTCATCCCCTCAATATAGCGGATATTCTTCACATCGATGCGAACCACTCTGTAATCGCTCTTCACGAATAATGAATCTCCTTTTATCTGCGAAGCATTTCCTATTTCACCCTGTTGTTCCAACAAACGATATTCAAATTGCCTGCGGGCTTTATCCGCCGCTTTCAATAAATCCTGGAACTCAAACGGTTTCAGCAGATAATCTACGGCATCCAGTTTGAAACCCTCTACCGCATATTCAGAATAAGCAGTAGTGAAAATCACCAACGGACGGTTCACCAAAGAACGTATGAAATCCAATCCGTTCAAATCGGGCATATTAATATCCACAAAGATCAAATCAACCTCCTCTTCGGACAATATCTTCATTGCCTCGAACGCATCCTGGCATGACTTTACCAAAGACAAAAAAGGTACCTGGGATATATAATCCGACAACTGCGTCAATGCTAACGGCTCATCATCTATTGCTATACATTTCATTCTAATAAAGGTATAATAAGTAAGACATCAAATTTATGTTCCTCTTCGGTAATGGAAAGCGTATAATCATTGCCAAATAAAAGCCTCAACCGCTTACGGATATTCTCGAGTCCGATGCCATGATGCTGTTCGTCAGCCGAACCATTATTGCTGTTGGAACAACGGAATGAAAGCCGGTTGCCCTCATCCAACTGCATCAAGACATGAATAAAAGACTCGCTCCGATAACTGACTCCATGCTTAAAAGCATTTTCCACAAAAGAGACAAAAAGCAAAGGAGGAATCTGCACTTCGGGCACTTCGGCCGGAAAATCCATCTGAATAGATACTTTGTTGGTATAGCGCAAACTCATCAGGGCAATGTAATTTTTAAGAAACTGAACCTCACGTGAAAGCAAAATCGTTTTATTACTCGCTTCATAAAGCACATAACGCATCAGTTTAGAGAGTTCCACAATCGTACTTTTCGCTTTCCCCGTATCAATATCCACCAACGCATGAATATTATTGAGCGTATTCATGAAGAAATGAGGATTAATCTGATATTTCAAATACTGCAGTTCCGACTGCAAACGTTGATGTTCCAGTTCCTTCAGCATTTCTTCATCACGGAAAGATTTAAAGAAAAGTTTGATGGCGATATTGAACCCTACCATCAAAAAGGCAATGATGAAATGAATAAGATAGCGGAGCACAAAAGGAGGATAAGGAAAAGGAGTCGGTTTTGGAAATCTTCCGGGACCATTTGGATCTCCCATTCCCCTAGGACGTTGTTCGGGATTGGATTCATACCAATGCACATCCCCTTCCTCCCTCGCCTTTTCTCTCATCTTAATAATCTGGTCTCTCCGGTTCTCCTTCATACGAAGAGGCAACTCTCCTCGCTTGAAATCTTTGGGGGAATGATTGGCAAAAGAAAACGGAGAAAGCCAACAAATCATTCCTATTACAAAAATCAACGAAACAGTATATTGCCAGTACCTTTTCTTAAAAAGGAAATAGGGAACCAGCCCATAATTGTTTAACAGGAAAAGCACGAAAAAAGGAAGGATACTCAACCATGATTCGCGGATCACCATACGGGTTTCCTCCCGTTCAAGTCCTCCACTCATGGCAAAGTATCCGCCTATCAGCGGAAGAAGAAATATTACGATCCAGATAGCTCCGTAAATACTCTGCTCCAGCACGTGTTGTTTACGCAGTCTTTTCATGCCTCATTGCTTCTGATTATCGAAACAAAGATAAAACCGAACCTGTTTTATCACAAATAGAATCGACCAAAGAACGGATTTCGACGGTAAACTGCTGTTTACCATCCCCATCCACCAGGTCCAGGTCCATGTCCGCTGCCTCCACCACCGGGCTGGCCACCGCCGGAAGTGCTGCCGACTTGTGTCACCATCGAAGTGGCAGTAAATGTTGCCGCCTGTGTGCCACCGGAATAAGTGCCTCCCGAATATAACCCGAAGAACTCGGAACCACCGGAAACCGTTCCTCCTTTTGAGATAGTATAACTACCGCCCGAGGTCAGATTCGGACTACTGAACAATACCGTCATTTGAGAATAAGCACGGGGAATCTGATAGGTCAGTATGCTGGTTCCGTCGGCCGACTGGATATTCAGTATTTCTCCGTTACTTCCCGAACCGCCATAGATCACAGTGCGTTGCGTACATACACTTGATGTAGGTGTACTTGTTCCTCCTCCAATACCCAGAACAATCCCCCCGGTAATCTTAAAGGTATTCTGATCGCAATCGAATCCGTCTTCGGGAGAAGTAGTACCCGACGATACGATCACTCCCCCCGTAATGGTCAACGTACCATTAGAGTCAATGCCGTCATTTCCGGAACTATAACAATAAATATTGCCACCATTAAGAACAATGCTGTTACTTGCATTCATACAGTCATCGTAACAAAGCGCGGCAACCGTGCCCTCATTGACAGTCAACACACTTTTACTCTCGATACCCTCACTGCCTTCCCCACCGGTAGCCTTCACAAGCACCGTTCCTCCATTGATTGTCAACGCACCGTCCGCTTTGATTCCTTTTGCCGACGAGTCGAGCTTGCCATATACACACTGCGTACCGGTAGTTATCACTTTCACCGTGCCGTCATTGATGGTAATCGAACCGTCACAGTTGATACCTTTACCGGCTCCACCTGTACTCTGAATAGCGATTTCCCCTCCTGTAATCAGGATATTTCCGTCACATTTAATTCCTGCACACGAACTTAAATCATTATCTTCATAAAGAGCGGTTTGAGAAGTGAATGCAGTCAGCTTTCCTCCGGAGATGGTCAGGTTACCATCACAGGATATTCCTTTGGAGGCTGCTCCCGCCACTTGTGCCTGAATAGCACCGCCACTGATTACCACATCCAGACAGGATTTCAACCCATGCGCTTTATTATCCGTTGTAGAGAGTTTTGCAAAGCCTCCGGTCATCGTAATTCCTCCCTCTTCACACTGAATAGCATCGCCGTCTGAAGATATATTCAGTATTCCGCCGCCGATAATCACAGATTCATTGGTATGGATTCCATCTTTTTTGGCCGAAACTACCGTAATATTACACCCGCTACGGAAACGCACATAATCATCGCTTGTGATGGCATGTTTATAATTTCCGGTAACTGTGAGTGAACCGCCTCCACTGAAAATGAGCTGCCCCTCACTGAACAGACAGGCTTTCATATCCTCTCCATCAGTAGTTGCCGTATAAGAAGACCCATCTGTCAACACATTCGTTGTTTCATCCGCGCATACCACAAACACACGTTTGGAAGACTGGATATTAATGGCAGCACCTACCGGATTGAGTATAGACACCCCTGCCAGTGACAATTTGAATTTATTTTCGCTGTATACCTTGAACGAGCCGTTCGTAGTAGTCCCGTTCAACACATACTCTACTCCGCTGACCGTAGAATTGACCACAATATGCGCCCCATTGGAAGATACTTCCACTCCGGAAACTCCATTACCTACCGTGGCAGTCGTTCCATTATAGGTAATCGTCACCACGGAGGCAAATTGGGAGTTCTCTATAAAATCATCATCGGAAGTGACCGTTTCCGACATGCTTCCATACGTCGTCCTGTCACTTTCATCAAAAGCGATTGTAAATCCCAATAAGTCTTCCGATCCCTCGGGAATCGTCGGGTTGGGCTGACTGCTTCCTCCACCTCCCGAACCTTCGACCAATATTCCTTCCTGATCGCCGAAATCGAATGATTCCGTCGTACAATTCACCAACAACAGCAATAAAAGCGGTATCCAAAACAACACTATTCTTTTCATAATTTCCCGTTTTATATATTAAAACTTAAATGAATATCCTGCACCGATCACATGCCCGTTTGCCTCATCGTCGTCTGCCTTATTCTGATACAGATAATAAAAATCGAGAGCATGTTTCTTACTTAGTTTCCATTCCGTCCCCAATGTCCATCGCAACTTTTCAAAAGCACCGATCTCATTCAACGAATATGAAAGTTCACATGAAGTATAAGGCGTAAAAGCACATTTACGTATATTATATTCCACCTGAAGACGGGAACGAAGCACATTTTTTCCTTTTCCACTGATATATTCATCATTCTTCACACTCCCGTCATCACCATCGAATTTGGGGACCGACTGACTGGGACGATAAGTATATTGCCACCGTTCACGAAGGGAAAACGTGAAGCGGCGCCAGTCCACCTTTCCTGTTAATGACAAGTTTACACGATGTTTCGGCTGCCAATATTCGGGGATATAGTTTCCTTTTTTAGTGACTTCCATCGGATGGTAATAATGAATAAACGTATATCCTGCGGATGCTTTCAGCCAACGAAACATCTTATAGGAAACACCTGCCGAACCCGACCAGCGTTCCACCGTCTGCAATCCGTCTCTTGTACGGAATTCACCTTCCAGAGAAGCATCGAAACCGGAGAATATCTTTTTCTTCACTTCCGCACTGGTCCACACGCCGAAATCATCTCCCTGTGCATAACTCTTCCCTGCCATACACAACAATAACAGGCAACCAACCAGGTATCTGCCTGTATCCCAGAGTCTCTTCTTACTTTCTCTGCCTGACTTATCTTCCATTTCCTTATTCATTTTCTTTAGGTAAGCGGGTCAACGTATCAATCGTATTTATCTCATCTTTCAGCGGTTCATAGTAGATTTTCAGCATGGCTGTATCCCGTAAAAAATCGATATGTCCCACTTCCACACGAACAATGTCAAGTCCTGTCCGTTCGCGGAGATCGCGCAATAAGTCCAATTCTCTTTCGGGTTTTATCAGTTCTATCCTGTCATATTGAATCAATTTACAGGAGATATGTTTCAGCCAGCGATTGCTTTCGCAAAGCCATATACTGACAATGAAAAGCAAGTTGGTACATACCAGTTCGGCATAACTGATTTCTACGGCAAGAGCATTGATTACCGAAATGGCAATGATAACAAAAAGATAAGTCATCTCACGCACGGGCATTGACTCGGTCCGATAGCGAATGATACCGAAAATGGCAAATAAACCGAGCGCAAAACCTATTTTCAGTTTGACACTTCCCAATAAGAAAATCATCAGGAAAATGCTGATGCTTATCAGCGTAAAGGTGAAATAATAATCACGCCGTTTGCTCTTGGGGTAATAAAACAGATGAATAATGCAGGATACCACCAGTAAATTGAAGCAGAATCGCAACAACAATTCCAGGAAACCTGCGCTATCCATCAATGGTGTTTCTATTAATGTAATATCACTTAGTTCATCAAACATATTATTCAGGTTTTATATTAAATATTCATTAGTTGCTTCTTTGCTATCTTCTGTGCCATTCTCAACTTGGGTTTAAACCGATTATATTTTAAGTTCCCGGCTGTGAGTACGGTTCCCACACAATATTTACTAATTCCCGAAGGCCGCACATGCAGTTCGCGCAGTATTTCACCGATGGGTGAATAAGTTCTCCCGTCGCGCTTCAGTTCTATGATGGCAAGATTTTCCAATCTTGCTTCTGTTCCGGTTATGAGATGATGGAAATGCACACCGGTATCGATGGTCAGCCGTTCTGTCATTGCCTTATTCACCAATGTAATACGATGAAAATGATTTTCCAGTAGAAGTTTCAAGGTAGACAACTCATACCAGGCATAATTGCGAAGAAACTCTTCTCCTCCATCCTGACGCAAAGAGTTTACTCCTTGCACCCGGATCCGCTTTTTATCTGTCCTCCCTTTATTATTCTTATTTTTCACTTCCAGGAAAGTCAGACCGGAAGAGACATACGTCCTTACACGGATTTTCTCACGGATCACTCTTCCGTTTTGATGAGCCAGATACATGGCGTAATCGGGAGTGTCGAGATAGGTAGTGTGATAAACTATATTCCGTTCTCCCTGCACCTCCTGCACACGATAACAGTTACTTGCCCGTTGCAATACGTCCATCAGGGCAGAGAGTGAAACGATATACTTTGTGTCGGTACGGTTCATCAAACGGATGGTACTCATCTCTTCCAAAGAAATGGAGGAGAAAGCGGAAAGTGCGGTGGTCACATTACATGTCTCGTTCATATTCATAGGGGATTAGAGTAGCAAATGTTACAATACTGTAACAAATGTATGACAGAGAAGCAGAAAAAGGAAAAAAAATCAATGAACGGGGGATTCTTATCGGTGAATCGACTGTATTACAGCAATAAACAGTTCTGTTCTATTTTTAAGATTCTATTATTCAGCAATGGCCATGAATCGAATCAAATAGAAAATAAAATGCCTAATTTAGTGCAAGAATATGCACATCACCCCCCTTATTATGCATAAATAAAGGATAAACAGACCGTTTTTCATTGTATGAAAACGTCCGTTCTTTTAATGAAAGGTATCCTTGGTCGGTGAGGAACGCCTCCTTGCTCACCGACCAAGCTACCGTTCATCGGTGAGCAAGGATTTGTAGATTGAAATAAGAGTCGTTTCCAAGCTATTTCACTTCTAACTTCGCTGATTGCTGATCTGGCAAATAGCTATACATCAGAAAAAGAGAGATTCATTTATTCCGATTCTGACGTAAGATTAGTGCAAAAAGAATGATTTATCAGCAAAGTGCTACCTTTTCACATTCTTCAAACAAACATTTAAGCTCCTTTTGAATTGCTGCCCTCACACCGGTTCTAATTAAAGCAGGGAAAATGTATAAAACATCCTGTTTTTATGTATAGCCCAATTTTAAGCAAACAAAGATTTATTTCTCGCGATATTCCAGCGGAGTCATCTTCACCTGTTTACGGAAGTATTTATTGAAAAAGGAATGATTGTTAAAGCCCAAAGAGAATGCTATTTCTTTTACCGGCAACCGGGTGGTTTTCAGTTGTGCTTTCGCGTTCATGATAATAATCTCCGTGATGATTGCCAACGGACTGTATCCGCTTGCTCTCCGAATTGCACTAGAGAAATGCGCTGCAGTAACTCCACACTTTTCTGCATAAAATGCCACTTCATGCTCACTGGTATAATGAGCCATCAGCAGCTGTATAAACTGCCTGTACAACTCCTGCTCTCTTCTCAAAGGTTCGTCAAGCTTCCTGCCATAGCGTTTATACAGTTCTTTCGTTCCCTGTAAGAAAATAGCCAGTATGGAGCGTATTATGTCTTTATTTTCCAATGAATGTGGAAGTGTATAAGCACGAATCAGCAAAAGATATACATTTCGATACAAGCCGGCAATATCGTCTTGCAGAGAAATGACAGGGCTATTTAAGATCATAGGCATAGAGTCTAGCAGGATTTCCACATAGTTGCCGGAAAGCATAAAATCGGATGAAAAACCGGCAAAAGAAATGCGGGTATCAGACGAAACTTCGTGTATCTGAATAAACGAATTAGGAAGGACAATTACAAAATCATTCTTACGAATGACAACCTCCAACAAATTAATGGTAGCTTTCACCATCCCTTCGGTACAGAGTACAAAGACACCGGCTTTTATTTTGCATGGGAAATTACTGTAATAGTTTAAAATATCCCCAGTGATACTATCATCTGCTATAAAATCAATCGGAAGGTCAAATTTGGGAAAGGAGTCGTTTATTATCATCGTCTAGTTTTTTAGTTTATCAAAAATATCCATTCCATCCGAATTCCAAACAAAGAGTTCAAAAATGGTATCTTATATCTTACAAACAGAACATTGTTTTCTTCTTTATTAGGAGTGTTTTTTAGAAAATAACAAAGATAGAACATTGAATCCCAAGAATGGAGCTTGACGGCAGTCACCTATTCACCGTACTTTGCACTGTTTTAAATAATACATTAAAATAAAACCTAAAAGAGAATGAGAACTTTGAAAAAACTTCTTTATGTAGCTTGTACAGCTTCCCTCCTTACATCTTGCGAGGAAACCTATAATGACAAGCTATTCTGGCCGGGAGAGCTCAACCAAGAGTATGGCTCATACATCAAACCAGCCACTTTAGACCTGACCTACAGCGGAGAAAAACTTGTTGGAAAAACTGTCGATTTCAAAACAGACGACAGTGAAAAAGGAACCATCACACTGAACGACATTATTCCGGGAGAAAAAACAACTCCTATCCAAATCGATTTATGCGAACAGGGAGATTCCTATACATTCAGTGGAAAGAATATCACAATGAAAGGGGCAACGGTGACATACAGCGGAACCCTCACTCCGAAAACGATGAAACTGGATTTGAATGTAGCAATGCCACAAAGTAAATGGGGAAAAAGTTACGGTTTATCCGGCTTTACGAAAGGCAAGAAAATGATTGTCGGAACCAGTGGAGGACAATACGTATGGAAAGAATCATCGAGTGAAATATTGACCGGAGCATTCTATGTCCATCTGGACGATGTAGAATTAACCAAATCGGGCAGCACACTGTTCATGAGAATGAAACTGGTTCAGAATGCGCTTTGCTATTTCATCCCGCAACTTCTTCAATCAGTCACCTTGCAACCCGACGGTAACGTGATCGCCAATTACACTACCAGTCCGGTATATATTGGCAGTATCCCTATCAGTAACATAGATCCCGATAAAGATACGGGGACGATTGCCCTATTTGTCATCAAGTTCATGCTTGGTACATTAAAAGAGAGCGACATTACCAGTGTGCTGGCAGATCGCACATGGGCGGCTTCCCCCATCAATCTGATTACCTGGGCAGCAAACAACGGACAGATTAAGATGAACCTCAATCTGCCGGCCATCATCGGTCTGACTACCCAGGACGGTGAGACTCCCATAGATCCGGGACTGATTTCAGGCATTACGGAAGCTCTTGCCAAGTCGAACCCTATTCAATTGAAAAAGTTGCTTGGAACTTTAAATGCCATACTCGACAATCAGTTCCTCGGCATCATTGCTAATATGGATGATGCTAGTTTCCGGCAAGTATTCTACTTGCTGACCGAGGGCATTGTCTTTAACATAATGGAAGAAGAGAACGGGCATACCAATCTTTATCTGGCCAAAGAATCGACCACGGCTTTCATTCAGTTATTACCCGGATTGCAGCCGATAGTGGAAGGATTGCTTCCGGAAAGCATGGCGAGCAATGCGACCTTCAAGAATCTACTCGGATACCTCATGGCAAATGACGAGAATGGATTGCCTTACCTATGGAATTCTGCCAATACGATTGATTTGGGACTAGGCCTTTTACCCCCGAAATAAACATCAACCATGAATATGAAAGAAATAAAGAATATGAAGAAATTATCTATACTATTTATAAGCAGCCTCATCGGAACGGCAGGTTTGATGACTTCATGTAGTGAAGACTATCCAGGACCGGACCCGGTGGACGTAACAGCGAATTACTCGAATAAATACTTGAGCAAATCCAACCTGACATTAACTTATGATGGGGATGAAATGACTGGCAAAGCAGTCGACTTCAGTACAGTGAAAGGAGAAACGGCTAATGTTACTTTTTATAATGTATTTCCCGGAGAAGAAACACTCAAACTGACTGATATACCTATTTCCGGAGATGCTAACGGTTACTCTTTTTCCGGCAACGGCACGGGAAATTTAACCGGCAGTACCTTTAATTATAGCGGACGTGTAGAAAACGGCCAGTTGACAGTGAACCTGACCAATATAAAGATGGTGAACAGCGCACAAATGGCCAACACTTATGCACTTAGCGACATCATATACGGCAGAGGAAAGGATATGATCCGCAATTCGGATACCGGCCTGTACGAATGGGGGGAATCCGATGGTAAAATGATTGCCGCACCTCTTTATGTAGACATGGATATTGAACTAAGCAGTGATGGCAGTTTCCTTTATGCGGTCATGACAGGGCTGGTGAAAGGAATGGGTGGTTATCTTCTGGCACAGCTTCTCGATAACGTCACCTTACAACCTAACGGATACATCACAGCCAATTATACAACGGATGAAATGATGCTGGGAGAGCAGAAGTTCAGTGAAATAAACATGGAAGATCCCGAATCTATGAATAAAGTCGCTACATTCGTTATGTATAAGTTATTCTTACCTTATCCGATGGGAGGTTTCCAGCAACAGGATATTATCAATGCCACGGAGGGGGTAAACCGGATTTATGCTCCATCTCCCAAAGGACTGGCCTACTGGTATATGAAGAACGATCATTTCTATCTGAAACTGGATCTTCCGGCAATTATCATTCAAGTCATGAAATCGCAGGGGAAAAGTATCGATCAGAATCTGATGGCTTTATTGACAGACGCTATCCTGAATTCAGATCCGGTTCAACTCAAGAATATATTAAGTACTATCAGCGGTCAACTGGATAATTCCATATTATCCATGCTGGCAGGTCTGGATAACGCCACTTTCCAAATGCTGTTCGGCTGGATAAAAGAGGGAATCCCCATGCAAATGGAGAAGAAAGACGGACACACTTATCTGTACGTAACCAAAGATGCATTGACTCCGTTCATTCCTTTCCTCCCCAGTCTGGAACCTTTGATGGCAGGTATTCCCAATTTTGGTCCGATGCTGTTCGACAGTTATATCATGCCGCTTTATAAGGGTTGGTCTACCATCACCAAACTGCATATAGGTATAGACCTTACAGTCAACAACTAATAAGAAGCACCTTTCTATAAACAAGAAAATACAAGAACAATGAAGAAAATATATATTCTAACTTTGCTACTATGCTTCATCAGCTTTGGGAACAGTTTTGCTCAAACGCTGAAAGGACATATATATGACGCTAAAACCAATGAGCCATTAGTAGGAGCAGCCGTTACGTACAAATTACAAGGTAATCAGGGAGTCGTGTCGGACATCAACGGGGCTTATGAAATCAAACTGCCCGAGGGCGGAGTCGATCTGGTCTTCAGTTATGTGGGCTACGAAGATGTGCTGATGCCTATTGTGATCGACAGACGTGAAGTAGTGACCAAAGACGTTTACATGAGAGAAAGCACCAAACTACTGGAAGAAGTAGTGGTCAGTGCCGGACGTTTTGAACAGAAACTCAGTAACGTTACCGTTTCTATGGATGTAGTGAAAGCCGGTGATATTGCCCGTCAGGCACCAACGGACATTTCTTCCACGCTCCGTACATTGCCCGGCGTAGACATCGTAGACAAACAACCGTCTATACGTGGCGGCAGCGGATGGACTTACGGAGTGGGTGCACGCAGCCAGATTCTGGTGGATGGAATGAGTACGCTAAATCCCAAAACAGGAGAAATCAACTGGAACACCGTGCCTTTGGAGAATATCGAGCAGATTGAAGTTATCAAAGGAGCTTCCTCCGTACTGTACGGTTCGTCGGCTCTGAACGGTATTATCAATATCCGTACCGCACGTCCGGGATTGACTCCGAAAACACGTTTCAGCGCATACGTAGGTATCTATGGTGATGCGGAAAATGACGAATACCAATGGAGTGACAAGAGTTTCTGGAAAGAGGATAAATATTCGGTCAAACCTATTTTACGCGGAAGTCTTCTTAGTGGTGTCCGAAACCCAATTTACGAAGGATTCGATCTCTCCCACTCCCGTCGTATAGGTAATTTTGATGTCAGCGGGAGCATGAATCTTTTCACCGATGAAGGATACCGTCAGCAGGGATACAACAAGCGTTTCCGTATGGGAGGTAACCTTACCTATCATCAACCGGACATGGGAATGAAACTGTTGAACTATGGTTTCAATATTGATTTCCTTTCCAATCAATATGGAGACTTCTTTATCTGGCGTTCGCCGACAGAAGTGTACAAACCCTCTCCTTTTACCAATATGGGACGGGAGGACAACAACTTCCATATCGATCCGTTTATCAACTACGTAAATCCGGAGAATGGTACGTCACATAAGATTAAAGGCCGTTTCTATTATAGTGCCGACAATATCGTGCGCCCCAGCCAGGGAGCATCCATCGGTGATATTCTGGGAAATATGGGAACAGATGCCCAGACTATTCAGAATATTGCAGGCGGTGATTACAGTTCGCTCTATCCGGCCTTGGTCGGTATCGGTTCGGGACTTATCAACGGAAATCTGGAAGATGCCATGAATGGAGTATTTACCTCATTGGGCAATATTTTCCCGAATGCAACAACTGCCGATTATTGCGATCTGATCTCCTGGGTGATGGACAACGGGGTACCCGGTGATTTGGGCGGACTTGCGAACGGACAGTTACCGAGTGATCTGATCCCCTGGGTATCCGGTATGCTCAACCCAACACGAAACACTCCGAAAACGCAGACTGACAAAAGTACGAACTACTATCTCGACTATCAATTCAACAAGAAATGGGACAGTGGTGCGCAAATCACTACGGGAGCCACTTATGAGCATGTACGTTATGATTCCGCCATCATGGATGAGGTCTATAAAAGTGATAACATAGCCGCTTTCTTCCAGTATGACCAGCGTTTCTGGGATCGCTTGAGTGTATCTGCCGGTGTACGTGCCGAATATTATCGGGTGAACAATCATCATCGTGAAGCGGAAACAAAGATCTTCGGAACCAAGGTTCCATTCCGTCCGGTGTTCCGTGCAGGATTAAATTATCAGTTGGCCGATTACAGCTTTATCCGTGCCAGCTTCGGTAAAGGTTACCGTAATCCGTCCATCAATGAAAAATACCTGCGCAAGGATATCGGTGGAGTCGGTGTTTATCCGAATCTGGACATTAAGCCGGAAAAAGGATTTAATGCGGAATTGGGGATTAAGCAAGGATACAAAATCGGTAATTTCCAGGGATTTGTAGATGTTGCCGGATTCTATACACAGTATAAAGATATGGTTGAATTCCAGTTCGGCCTCTTCAATAATGCCGATTATACGATGATTAACAGTATCGGCGATGCTGTCCGAATGTTAACTGACGGTCAAGGTTTCGGTATTGGAGCACAGTTCCATAACGTATCGAAAGCCCAGATCTACGGAGTGGAAATCTCGACAAACGGTGTTTATAACTTTAATAAGAACACGAAGTTGTTCTATAATTTAGGATATGTATATACTGAACCACGCGATGCTGATTATCAGGAGCGCAATGCGGTAGAAGGACTTTATACCGATCCTCTTCAGATGAAAGAGAAATCGAACACAGGTAAGTATCTCAAATATCGTCCGAAGCATAGCTTCAAAGCCACGGTAGATTTCCAGTGGAAACGTATCAATCTGGGTGCCAACGTTGCCTGGAAGAGCAAAATCCTCGCTGTGGACTACCTGATGATGGATGAACGTCCGAAAACACAACTTGACCTGATGGATTATGTTCGTGGCGTTGCTTTCGGCTATTCCAAAGGAGAAAGTCTGGCGAGCTACTGGAAAAAGCACAATACGGACTATGCCACCGTTGACATGCGTCTTGGAGTAAAAGCCACGAAAGAGGTTGCTTTCCAGTTTATGGTAAACAACTTGCTGAATAAGGAATATAGCTATCGCCCGATGGCAGTTGCCGCTCCACGTACTTTTGTTGTAAAGATGGATATTACATTCTAAACTTTCCGCAAGAGTCGGAAATAGAGAAGAAAAAAACGAACGGTTTCTCACCTGTGAAAAACAGGTGGGAAACCGTTTGCTTTTTTAGAGCTCTCTTCATTCTCTTTTTACAGCCATTCTTAAAAGAAGAACAATCAATATTAAAAATAGAGCACACTTATTTTCTCATTTTAAGCACTTTCGCCATACACAATTAAAAATAGAACATTAAAATAAAAAAACAGACCTTGACAATAAAGAATTGTTAGTCGAACTTTGCAAAGTTTTATTAAATACGCAATAAAAACAAAAAGCAAAATGAGAAACTTACGAAAACTATTTTATGTAGCTTGCGCGGTATTTTTCTTTACATCATGCGAAGAGACTTACAATGACAAGCTATTTTGGCCGGGAGAAATTAGTCAGGAATATGGCTCGTATATTAAACCATATACGCTAGACCTAACCTACAGTGGAGAGAAACTCGTTGGAAAAACTGTCAGTTTCAAGACAGGAGATAGTGAAACGGGAACACTGACACTGAATGATGTGATTCCCGGAGAAAAGGAAACTCCTATCAGTCATATCCAACTGTATGAGAATGAAGAGAAAGGGTATTACACTTTCAGCGGAACAAATATCACGATGGGAGGAGCTACGGTGAAATACAGCGGTAGCATTACTCCGAAAACGATGAAGCTGGATTTGAATGTGGTAATGGCTGATCCCCAAAAGCTGGTTAACAAATACGACTTCGCTCTTTATGAAATGGTTCAGGATCTTACGAATGAATTTCATCCTGTACAGTACAAAGGTGCCTGTTATTTCGATATGAAACCTAAAGAAGGGATAGGAACTGACGAAGCTTCATTAATGTATCTCTTAGGTAACCTTGCCCCGGGTATTCTTCAGACGCTCATACCTCAATTAATAAAAGATATCAAACTGGAAAAGGATGGTACTATTACAGCATATTACTCTTCAGATCCAATAAATGAAGAGTTACTGTTCTTACCTTTGAATGGCGATGAAGCAGAAGTTGTTCAAAAACAAATTCAAACCGTTATAGAAAACCGTACTTATGAGAAATCTCCTAATGGACTAGCTTATTGGGGACAAGCCAATAACAAGTTAATATTAAAACTAAATATTCCCGCAATCATTACAGAAATCATTAAGAATAGCCAGCAACAGATAGATGGTGAGCTTATCAACGGGATTACTGAAGCCATTCTCAAAACGGACCCCATTCGCCTCAAAAGTCTGCTTTCCACTCTTAATGCAATTGTGAATAATGATATATTAGGTTACTTGGTAATGGTGGACGATGCCTCTTTTACCGCTTTATTCAATTGCATCAAAAATGGTATTCCCATGAATATAACCCATACCAAAGATGGACATACCTATCTATACCTGGACTATCAGACATTAACTCCTGTCATCAACATACTATCCGGAATTAAAGTCGATTTAGGAGGACTTTCATTGGATTTGGCTATGATTGCTGAACAATGGAAACTCATGCAATTATTCAATTTAGGATTGGACTTAGTTCCATCGACCAAATAATTACCAATCACTATAAAAGAGAATGATAATGAAAAAGATTTCACTTATAATATCGCTTATATTCACGAGTGTAACAGGAATACTGACTTCTTGTAGTGAAGATTATCCAGGCCCCGATCCTGTAGACGTAACGGCCAATTATTCCAATAAATTTTCGAATCCGAATCCTACCTTGACTTTGGTATACAACGGCGAAAATATGACTGGGAAATCGGTAGATTTCAGCACAGTAAAGGGTGAGACAGCTAATCTTACTTTTTATGATATTCTTCCGGGAGAAAAGGCATTAAAGCTGACTCATATACCTCTCACAGGAGATGCAGAGGGATACTCTTTTCAAGGCAAAGGCATCGGTACTACCACCCAAAGCACCTTTAATTATGAGGGACGCGTAGTGAAAGGCAGACTTATATTAAATCTGGCTGACGTAACGATGGCAAATGCTAATTTATGGGCTAAGAACTATCGTTTCGCAGATGTAGAGCATGGAACAGGAAAGGTTATTGCAGATGAGGGAAATGGATATCAATGGGAAGAAAAAGATGACAAGATGACTTCATGTGCCATTTACTTCAGATTTCCGGAAACAGAAGAAGCCACAGAAACCAGCTACAACGGTCAAAACATGGGAAGTGTTCTGCAGGGATTATTAGGATACTTGTTGCCTTGCATCCTGAAAGATATAACATTGGAACCGGATGGAAATATCATTGCCAATTATTCGGGAGATGCTTTTAACGAGGAAAACAAGGATTTATTTATCGGTAATGTTCTGACTGCCTTTTTAAATATGGATATAGAGGACCAGGATATGATTACGGATGCCATTAAAGATTATCAATATACGACTTCTCCCAAAGGATTGGCATACTGGTTTCAAAGGGATGGCAAGATTGTTATAAAGCTCGATCTGCCGGCAATCATTTCACAGGTTGCTTCCGGCAGTGGAAAAGTGATCGACAAAAACATCATAAGCTCCATCTCGGATGCCATCTTCAGCATGGATGCCTTAAAACTTAAGAGTCTTCTGAAAACAGTAAACGGTCAATTGCAAAATGAGATTCTAGGTTTTATCGTTAGCATGAACGATCAATCTTTTGCAACGTTCTTTGATTGGTTATCAAACGGAATACCTATGCACATCAAGATACAAAATGGTCACTCATACATTTACCTTGATAAAGAAGGAATAGCTCCGATATTAAAGCTTCTTGGAGATTTTCATCCCATAGTATTAAAAATGCTGCCAAGTTTATTACCACCGGAAATGGCCGGACTTGCCGGATTTCTCGAACCGCTAATAGATATGCTATTTATCACTTGGCCGGAATGTGCATTGCTAGTTCAAAGTTTTGACTTGGGACTCGATCTCGTACCTCAAAATTAATATACTATTAAAGAATAAGAACAATGAAGAAATTATATACTCTGATAATCCTTTTATCCCTAACCGGTTTCGGAAGCAGCTTTGCCCAAACCTTGAAAGGACATATATACGACGCCAGAACCAATGAGCCATTGGTAGGCGCAGCCGTCACATACAAACTCCATGGCAATCAGGGAGCAGTGTCCAACATCAATGGAGAATATGAAATCAAACTACCCGAGGGAGGAGTCGATCTTGTATTCAGTTATGTAGGCTATGAAGATGTATTGATGCCAATTGTTATCAATAAGCGTGAAGTCATCACGAAAGACGTTTATATGAAAGAAAGCACAAAGCTACTGGAAGAAGTGGTGGTTAGTGCCGGACGCTTTGAACAGAAGTTGAGTGACGTTACTGTTTCCATGGATGTGGTGAAAGCCGGAGATATTGCCCGTCAGGCACCGACAGATATTTCTTCCACACTCCGTACATTGCCCGGTGTAGACATTGTAGACAAACAGCCCTCTATGCGCGGTGGCAGCGGATGGACTTACGGTGTAGGTGCACGCAGCCAGATTCTGATAGACGGCATGAGTACCCTGAATCCAAAAACCGGTGAAATCAATTGGAACACCATACCTTTGGAAAATGTAGAACAGGTGGAAGTTATTAAAGGAGCTTCCTCCGTGTTGTACGGGTCATCAGCCTTGAACGGCATTATCAACATCCGTACTGCACGTCCGGGACTGACTCCGAAAACACGTTTCAGTGCTTATGTGGGAGTATATGGTGATGCGGAAAACGACGAATACCAATGGAGCGACAAGAGTTTCTGGAAAGATGATAAATATTCTGTTAAACCGATCCTGCGCGGAAGTCTTCTTAGCGGTATACGGAATCCTATTTACGAAGGATTCGACCTCTCCCACTCCCGTCGTATCGGCAATTTCGATGTCAGCGGAGGAATCAATCTTTTCACTGACGAAGGATACCGCCAACAGGGATACAACAAACGTTTCCGTATGGGAGGGAGCCTCACTTATCATCAGCCTGATATGGGAATGAAACTGTTGAATTATGGTTTCAATGTCGATTTCCTTTCCAATCAATATGGTGACTTCTTTATCTGGCGTTCACCAACGGAAGTGTACAAACCGTCTCCTTTCACCAACATGGGACGTGAAGAGAATAATTTCCATATCGATCCGTTCATCAACTATGTGAATCCGGAAAACGGTACGTCACATAAGATTAAAGGACGTTTCTATTACAGTGCCGATAATATCGTACGCCCTACCCAAGGAACTTCCATCACTGATATTCTGGGAAATATGGGAACTGATGCCAAAACGATACAGAATATAGCCGGTGGCGATTACAGTTCACTTTATCCTGCATTGGTAGGTATAGGTTCCGGACTTGTCAACGGCAACCTGGAAGATGCCATGAACGGAGTGTTCACCTCATTAGGCAATATTTTCCCGAATGCGACGACTGCCGATTATTGCGATCTGATCTCTTGGGTAATGGACAACGGAGTGCCGAGTGACTTAGGGGGACTTACGAACGGACAGTTACCGAGTGATCTGATTCCGTGGTTATCAAATGTTATCAATCCGTCACGAAACACTCCAAAAACACAGACTGATAAGAACTTCGATTACTACCTCGACTACCAGTTCAATAAGAAATGGGAAGGCGGTGCACAAATCACTACCGGAGTAACCCTGGAACATATCCGCTATGACTCCGCTGTAATGGATGAGGTATACAAAAGTGATAATATAGCTGCTTTCTTCCAATACGATCAGCGCTTCTGGGATCGTTTGAGTGTATCTGCCGGTGTACGTGCCGAATATTATCGGGTGAATAATCATCACCGTGAAGCCGAAACTAAAATCTTCGGAACCAAAGTTCCGTTCCGTCCGGTCTTCCGTGCAGGGTTAAATTATCAGTTGGCTGATTACAGTTTTATCCGTGCCAGCTTCGGACAGGGTTACCGTAATCCGTCTATCAATGAAAAATACCTGCGCAAGGATATTGGTGGAGTTGGCGTTTATCCTAATCTGGACATCAAACCGGAGAAAGGATTTAATGCGGAATTAGGAATTAAGCAAGGATATAAAGTTGGTAATTTCCAGGGTTTTGTGGATGTTGCAGGATTCTATACACAATATAAAGACATGGTTGAATTCCAGTTCGGGCTGTTCAACAATGCCAATTACACGATGATTAATAGCATAGGCGATGCATTCCAGATGCTGACAGATGGCAAAGGGTTCGGTATCGGAGCCCAGTTCCACAATGTATCGAAAGCCCAGATTTACGGAGTAGAAATCTCAACGAACGGCGTGTATAATTTCAATAAGAACACGAAGTTGTTCTATAACTTGGGATATGTATACACGGAGCCATGCGATGCTGACTATCAGGAACGTAATGCAGTAGAGGGGCTTTATACCGATCCTCTTCAGATGAAAGAGAAATCGAACACAGGTAAGTACCTTAAATATCGCCCGAAGCACAGTTTTAAAGCTACGGTAGATTTCCAGTGGAAACGTATCAATGTCGGTGCCAATGTAGCATGGAAGAGCAAAATTCTGGCAGTTGACTATCTGATGTTGGACGAACGCGAGAAACAGCAGAAAGACCTGATGGATTATGTACGTGGCATCCTTTTCGGTTATTCAAAAGGAGAGACACTGGCTACTTACTGGAAAAAACATAATACGGACTATGCCACTGTTGACGTGCGCTTCGGAGTAAAAGCCACAAAAGAAGTAGCTTTCCAGTTTATGGTGAATAACCTGTTGAATAAAGAATACAGCTACCGCCCAATGGCAGTTGCTGCTCCACGTACTTTCGTACTGAAAATGGACGTCACTTTCTAACTAACTTTCAAGATTCACAATTACTTAAGAAACGGCTGCTCAATGCAGCCGTTTTCTTTTTTCTCCTCATCTGTCATCATTTATCTATATATTGCGTATCTTTACCCCCCGAAAACGAGAAGAAATAACCGATAAAATGAAAAAACAAATCCTACTTATTGCCATCCTGTTTTGTACGGCCTTTGCACAGGCACAAGAAGTTTTTGTAACTGCTGATTTTGTAAGCAGTTATATTTGGCGCGGTATGGATAGCGGCAATGCAAGTGTGCAGCCTTCACTCGGCCTCAACTGGAAAGGACTGACCGTTTACGCATGGGGTTCTACCGAATTTCGCGAAAAGAACAATGAAATAGATTTATCACTAGAGTACGAATACAAAAACCTGACTCTTTACGCCAATAACTATTTTACCCAGACAGAAGAGGAACCTTTTAAATACTTCAATTACAGTTCGCACTCTACCGGGCACACTTTCGAGGTAGGAGCCGGCTATATGCTTAGCGAAAAGTTCCCATTGTCAGTAAGCTGGTACACTACCTTTGCCGGAAACGATTACCGGGAAAACGGGAAACGTGCCTGGTCCAGTTACTGCGAGTTGAGTTACCCGTTCAGCGTGAAGGATGTAAATATGAATATCGAAGCAGGTTTCACTCCTTGGGAGAGTATGTACTCCGACAAATTCAATGTAGTCAATATCGGATTATCTGCAACAAAAGATATTAAAATAACATCCAACTTCTCTTTACCCATCTTCGGAAAGCTAATAGCCAACCCTTATGAAGAGCAACTTTATTTTGTAGTTGGAATTACATTGTAGATGATTCTTACATTCAATTATTAACTAATAAACACCCCCATGAAAAAACACTTTCTTATCTTCGCAACAGGTCTTTTTCTACTAAGTGCCTGTAATTCGGTAAAAGCACCGGAAGCTATCTTACCCATTCCCGAAGCCAAACAGGTGGAATGGCAAAAAATGGAAACGTATGCGTTTGTACACTTCGGACTTAACACATTCAACGACCGTGAATGGGGATATGGAGACTCCGATCCTAAAACATTCAACCCTACCCGTCTGGACTGTGAGCAATGGGTACAGACATTTGTCAAATCCGGCATGAAAGGAGTGATCCTGACAGCGAAACATCACGATGGATTCTGTCTGTGGCCTACGCAACTGACAGAGTACTGTATCCGCAATACTCCGTACAAAGACGGAAAAGGAGACATTGTCCGCGAACTGTCGGATGCCTGCAAAAAGTATGGCATTAAATTCGCAGTCTATCTCTCGCCCTGGGACAGGCATCAGGCCAATTATGGCTCTCCCGAATATGTAGAATACTTCTATAAACAACTCAACGAACTACTGACCAACTACGGTGATGTATTTGAAATCTGGTTTGACGGTGCCAACGGTGGAGACGGCTGGTATGGCGGAGCAAAAGACAGCCGTACAATCGACCGCAAGACTTATTATAACTATCCGCGAGCTTACAAGATGATTGATGAGTTACAGCCACAAGCTGTCATCTTCTCGGATGGAGGTCCGGGCTGTCGTTGGGTAGGCAACGAACACGGATTTGCCGGAGCTACTAACTGGTCTTTTCTTCGTGCAGGAGAAGTTTATCCGGGCTATCCCAAGTATCGTGAACTGCAATATGGTCATGCCGATGGTAACCAATGGGTAGCTGCTGAGTGTGATGTTTCCATCCGTCCGGGATGGTTTTATCATCCGGAAGAAGACGACCGTGTGAAAACAGTAGACGAACTGACTGATTTATATTACCGCAGCGTAGGACATAACGCAACGCTATTATTAAACTTCCCGGTAGACCGTGACGGATTGATTCACCCTACTGACTCTGCCAATGCCGTAAACTTCCACCAGAATGTACAAAAACAACTGGCACACAATCTGCTGGCAGGACTCTCTCCCAAAGCATCGGACGAACGCGGAAGAACATTCTCCGCCAAAGCTGTGACCGACGGTGATTATGATACTTATTGGGCTACCAATGATGATGTCATTTCAGCCACTATTGAATTCGATTTACCTCAGGCAGAAAAGATCAACCGTATGATGTTGCAGGAATATATTCCTCTCGGACAACGTGTCAAATCATTCGTTGTAGAATATAACCAGGCAGGCGAATGGATCCCTGTGAAGCTCAATGAGGAGACTACCACTATCGGATATAAACGGCTCCTTCGTTTCGAAACAATCACTACGGATAAGATTCGTGTCCGCTTCACGGATTCACGGGCTTGTCTCTGTATTAATAACATTGAAGCATATTATGCAGGAGAGACTTCGGATACATACACAGCGAAAGCTGCAGAACTGAAAAGTTACCCGTTCACCCTTGTTGGAGTAGATGTAGAGGAAGCACAGAAAGGCATGGATAAAAACGACCAGACCACCTGTTTCATCAATGGAAATACACTATTGATTGACTTGGGAGAAGAACGCACGATTACCTCATTCCACTATCTCCCCGACCAGAGTGAATATAATAAAGGGTTGATCGCGGCCTACGAAATATCTGTAGGTATGGATAGCAATGCAGTCAACCAGGTAGTAGCCAAAGATGAATTTTCCAATATAAAGAGCAATCCGATTTTGCAATCGGTTTACTTTACTCCGGTCAAGGCTCGCTATATTCAGTTGAAAGCAACACGGATGATACATGACGGTGAACCGATGGGGTTAGCTGAAATTGGTATACAATAAAAGATGATATGGTACAGAAAACAGGAATTATCGTGCAGAAGAAAAACTATACTCTCCGTACCTGGCAAACCGAAGATGCAGCATCATTAGCCCAATATCTCAATAACAAGAATATTTGGGATAACTGCCGTGACGGTCTCCCCTATCCTTATAGTCAGGAAGATGCTAATGTTTTTCTCGCTATGGTACAAGCGAAAGAAAACATTCAAGATTTCTGCATTGAGGTAAACGGAGAAGCAGTCGGAAGTATCGGTTTTGTACCCGCTACGGATGTAGAACGTTTTAGTGCAGAAGTAGGCTACTGGATTGGAGAACCTTTCTGGAACCAGGGAATCGTTACTGACGCCCTGAAAGAAGCCATAAACTATTATTTCGAACACACTGATAAGGTACGTGTATTCGCAGTCGTATTTGAGCATAACTCCCCATCCATGCGGGTATTAGAGAAAGTGGGATTCACGAAAGTAGGAATTATGCAAAAGGCTATTTTCAAGAATGATAATTTCACGAATGCACATTATTACGAACTTATCAAATAATCCGGAATTCATCAACAGTCTGCCGGACAATCCGGCAGACTGCCCATAAACGCTTTGTCAACCCTGAATTAAATCTATAAAAACCCTCCTCTTTTGCTCAAAAATCTTAAACCTGTGCATTTTTTACTCGGATTTCTTGTCAGAACCAAGCGTTTGAGTAAATTTGCACGCTGATAGTTAACCGGATAGTTTGGATAGCAAGATATTACTACTTGACTACTGGCTGCTAACTTGTAGAAATACTAATACTAAAATTTATAGCATGAGTTTGAAAATTGTTGTATTGGCAAAACAAGTTCCTGACACACGTAATGTTGGGAAAGATGCCATGAAAGCCGACGGGACGATTAACCGCGCGGCACTTCCCGCTATCTTCAACCCCGAAGACCTGAATGCTCTCGAGCAAGCTCTTCGACTGAAAGATGCTCATCCAGGCTCTACCGTAACCATCCTGACCATGGGACCGGGACGGGCAGCCGACATTATTCGTGAAGGACTTTTCCGTGGCGCAGATAACGGTTACTTGCTGACCGACCGTGCTTTCGCTGGTGCAGATACACTGGCTACGTCTTACGCATTGGCTACTGCCATCCGCAAAATCGGTGATTGCGACATTATCATTGGTGGTCGTCAGGCTATCGACGGTGACACGGCACAAGTAGGTCCGCAGGTAGCAGAGAAGCTAGGATTGACGCAAATCACATACGCAGAAGAAATTCTGGAAGTGGGCGATGGTAAAATCAAGGTGAAACGTCATATCGACGGTGGTGTAGAAACTGTAGAGGGTCCGCTGCCTATCGTGATTACCGTAAACGGTTCTGCCGCTCCTTGCCGTCCGCGCAATGCGAAACTGGTTCAGAAATACAAACACGCCAAAACAGTTACCGAAAAACAACAAGGTAACCTTGATTATACCGATTTGTATGACAAGCGTGATTATTTGAATCTGGTAGAATGGAGTGTAGCCGACGTAAACGGTGACCTTGCACAATGCGGTCTGTCCGGTTCGCCGACAAAAGTGAAAGCCATCCAGAACATCGTGTTCCAGGCTAAAGAGAGCAAAACCATCAGCGGCAGCGACCGTGACGTGGAAGACCTGATTGTTGAACTATTAGCTAACCACACCATCGGATAATCATGAATAACTTATTTGTATATTGCGAAATAGAAGAAGGTAACGTTGCAGACGTTAGCCTCGAACTTCTGACCAAAGGTCGTTCGTTAGCCAACCAGTTGAACTGTCAGCTCGAAGCTGTAGTTGCCGGAAGCGGCCTCAAAGATATTGAAAAACAAATCCTTCCTTACGGAGTAGATAAACTTCACGTTTTCGACGGTGAAGGCCTTTACCCTTATACATCACTTCCTCACACAGCTATCCTGGTGAACCTCTTCAAAGAAGAGCAACCGCAAATCTGTTTGATGGGTGCTACCGTTATCGGTCGTGACCTCGGTCCGCGCGTTTCTTCTGCTCTGACCAGCGGATTGACTGCCGACTGTACTTCACTTGAAATCGGTGACCACGAAGACAAAAAAGAAGGTAAGACTTATAAGAACCTGTTATATCAAATCCGTCCGGCATTCGGTGGTAACATCGTTGCTACGATTGTGAACCCGGAACACCGCCCGCAGATGGCAACCGTTCGCGAAGGTGTGATGAAGAAAGAAATCCTCTCTCCGACTTATCAGGGAGAAGTAATCCGTCACGACGTGAAAAAGTATGTAGCCGACACGGACTATGTAGTGAAAGTCATCGAACGCCATGTAGAAAAGGCAAAGAACAACCTGAAAGGTTCTCCGATCATCATAGCCGGTGGTTACGGTGTAGGTTCGAAAGAAAACTTCAACCTATTGTTCGACCTCGCTAAAGAACTTCACGCAGAAGTAGGTGCCAGCCGTGCTGCTGTTGACGCTGGTTTCGCAGACCATGATCGTCAGATCGGTCAGACTGGTGTTACGGTTCGTCCAAAACTCTACATCGCTTGCGGTATCTCCGGACAGATTCAGCATATCGCCGGTATGCAGGAAAGTGGTATCATCATCTCCATTAACAACGATCCGGATGCTCCGATCAATACGATTGCCGATTACGTAATCAACGGAAGTATCGAAGAAGTTGTGCCGAAGATGATTAAGTATTATAAACAAAATAGCAAGTAAGGAAAGATGGCTAATTATTATACAGACATACCGGAACTCAAGTTTCACTTGAACAATCCGATGATGAAACGTATTTGCGAACTCAAAGAACGCAATTACAGAGATAAAGATGAATTCGACTACGCTCCGCTGGACTTCGAAGATGCTGTAGACTCTTACGACAAAGTATTGGAGATTACAGGAGAAATCACAGGAGAAATCATTGCTGCTAACGCAGAAGGTGTAGACGAAGAAGGTCCTCACTGTGCTAACGGTCGCGTAGAATATGCTTCCGGAACCAAACAGAACCTGGACGCTATGGTGAAAGCCGGCCTGAACGGTATGACCATGCCACGCAGATTCGGCGGTTTGAACTTCCCGATCACTCCGTACACCATGTGTGCAGAAATCGTGGCTGCTGCCGACGCCGGTTTCGGAAATATCTGGTCTTTGCAGGACTGTATTGAAACACTGTACGAATTCGGTAACGCTGACCAACACAGCCGTTTCATTCCTCGCGTATGCCAAGGTGAAACGATGTCTATGGACTTGACCGAACCGGATGCAGGTTCCGACTTACAGGCAGTTATGCTGAAAGCAACTTATAGCGAAAAAGACGGTTGCTGGTTGCTGAACGGTGTAAAACGTTTTATTACAAACGGTGATGCTAATCTTCACTTGGTATTGGCTCGTTCGGAAGAAGGTACAAGAGACGGTCGTGGTCTTTCTATGTTCATCTATGACAAGAATGAGGGTGGTGTGAACGTACGTCGTATCGAAAACAAACTCGGTATCCACGGTTCTCCTACTTGCGAACTGGTGTACAAGAATGCTAAAGCTGAACTTTGCGGTGACCGCAAACTCGGTTTGATTAAATACGTTATGGCTTTAATGAACGGTGCCCGTCTGGGTATTGCTGCGCAGTCCGTAGGATTGAGCCAAGCTGCTTACAATGAGGGATTGGCTTATGCTAAAGACCGTAAGCAATTCGGTAAAGCAATCATCGAATTCCCGGCAGTATACGATATGCTGGCTATCATGAAAGGTAAGTTGGATGCCGGACGTGCTTTGCTGTATCAAACAGCTCGCTACGTAGACATTTACAAAGCATTGGATGATATTTCCCGCGAACGTAAACTGACTCCGGAAGAACGTCAGGAACAGAAAAAATACGCCAAACTAGCAGACAGCTTTACTCCGCTGGCTAAGGGTATGAACTCTGAATATGCTAACCAGAACGCTTATGACTGTATCCAGATTCACGGTGGTTCAGGATTCATGATGGAATATGCTTGCCAACGCATCTATCGCGACGCACGTATCACCAGCATCTACGAAGGAACTACCCAGTTGCAGACTGTAGCCGCTATCCGTTACGTGACTAATGGTTCTTACATCGCTACTATCCGCGAGTTTGAGGCCATTCCTTGTTCACCGGAAATGGAACCGCTGATGTCTCGCCTGAAGAAGATGGCTGACAAATTTGAAGCAAGTACCAACGCTGTGAAAGAAGTACAGGATCAGGAATTGCTTGACTTCACCGCTCGCAAACTGGTGGAAATGGCTGCTGATATTATCATGTGTCACTTACTGATTCAAGATGCCAGCAAGTCTTCTGAACTGTTCTCCAAATCTGCACACGTATATTTGAACTATGCAGAAGCGGAAGTAGAAAAGCATACAAATTTCATCGAAAACTTCGACAAAGAAGATTTGGCGTTCTACAAAAAGTAACAAATAATCGACTAAATCTGATAAAAGCATCCTTTCTTACGAAATGGATGCTTTTTTTATTTGTCATATTCTATTATTTTCCATTATTATTCTATACATTTGTCAGTGAGATAAGTAATTTTTTAATTGATGAATGTAGATAGAGATAGAAATATGGCACTCAAACCTTCATATAATGACAAACTGTATTTGCCAGGTTTATCAAACACGGAAATCCTTATATTGGCTCTCGAAGCCTCTCAAAAACTTGAGTGGAATATCGAGGAAGTAACTCCGGAAGGAATCCGGTTTGAAGTCCCGTTCAGTATACACTCCCATGGAGAGGCAATAACCTTTACCATAGAAAAGGGAAGTGACGGGGAAGTATCCGTTCGCAGTCAGTCTTCTTCCGTACAATTTGTTGATTATGGAAAGAACAGAAAAAATATCCAGAAGTTACGGGAAACAATGGAAGAAATAAAAGCCTCACTCACTCCGGAAGAACTAGCCCAAAGGGCCAAAGATTTCGAAGAAGAGTTCAACCGCCCGCTCACAGAAGAAGAAAAAGCCTACATAGAGGAAGAAAAGAAGAGGAACTCTTTCCTGTCTTTCTTCATTCCCCGCAAAGGATTTATAGCAACTCCCATCCTGATAGACATCAATATTCTTGTATTCATTGTAATGATTGCTTCCGGAGTGGGTATTATGTCTCCTTCCACTCTGTCACTACTGAAATGGGGAGCCGACTTCGGACCGCTGACTCTGACCGGTGACTGGTGGCGCACAGTGACTTGCAACTTCATACATATCGGAGCTTTCCATCTCCTGATGAACATGTATGCTTTCATGTATGTAGGACTTCTGTTGGAAGAACTGATAGGAGGACGCCGTATGTTCGTTTCATACCTGCTAACCGGATTATGTTCGGCTGCATTCAGCCTGTATATGCACGGTGAGACAATCAGCGCCGGAGCTTCCGGATCTATCTTCGGACTTTACGGTATATTCCTTGCATTCCTCCTCTTTCATCGCATCGCCAAAGAACAACGAAAGGCATTGTTAACCAGCATCCTCATTTTTGTGGGGTATAATCTGGTTTACGGGATGAAAGCCGGCATTGATAATGCCGCCCATATTGGCGGGTTGTTAAGCGGGTTTGTTCTGGGAATTATATACGTGGTCGGCTACAAGTTCGAGAAACCCGATGCACAGCGGACTGTCTCCATCATCGGGGAGCTTGGTATATTCTGTATATTCCTGTTCAGCTTCATGATCCTGTGCAAAAACGTTCCTCCTCTTTACCCGGAGATACGCAATGAATGGGAAAGCGGCATTGTGGAAGCCTATCTGAATGGTGAACTGGAAGAGGAAAACGAGAACAGTAATCATTCCGCTGTGAATGCTACGGACAATCTTTCCAGCAGGAAAGTTCCGGCATATACGCCTGTCGGCAATGACGATACGTGGCTATCTTATTATGATGCAGCCACCAAATTCAGTTGCCAGTATCCTACCAACTGGATAAAAATAGCAGGAGCAAAAGGAATTATTGATAGTGCGGAACCTCCATTACTCATGCTGGTCAACGGAGGGAATCAATTAACGATTACCGCCCTCACCTACGACACGCAGAAGGAGTTTGAACACATGAAAGAGTTATCACTCACTCTCCCAAGAAATGCACAAGGGGAACCGTCAGAAGATTACCAACTAAGCAATGTCAACATCAACGGACTCCCCATGACAAAGATCACGAATCCCCTGCACATCGGGGCTCCTGATGAACCGGGAGAGGATGTAAAACAAATAGCGTTGCATTACTTTCAAGAGAGCAAGAAACGATCTTTTGCTATTGTCATGCTTGTCTATGACGAAGAAGCTGAAACCGATCTGAATGCCATTACATCAAGTATCCAGATCACCCAATAAAGAGAATATGAGAGTATATATCCAAATCAAACAGTTAGGAAAGCGAAAGTGCAGTATCGAAAAGATTCCTATCGATTTTCCTGTTCCGCCTGTCAATGTACAGGGGTTGATCGAAGCCATCGTCAGTTGGCAAGTCTGCGAATACAATGAACGCTTGCAACAGAGCGAAGTGCTGAAATACCTCACACAGGAAGAAGTGGAAAATAAAACAGCTTCCGGCAAAGTAGGGTTTGCAGTAAACTATAATGGCAAACCTGCCGCAGAAGTCGAAGCCATCACCAATGCTTTGCAATCCTATGAGGACGGAATTTTCCGTATCTTCATGGATGATACGGAAACCGGAGACCTATCCTCTCCCATCCAACTTAAAGAAGAATCTACCTTAACCTTCATCCGGCTCGCTATGCTGTCGGGAAGATTATGGTAATCATTATCCTATAAAACACATTTAAAACGAAAAGAATCATGAGACTGATTTACAATGACGCATTAAATAAACGGATTGCTCCGTACCTGGAAAGGTTAACGAAAAAGAGAACCAGTTTAGACAAAGAGACAATGGCACTGTTGGATGTATTTATGCAATACTTCAACATGGATACCCGGTATGGTGCATACAGCGATAAATTAGAGCCTTGCATCATCTATATTATCCAAGAAGAGAAGATTAAAAGCGTTGCCAATCTTTTCGATGGTAAATTGAACAAGCTACTCCGCTATCTATTGGGAGACGAGTACGCCCACCTGTTCCACACCTATCTGAAGCTCAAAGCACGGTGCCCGTACACTCACGGATACTCGCGCCGGTCACAACGGTCGGCAAATCCTCTTCTGCATATCGGCCACGTTATAGATGCACTGACCCAGTTTCTGAAACTGCGCGCCACCGGATTTACGGTTCAAGCCATACTGAACGGAGGAAACACTCCGGAAGAAATAGAAGCATACAAGGATTCGATGAACTGCCAAAACTGGATGGCCGCCCAAATAGCAGAAGGCAACCAGACTGTCATTGAATACCTCAACAATGTGCTGACCAGTGAGAATAACGCCAACCGCCTCAACCAGGGACATCTCCAGGCTATCGCAGTAAGTGGATACCGCCCCTTGCTGGAACTGGAAGGGAAGTTACTTCTGGCAGCCAAGTTACAGGAGGGTCTCCGCCAAGCTATCGTGGAAACGATGGACGAAGGTTGTCCCGAAAGTTATCTCCATCTTTTCTCGGTCATCTGCGACAACGGCCTGCAACGATTTGCTTCCGTGAAACGCGGTATTGCAGTCAGTACGGGTATCGGAGAACAAGACAGCAGCGAACGTATCACCAATAAATATGTAGAACTGATCCATCGTTTTCTGGACGACCGGAAACAAGCACACAGTGCTCTTCAAAGCAAAGATACAGTCGAACTCTATCTGGCTTTATGGAGCATCGGATTCTATAATACGGAAGAGATTCAGACGCTCGTACCGGAAATTATCAAGAAAGGTGCTAAATACCAGGTACAGACATTACTTTATTTCTTACGCTGTACGCAATACTCCGGCATGAACCACCGCATCAGTAAAAATGCCTTTGAAAGATGGTATAAGGAACCGTCGGTGGTGGCGGCTATCTTACCGTTGTATCTGTCCGGTCTCTATCTTAGCCGGTACGGAGGGCACAAAGACGCCCCGTCACTCCACGACTATTTTGATAGCAAAGAAGAGGCGGTCCGCCATTATGAATATCTGAAGCAAATCTATCAGTCCATCTCTGCCAAAGAGATTTATTCTCCTTATGTATTCCCTTGGGAAAGCACAGAACTCACCCGTTCGGAAATCGTTCTCAAAATGGCATATATCACCTGGATGACTAATAATTCTGCATTGAAAGACGATCTTTGCAGCTATCTGCCCTCTCTGGATACTTATATGCGGGCAGGCTATATCGGTGTTGTATTAGCTCCACCGACCAGTCCGCTACAGGAAGAATATGTACTGCAATCACTGGGAGACCGTTCGCAAGATGTGCGTGAAGAAGCATATAAAGCATTGTCCGAGATGACCTTATCGCCCGAACAAAACCAGAAAGTAGAAGAGTTACTGCGCTTCAAATACAGCGAAATGCGTATCCATGCTATCAATCTGCTGATGAAACAGCCCAAAGAACAGCTAGCCGACAGCATCCGCCGCTTGCTAACAGACAAGGTTGCCGAACGCCGCCTGGCAGGATTGGACATGATGAAGACCATACACAATGTAGAATTCCTGCAAGATATCTATCAGGAATTGATCCCGACAGTTAAAGAGATTCAGAAGCCGAACCCGAAAGAAAAAGTATTGATAGAATCTCTGATTGGCGATGGAACAGAAGAGAGCGTCACACAACATTATACCAAAGATAACGGTTTCGGTCTGTACGATCCGTCTCTTGAAGTCAGTCTGCCGGAAATTACCCAGGACAAAGGATTCAACGTTAAAAAAGCATTCGAATTCATCTGCTTTGGAAGGGCCAAACTCGTTTTCAAAAAACTAAGCAAATACATCGAAACCTACAAGAATGAAGAATTCAAAAATGGTTACGGAGAAGCACGTCTGGTAGGTAACAGTGTCCTGATAAACTGGAGCAACTACGGAGGATTGAGCGGACTAGGATTCCCGGAATTGTGGAAAGCCTTCTACGAAGAAGAAATAGGAAGCTACGACAAATTGCTGATGATGAGTTTCATGCTTGCATCGACAGGTACCGCTAAAGACGAAGACGACTCCGACGAAGAAGATGAAGAAGACATCAAGGCAGACCAGAAATCAAATAATACTTTTGAGCCGCTTGTCAACCGGATGTATGCCGGCATCACTTACCGCGGATTGCAGAAAGACCTCCGCAAGATGCCGTACTATGAACAGATGAGTGACATCATCGAAGCACTGGCATACGAATACAAAGATGAAGCCGTCTATCAACGACTGGCCGTCAATATGCTGCTCCAACTATTGCCCTTGCTAAATACCAAAAACATCTTCCGCCAGTACACCAGTAAGCATGCATGGCTTCGGGACAAACTGGAATACGGAGAAAAACAGGTCGTTTATCCGATACATAACAACAAATTCGTGAACTTCTGGCTCGAAATGCCTCAAAAGCCCATGAATGATGATCTATTTATCCGTTACTTCACAGTGCGCTATCAGCTTTATAAGCTCACCAACTACATGGAGCACACCCCCGAACTAGAGGAAACAGACTCTTATCTTCATGCCACAGACTTCGCCCGTGCCTGGATGCTGGGAATCATCCCGACAGAGGAAGTATACCATGAAATGATGGGACGCATCAGCTCTCCCAGCCAGATCAAAGCAATCACCATGGTATTGAACGACAACGTTCGTTTCAACAAGGAAAAAGAAAGATACGCCGATATCAAAAACATCGACTTCTCCCTCTTCCGTTCCCTCGCCCAAAAGGTGGTAGACCGGATTCTTGAAATTGAATTAAAACGTGGAGACTCCGAGACACAAGTCACCTCCCTTGCAGAAGAACTAAGCTACGTCTATGGAGCTGAAACATTTATCCGTATTCTGCAAGCATTCGGCAAAGATACTTTCATACGTGACAGTTACAACTGGGGCAGCACCAAACGGGGTGTATTGAGCAGTCTGCTCCATGCTTGTCATCCCCTGCCTACGGACACCAGCGAGAATCTGAAGAAACTGGCGAAACAAGCCGAAATCAGCGACGAGCGACTGGTAGAAGCCGCCATGTTCGCCCCACAATGGATTGAACTGACTGAAAAGGCAATAGGCTGGAAAGGACTGACAAGTGCAGCCTATTATTTCCACGCCCACACCAATGAAACGTGTGACGACAAGAAGAAAGCGATTATCGCCCGCTACACCCCCATCGACGTAGATGACCTGCGGGAAGGTGCTTTTGACATCGACTGGTTCAAAGATGCATTTAAGACAATTGGCAAGCAACGCTTCGAAGTGGTCTACAATGCCGCCAAATATATTTCATGCAGCAACAGCCATACCCGTGCCCGTAAGTTTGCCGATGCTACCAACGGTGCAGTGAAGGCGGCAGATATAAAGAAAGAAATAATAGCCAAGCGCAACAAAGACTTATTGATGAGCTACGGCCTCATCCCATTGGGACGGAAGCCGGATAAAGAACTGCTGGATCGTTATCAATACCTGCAAAAGTTCCTGAAAGAGAGCAAGGAATTCGGTGCTCAAAGACAGGAAAGCGAAAAGAAAGCGGTAAACATCGCTCTGCAAAACCTGGCACGCAACTCCGGTTACGGAGACGTTACCCGCCTGACCTGGAGCATGGAAACCGAACTGATTAAAGAACTTCTTCCCTACCTGTCCCCCAAAGAGATAGACGGCGTAGAAGTGTATGTACAAATCAACGAGGAAGGTAAATCGGAGATTAAGCAAATCAAAGACGGCAAAGAGCTCAACAGCATGCCTGCCAAGCTGAAAAAGCATCCGTATATAGAAGAACTGAAAGCAGTACACAAAAAGCTGAAAGACCAGTACACCCGTTCGCGCATCATGCTGGAACAGGCGATGGAAGACTGCACCCATTTTGAAGAAAACGAATTGCGCAAGCTGATGCAGAATCCTGTTATCTGGCCATTACTGAAACATCTCGTCTTCATCTGCAACGGACAGACGGGCTTCTACACCGATGGATTGCTGATTACAGTGAATGCCGTTTGCCTCCCGTTAAAACCGAAAGACGAGTTACGCATCGCGCACCCCACAGACCTGTATACAAGCGGAGACTGGCATGCTTATCAAAAATTCCTGTTCGATAAATCAATCCGCCAACCTTTCAAACAGGTATTCCGCGAACTTTACGTTCCGACTCCGGAAGAAATAGAAGCCACTCAATCCCGCCGCTATGCCGGCAACCAGATCCAACCGCAGAAAACGGTTGCCGTACTGAAAGGCCGTCGCTGGGTAGCCGACTATGAAGACGGTCTCCAAAAGATCTATTACAAAGAGAACATCATCGCCACCATCTATGCGATGGCAGACTGGTTCTCTCCTGCCGACATCGAAGCTCCGACATTAGAATATGTCTGCTTCCACAACCGCAAGGACTACAAGCTGATGAAAATCTCGGAGATTCCTCCTGTCATCTTCTCGGAAGTGATGAGGGACGTAGACTTGGCAGTAAGTGTAGCTCATGCCGGAAGCGTCGATCCGGAAACCAGCCACTCTACCATCGAGATACGCAGCGTGCTGGTGGAACTGACAATGCCGTTGTTCCATTTCAAGAACGTGACGATAAAAGGAAGTTTCGCTCACATCGAAGGTAAACTGGGTAAGTACAATATTCATCTGGGCAGCGGTGTGATCCATCAGGAAGGTGGTGCACAGATAGCCGTTCTTCCGGTACATTCGCAAAATCGCGGACGCCTGTTCCTGCCTTTCGTAGATGAAGATCCGAAGACTGCCGAGATACTGACTAAGATTATCTTCTTTGCAGAAGACGATAAGATAAAAGATCCGAGCATCCTGAACCAAATCAAATAGTAAAGAGATGGCAGAAAATTTAATCATCCACACAGGAAGCAAGGAAGAAAAGTATCGGGAGTTACTTCCGCAACTGCATGCTTTGGTAAGTACGGAAGCAGATCTCATTGCCAATCTTGCCAACATGGTAGCAGCCTTAAAGCAGACTTTCGGTTTCTTCTGGGTAGGCTTTTACCTTGTGAAAGAGGAAGAACTCGTACTGGGTCCGTTTCAAGGCCCCATTGCCTGCACTCGCATCCGCTTTGGCAGAGGAGTTTGCGGAACCGCTTGGAAAGAAGCCCGTACACTGATTGTTCCTGATGTAGAGCAGTTTCCCGGACACATAGCCTGTAGTTCGGACTCGAAATCGGAAATAGTAGTACCAATCCTCAAGCAGGGGAAAGTTGTCGGGGTGCTGGATATCGACAGTGATACATTGGATAGCTTCGACACTATCGACGCACGCTATCTGGAAGAGATTTGCACGTATATTGTATTATAAAAAAACGGCATAAACATCCTGAAAAAACGGAGGCTCTGATTGAATGAATCAGAGCCTCCGTTTACTATAAATAGAGCCTCTGTTCGAATCAAACAGAGGCTCTATTTTTTTACCAGTCCATATCTTCTATTTCCCGTTCCCGGTACAGCAAAAGTTGTTTGCGAAGCGAACGCATTTCGTGCCTCATATCTTCCATCCTTTCCAGCAAATGATGAATGGCATCGATACCTTCCATGTTGATGGATAAGTCATAGTACATTCTGCTATAACGTTCCACGTTCGGGAGTTCCGACAAAAGCAGATAATGTTCACCGCCTTCGGTATGCACGTTAATCAAACCGCCCTCTTCCAACATTTCGATGAATGAAGGCTCAATATGACATTTGTGACAGTATTCACTGACAATTATTAATTCGGTCTGCATAGTACTCATTCATTTTAGTTCATACTCTGTAATTGACGGAACAACTCTTTCTGTTTGTCGGTCAAGTTCGTAGGAATCTTGACAGAATAGGTCACAATCAAGTCACCGAATTGTCCTTCCTTCTTATAAACCGGGAATCCTTTACCTTTCAGACGGACTTTCGTACCGTTCTGCGTTTCCGGTTTTATCTTCAGTTTCACTTTACCGTCCAGCGTGTCGACTACTTTCTCGCCTCCCAATACGGCAGAGTAAAGATCTACCTCCACATCTACGTACAGATCGTCGCCCAGGCGTTTGAACACCGGGTCTTCGGCTATAACGAACGTAATGTACAAGTCGCCCGCAGGTCCTCCGTTGACACCTTCGGCTCCGTAGCCTTTCAGTTTAATAACCTGTCCGTCGGCTACACCGGCAGGGATAGTGATACGTACCTGTTTACCATTTACAGTCAATATCTGCTTATGCGTTTGAGCAGCATCACGAAGGGAAAGATGAAGTTCGGCATTAAAGTCCTGTCCGCGGAATCCCGCAGAACCTTGTCCTCTTCCTCCCCGATGTCCGAACATTGATTCGAAGAAATCGGAAAATCCACTAGCGTTGCCACCGGAAAATCCTTCTCCATCGGAACTATACCAATAGGTTCCGTTACCGTCGGAGAAACCCTGACCCGCACCGCCGAATCCGCCGAAACCTCCTGCACCGCCAAAGCCTCCGGCTTGTTGCTGTGCACGTTTCTGCGCTTCGAATTCATCGGCATGCTTCCAATGTTCTCCGTACTCATCATACTTTTTACGTTTCTCGGGGTCACTCAGTACTTCATTGGCTTCGTTGATTTCCTGAAATTTATCCTTTGCACTAGGGTCATTAGGATTCAAATCAGGGTGATATTTCCGGGCCAACTTACGAAAAGCCTTTTTGATATCATCCTGAGAAGCACTTTTGTCTACTCCAAGAATCTTGTAATAATCTATATAGGCCATGTTTTATGAATTTAATCGTTCATACATCATACGGCAAATAACACGCCAATCCCATTTTTGGATGCAAAAATTAACAAGGATTAATACCTAATACTTAATACTTGATATTCCTCTTTTCCAGCATCTGGAAGTCTTGCTTCTTCATGCCCAAATCATCCAACGGACGGGGATCATTGTGATCGTTCAGATAAACCCTCGGTTTCAGGACGTAGTGCGAAGCCGTCACAGCCTGCGAATCATCCCGGTAAGGAGTTTCTATTCCGCCTAAAGACAGCATGGTCGGGAAGAAAGAGCTGCTGGAAGAAACATTCTTATCCTTATTTTCAATAGCGGTATTCCAACGTTCGGGATACGTTTCGCGGTAGTCATCAGACATCCAAATCAGGAATGGCACATGAAGCTGATAATAAGAAGGTACGGGAGAAGCGTGGAGGAACAGATGACGGGAATCGTCGAAAATGTCCTCTCCATGATCGGAAGTGTAGAGCATGGCGGCATCTACCTGCTGTTTTTCCAACATACGGATAAGTCGTGACAGAAAATCATCCGTGTAACGAATAGAGTTGTCATAGGCATTCACCAGGTTATCCCGGTATTTTCTCTCTGCTTCCATCGGATAATCGGGCGTAAAGAAAGTATCTTCCGACGGGTAACGTTCGCGATAGTTAAAGTGGGAACCGTAGGTGTGAAGTACGATGAATTGTTTCGTTGCACCTTTCGCCAGTTCCTCCTCCACCAATTTCAGAAGTTCGTCGTCAGAAGGATTATAGGTAGAACTGACCGAATCTTCTTTTATAAAATCATACGTATCGGCTTCCATTCCGAAGAAGTCGATAAATGAATGGTTGTAACGTTGGTTGGAGAAAAAAGCCGTCCGGAATCCTGCCTCTTTGAAAGCGGTGATGATTCCTTTTTGATGGTAGATAGAGTCGTAGTTGCAGGCAGTAGCATCCGACATCAGCATGGGGACACTTTTATGTGTCGTATTCGACTCTGTCAACACTTTTGGGAAAGCAATCAGACCCGTTTGCCGGGATAAGAGCGGGTTCGTTTCACTGCTTAAGACATATCGCCCCGCCTTACTCATTGAGAACAAGAAACTTATAAAGATTGTCGGCTTCATAGGTAACGACTTAGAAACGAGCGTATTGCTCTTTTCTGTCTCATTTTGCATTATTGATAAGAACGCTTTTTGTATTGCAAATATAAGATTTATTTTTGGACTTCAGTTTGTCACCTGACAAAAAAAACAGGTTATTAACCATGAAATTTTTTAATGCTCATTCTGATAAATTTTTATAATGAAATCAATCGTTGACTCTTTGTAAATAGATGGTACACCATTCGGGACTATTCCATCCTTACCATATTGTTCTTCTTGTTTCTTATTCCTAAAATTATATATAGAATAGTCTGGATTACTCTTGATATTATTTTCGTTTATGATTCTCCATACATTATTTGAACTGATATTTGCTTTAGCTTTAATTGCATCTGCCAATTCTTTTGCAGATAGTGGATATTCTTTTAATCTATTTACTCGTTCTTTCTTTATTACCTCAACAGTATCAATCGGTTGAACTTCTCCAACCAGTTTTAAAGTTGGTGCTCCTTCTTTTTCATTGAATGACCCTTCTTTTATCCAATTTATGCCTTTAATTAATTTATCATCAACGACAAGAATTTGAGAATTATTCTTTGAAATAGCTCCCTTGTCTAAATCTAATATAGCAGCATTTTGAGGCCCCGATTTTCCTATTTTTGAAATTAAATCCATCCATTGTGAATTTTGTCTTTCTATTCTATGATTTATTATATCCTCTAATTCAGCATATTGAATTTTTTGAGTCCGTCCACCATATCTAAAATATATTTCACCGTTTCTTATCTCTCCCTCATCTTTTTTACAAATTATAGGCTTGATTTTGGCTTCTTCAATAAAGAAAAATCCAAAATTCATACCTTGTATTTCAACAACATCATGTTTCCATACGATATTCCCTGAAAATAAATCCAATAAAAAACCTGATATTTTTTCAGGATCAATTTTGTCAAATTGTTCACTTGATTTATCATTTAATCCTATAAGTTCTCGTTTTGGTCTATCCTTTACGCCAAAGATAAGCCATCCTCCTTTATTATTTGCAAATGCCGCGAAATCACGAAAATACTCAGACAAGCCTGCAAAGTTAAATGACTCTTTAAATTCTAAAGTTTGACTTTCTCTATGATATAAACTACCATCTTTCCTTAAACTAAGTAGATTTTTTATTTCATCTAGCAACATCATTATAGAATCTTTTTTAATTCTTCAATATCAGGTAGAGCTTTACGCAATTTTTCAGGCATGTCTGCAGAAGTAGTGTATGTGGCTACGCCCATAGGTTTGTTGTAGTCTTGAATGATATATTCTACATATTCTTTATCAGCCTCCTTGCAGAGTACAATTCCGATTGTAGGATTTTCATGAGGCTTTTTTATGTGGTCGTCAAGAATACGTAGGTAAGCCATCAGTTGGCCTAGGTATCCAGGCTTAAAAGCACCTGTCTTCAATTCCACACAAACCATTGCATTCAACTCTCTATTAAAGAAAAGTAAATCTGGAAAATGCTCTATGCCATACACTTCTAAGTGGTATTGATTTCCAATAAATGCAAAATCATGGCCAAAAGTCATAATAAAACGCTTAATGTTCTGTACAATCTGCTGTTCTACTACACGCTCATCTATATCGGCATTGTCACGTTCTCCAATTTCTTCCACATTGATAAAATCAAGCGCATATTCATCTTTGAACATCATCACCGCCTTTCTAGCTTCTCTTGCATTGAGAATAGTTCTTGTAAAGTTGTTTGGCAAAGATTTTTGGGTTTGATAAGCCTTATTTTCCATTAACCCCATAAGTGAATCTACAGAAAGATGTTCCTGCGCACAACGCTTTATATAATAGTAGCGTTCTTGTAAATCCTTTGTTTTGCTTAATATTCTCGAATGATGAGTAAAAGGAACAGCAAGAAATTCTGTCGCCGGAAAATCTGCTGTATTCGGAATGGCCATAGCATGATATATATCAATTGCAGCTGTTCCGGTAATCGGAATTACCGAATCTGCTTCATGTTCTAATTCGGTAATTGCAATTACCGAATTAGTATTTGCTGAGTTACAGGAACCATTATCCAGCATAATCCACGCCTCATAAAATTGTCGCATTTTTTTAAGGCTTTCTGCTGAGAAACCGCGTAGTCCTGGCAGTGTTTTTCTAAGATATTTACTTATACTATCAAGCGCTCCTGTACCCCATTTCCCTTTTCGTGAGTTTTGCGAAACATATTTACCAATACTAAAATAAACAGCCAATTGTATGCGATTTTCTCCTTTCAAGGCTTCATATTGTCCTTGGAGAATCGCAGTCTTAATAGTTTCCGCTGCTTCTGCATACATAGCAGAAATATTATTATATTCTTGGATCATGCTCTGCCTATTTAAGTATTTGCCTATTAAAGCTCCTCTGGTAAATCATCATCATTTGACGCTGAAGAAGTTTGAGTATTCATCATATCCAAGAATACTCTGAGAAATGATGATTCTTTAAAGAAAAAGTCTGGATTATCTTCCATTTTTTCTTTTATAAAATCGAATCCCCAATTTGCGTATCCTTCCATTTTGTCCATAAGAAGATCTACAGCTTTTCTAGCTGTCATTTCGCCTTTGTCAAGGGCAATGAAATCAATGTCTGTACGAGCGATGAGTGCCGCAAACATATATTCTCTCAGACGAGGATAAGGAATTCGACCATTCCTAGCCTCTTGATTTCCCCAGTTGCAGATGGCCCAACCAAATTTTTTGCGTTTAGCTTTATCTTCTACTAACGGTTTTTCTTGATTGTAATATAAACCGATAAAAAAAGCAATGATGAACACTTCATAACCAGCACCAAAAATTTTACCTCTGGCCTCTCCCCACTGTGTTATGCCTTTTCCATAATCACTAAAGACACTGATAATTGCGTCTTCGTATTTCTTTTCCCATTCGGGGTCACGTTTACCCCATAATTCGTATAAAGACTCCATTAACTATCTAATTTTTGTTACCTTTGTTCTGATTGTTGACAAATCACTTGCATTAAAATTTTCTGCTTTTTTGATACGGTAGACAGAGCAAGAAAGCTTATTAATGTCATCTTGGCGAATTTCGCCATCGGATATAAAATCCTTTGTAACTATTATACATTGTTTTTTTATATTGTCAATAACATTATAAAAGTCCTGTTCTTTAGCTTCCCCAAAAGACGAAGTTGCCGCATCGAAAATAAGAGGGTAATCTTCATCGCGCTTTTGATGTGTGAAATCTGATATAGCAAACAAAACTGATATATATTTAATGGTCTCCTGTGAACCTGAAGGATTCTTTATTTCAGTCTTATTTGAACTATATAGCTTTATGACAGTATTTCCGTCGGCCATTTTTATAAGCCGAACTAGTCCATGGAAATCTTTTGCACTAAGTTTTTCCATATAGACATTAGCTCTATCTTCCAATTCGTGCAAGAATTGGTTCAAGTTAAGTTCTTTGGCATTTCTAAAAGCTATGGCAATGGCCTTTAATGTGCGATTAACGTCACGACATACACGAACCATACTATTCCCAGGATCAAGTTCTTCATATTTATTGTTGACTTCCTCATACTGCTTTTCCAAACCCTCAAGTTCCTGTTTAAGCTGAACAAGGCGATTACCTGCGCGTTCTTTTTGCTCAAACAGTCCCTTTATATCTTTAAAATCTTTTTCAAGTACAGCTTCTGAAACATTTCCTGCCTGTATCAGCAAACGGGCTTTTTCGTCCTTAACCTCTTGAACATCCTCTTCCAGTTTCTTGATTTTTGCAGAAATAGTTTCATTGAGTTCTAGCCGTTCTTTAATTTCATTGGCAATACCTACAATCCTTTGTTCGTTAGTTCCTCCTAACGATATACTCATATTGTGAATTTCTTCTATATAAGAATTGCAAAACAATTGTTTTTGTTCAATCTTTTTCTTCTCCTCTTCATCTTTTGCCTTTTGTTCAAGATGTCGTTTGAACTCATTAAGTTTGTTGACCATAAAATCATATTCGGGACTTCCCTTATGTGCTGGACGACCACAAACCTTGCATACTTCATCATGTATCATCTCCTCCATAGTTTCTTGATCCGGGAGATACCAAGGTAATGCGGTTGCTCCGTTTGTGAGTGTTCCCAATATTTCTTTTTGAACTTCAAGTCGCCCGAGTTCTTTGGCTCGTATTTCTATGAAATCTTTCTCTTGCTTTCTCTTTTCCTTGGAGAGCATAGAGCTTTTCTCTTTAAATTCCTTAAGTATATTAGGGAACAGACATAGAATCCACATTTTATCCAACAGACTTGTATTCAAATTTACGCTGGCAAGCAAACCTCTGTGCCTATTAAGTTCTGTTTCTTTATTTTTTTCACGTTCAGATATTGTCTTGTACTTTTCAGAGGCTTCTTGATGTTCTTCCAGTTCTGATAGCCTTGTAGAGTAAATGGATATGGCACTTTCTTTCTCTCGAATATCTCTCTTCTTTTCTGAAATTTCACCAGCAAGTCTACTAATTTCTACTTGAAGTCTCTTTGATTCTTCTGCAATTTTCTTATCAGACTTTGATTCTTTATCGTATTGTTTTCTAGATAGTTCATCTAAATATTCTGACAAGTCAACAAGTTCATCAAATTTACGTACATCTGAATATTTGTCAACAAGTTCCTTTAGCGCTGTAGGATTGTCAAACACATTAAGCGTGGATTCTCCTTTGAACATACTAAATCTTTGTATGAATGCATCAAAGCATCTGTCCATAAGTAATTTACCACTTACTTGCTCTCGTTCAATTCCATTAGTCTCAAATCCTCTGAAACTGAAGTTAGAAGTTCGAAAACCATTTTCAGTTCTTTCGAACAAAAAAGATTTTTCTACGCTTTTTTCTCCATTATGCTCAAATACCATTGATACACTAAGAGTGTCTGAGTCTCCTACCTCCATTTTAGATTTGCGCATCTCAGAAACATTGTCTAATGAAGCGTTTTCTTTGGATGTGTCAAGTAGCCATTTTATAGCTTCAAAAAACGTACTCTTTCCATCACCATTATCTCCGATAATCAGAGTAAGACCATCGGAAAATTCAAATATACTTTCGCCGTAATAACTGCGGAAGTTCTTTATAGTTAATTCTTTGATTATCATACCTTAGTCTGAAGATACTGATTTATTTGATTGTATATTTCTTTATTTGTCGCCCCCTCTTTATAATGATGAATGATGGTAGCGACAGAATTTATCACATAGTTGTCTGAATCCATGGCCGTATAGATGTTCTCAGGGATTTCAGATAGAGTATAACCTCCATACTTCATCAGCTGCTCATCCATAAGAACAGCGACCATCATCTTGTCTTGATTTGTAATATATGCCATATCTAAAAAATTGAAAGATTATAATATTCAAGGATATCGTCCAACTCTTGTACAGAACTATATGCATTTTCACTAAGGAGTGCAAAGTCTTTTACTCGTCTTATTTCTCCGGCTAAGAGGTTGCGTTCCATATTAAATGATTCGGCGGCAGAACTGACTTCTGGAACAACCACTAAATCATGAATATAAGCAAATTTTTTATCTTTATGTGTACGTAGTATTCTGCCACGCCTTTGAATAAATTGACGAGGATTTCCCGTACTTGCACAGAAAATTGCAAGTTCACTCCTTGGTATATCTACACCTTCATCCAAGCACTTCATAGATGTTAGAACCTCTAAATCTCCATTCGCGAAAGCAGTTAAAATTTCATCTCTGTTTGTCGAGTCCGATGTAAACTTCTTGACAGTTGTAGTTGGACTTACTTCTTGCACAATACGAGTAAATTTATCAATAATGTGATTTGAAAAATCATCATCTTGTACTATATCTATGTCATCATATATATCGGAATTATTATCGTCTGGCCTATTCCCTTCGGGAACATAAACCAATGTGTACTTCAAGTCGCCTTTTTCTACAAAACGGTCATGTATAATTGAACGAAATACTTTTTCCTTATTTATTGCCTTATGGATTATGTGTTTCCGTTTTAGCAATAATATCTTCAAAATATCATCACTTTTTTTGAAGTCTTTCCGGCTGTTATTATACATTTTTGCAAGTTTCAAAGAAATCTTCATATATTCAGCCATTTCCGCATCAGTCAAACGGACAATATGGGGATAATAGTAGTATCGGCATAAGAACCCATTATCTATAGCCTCTTGCATTGTATATTCAAATGTGAATTTGTCACTCGCTCCAAAGAATTCATATAAGCGTGCCGTTCCCGCATCGTCGAACTGCCGTTCTGGCGTTGCGGACAGTCCAATTCTGCGCAGGAAGGGAATCCCATCAAGTTTATCTAGTATTCGTCCAGATCCCATATTGTGTGCTTCATCAGCAATTAATAATAATCGCTTTTTAGGTAATGTAGCGAATTCTTTGAATACTTTATCTCTTACGAATGATGCATATGTAGATATAATTACATATGATGCATTATCTGGATCAATAGTTTCTTTAAGTTTTATGCGGTCAATTTCAGACTGCCATGATGGATATTTAGAACATACTTTTACAATGTTATTGAAATAGAACTTACGACATTCCACTTCCCATTGTTCAACAAGTGTTATAGTTGGCACAAGTATTATAGCCTTATAATACCCTGACTTGTTATAAATCTGCAACAAGCAATTTAGTGATGTTAGTGTTTTGCCAGTTCCTGTAGCCATCGCAAATAGACCTTTTTGCTTATTGTTTTTCCAATTTTCGAAAGCTTGCACTTGATAGTCACGAGGACCTGAAGAATATGGGAAATGAGGCTCTGTCTTTTCCGTATAAGCCTTTATACGTTCATCTTCAATGTGTTTAATAACATTATTTACTTTGTTTTTAGCACGTTGTAAAGCCCTTTGTACAGACAAGGGGAGATTTGAAATTGATTGGTCAGAAAGCAGTTTCGCTTCGTCTTTAAGCAAGTCATTGAGTTCTTTATCTGGAAATGCAGATAAAATATTAGTTCGTATTTCTGTGGCATCAAGATACTCAACTGTATCGTTCTTTTCAAGAAATGTTTGTAGAAAGTCATCTTCGACATCCTCTACCTTAAATTTATCAGAAGGTGAATCCCAATCACAAAAGGCTGTAATGCTTTCACAATTCTCGATAAGCGCTGTCCGTGAAAAGTTACAGCTGCCATCAAAAGCAACTTTATTTGTTGCATCAGCAAACAGTCCACATTTTGTGTGAGATATTCCATTGCTCCCTTTGGGTGATATGATTTTTATTTGTATGCGCTCATTTTTAATCAACCACGCAATACAATCAAAGAAATGTCTTCCTCTTTCTGATAAAATTTCTTTGAGAGATACAAGATCTGTTAACGGTAATGCCGGGATAATATAATGCTCATTTTTAGCTTGCAGTAAAGCATATTTATCTTGTTCAGAAAGAATATCGTTAATTATTAAACGCATTCGTCCACCATTGTATAGAAAAGTGGCAAAACCGTCGGATAGAATATTTATAGCAGATGATGAGAAAAAGCCGAGTTTTAAGTCAAACCTTGTAGCATTGCACAAACAATCGGAGAAGAAACCTATAGGTTCCCACTCTCCATGCGATTTGTATCGCCTACTATTCGGCCATTTTACATCGTTTTTTAGCATATTCCTTTTATATAAAACAATTCATACAAAGAATTTCGTCGTTATCATCTATTTGACTAAGGAGAGTGCCATCTCCTTGCTTCTTTTGTGCCTGCTGTTTTCTTATAGCTTCCAGTTTAATTTGGCGTATTCTTTCTGGACGACATAATTCAGCTAGACTCTCAGATTGGTTCCAGGTATAACCGTCTTTTTCAAATTCCATGGCTTTCATATATAAATCTCTATGCTGTTCATAGAGCCATACCCATTCTATCTTTTGCTGGAAAAAACAAAAGTAACAACCAGAACGACTACGGTTATAAGTGCCAATTTGTCCATCCACCTCGAACTCAATAGGTTTATAATATCCAGGCACGCCAACACCACTGTTTTCTAGGATTGAGAAAACATCGTCTTTTATTATAATATCATCGTTATCTACTAGTGGAAATTTGTCTAATTGCCCTACAGGTAGAGATGTTGTTTTAAGAAATTCAAAGACGGCCTTATTGAATACTTTGACATCCAAATCAAGCAATGCATTGAGTTTCTTACTATAATAGAATTTTTTAGTTAGAGGTGTCTCTAAAATTCTGATGGCTTCGTCAAGGTCGTGAATATCAGGGCAGACATTTCTATAAATCTCAACAACTTTGGATATATTTTCTTTGTTGAAGAATAGATTAATTACATCTAGACTCCAGATATTACGTCTGAATGGAAATATTGCTTGAATATTTGGTTTTGTGGAAATGTATCCATCTCGTTCTTCGTCTCCACGTATTCCTACATAAGAAATGGCTGGCTCATCCCCAACAAATTTTTCCATTTCCTGAAGTTTCATCTTTTGCGTACACCACCTTGCTTGTGGCGAAGGAAGGAAATTACCACATGCTTTCAAGAAATGTTCAAATGGAGTCGGTTCTGTACTACCAGCGGCCGCACGAAGGCGAGTAATTCCCCCAAGGTACGATTCAAGACGATCGATTAGTATTTCGGTCTCTTCAAGCTCACAACCAGTGTCGGAATTATAATACTCAATCTTCAGATCTGGATACTTATCTTTCATATAAATAGCTAGAGCCGCACTATCTTTTCCTCCAGATATACCTAATATATGCCTTACTTTCATTAACTTAATCGCTTATTTAATAATTTTAATAACACACAAATATCCAAATCGGCATCCCCCGAAAGATTTTTGGTTATCTTTTCAATAATCTGATCCGCTTTACTTTTTTTAGAGTCCGGCAATATGTATGTTTTGAAATGTGACGCGACATTCTGATTTGATGCCAGATCTATATTATAAACTTCATCTTTGCCATTATCCAAAGCAGAAATAGATACAAACTGATCGAGTTCGTGAAACAAGAACACAATGTTGTCCAATAAGTATTCTTCTTCTTTATCTTTAATTTGAACAAGTCGTTTATCTATAACCACATTTGAAATTTTTTCAATAAACTCTCTCTTGGTGGTAGATGGAGCGAGTAAACGTTCGAGAAAAGTTCTACATTTTGTTGTCAGCAAATGCTTCTTCACCCCAGCATAGCGTTCTTCTATAGCTGGCTTATATTCTTCGTAAGTCTCAGGTAAAGATACTTGTTCAATAATATGTCGCTCAATTCGATCAATCAACATATCATAGCAAGTATTTAATTCCCTAACAGCACCTTTTATTAGTGTAATATAATTATCAAGTACATCATTATTCCCATTAAGTTCGCTATCTCGATAACCAAATGCTTGTGGAATATCTTCAAAAAAAGCCTTTTCAGGATCTTTTGCTGTTGCAAGAACATTACGGAACATAACAGTAGACTTATGTTCGAACTTGTTCGTGGATTTGGCGTAGTCATTAAGGTTCTTATAAAATACAAGGAACGGCTTGAATGTAGCAATGAACGATGATGTCGATAATTTAGTATCACTATTCTTATTCAAAAACTGTTGGTATTTCTTGAAGAATTCGGTTTTTATTCCATTGACATTAAAAGCCTTAATTGAGAAATCACCAGGTTTCTTTTGCAACAACTCAAAGAATTCCTTGTTGATACTCATGACAAAAGCTCCATTGCTATTATAAATAGCAAAATTTTGTTGACGAATAAACAAATATACTGGAATCCAGAATTCTAAAAAGCCTTGTTTTAGCTTGAAAGGTTGTGTTTTTAGAATCTTAATAAGTTCTATAATCTTCCTTGGCTTCTCAATAGTAGATGCTACAAATGACTCACACTCATTCCAAAGGTCTATTAGTTCTTCGCCGATTGGAGTATCAAGAACATATTGTCCTTCTTCATTAATACGATGGATACCTGTTTTGCGGAAAAGGGTATAATATATTGTTTTTTCTGGTGGAAATGAATCTTCCGGAAAACCAAAATCTTCTTTGTCGTGGTTTTCAATCATCGCATCAAGTAACTTTATCCGTGCTAATGAAATGGAAGAACTCAATTTCTGTTTATTAAATAATTCATTCTTTATAATAGGAGTAGATGAATACACCTCACGGCATATTTTAGTCAAAGTCTTATTGAGTTCTCTATATGACTTAACTTTTATGACTTCACCATTATATATCCATACCACTTTATCATTAGATGTGGTCATAATATCATTGATAGCAGCATTAAGTAATCCTTGCTCGTATTTAATATGATTTTGGACTTCTCTTCGTGCCACCCTATCATCTATGATTACATTTATTTGAATGAATGTGAGTTTTTGTATCTCATACAAATGACGTGTTATCTCGTCAACATTAAGGAATACAGCGTACAGATTGGCTACTTTACATTCTCGTGAAATAGCTAGTGTTCGTTCAAAACAACCATCTTCTAATGGAAATATCATTTGAACATAACCATCAATATCGTTTGCCGGATACATTATTTCAGGCTCATTTTTGGCAATAAATTCAAAGTATCGAGGAGTGCCATATTGATAGTATGCTTCCGATACGGCAAGAGCTCGCTGTTGTATGTATGGAGCAAGATCATCAACTGTTGCTTGAGGATATGGAACTATACTTGCAGCCTTGTATAGTTCATCTTCAAGATCAATGTCTGTTCCATCAAATAAAATGTATGAAGATTTGTATGAAGCATATCTTACTATTTTATGAATTTCAAGTTGTTTAAGTACTGCTTCTGGATTCTCAATATTCATAGCGAACCTTGCATAATCCATTAGTAATGACTTAGACAAACTCGTTGATGCTGTTCCAAATAAGTTGAGCATACCTATTGCCTTTACAATTTTTATAGCATCTTCGATATATTCATCTTTTAGTTCTCCACCTCCAACTCGTTCTATTGCCACTCTCATACTTGTCCATGCTGCTGTATCTGAATTTATTTCTGATAAAGCAGAGAAGAAATTATATATCAAATAATCATAGGCTATAGAAAGATTGTATGTGCAATTGTCTGTTTCAATAAAATCGTTTATAGAGTTACTACCTTCTGCTGTTAGAAATGAGAATAGAGTACGTTCATTTTGGCCATATTTCTGTATAGCTTTAGTAATACACATGGCAGAGAGCGTGTCTAGCGGCGAAAGTTTGTCAATAACATCTTCGGTTAGCGACTTATTTACAAAGTTGCTTGCAATAGCTGCAGATAGTATCCTTTTTTGAACAGCCTTTTTGTTGTCAGAAAGTCTAAACCGTCCTGATAATTGTTCAGATGCAAGATAGAGCAACTGTTCGACAGGCTCAGAAAAAACAATCTCTTTAAAACGTCCTTTAACTTTTGTCCATTCATTCCTTTGTGTTTCTGACAAACCAGTGGCATACGCCCCAAAATTCTGATGTAGCGTTGTTAGTAGAATGATTTGTCTTGTCGAAGTATTGACAAATTCTGCCAATCGCTGTAAAAAGTATAATTCTTTTTCTGGACTATTTTTGCTAGCGTGTTCAAGCACTTTGCCAAATTCATCTATAACTATCAGTAATAGCTTATTTTGTTTCTTGCAATTTTGGTATCGGTTGGAAAGTGCATTAAAAATATTTTTAGTATCAAGAGAATACCCACAGTTTAACTTATCCGCTAATAGATTTGATAAAGAATTGTAATCACCTAATATGTTTAGACATTCAAAACCGTCAAACTTCCCAAAAACACTTTTATCGGACACAAGTTCTGTTGTCCCTTCATTTAAGTCGCGTTCTAATGCCATCAAAAAACTTGACTTACCAGTTCCATATGTCCCTATTAAAGAGAATGTATGCATGCCAGCACGAAATGAAGAAATGATATTTCCTATAACCTGCTGTGCATTAGGCGTGACAATGTATTTGAAGTCCTTGTCTATACCATATTCAATATTTACAGATGGAGTGTATTTCATAATCTAGAATAGTATTGATTAAGGACTTCGTATTTGTCCAATTCATGTTTAAAAAAGAGATTTCGAATACCACTGTTGTCATTATAATCTATATAGTCCGGATACTTGGCAGCAATAGCCATAAGCTTTTCTAATATAATTCCAACAGGCATGCAGAATAGTAAACTAAGATATTGTATTTTATCAAATGACACAGTTTTGTCATTGCCTTTTATATCTATAATTGCAAATAGCATTATCTCATTGGGAAGAGATGTCGAATCAGTTTCAGCAAAACGATACCTGCCATCGTCAATAGGAATAATAAGGCTAAGTCCGATAAACATTGCTCCAAAATGCTCTAATTGCTTTAGGTTCGTTGGTGGAACGTATGTTTGTAGCATTACAGAGATATCCTTCTTTACAGTATTTTCATTGTAGACATTTTTCTGTTCAAGTACATTACATTTGCGATGTATAAAGCCCAACAACTGCTCTTTGTCAAACTCTCGACGTTCACGCTGAAATTCTGTAAAAGTCAGGTCATATATACTTGCAACATGCGTTGTTACAAGTTGATAATGCAAAAGCCATAATGTGCCAATATCCTCGCAGAATGGATCAAATCCATTATTGGAGAAAATTAAATGGGACAACATAGTAAGCTTGTCGCTATCAGTTAAAGCAAAGGCTTTCATCCAAAACCTTATCGATGCGACCATATTTTTCCCTACGCCCAATTCTACTACAGCATTGTCGTCAAGAAATGTGTGACCCTCGTTAAGATGATCAAATCCTTTCTTAAGCCATAATGGTTTGCAATGAAAGGATTCATGACCTGAAAAACTATATCTCATATACTATTCTTGCTTTTGCGGGAACAACACTTCATAACGAACTAGGTCGTCTAAATTAACGTTCAATAATTGAGCTATTCTCATAAATGTTTCTATAGGTGGTTGGCAAGTATTTGTCACCCACTTGGATACCGTTGTCGGAGATACTCCAAGTTGGTCACTTAACCACTTATTCGACTTGTTCTTCTCGGCAAGAACGACCTTTATCTTATTCAAGTGATAGTCCATTTATCTTATAATTTTTGTGCAAAGTTAGATATTTTGGATGAGAATATGTCGTGTTAGTTATAAAAAATATCGTTTACAGATAAATTTTAGCATATTCTTCAATCAAAATAGAAATAAACAAAGAACCTTACGGAAAAATAATCTTTAATAAAGTAAAAGTTGTGAAGCTGACTGTTCATCTGCTGACTTTTTCTGTTATTCAAGACTTACTCTGGTTGCTTCATGTCGGGAAAGGACAAGAACACCAAAATAAGTCTTGACTGTTACAACTAATTGAGACACTATTTTTTAGCCTCGTTAATAATAAACTTGTCCTTGATGGACTTCGCCTTGCTGTCCAGTTCTCTCGCGGCCTGTTCTTTCAGCCGTGCCTGCTCGGTCAGGGTGGCCTGTTTCCGTACCGCTTCCTCGTAGGCTTCCACGTCCTCAAGCATCTGTTTGATCAGTCCGTTATCCCGGTTCGGTCCAAAGAGGTTATCAAGTTCCGCGAGTTGCTCGGGGGTAGCCTCTCCTTTCATCTTGACATAACGGTACTTCAGATCATTATCTGCCTGCTCGTTATCTGTTCTCGCCGAAAAATAGAGAGCCACGGACAGGGCCACGATTGCCGCGAACATCACGGAAAAACTCCCAAGGATGTACGGGGATTCCAAGCTCAGGCTGAAATGATGGTTGATGTTGCTTGTCTTGACGGCATTCTTCCTGATTGTGTCATTGGTCTCATAAAACAGGGTTTCCACTTTCTCCTGGTTCTGCCGCTGTTCATTACGCATTTCCGACAAGACCTGTCCAAGCCTTTCCTGTGACGAGTTTTTCCTGTCCATGGAAACCATATCGTTCTTGATGGCGGCAAGACCTTCGTACACGCGAGCCAACAATTTACGGAATGTCTCATGGCCATTCCGGACTTCATTCAGCACGGACTCATCCTGTTTATTATTAACTGTCGGGCTGTTGCCTTCCGGCAAGGGGACGGACAACCCGTTGATTTTGTTCTCGATTCTTTCCAGGCATCCGAAGATGCTCTCGATATATTCTTCCAATTTCATAT